>Ga0247723_1000126_pt1 | contig 47905 bp, 47 predicted proteins | sample MSEWelMarce5H_FC_FD_189079 | JGI IMG/M metagenome (GOLD analysis project Ga0247723, IMG submission 189079) | Subsurface sediment microbial communities from gas well in West Virginia, United States - MSEEL Well Study Marcellus 5H_FC | ecosystem: Environmental > Terrestrial > Deep subsurface >...
TATTTCTTGTTTTACTTCTAATGGTAAAACAACACAAAGTCCTTTAGCTTATGAAAGGATCGATATATGGAAAGAGATATATAAGTTCTATACTTATTACTATGATAAATATAGTGGTGTTAAAGTTGTTAAAGAAGTACAGCCAAGAAAGTTTATAAAAGAAGAACCAGTAAAGCAAAAAGAAAAACCAATAATAAATACTTTATTTTAATATGACAAAATACGAAGCACAATATAAAGAATTGTTATGGAAATGTATGACGAACGGGGTATATCGTAAAGATAGAACAAACGTAGGTTGTTTATCAATATTCAATGCTGGCTTAAGAATTAATCTTAATGAAGGTTTCCCTTTATTAACTGGTAGAAAAATGTTTCAAAAGACTTTTGATACAGAGTTTGATTGGTTTATGAATGGTGAAACTAATATTCAAAGATTCAAAGATGCTGGCGTAAAGATATGGGATTCTTGGGCGGATGAGAATGGAGATCTAGGACCAGTATATGGCTATCAAATGCGTAACTTTAATGGTGCTGGAGGTGATCAACTTCAAGCTTTAATAACAAGTTTAAAAAATAATCCTGATAGCAGAAGACATATAATATCACTATGGAATCCATTACAGTTACATCAAATGGCATTGCCACCGTGTTATTTATATTTTCAATTCTTTGTAGAACAAGACAGACTTAATATGTTTGTAGTTCAAAGATCAGGCGATATTTTTTTAGGGATACCTTATGATGTAGCTTTGTTTTCAAAAATACTTCTGTATATTGCAGAACAAACTAATTTGAAAGCAAACTATATTGATATACAGATCGTGGATGCGCATGTTTACAGCAATCAACACGATGCTATACGCAAATATCTTGATCAAGAAACTTTTCAAGCACCGGACTATATTTACAAAAACGGAGCATTATCCTTAATAAATTACAAACACGGACCAGTAATAACGGCAAAAGTAGCCATTTAATCTTAATTATGTATTATATATATCACATTTTTGGTAAAAAGATCGGCGTTACACGTAATCTTAATAAGAGAGTTGAAGTTGCTCAGGGCTATATGCCAGGAGAATATGAAGTGATCGAAATGCATGACGACATACATCATGTTTCAAATCGCGAAAGAGAACTACAACGACTTTATGGTTATAAAGTTGATCGAGATTCCTACAAACAAGTAATAGACAGTAAAAATAAACTAACTAAATCAAATAAAATGAAATTAAACATCACAGAACAAACGATTACGTTTCCATGTCCTCCAAATAAATTAAAGGGACAGCTCTTGGACGCATTAGGGCTTACATTTGAAACACAATACGGCAAGTATATATTGAATGCTGAATTAATAGATTGGATTGTCCAGAACGCTTCTGTGTCAATGTTTAATATCAATCGTAGTTTTGTTTACAATAAAGCTTTATATAATGCTTTTAATAAAGCACCCGAAAAACTAATAGAAACCTCGTCTCAGCCAGTTGATATGAAAAGATCAATTAATGAACAATTAGAGGCAGCTTTTTCTAGTTTTTATGATGCAATGAAACAAGCTGAAAATAATAAAGAAAATAAACAGACTAGTAATGTATACGACTTAATTAGAGAATGGGCTAATGATAAAGGTATTTACAAATCAGGTGATTCCAAAACACAATATGTTAAACTTATGGAAGAGTCTGGTGAATTAGCAAGAGCAATTCTAAAGCGAGATAAAACAGAAATTAAAGATGCGATTGGTGATATGATTGTTGTATTGACTAACTTAGCATATCTTGAAGGTTTTAATGTTGAGGATTGCGTTACGTCTGCTTATGATGTAATTAAGAATAGAACAGGTAAAATGGAAAACGGAACTTTTATGAAATCTACATTATAATATGCAAAAACAAGAAATTGAATTTAGAGACCCAGTTGTACAACAAGTAGTTAATAAATTTGTATCAAGATCTGATGTTGGCTTTGCTAAATATGGCAAGACTATGATTGATGACAAGTCTGATATTAAAGTTTGGCTTAATCATGTACAAGAAGAATTAATGGATGCAACATTATATATTCAAAGATTAAAGATTGAAATTAATGATTTAATTGAAGAACGTGTTACTAGAAACGAGATACAAGCTTTATTAGATTGTATTAATGTTGTTGATCCTGAATTTGTTTCTCCACAAGTTGAGTCGTTTAATGGTATATATGAAACTATTGCCAAGCACGAAAAGAAAAAGAAAAAGAAAAAAGCTTACAAGGTTGGAAGAGGTGATACTTATTCTTTTACTATTGATGACGATATTGAATCTGTTAGATGGCAATGTGATTGGTGCGGGCATGGCAAAAAGTAGAAAAAAAGGTCCAGTAACAGCAAAGAAGATAATATATGATGGTATTACCTTTGCTTCAGGTCTTGAGAAGTATATGTACAAAGCTTTAAAAGACGCTGGTATAGATTTTAAATATGAGGGGGTAACGTTTGAATTGTTACCCTCCTTTATATTTGAAAATGTTTCAATAGAAAGACAATCAAATGGCAAGGGAGATTTTATTAATAGGGGTCTAAAAAAGATATTAAACCTTAAATATACTCCAGACTTTGTTGGTGATAATTTTATAATTGAAACTAAAGGTAGAGCTAATGAATCTTTTCCATTACGTTGGAAACTATTTAAGAAGTGGATGATGGATAACAAAGATTACCGAACATTATATAAGCCTCAGAATCAAGCTGAGTGTCTTAAAACAATTGAATTAATATTAGCTAATACAAAACAAAAAAAGAATGAACAAATTTAGTGAAAAAAGTTGGTCAATATCTATTGGCCTGTATACAGGAATCTTATTAGGATTCAGAGCGTATGAGGAAGAATATTATACAACCTATGTATTGTATTTGCCATTTGTTGATGTTGCATTAGAAATTGATAATTAAAAAATAAATATGAGCCTTAGTTTAGACAAACAAATATTAAGTGATATTACTGTATACACAAAGTATGCAAAGTACGTTCAATCAAAAGAGCGTAGAGAAACGTGGGAAGAATTAGTAACAAGGAATATGGATATGCACAAAGCCAAATTTCCACAAATGAAAGAAGCAATTGAACAAGTATACAAAAATTTCGTATTCACTAAAAAAGTGTTACCTTCAATGCGCAGCCTACAGTTTGGTGGGAAAGCTATTGAACTTAATAATGCTCGCATTTATAATTGCGCTTTTTTACCTGTCGATAATATTCGTAGTTTTTCTGAAACTATGTTTTTACTTCTTGGAGGCACTGGCGTTGGATATTCGGTACAAAATCACAACATTGATAAACTACCTGAAATAAGAAAACCTAATTATGATCGCAAAAAACGTTATGTTGTTCAGGATAGCATTATTGGTTGGGCTGATGCAATTAAAACATTATTCAAATCGTATACAGGAGAGTTAACTTCTCATATTGAATTTGATCTTTCAGATATACGCCAGAAGGGAGCATTGCTTGTAACGGCAGGAGGTAAAGCACCAGGACCGGAACCATTAAGATTAGCATTAGTTAAGATTGAAGCTATTCTTCGTGAAAAAGAAGACAGATCAAAATTAACAGATATTGAATGCCATGATATTCAATGTCATATTGCCGATGCGGTTTTAGCTGGCGGTATTCGTAGAGCAGCAATGATTTCATTATTCGACCTTGACAGTACCGCAATGTTAAATTGTAAAGCTGGAAATTGGTGGGAAGAAAATCCACAAAGAGGTAGAGCTAATAACTCAGTTGTTTTAGTACGCCATAAAATTGATAAGAAAACATTTGATAAAGTATGGGAACGTATTGAAGCATCTGGATCAGGAGAGCCTGGAATTTATCTTACCAATGATAAAGATTGGGGTACAAATCCTTGCTGTGAGATTGCATTGAGACCATATCAATTCTGTAATTTAACAGAGATCAATATGGCTAACATCGAAGATCAAGAAGATTTTAATGCACGAGCATCTGCTGCCTCATTCTTAGGAACATTACAAGCATCATACTCAGATTTTCATTATCTTCGCGATATATGGCGAAAGAATACAGAAAAAGATGCCTTACTTGGAGTTTCAATGACGGGTATTGCGTCTAAGTCAAACTTAGAATTAAATTATGAAGAAGCAGCAAATACCGTTAAAGAAACAAACAAAGAAACAGCTAAAGCGCTTGGGATTAATATCGCAGCAAGAACGACGGCCGTTAAGCCAGCTGGTACAACTAGCTTGGTACTTGGTACTTCTAGCGGGATACATGCTTGGCATAATGACTATTATATACGTCGTATGCGCTTAGGCAAGAATGAAGCAATCTATTCTTATCTTGCAATTAATCATCCAGAATTACTCGAAGATGAATACTTTAATCCAACATTACAATCAGTTATTTCAGTCCCTCAGAAGGCTCCAGATGGCGCTATAACACGACATGAATCAACATTAGATCTATTGGAAAGAGTAAAACTTATATCTAGAGATTGGGTTAAGACTGGCCATGATAAAGGTAACAATACACACAATGTATCCTGTACCGTTTCTGTTAGAGATGATGAATGGAAAATAATTGGTGAATGGATGTGGGCGAACAAAGAGTACTATAATGGACTATCTGTTTTGCCATATCACGGAGGTACATATAAACAAACTCCATTTGAAGATTGTACAAAAGAAGTGTACGATGAAATGATGTCTACTTTAAAGAATGTAGATTTATCGAAAGTAGTTGAGATACACGATAATACTAACTTTGCTGATTCAGCCGCTTGTGGAGGGGGAAATTGTGAGATTGTATAGTTACCTAGGAACAAGATGTTGGATTTACACATTATATATAAATAAAATATGAAAGAACAAACATTAGTTGAAATGAAAAATAAGGTTGACGCAATCACACGAGTGCTTCAACAGTTGATCTACGAGCAAGATAACTTGCGGACTTTAACAGTTGGTATTATGGAAACCATTAAGGCTATGCCCGATTACGAAGAAGCATTGCAAGTTGTTAAAGATAAAGTAAAGGAGCAGGAAAAAGACAACGCTCCAAAGTTAGAAGTTTAGTTTAGTTTATTAATCAGAAAAGGGGACCGCGAATTATCACGAGTCCCCTTTTTTCGGTTATAGGAATATTTAGGTATGGTGCCTAGTTATCTTTATTCCTTTTAATCACCGCCCATTTTTCTCTTTTTCCTTTTAGCTAAAGCTTTTTCTCTTTTCTTTTTAGCTTCCATTCTAAGATAATCATTTCGTTCATTAATTGAAAGACCTTTTAAAGAATCTCTTAGTGCTTCCTTTTTAGCTTTTCTAGTTATAGAAGCTTTTTTAGTGCCTTCAATTTTTCTTTCAACTTTTGCCTCTTCAATAATTTTAATATCACCTGGTGTTTTTTCTATTCCAACTGTCCAAGGAGTGAATCCTAATGCAACAGCTGCTCTTTGCCAAGCTTTGTTTTGATCATTAAATGCTTGAGATATATTCTCTACTTTATTTACAAAACGATCCATTGGTACATTTAATAATACCTCTGCTCCTTTGCCGGTTACAGAATACATAGGACCAAGATGAACTCTTCCGTCTTGCATTACTCCCCATCCTCTTTCTTTTATTAGATCTTTGTCATATTCTGTTTGCTCTAATGCTGAATATGCTTTTCTTAGTTTAGATCCAATTGGAGGAGATATATTAGCGGCTTCAAATACAACCTTAGCGTAATCCTTTTGTTTTTTATCTTGTTGTTCTGCGTATTTTATAGCTACATTTTTAAGCGTAGCAGCGATACCACCATAAAATCCGGTACCTCTAAGAACGGTATCAAGAACATTGTTAGCTAAATCAATTGCTTTATTATCGCCTTTCTTATTTCTTTTTTCTTCTTCTTCATCATCTTCAAACATTAAAGCAAATAATCCTTGCTGTAATATTGAGAATATAGTATTTTGAATTATTAAGTAATAACTGATTTTAGCAATATTAGTTTTAACATCACCTCTACCATTTTTAAGATCAAGGTAAGCTTTCTTAACTAATCTAGATTGTTGCATTGCAGTATTCTGGAATGTTAATAATAATCTACCAGCTCCACTTGCTTGTTGTTTAGATATATCTTTTGGATCCCCAGATTGTTGTGTTTCATCTGCTATTTTTGAAAATTCTTCCCAAGCTAATTTTTCAGCTTCAGTTTCAGACATGCCTTCTGAAATATGAGTTTTGATTCTATTTCTATAATATGGAGCACCTCCTGAAGCAATTGCAAAACTATCCGCTAATTGTGTTGGTGTATAACCTATTTTTAATAAGTAAGCAACCACAGCCGCAGCTTTATTTTTACTACCAGCAGCAGCATTCGCAATTTCAGCAGCAGCAACATCCTCACGTAATCCGCCACGTCTTTCTTTCATTTTATCAGAGTTCCATATAGTAGCAAAATCACTCCAATATTGTTTCTGATTAGCAAAAGCTTTTCCAGCAGCCACAGGATTATTATCTCTTAAGTTTAAGAAGTTAGCCGTACTGATTAACTGTAATACAGCAGATCTTGTATTAAGGAACATAATAACTCCGGTTGATCCATTAACCCAATTACTCCAAGCGCTTGTTTCTTTGTCTTGACCATAACTACGGTTTTTACCATTTATCATCCTATATAATGAATCTTCTAAAGATTCACGTACATTTGTTCCATATACGGCTTGGATCTTATTCATGTTAGGGCCTACTAATTTGCCAGCTTCCCATTTTCCAAAGATAGTTTCAACATTTTCAATAAACTCTCCTAAGAATTTTTTTCTTCCTCCGGATTGTGTTATATTAAATAGATCAGAAACTATTGTATCAGTATCCCAATGTTCAGATGGTTCAACCCAGCCGTTTTCTTGACGACTCATAGCTTTTAATCCTTCCTTGAATGCAAGCAATTCTGGATCGCCATTAACCATTTCAACAAGTTTCTTATTGTCTCTTTGTGTTAATCCAGGTATTTCTATTCCTGCATCATTCCACAATGCAACACGTATTGCTTGATCATAAGTAAAGTCACCGTCTGGATTAAGTTTTTCTAATTTCTTTTGTACATCTGGGAATGCTTTTATCAATGCTTTGTATGATCGTTTAATTGATTGACGTGCACCGTCCATTAAATTAACACCATTAATATATGGTTTTAATAAAGCTTCATCAAAGAATTTTTGTTGTTCTTCTCCGCGTTTACCTTTGCCCATAAACTTATATAGTAATAATTCAAAGTCTGCCGCAGATGGTGGAACAAATAAATCAAATTTGTTTTTGCCAGCACCACGTCTTTTTGCTACAATATCAGAATATACTTTGTAACTCTCTACTCCTTTGTTCTCTTCAATAATTTTATTAAATTCATTGGACATAGATTTGCTAAACTTAATTTTAGCTTGTTGTATTTTTGCCTTAACATCTAATACATCAAGAGCGTCTTTAACTGCAGTAACATTTTGGATCGCATCGTCTGCAAAATAGAAATCATTATATCCTTCATTTGCTTTTTCAACAATCCAATCAGCTTTTGCTTGACCTGTGCTATTGCCTAACCCTGTAATATTCTCTAATGGTATGTTAATATCTATTGAAGATAAAAACTCCTGTATAGGAACAGCAGCAGCCTGAGGTCTTGCGGTTAATATAAAGAAATTTTCTGGTCCAAATTTGCCAATCATTTTCTTAATCTTTTCAACCATAGGACCTGGCTTACCGTCAATTACTTGACTAAATTCAGAAAAATCAAATTCAGCGCCTTCAGAAAGTAATCTTGATCCATCTTTTGCAAATTCCTCGGCATTTAATTTGCCCCCGGTGCCATCAGGCATTGTGTATAGCACATTACCTTTAGTTATGCCTAACGTATCATCAAAATCAAAAACAGATATTCCTTTTTGAGGATTATTGTTAGATAAAGAATATAGTACGCCTTTTGAATTTTCTATATTTTGTAAACTTTCTTTGGAATTTACACCAGATTTAGCAAGTTTAACAAGTGCATCAAATTCTTTTTTAGATCCATACTCGCTTTCTATATTAAATATTTTATATCCATCATCAATTAATTCTTGCAAATATAATACAACTTTTGGATCATGCATTCTATTTTCACCTTCCTTATATGCCGGTAAAAAATCATTAATTTTAGCAGGTACTAAATTTACTTTAGAGTTATCAATAAAATCTCTTAATTCATTCTCCGTAATATCACCATTGAAATAATCAACAGCGCGTTTCATAATATCGTAATTTGGTGGATTATGCTCTAAATACGGTTTTTGATTCCGAGTTAATCCCAATACACCAAGCCCAGCTTTAGAAACTTTTCTAGCTAAACCACGTTGGTCAAATTTTAATACAGAGAAATAAGCTTTAAGATCATCAGCAGATACTCCTAATTGTTTAAATTCTTTTATTATATCTATTAGTTCATTGGTAGCAATTTTTGCTTCCTCATTAACTATATCAACATTTTCTTGCCAATTCTTTTTGATTAATTCAGTATCTTTCCAAGCTCTTGCTTTTTCTTCATCTAAATATATTGATTCTCCTCTACCAGCTTTAGCTAATTTATATTCTTTACCATCAAATACACCGCTATATTTAGAGTTAGCCATTATAATAGGCATTAACATTTTTTCAAATAAACCTCTATTGGTAGTTAATGGATGATCTTTACCTAAAATTACATAGGCAAGTGTTCTTATTGATCGGCCATCACTTGCTAACCAATTGTTTATTACTCTAGCTTCATCCGCGGCAGTTTCAGCGTTAAATATAGCTTTTGCTAATCTATCTTCAGATATTTGTACTCCGCGTATTATAGTTTTTGAAAACTTAATATTCCCGCGATCAGCTTGCTTATTAAATTCCTGAACTATTGATTCACCTATTTTTACGCCTTGTCTTTCTTGGTTAGTAGCAAACGCTTCTGATATTGGACCATTTGTTTCAAAATCATTCTTTATTATATCGAATGCCGCCTCTTCTGCAATTGCTTTTGCTAATGATTCTTTTCTACCTCTAATAGGATTACCATCAATTTCTAATATTTGCCCTAAATAATCAGCATCCGAAACATTATTAAATACATTAGGCAAACGTCTTGCTAATTCCGCCCCAGAGGTTCTTCCTGCTAAATCAGTTGATACTGACTCTCTGTCTATTTTTTTACCAACCCAATCTGGATAATTTACATATTTACCATCAATACGTTTTTGAATAGCTTGAGGAATACCACCTTTGCCATCGGCGCCCATTAACCATGTTGTGGTCATATTTTCAAGTACATAACGTTTATGGTCTAATAACCATTTACGTAATACACCGTCTTTTTTACCACCCATTATAGTCTTAAGATCTATATCAAGTTGCTTACCAATCGCATCTCTAATTTCAGCAATAATAGGTGTAACAGTTCTATTTATAGATACTGGAGCATCAATACGATTTTTCAATGTTCTTACAACAGTTAATATCTTATTTTCAGCTGTTTTAAGCTCTTCTGGTGTAAAGATTTTAGACTCTAATGCATTCTTATACTTTGGCTTCTCTTTAGCTGATTCTACAAATCCTAAATCAGCCGTTTCAGTGGCTATTAACCCTTTTTCTTCAGCAGCATCTTTCTTAAAATCTTTATCTAAAACTCTTCTTGAAGCCGTAATTGCTCTAACTGGTAAATACTTATTAATATAAGCAGCTAATGGGGTACCAGACTTTGGATCATATTTAGATATTAAATCTAAAATACCACCAACACCCGTTTCTATTTCATCTGTTAATAACTCTCTGTCAAATCCAGGAGCATCACGTCTTTTATCTACAATCTTTTTAGTAATTGGACCAAACAATTTTATAATGTCTAATGCTCCTTCAACCCCTTTTTCATTGTATATTTGTTGTACCTTATCAGATGATATTGATCCTTTAGAGTCTGCTATTAGTTCTTTTATTTCTGCCTCTGCATCAATAGCTGCTTTTTTCTTAACCTCTGGTTTCTTTTCAACTTTTACCTCTTCAACAACCTTACGTTTTAAATCAGCTTCCTCTTTTTCTAAAGCAAGCATCTTAATTTCATAAGTATCGTAATCAATTTCTCCTTCATTAAGTTGGTCATCTAAAGCATCCATTCTTTCTTCAATAGACTTAGAATATTTTATAGTAGTAGGAACTTGTTTTCCAGCTAATAATTCTTTAGCTCTATTGCTTATTCGACCTTTACTAGCATTTGATTGATATTCTTTTAAGAAATCATAAAAATCTCTTCCTTCACTAAATTTGGCATTGGAAAATCCTAACTTTCTTAATACCTTAAGTATTGGTCTTGCAGCTCTTCTTAATACATCTTTAACTTGGTTCTTATCGCCAATTTCCCCATAAGCAATAGCATCAATAAAAGCGGTAAAATATTCTTCTAAATCTTCATCTTTTAATTTGCCTGTTTTTTTATCTATATAATTTTCATTAATACGTTTTTGTACAACTGCTCTTTCATTAGCAGTTAATACAGATAAAAATCCATTAACAACTTTTTTTCTTTCAATAGGATTACTAAGTGCTTTACCTAATACTTTATGCAAAAATTCATGCTGAGCAACATTGATTGCTCCAGTTCTTGATGCAACACTAAAATTAATTACTGATTGTCCATTTGGTAAACTAAATCCATCTGATTTTGCTGCTTCTTCAACTTCATTATTGATCTGGTCATCAGATTTTATTTCTGTATTAGCAGGCAATTCTTCGTTTAATATAGCTTTTTTAACAGATTCATTTTCTGTTATCAACCATTGCTTATAAGCTTTTTTAAGTTCATCTGTATTCTCAAATACAGCAATAGATCCTTGATTACCTATTTTATTAGCAATTTCTTCTTCGCCTAGACCGGCTACAATCTTTTTAATATTATTAACATTGCTATTTATAACTGCTCTATTGCCTATTATCTTATTTATTTCAGCATATTGTCCAGTTAATAAAAATTCTCTTTCACTCTCTAATCTACTAAATTCATTTTTTAATTCAGCAGCTTTATCTTTCTTAATTTCTGGAGAGAAATTAGACTGAGATAATTCTATGTACGAATTTTTTAAATCCTGTTGTTTTCTATTTATATCTAAAACGGTAGTCATATCCTCAGTAGACATGTCATAAACTCTATCTTCTGAATTTTCAATAACCTTTACAGATTCATTTGATAATGTTTTTATTTCAGATACTATCTCCTCACTTTCTTTACCAGACAACTTTGTGTTTGTTTGTAATTCTGTCTGTAAAAAATCTATGCGGTCCATTATATTTTTACTAGCAGCCATTTCTTGAGCTGTAGCGTAATTTTTTAATTCTTTTACTACAAGTGTAGAAACACCACCGCCAAGTTGCATTCCTCCTCCCATAAATGCTCCGCCAGCATAAGCTTCTTTAAATCTTTTAGATCTTTCAGAAGACGCAACAGTTTTACCCAGTAAGTGTTCGTCTAATAACATATCTAAGCCTTCAGTTAGCACTTCAGTTCCTCCTTCAATTTGACTTTCAATACTTACAATACCTGCTGTTTTTAAGCTTGACTTAATAAAATTTTCTTTAAATATTTGTCTAGGCTGATTACCTACAGAAGACATAACACGCTTCATGTTATCAAACATTCTTAATGTACCTAATTTTTCTGGTACAAATTCTGCAAGAGCAAAACCATATCCGGCTAATAATTTAGTACCTAAATCATAGTCAGATCCAATTTCGTCTTCCATCTCTTGAATCTTTTGCCCACCAGAGCCTAAAGATACGGCAGCTGCTCCATAGTTTCCGCCAAAATACATTGATGCATATACCGGAAGTTGTTCAGATAATAAAGCTGCAGAGTATTTACCAAAGTCAGCAAATGAAGTAACATCATCAAAAGATATATTTTTTACATCTTCTTTAATTCTATTGCCCATTTTTATATTAGCTTCTCCAATTTCTCCCAATAATCCGCCTAACCCAGCTTTGTCTCCTTCTATATATTCTACAGTGGATCCTAATATTTTTGCAGTACCGCCAAGAATGTTAATACCAGTGCCAACTAGTCTGGCCATATTAGCGGTAACATCGTCATAATTATATTTAAAGTATTCTAACTTTTCTTCGTCACTTTTTATTTTATCAATGTAGTTTGGAAAATTGTCATATACTCCTTTTAAACTTTCCACAGCTTTTTTAGCATCCTCTTGACGCACACCGTATTTTGCTATCTCTTCGTCAGTGACATTGCCAGCCGTATATTTTGCTTTAAATTCATTAGAATATTTCTCAAATGCTGCTAACTCATTATTATAAGTTTTTGCAAGTATTGTTTGTTGGCGAGCTAAATCAGAAGATACTAATACATCCTGAGCTGCTCTAATTTTAAGTTTTTCTTTTTGCTCTGCAACTTCTGGAATATATAATGGTTGACTATCCCAATATTCCTCAGCAGTTTTTCCTTGTTGTATTAATACTTTCTCTTTATAAAATATATCTTTTGCAACAGCATCAATATCCGCATTACTTATTTTCTGACCTTTTTTCTTGCCTCTTGATAGTATAGCTATAGCTTCCTTTTTTTCTTTCTCTAATGGCTTGTATGGAGATATAGTAAGATCTATATCCGCCCCGATGGATTGTCCAACCATAGAAACAGGACCTAATACCATCTCATTAAAGAATCCCTTAGCTCCTTCTCTTATATTATCTATTGCTTGCGAATTATTTATTTCATTATTATATTGCTCATCTATTAAATTATAATCAATAGGTTTGCTTTTTATATAATTTACAACTTCTGTTTCTTTATCCTCTAATTTTTCAAATTCTTGTTTTACAGGAACATTAGCAGCACTTTCAAGAGTCTTTTGAATTTTTGCCGCAGGATTTAAAATAGATTGAAGTGGATCTTCTGGAGCAAGTATATTAGCAATGTTCTGTTGATCAACAAAACTAGAAACTTTTTCAGTATTCTTTTTTATATTTGCTTTTTTTGCTTTATTATCCTTTTTAAATGTATCTAAGAATCCTATCTCTTCTTTTGGTTTTGGTTGATCACTCCAGGGGTATTTTTTTGTGGTAGCAGTGGTTTTAGAAGATTTTTTCTTTAAGCCTTTGCTACTTATAATAGCATTAGCCGAGGTTTTTTGCTCGGCTGCCATTTTGTTTATTTGATCCTCTGTATATATTTGCCCTGAGGCGTCAGTGTATTCAAACATAAATACGTATTTTAATTTATTTAATTTTACCCGTTTTTAAGTACTCAATAACCTCTTTTTTAGTATTGAAGGCTATACCTTTATTTGGACCAGATGCTATTGTAAATACTGCTCCATCATAACTTACTTTTTTATTGCCCCAAGTAAAATCATCAGCAGACCCTGCTTCTTGTTCCCATATTAACTTTGAAACATCCGTAAATGTAGGTTTAGTTGTTTTGGCTTTTGGAGCAGATTTAGTTTTAACTTTTGGTGTTACATCTTCTTGCAATATTATATCAGAATCTAGCTTTGTTATAGGTTGCCATTCTGGTATTTGTGTTGTGAAAAAATGATCAACATAAGCATCTAAAGCTTCTGCTCTTTCTCTTTCATCTAATACATTATCAGCATCGAGATATATTGGCTTTAATGCTCTTCTTTCTCTATCAGCATTAACCGTATTATTAATGTGCAAAATTAATTCTGTATCAGACATACCAATAGCTTGCCCTCTTACTTGCTGCATTACCGGTGATGCTTTTATTTGATCAATGTCTACTTTTGCTAATGTTTTATAAGTATTTGTTCCTGGTATATATTCTCTTTTAACTTCAATCTTACCTTCTTTCTTTCTAAGATATGCATCAGTTATTTCGCCTGTTGCTTGAAATTTACCAGGTTTAACTTCTTCTACTTTGAACACGGAGTTATTATTAGCCTTTACCATTTCATTACTAACGGAAGTATCTGGAACAACTCGAATATATTCATTGTCAGAGGTATCTATTTTATTTATTTTAGCAGCATCATAAGATCTTACTTCAATACCTTTGTCATCATAGACTTTCCATAATAGTTTTTTTGGATCCGCGTTTTCATAAACAGCCTTAACTTCCCCTTTTAATTTACCTTGCATTATTTGTAACGCTCTAATATCTTCTGGGTTTTGATCTTTAGCTAATCCTCCAACAACACCGGTACCTCGTATAAATGCTTTATTAACATCTTCTCCCCAACCTGTAAAACTAGTTAAATTTGAAGTAAAATCACCAGATATTGTATTATTTATATCTGCTAACTTTTGCATAGCTACTTGTCTATCTTTTCCAGATATTGTATTATTTAATAATCCAGATTTTAATTTTACTGCTTCTTGTACCAATGGTTCAAAAGTTTCAGCCATGTTGATCTTACTATCAACTGGAGTAATCTTACCTATAGTATTTCTAACTTCAAATTCATATTCTTCTGTCTCACGCTTTATTTCGTCTATCTTCTTTTTATTAAGATCCAATTGTCTCTTAATCTCTTGTTGTTTTACAGCATAACTTTCTGCATAACTAGAAAATGAACTAGCTATAGTTGCTTGTAAATTTCTAAAATGCTGCCCGGTTTGTGTATCTACTAATTGTGCTGGATTTTCGTATGCTCCCATTGTATCTTTTTTATAATAATTTATCTAGTTGGTACAGTTATACCTCCCGAAATTGCGCTTTCTAATTGATCAGACACAGCCGTTGAGTCTTCTCTATATGAACTAGTAGTAGGAGTAGTATCAGGCATAGTTCTATTGGTTGAACCAGCCGAACTCATAAATGAACTAGCTATTGAAGACAATCCTCCAACCATTCCTGTAATTGCTCCTGTTCTATCTGCATTTGCCTGCATTAACTGAGCTCGAGCTATATCTTGTTGACCAGCAACACGATTCATTTTAGCAATTTCTCTTTCTTCTCTAGTACCAAACATAAATGCTTTGCCTTGAGCTTCTGCACTTTGTACTCTTTGAGCTTCAGCCATTTTAATTTCCTGTAGCTTTTGTTCTCCTTGAGCTCTCAATTGTTCGTTATTTGCTTCTTGCTGTTCTATACTTGCAGATATTTGTTTTTTACTTTGTAATGCGGCTTGAGCTAAAGCTGTTGCTCCTCCGGCTCCTGCTCCAGTTTGTTGTAATGTATCTAAAGTGTTTGCTAATGAAATATCAGCTTGTTCAGCTTGAAATTCTGCTGCTTGTGTTGCAACACCTAAACTAGCATAAGGATTAGACATCATAGAGCTTACGTCTTTAATGCCTTCGTATGGATTAATAATAGCTTGTCTAGTACTTTCTAAAAATTCTAGTTCCTTAGCTCTTCTCTTCGCCTCAGCTGCTGCTTTTCTAGCCGCTTTCTTTGCGCTACTAGCCCCAAAAAGACCACCAACAATTTGAGCCCCTGCTCCAATTAATGCAGCCCCAACCATAGGAGCAATAGCATATTGAGTAGCAGGCATTATATCTTTTATTAGTCCAAAATTGGGAACATCCAAAAATATGTTTAATAACATAATATGTTAATTTAAAAGTTTGTATTTATTATATTTTTATTTAATTTAGTAAGATGACTCTGTATATTCAGTAGATGCTGCAAATAATTCAGTTCTGGTTGAATATTGTGAATTATTAAGGCTAAATGAGCAGATTGCATAGAAACCTTTAATACCTGACATAGATTGGCCTTCTATAACATCTCCACCGCCACCTGCTGTAATATTTAATATGTTTGCAAAGTATTTATTTTCTTTTGCTTTAAAGTTATTTACTAACAATTGACTTTCTAAAGAAGCTAAAGTAGCCATACCACTATAATTAATTGCGGGCTCTATAGCTGCCGATGTATCAGTATTTGTCTGTATGCTGTCTACTCTCCACCCAATATCTCCCTCATAATTTAAAGTATTAAAGTTTTTAATTAAAGAAGGATTAGCATTAAGTATTACAACAACTTGAGAAAGATGATCTGCTGAGTAAAAATTACCTCTTGTTACAGCTGTAGAATAGTGCTGCCAAGTTTGTCCATCTTTAAAACTATAATAATTGTTTATTAAGCTACCTATAAAATCAGGTTTATAACTAAAGAAACTGGTCCACCCATTAGCGTCTTCATCAAATGACAATGTAGAATAACTGCTTATTTGGGCTGGTTGTATAGATAATACATATTGTTTATTATGCATATCCCAGCCACCTATTAATTTACCAGTATTTCCTACATTACTAAAAGCATCTCTAAAATAATCGCGCATGCCATAGTCAGAAATTTCTGTAATACCATCTTGTGATAATCTTAAAACTGCATTTTTGTTTTTATCTGTGAAGTATTTTCTATATCCATAAACAGCAAAGCTTTCTGGATTTCTACTTATTCCGTATTCACCAGCATAAGCTTGTATTTGCCCAATTACTTGAGCACCAGAAGTTGTTATTGGCATACCTTCTGCAGAATAAATAGCATCTTTATCAATAAGAGCTCTACTTACTTTTAACTCTTGAAAAATTATTAGGTTGGTATCTTCTGCATATAATTTCTGAATTGATCCTTGTGCAGGATTAACAGATCTGCTTATATCTTCGCCAACTGAAAATTGATTTGTATTATTAACCCCAGTTCTTGAGTTAAATATACCTGAATATATTAATGAACTAGGTCTAATTTGTTGATTATTATTGTCTTCAACTAAATATGCTTTAACGCCAAAGTCAACAGAGGTATTATTATAACCACCTCTAATTCTAGCTTCTTCTATATACCAATCTGTATCAAGTTCTTCGTAAGCTTGAGGTATATATTTAAAATCCACTATTTCACCAAATGTTAATGTTGTACCAACTGGCAATGTAACCTCAAGAGGCTCCTGCAATGTTAATACATCACCGGTAACAAATGATCTTATTATTGATGAATATATAACGCTAGCTATAGTGTAATATATAATTTGACCAACGCCAACATTTGGTTGTACGTGGTCTAATGTTATAACCGAAGATCCAGCTAAGGCTTCAACGGTTATACTATTATCATTTTCTGTTTCACTTGGGGATACGTCAACAACAGATGTCATTTTCTTCAGCCAAAATGAATTGAAATACTTTAATTCTAATGTTGCACTCATATATTATGATCACTTGTTTTTTTTAATTTTTAGTAATATCGGTATATTTCATTATACTAATCAGGTATAATACCACATGTACTGTCTATTGCACAAGGTGCTGATGTTACAAAATTAGATTGCTCAAATCCTCCAACTCCTCCTAATGTAAATTGTTCTAAATTACCTTCTTCATCTAAATAAGTAGTTTGACAAAAAGGACCATCGGTATAAGATATATAATCTACAGAGTAATCTTCTGTAATTCTAACCGCTAATCCATCTTTTTTATTAGAAGCTATATCAAATACAGCAGCAGAAGTATAAGTTAATTTCCAACTACTGGCGTTTGTTGGGTCATATACTTCAAATCCAGATTCAGGGCCCCCAAACCACCAATGACCTTCTTCAGTTAATTTTTCAAATGCACCAGCGGCTGTTCTTTTACCACCTGGTAAAGCCGTAAATAACGTACTATTTGTTGCTCCAGTATTTGGGTTATCCCAATGATCAAGCCCTTGTTCTTTTAAAGTACCTCCTGCATTAGAGGGTGTATTTGATGTACAAGACCACAATGCACACAATTCTGTTTGATGACCCTCTAAAGAACCTGATCCATTCGAAGCATATATAACATGATAACCCGTTGGAGCAAATTGTTTACGCAAACTAGGATTAGCTAATGATGCCGCATTATATATTCCCATAACGGCATACCAATTATATAATTTACCATATACCGCACCTGTTGCAGAATCATTGTTATAATAACACCATGCTCCTGTTTCTAAAGCCGCCCATGCTGTGGAATTTGAAACTTCCGGTATTGGCGTACCATCCGAATAAGTTACCCAATCCGCATTACGAGATCCCCAGCTTCTACCGCATATTTCAACAGTGCCAATAGATATTGTTATTGTACATTCGTCTGTTTGTGATCTATATTTTAATTGAGGATCACTAGTAGGTATGCCAAATGAATTAACAGCATCCTTAACTTGTATATTTAATGTAAATACTTCTGATGTTGGGAATGTATCTAATAAGAAAATTTCTCCATCGCCAGTTGTTGGATTTTTTACTATTGAAAATAAATCTTCCCAGCCTGCAGTAGAGGTATTTAATATCTTCCAATCAAGTTCAATTTTCTTAAGTGTATTTAAATGTGCTCCGTTATCCGCTTGATATATATATATTGGAACACCAGGGGTTGGATTGGGAGAAGGCAAATCTAATGTAACAGGACAAGTATTTAATATTGTCGGGGCTACATTTTCTAGTCTACCTATTTCTTCAAACACAATAGGAGTAGGGGAATCTTCAGTCGTTATAGATATTTCAAATGTAAATGTTGTTGAAGCGGTATCGTTTATAAAAACAAAATCGTCTTGTATGTATAATCTATAATGATTAATACCACCACCTACGTCAATTGTTTCAATACCAAATTTACCTGTAACTATATTTTGGTCAACTGTATTATCTCTAACAACTATAGTAGCTCCTGTAGAAGGCAACTCTGTAGAGGTTAATGATACAGGCCAAAATTCGCCAGAAATATATTTTTCTGTAATACTCAACGGGTCATTTGATTCTTTAAAATCCCAGTTTATATCTGATAATCCAACGATTCCCTCATAGCCCGTTAAAACATCGGCATTTAAATCTGATATTAATCCAGATGTTGAAGTTTCCCAAAATATATCTAATAAAGAGTATACAGGTTTTGTTTCATATATACTTAAATATGGCTGCATATTATTATCAGCGTTAGTATATGCAACAGTACTTTCAACAGCTGTTACGCCCATTGCATCAGAAGTTGATATTCTGGCTATAAGGGGAGTAGTCTCTAATTGATAGAAATTAAATACGGCCGATCCTAATGTATTATCAACAGATGAAGTGTACATGCTTAAATCATCGGCGGTACCAATAGCAATAGCCACATCGGCTTTTGAAGATGGATAATACTGCACGTTATTTGCGTCTTGTCCATCTATTGTATTTTGCACTCGCCCAAATAATTGAACACTACTTCTATATAACTTTTGATCTGGTCCTACCTCCGTTAAATCACGAGGTATTTTATTTATATTATCATTTATTAAAACGGTATGTGCAACTTTATTTATTTCTGCTACTGGAAAAACTGTTGTATTTATTCCATTATCTAATGACGGTGTCCCAGCTGTATAATTAACTTGCGACCCATAAGTCTGCCCTTTCGGGTAACCATTAAGCATACCGGGAAGGTATACATTGTAATATTCCTGTTCTTGTTGCCTAACAACTACTTTGTAAGAATACCAACCTAATTGATTAATATTGTACGACCATTTGGTATCAGTAGGATCATTCAGAGGAACTCTTTTATAAAAGTCGTTTACTTGTGCCTCCGTTGTAATTACATAAGTTGGGGCTGCAGTTGCATCAATAGCTGTTATTTCTACATAATCAACATATTGCCCTCTTAAATATTCCCCTACTGTTGGTATAGTTCCATCGGCTACAGTGAATGTATAAGTTGTACTTGTTATTGTTGTAGTGCCAGTTAAATTAAACCCTCCTACAGAAGCAGTTGTTGCATATAAACCAGGTTCTCCAGTAGCTGTATTGTTATTTGAGTTTATTGGAGTTTCAACCAAAACAGATAAAGCGTTCCCAAACCAGTTTTTTATTACCGGTACATTGCTTTCTGTAAAATAAGGTGAATATATTGTTGATCCACCATATTTATTACCTTCAGAAACTGTTGCAAGAGTATCTAATGAAGATAATATAACAGATGATTGTCTTCCATATTTGTCTGCTAAAATAAATCCAACTTGGTATGTTCTGTTCTGTTTTAATGTATGATTTGGGTATTCTATAAAATTTAATGAATAGTCTTGCTTTTCATTAACAGAAACTTTATAACCAATAGATCTTGGAGCAGTATGATTTTTTACAAAATTACCATAAACAATTCTATTGCCTACTGACTCTTGAGCTAATGCTCTAACAGGAACCATATCATAAACTCTTGTTGTTTGATCAGATGGTAATACTTTATATGGTTTTGTGGATTGGTACTCGTATATGTATACATTAGAATCTGTTATAGCTTGAAATTCTGTAGCAGGTATTGTTTCAACAACACTAACAGCAATTGCATCGGATTCTTTGTATAATATATCAAGAGCTTGTATTTTATATGAACCTGTAGAGTTTGAACAAATATCTGGAAATGGAATTAATAATTGTATATTATTAATATTATTTTCCATCCAATTTAAAACAGTACTTGTGTAAGCATTTGTTTCATCCCCATTTATGAAGTATCCTTTTTGATTTGGTATAAATACTATTTGAGTAAATGGTGCCATTATTGAATATTCACCATCATCAAATCTAAATCTATAACTAAATCTAACATATCTACCAGTTAAATAAGCGGGATCCCCTGGCCATAATGGTTCTTCAGAATCATCACTCATCGTGGATATTAAAAATAGTAATTCTGCATTATCTGCCAATGTAACAGGAATAGATACCGTTACAGTTGATGCACCGGTATTAACGCTTTCTACTAAAACGAATGAACTATCGACAAGTCCTCCACCTATAACTGTCATACCTGGAATTATCCCAGTTGTACTTGCTACTGTTATTATTGTAGATGCTGCAGAAGGTTCTGTTGTGGTTGTTTCTACTTTCTTTACTAAAGATATAGCTTCTACCGGAGCATATCTTGCTACAGAAATTTGATGTTCTTGTGTATAATAAGGATTTAAACTTGTTGCCGGAGATAATATAGCTGATTGTACATTTATTTTTCTTGGCTGATTTCTATTGTCAGTCCAGAATAATAAATTTTCAACTAAATTAATACCAGTTATTATATTGTCTTGTGAAAAATTTAAAAAATCACCAGACACTAATACTATTGGGTTAGGACCAATATTTAGATCGGCAACGCATATTGCATTATATTTATTACCGGTAAAGGAAGAATAATTATTTGTTAGAAATTGATATATACGATTATTAGGATTGTCCATAAAATAACCGATACATTTAGTTCCTTCAGGCAATGAAATACTTCCGAATATACTATTACCTAATACATTCTGCACAGCACCAACATCATCGCTTTCCGATTTGCCAATAGATATATTTAGAGCATCTCTGTACTCGCCGTTAGGAATAAGTCTATTATCTAAATCTTTATTCATTTTAGATAATAGAAAAGTATTTTTAATTTCTGCCATTATATTTTAATGTTTTATCCATTTAGATTTGCCTCGCATTACCTGTACAATTTCATGTAACTTAATATTAGATAATCTTAACTTAGCATTTCTTAGTTTTGCAAATTTTTCTTTATTTAATCTTTGTACCAAATATTCAGGATAATTAGCTCGCGTAGATACTATTGAATGTAATATATAAGCATACATCGCGTCTTCTGCCATTTTTGGTACTCTAGAATCTAAATCATAAGCTAATCCATCAGATATATAGTCCAATGTTATAATCATTTTATGTAGATTACTTGAAAAAGATACTTTGCCTTCTCTATCGTTTATTGTAAACCAACCATTACCTTGAGCATATTGAGGATCTAATCCGTATTGTCTTCCAACAATACCAAAGTTATCCCAACCATAATCATAAATATCTAGTCCATTATTGTAATTAACTGCATTAGCAAGGTATGTGCCGTTAAGCATATCTGTATTGGCTCTTCTCCAACGCTCCTCAATGATAGGTTCCGTATTAATGTTGTTATTAAAACTGTCTTGTATTTCTACTCCTAAATCGTCCTGTAAAGGAGCTTCTGAAGGATTAGAAGTTAAGTTATTAGCTGGATAGATTGGATGCTTCACGCCTTGTCTATCGATCCAATACATGCCAACATAGTTAACATAATCCTGAGGTAATACAACGCTTAGTGAGTGAGGTATTGTTAATTCCTGAGACTTGATGCTTTTCAATGTGTCATAGCTAAATTCTTGCATTGCGCGTTTAGCATGGAATATAACATCTGTTCTTTTTACGTCTTGTATTAATTTACCGGGTCCTACATAAGCAACTATAAAATTGTTTATTACATCAGATAATTTAGTATACTGGTAACCTCCGTAGTTTTCTTCCACGGTAGTCCCGTAGGCATCGTCATCCCCATAGTTACCGCCTGTTAATACTTTTAATTGTACAACAATATATTCTCCATCTGCAGGAACGTAAGTAGAAAATGTTATTACATTGTTAACAACTGTGTATACTTCAAAGCATTCTGTATATGTACCAGGTAGTCCAGTAGGGCTAGTGAATAACTTAAAGTTATTTAATGCGTAATTTTCACTATTAGGATCATACGAATAAAAAACTAAATTTGTATTAAATGTTGTTTCAAATTGAATTGTAGAATTATCACCAATGAAGCCCTGGGCTCCTTCATAATATTGTCTATTAGTTTCGGTGATTAACCCTCCGTTTGGCATTGGCATAGTCCTTAAGATTTAGAGTTAATTTGTTCTGCTTGTATTTGCTGAGCAGCTACTTGCACTATTTGAGCATTTTGTATAACAACTCCAGCATATAATAATATTTTTAATATAACATTTGTTTGTTCCGCTACTGTCAACTCAAAATTCTGCGATGTAGCCGGATTAAATACGTATGTATAATTTGGCGCAGTACTGGTAAAATTCCAAATAACATTCTTTGGTTTTCTAACAAATGATGTTGAAATACCAGTTGATATTGTTGTTGGATAAAGAAAAAGTTTTTCTCTTTCATATACGTACAATGGGTACTGTGTAGTCGGCTTTGTTAATGGGGAACTATTTATATATAATAAATCATTTCTTTGTACTCTTTGAACTTCAGTATCATCATTATATATAACAGTACCAAGTCTATAAAAATCTGCATTTGATATTGTAACTAATATCTGAAAAGAGGTTGCTCCTGGAACCACTGATAAGAATAAGTTGGTCCCAACTATAGAGTATGCGGTAGTTGGTTGTAAAATACCATTAAAATAAACTTGAGGTGTTCCGGCACTGATTTGTGTAGTAGTTAAAGTAAGTGCATATACTGAGACCCCTGATGAAGTATTTATAACAGGGTTTGTAAATAATGGGGCAGACGATGATATAGGGACCGCAAATTCATTGCCTCCCATATAATCACAATTGCCTATTGTTTTAAATATAGATAAACTACCATCTAAATTTTTTATACGATCAGCATATTCGCTATCGTTATCTGGCACTCTTAATTGCTGGTTTAAATCATCAAAGTATGATTCAAATATTTCTAATTGAACCTGCGTTGCTACTTTGTTAAATTCATCAGGAGTCATATAGCCTCGCTGTTCTTTATTAAGTATTAATAAAACCGTTTTGTAAACTGTATCTACATTTATTGCCATCTTGAGTATTTATTATAATATTTAGGCAGTTACTGCACTCTGTGTACAATAACTACCTATATATTAGTATTACGTATTATTGAAGTTTTTTCTCAATAGATTGGAATATTTCTATACCTTCATCTGTTTTGAAAAATGCTGCCATAGCCGAATACGGATTTTCATCAAAAGGAACGGTCATTAATTTTTTACCGTTTGTTGCCCATTTGAAATCACGTTGATCAGGTGACAACTTTATAATGTTAGCTTCGCAAGCTTTAATAGCAAAATTACGTAGCTGAATATTTTCATCATTAACCAAATCTAAGAATAAACTTGGGTTTCTTTTAGCAAAGATCAACAAATCTCTTTTTATCTCCTTAGAAGTCATCTTAGATACCTTAGATCCAATCTCAACTCTTAGTATTGCTTCTGCTTGATCAATATCCATTGCTTTAGCTGCAGTCATTGCCTCTAATTCCATTTCCAATGTATCAAGCTCATCCACCGCAATAAGTACTGCATCAAATTCTTGATACTTCTTATTTAACATGGGGTGATAAAGTGATAATAGTTTTTGTAAATTTTGCTTTTCTTTTGAAACAGTAAGTGTTCCGTTCTTGAACATAATATGTCCTAATGTTGCTTCCCCTTTTTGTTCATCAACAAATGGAGAGTTTTGATTAGTTGCATATCTTAATTCTCTTTGTTCTTTTAAATCTTCATCAAACCATAATAATGGAAATCTTCTTGAATGTCTTGATGAAATTGTGTATGTTAACGGACTATGAGGTCCTGTTAAAATGTATGTTCTATCTTTAACCTCCCAATTTTGAGGCTCGGTTTGTTTTAATTTTGACATGATATAATATAATTAATTATTTTTTTATTTCGAGAGTAAAAAAGAGTAAAAGTTACCCCCGTAATTTCAACGAGGGTAAAATTTACACTAATTATTAGTATTAAGATACTGAAGTGAACAATACAAAGTTGTTAGCACCTTGTACACATAAACATCTTTCAGACAAGAAGTTTACCTCCATTGCATCTAAATCAGATGTATATGCTCCACCAACAGATCCAAGTACCCAAGATTTCATTCTACGGTCATCAGCTTGTGAAGCTCTATAACGAACGTGTAAGAATGGTCTACGAATGTTTGTACCTAATACTTGATCGTAAACAGTTGAAGTACCAGCTGGAACTAAAATTCCATCAATAGCTGATTGAGCAACTGCTCCACGAGTAGAAGCATCATTCAAATATTTCCAGTCAGTTTTATAGAAATCGTAAGATCCTCTACGGAAACCAGAGAAACCTAAGTTTAATGCCATTTCAGAAGAGTTTTCAAACAATCCAAAAGCAACACCACCAGCAGTTCCAGAAGAAATATCAGCTAACATATCATCAAAGTCTAATGAAGTTTGACGGTTTAAGAATAACATGTTCTCTTCAATAGCTCCTTGAGTATCTAAGTTTCTTAAGATTGAATCAAATTCAGCTAATCCAGCAGCAGCAGTAAAGTTGTTCAATACATTACCTCTTTCTTCAACAGCAGAGAATAAACCTTGAGTACCTTTTTTACCAGCAGCTAATGCAGCAGACCCTGTTGCAGCTAATTCTCCCTCAACTACAGACATTTCTAAGTAATCTTCAAAACGTAATCTTGTTTCAGACTCTGCTTTTAAATACCACATAAAACCACCTGCTCCGTCCTCAGTAGCAATTTCTACCCAACCAATCTGAGCAGTGTCAGAACCATTAACAACATATTTGTTACGAATGATAATAGGAGAGTTAGAGAATTGTGTGAAGCTAGGCTCAATGCTAGTGTAGTTGTCATTTGTTAATGTAGACCCTTTAGCATACTCAGAACCATAAACGAAGATTTTTAAATCGTCCATACCATCTGTAAATCCGGCAGCAGCTAATGTAGCAGCGGTATAAGGAGCAACAGTTAATGCGCCAGTAGTAATATTACTAGCAGTAACGATAGCTTTAACTTCTAATCCAGTAGCAGGATTCATAATAACGATAGTCTGATTAATAGAAATAACGTTTTGCACGAAATCTGCAGGGTTAGCTGGAGTTAAGTCAACAGGAATAAGTAATGTATTTGCAGCAGCACTTACAACATCAACACCTGTATAAGCAATATGTAATCTATTTTGTTCTGACCAAATAACCTGATCAGAAGCCATTGGCATCTCAGCTCCTACCATACGTAAGAAACCAGATAAAGTTCTATTACCATAACGCTCTACTTCTTGTTCGTAGATCTCTGGTAAATATTGTTGAGCGAAAGATACGAAATCCGCATTGTTAGGATCCGTAAAGTTTAAATAATTTGTATCTAAAGCTTGTTGCTTCTGAGACGGTTTAATGGTCCCAAAGTTAGGCGTAACATTTGCCATAATTTTTTAAATTTTAATTGTTAAATTTGTTTTTGATTTTCAGTTTTGTAGAATCAACACCATTAACTGCTTTTACTTTAAAACCATTTACAAATATTTCACCGCTCGAAGTTTGTCTTGGAGCTGTATTTATATTATTTGATTTTGCCGTAATTTCTTTAATTGCATCGGCTTTCCCTTGCTCATAAAAATGGTGAGCTAAAGTATCTACGTTTTCAGCAGCATACATTGCTTTATGATAACCTTTCAAATCTGTTACTTCCCCTTTATCGTTCAAGAACTTCTTGACTAAGTTAGTAATATTTGATTGTTTATCAGCTACACTCTCTGCATTTTGAACACCATATCTAAAATTCTTTTCACCTAATTTGAAATCAAAACCTTTGAAATCTTGGGTAAAGAAACTTTTCGTGTCGTTCTTAAACTTTGAATGTTGGCTTTCAACAACTTCCTGCTCTTTTTGGTAGCGATTAAAAAAGTCCATTGCCTTTTGCTGATCTTTGTTTATACTTGGTCGTAACCTTACTTCCTCATAATATTTAGACTTAAGATCCTCTAAAAAACCCTTGGCTTTTGCAACCTCTTCCTTAAACGCTAATTTCTTTTTACGGATTTCACGTTCATCGTCCTCGTCTTCATCGTATGCAAATCGATCATCCATAAGAAAATCAATTTCATCTTCATTTAGATGAGGTCTAGTTTTTTTATAATATTCTTTTAATAATAATTCATTGTTAACATTTGAGTAATCTGCATTCAATCTAACGTAGTCTTCAACAGATCCACCCGTGTCTTCCATAAATGAAATTAACTTCTCAATGTTTTCTGGTAATTGTTTGCCAGTTGCTTCTGCAACATTAACGGCTTCCTTAGCTTCTTCAACTAATTCTTGTGCACTTGCAACAACCTCCTCTTCAGTTATTTCTTGTAATGCATTAATTTGTATTACTTCTTCGTCTTGCGTTTTACTGTCTTTGGCAACGATTGTGGGTTCGGGGTTTCCTTCATCCACTCTCGGCAATTCCACTTTGGTGACTTCATTGACCAGCACGCTTTCATTTGTTGTTTGCTCTTGAACGGCATTCTCTTCTGTTTTAGTTTGTAAATCAACTTTTGCTACTATAGCAGGCTTATTTAATTTACGGGGGGCAGCTTTTGGTTTTTGTAATTTAAAAGTTCCCTCTTGTTTTACTTCTTCTGACATGATATAATAATATAAAATTGGTTAATATTTTTTTTACATAAGACCTAAGTCAAATTCTTCTGCTCCAGAGTTTTCAAAATCTTTTGGCAATGTATTGTTTTTTCTTTGCTCAATTAATTCTGATTGTTGTGTAGCTTGTATTTTTGTTCTTTGATCTTTTCTATCTTCTGCTTGTTGCAGTTTTTGATTAGCAATATCCACTTGTAATTTTGCTAATTCGAAATCATATTGAAATTGTTCTGCCATAAGCAATTTCTTAATTTCTAATTCCTGTTGCATTCTTTGTATCTCAAATTGAGATTTTGATTGCAATACTTGTATTTCGGTTTGAGCCAATGCCTCCCTTTTCTGTACCTCAGCCATAGCGGCCGCTTCTGAGGCCTGTGCTTGAGCTTGACCCTGGGCGCGTATCATTTCTTGTTGGTTAGCTTGGTCTTTCTCTTGTTTTTTCTTCTTCTTGAATTTTAAAGCTTGATTAGCTAAACCTATATTGCTTATTTGGTTTAAATCAATTACATCTTCAAGATCTATATTACCAGATTGCAATGCTATTTGTACATTTCTTTCAAATGCTGCTTTTTCTTCTTCTTCTGGTTCTAACTCTAAGAAAATACCGAAGTCATGCATATTAAGATTCTCAATTTCCTTTAGTGTTTCAACATTGAATAAAGATATACTCTCTATTAAGGATTGTTTTGTCAATGGAAAATTAAGCGAATCCGCAATTCTTAAAGATATATTCTCACAAGTTCTCAATGTTAAATATAAACTAGCATCTTTAATATGTCTTGTAGCAGTATTAGAATTTGCTGCAGCCATCTTTTGTAATCCAACTAATGCGTCTTTATCTGGAGTACTTCCATCTCTTGCTTCATTTAATCCCGTAACATCACGTATCATTTGTAAGTAATACTGGTATGTACCTATCAATGCTTGTATTTTAGCATTTCCGTTTGATGTTTGTAATTCTTGAATTGGCACTTTGCCAGGATTCATTCCTCCATCTTGCGACATAGAACGACCAACAATACTACCTGTTTGGAAATACATATTTAAAGCTTCCGCTGGATTATAATTTGTTCCATTGCCTAGATCAACTTCGGCTAATCCATCAACATCGACAAATACACCATCAGGGACCATTCTTGATAACACTTGTTGTAACTTAAGATGCGTTAACTGAATCATATCAGCAAAAGTAGTTGTTCTACTTACCAATGATTCAATTCTGCCTTTATATATTCTTGGTGCACAAATGTTATAATTCATCTGTACCTTTGTTGTATCAGCAAATGGTCTAGTCATATTTTCAGCTAACTTCCATTCTAACATTTTCTCAAACCCAAGAATCTTAGCACCTGAATATAATACCTCAATACTTCTTGATACTCTTTTAAAGTTATCATTTTCTGGCGGATTAAAACTATCGTCTTTCTCTATAGCTTTCTCTAACCCTTGCTCATTATATTTTATTTTAAATACTTGATTTGAATATGTTTTGTATTCAAAGTATAGTACTTGAACAGTTGTATTATCATTACTTTGTCCAGGATAGTTACGAATATAATTCATATCACCTGGATATTTTTCAATTTCTTTTAAATCCTCATCAGATAAATATGGAAATTGTTTCTTTAATTCTTCTAAGCTAATAGCTTTAACTTCTCCAACATAATAAACGTCTTCGAAGTTAGGATCTTCTGTATATGAATATACTAAATTTGCAGGATCAACATAATCAATAACAATACCATTAGCAGGATTCCATGATGTTTTTGCACATGCAATACCTATAACAGTTAAATCATAATTAAGTCTTTTAGCAATTAAATCATATTTATTTGTTGCTAATACTTGATTTATAACTTCTTCTTCAGCAATTTCAATAGCTGGCTTATAGTCAAGCTGTAATCTCATTTCTAACTCTTCTGTTGATTCAGGCAAGTCGTCTGGATTAGTAGTGTTATACATATTGACACCTAGCTTATTTTGTATTTCTGCAAGAAATTCACGCGCCATCATATCTCTAATTATACCTGCAGCATAATCAGTTTTTGCTTTAGTGGATGCGGGATCCTGAGCATAGGCTTTTATACTATAACTCTTATTTGATATACCATTAACAACAATGTCAACAAACTTAGGTAGAATAGGAATTGGTTTCCAGTCTAAATTCAAATAAGATAAATCACCATTAATTGATAATTCATCTTTATATTTTTGTATAGGTTGTTCACCTCTAGCGTAGAGCCTTAGTCTATGGAAGTTTTGCCAATTAGAACCAAATCTATCATTGCCAGCTCCTCCAACCCTATCTCCCCTAAACCATTCGTTTTCAATAGCTCTACCAACTAAAGCTCCGTATTCGAGTGATTCCTTTACACTATCAGGTACTACCTGGCTTGGAAAAGAACTGTTACTATTAGTATAAATCATTTATTATATTATTTTTGAAGTATTGCCATTATTGTCGTATCTCTTAAAATTCAAAGGCACTGTCTTTTTTTGTACCTCATGAACGGGAGAATACATGTGCCTATTACATGCCATTATAGCTAAGCCCGAACTAATAGAGGCATCATGCTTTGTTCTATCATTGATATTAAATCTTGCCCAGTCATTTAGTGTCTTTTGAAAATACATATCCCCATGATAATCGCCTTGGATGCCAACATAATTTTCTATATACGTTTCGATTGCTGCTGCATGTGCTTGTATAATATCTTGACCGGAGTTAGGTATACCGCCAATCTCTTTCTCTGTTGGAGATAATTTATTCCATGTCTTATCTGGTCTATTCATTGAAAAACCCCTATATCCTCTTCGTTTAAAATAATATAACAATCTAGCTTTATTATTCTCTGCTAATATAGGCATACCATAAAACACGCAAGCCATTAATACTTCTTCAAAGAATATTTCCGCTGTTTGCGGTCTGGCTACATATTCAAGAAAGAAATGGTTTGCAGGTATATTTTCCATTGAAAATTTTGTTAACCCGTGTAAAGCTCCGTTAGAACCTCTTGTATCAACTGTTCCTGATATATCATAACTATCACAGCCAAAAGCGCCACAGTGTTCATTACCAGGATATTTGACACCATCTTTTATTATTACGCGGTTTTGTAAGTATTTATCGGGAACCCAGGTAATTAAGAATCTTCCATCTTGATTTGGGTAAAACATTACTTTTGAATCTTGTATTCCGTTTTCCCATTGAAAACTTCCACGAGTAATAACATTTGTATTTCTTAAATCATCATTATAATCAATCTGCTCATATATCTTTGTCAAATTGAATAATGATTGTTTTGTTTCGTCTCTAAAAGCGTGTTGTTCTGTTCTTGGAAACTGACGGTAATATTCATTTAATGCATCAGAATCTCCTTTTAAGCCTTCAACTTCATTTTGCCAATGCTCAATTACCCCTATTTCAATCCAGTTGCCATCAACGCCTTTTATTGGTTTTGTCGGAGTATCGAAGACAGGTAGGCCATAAGTATCAATGAATCCCTCGTACGACCATTCCATAGGTATGAACAAACTATATAATCCTGAAGCAGTCTGTCCATTGCGGTTTCTTTTTGTAACATCTGAATTGTAATAAAGTTTTTTAAAGTTTTCTCCTCCCTTATCTAAAGCATTTGATGTTGATCCCATCATACACTTACCAATAATTCTTGATCCTAATCGTAGACAGGTTTTAGTAACACGCCAGTTATTTAATATATTATCAGGTCGTTCCCATTTACCACTTTCATCGTGTACTAGTAACTTTAACTTTTCACCATCATAGGAGTTATCTCCTGTGTTCTTCCAGTCAATAGTTGTATCCAATCCATCTAACTCTTCTAACTTTTCATTAGTATCAAGTTTTTTACGCGTAAGTTTTGATGCAGGTATTCTATATGCTAATTCTGTTTTTGGTCTATCCATACCATCTTGGATAGGTTTAAAAAAGAATGGGTAATTTATAGATATTGGCACTACTTTGTCTGTGAACATCTTTTTAGCATCTGATCCTGACTTAGAAAGTATACCGTATCTGGAATCGCTTGATATAGTGGCTTGATTAACTAGCTCAGCAGAGGACATAAATGAAAACCCGGAACGTCTATTTTTTAAATAAGACATACCGTAACATCTACTATCTGCTTTACAAGCTTCCCAGAATATAAAGAACAATCTATTAGATTCTCTGAAATCTGGAGCACCAATATCTATCTTACTCCATTGCAAGTACATGTAGTGTGTACCCGTTATATAAGTAGGTTTCCCATTATTATAAAAAGCGAAACCCTCTTCTCTATATTTAAATTCTTGATCGATGTAATCATACCAATGCTCTTTAAAAGCCTCCGGGTATTTATTCCAATCAAAAACATTTTTTATTTTTGATATTTCTTTTGGAATTTCTAATTGTTCCCAATATTGATCTTCCTGTTTATTAGATCTTTTATATGCTGCGTCTATTAAAGGCAAAGCAATTTTAAGATTTTGTATTTCGTATATTTCACCAATCTTTCCAGTCTTACTGATAACAACAACATCATGCTCACGGTTATATCCATATTCCCATTTGTTGTGTCTATTCTTTTGCTTTATTATATTAGGCCTAATGTGATCGGTAATTTCTTTATATAAAGTTTGTTCGTACATTATCTAGACCTCCCTTCTGCAAAACCTTTGAAAACTTTTGTTTCAGTAGTATTTTCTGCTTCATCCATCATTCGCTCTTCTTCCTGAATACGGCTTAATATTTCAAATGCATCAAAGATTGCAAGCTTTTTTGTGGCTGCTGCATTTTTTAATTTGTCAGCAGATAAATCATCTTCTCCATTTTCGAGGATAGCTTCTTCGGCCACTTTGATTAATTCTAATACAGCTTTATGACCAGCGGCTATTATATTCCTCTTCGTCTCCTTTATATCCATATTTAATTACAATATCATTAGATTTCATACAATATAATCTCTGATCATCTATGATAAATTCAAATTCCCCATAAGGTTTGTATCCAACTAGATCACCAGGATTGATTCCGAGCTTGTTTAAGGACTCGTTTCCATATTTTAGTATTCCAATATGCTTACGCTCTTTATCAAGCTTAAATTGGTCTATATTTTTTATTGGTTTAACAAAGCAACGGTCTCCATAAGAGTGCCATTCATTATTTTTGTTATACAAATAAATTTGGTCAGGAGCACAAAAGTATAAATCTTCTTTGAAGTATGATCTACTATTCTTTTGTCTACCTTTAATATCATAAAAGCGTCTAAATACATTATGGTGTATTACAATAATATCACCAGGTTTTATATCGGTTTCAAAAGCCAATGGTACAGAAACTACTTCTGCCAATTTATTAACTGATTTGAAACTTTCTATTCTAGTATTTATTATTAATTGTTTACCATTAACATCAATACTATTATTATATCTAGAGCCTACAGGTTTAATTATAAAATCAAATACAGCTGTCATATTCATTCTAATATTCTAAATCATATTCAACGGAGATTGCCATGTTTGAATTAAATTTCTTCCAAGGCATTACTTCTTCGTCTTTTTTAATATATATATTATACGAATTGTCGGTATTATCTAATAAAATATAAGAGATGCGATGCCCTCCGTAAACCTCTTGACCTACGGAGTAATGCATTGCATCGTCTTTATAATTAGTCCCTATACTTATTTTTCTAACGACTGAGTCCATTATTTACGCTGGTGCTTGTTCTAGTACAATTTCAGTATATGATCCATCAGATAGATCAATATTGATTGCCCCATATTCTTTTTCTAATTCAGCTTTGAACTCTTCTGAAGCTTGGTTAACTTCTGCAACTTGGTGTAGTAATGCGTGTTTTTGCGCTTCTAACACTCCAATATTTGAAAACAGGATGTTTAAATCTTTTTGTTGCTTTGTAATAGTTTCTAATTGTTCTTGTGTAATTTGTTTTACTACTTCCATTTTATTTAATTTGATTGTTAATTATTATTATAATGACATTAAAAATATTTTAATTCATTTTTTTAGCTTTACCTAAATTAACTAATATTTGCTTTTCTTTTTCTGTAGCTTTATTGGTTGATTTAGCGCCGCTGGTAATATTATATTGTGTTTTGTTAGTTTCTCTAGCTTTTGAAGTGAATGCTTTTGCTCTTTCAAATTCTTTCTTAAGTTTAGCATCTTCGCCAAGCTTTGCTTCTTTAACTAATTCTCCTACCCCGCTTACTATTTTAGCCCTAACTCCTTTTGCCATATTCCCGGGAATATATTTTTTTTCATAAGATTTTGCAGTAGCTGCTCCAGTAGTAACATCAACATTTATGCCTTGAGTTGCTTTTAAATCAGCAACCTTACCAATTGCTTTTCTAGCCGTTGCCATTTTTTCTTTACCAGCATCATACTTTCTTGTTAATTCGATTTCTGTAACAGGCTCTTGTTTCATTGGAGAGCAATTCATTAGTGTTGGTGGAATACCATTACCAGTTTTAGGCATATTACCACGACCAGGAGTCATTTTAAATGGACTTTTCATTCTTTTTGTTTTAGTTGTTTAGTTTTCTTTTATATATTAATTGACCAGGAGCATCACTAACGTAATCTGCAACCATAGTATTTTTATCCACAATTATAAATTTAGCAATGCTACCCCAGTTATTTGGCTCATGTAACATTTCTAAATAAAAAGCATTTTTGTTAAATTGATAACCAATTGTTTTAAAATAATTATCAGTTACCATAGAATAAGCAGAAATATATAAATCTTCTTTACTTTCAACTTTGAAGTTTAATATCACTGTTTCGGATTCCCATGTTCCCACTAAAAATTCTTTTGTTATTTTTTGGGCGCTTAATGATAAACAAATAAAAAATAATGCTAATAATAATACTAATTTTTTCATAATATATTAAATTAAAGTTATAATATTATTATTACACGTATTTATTGCTTTTTATAAGCTTCTGCTTCCCAAGGTAATGTTTTAGCTCCTTCTTTCATTTTTGAACGTGGATATTTTTTACCCTTCCAGTAAACATTTGATTCATCATAGCCCAAGTCACCTCTTTTCATTTGATCAATGTGTATAAGCTCGTGCTCAACCGTTTTATTCTTTTTTAACTCAATTGGCGATATATCTTTATTAACTAGGATTGTGCCATTAGATTGCGCCATCCCTAATACATTATTGTCCATGTCCTTACTATATATTGGAGTATTGTCAATATTGTAAGGCGGTCCAGCCATCTTGAATGCCATGATATATTGCTTTAATTATTTATCTTTATTTTTATCTCCAAAGTGACTATATATTCTAATTGCAGTATAACCAATAGAAAGTATAAGAAGAATTATTTTTAATGCTGGTTCTAAATTTGTCATTGACAGAGATAGCGCTGCCGCATTTAATCCATATAGTTTAATATCAGTTGTGTCCATTAAAGTTTACATTTCGCTCTCTGAGTGATAGGAGCAGCGTTATACATAGTGGGAGTCTTTTTAACTTCCATTCCATTTTTTCCGTTGCTCGAACCTGGACCCATTGGGAAACCGCTCATATCTAATGGGCCATCCCATAAAGCGTTAGCTCCTGTGATACCGTTATTTTCTATTCTTTTAACAGCAGGTGTTACTTTTCTCATACCTTATATTTGTTATTAATCGATTACTATTTTAAATTGTTGGTCCCATTACACGATCATAAGATCCATCAGTAGGCATTCCAAATACACCGGTCATTGTAGACTGCATTTTTGGATTAAAATTTACAGGCGCACCAGATGGTTTTATACCTGGGTTGAATGTACTAGGTATTGAAGCTATTGGGGCATCAGGAATTGTTACCCCGCTTAAACTCATATTTGTAGTAGTTGCACCGCTTGGTAAAATGCCTGAATTATTAGGCACAGCTCCCATTTGATTGTTGTATCTCATCTTGTTTTGTCTTTGTTTAAATTATTTATTGCTGAACGTAATACAATATCTGTATATGTATTATTCTTCATTATTTTATTGCTTCTTGCTGTAGTTGGAATATCTTCTTCCCCTAGCATAATTCGGTACATTCTATGTATTAGTTGTTTGCACTTGAATGAAACTTTATATATGTTATACTTCTGGGTTGTACGGTTTCTATTTCTCCATACCACTATCCATCCTTCTTTTAACAAATTGTTCCAGCGCTTATTGTCCCAACTATATGCGTATGTACCTATCTTATAATCTTGCTTGGTAAAAAAGTCCATGCAGTCAAAATATATTAATAATTCTAAATCAGCGTCAGTAAGATCATAATTTCTACAAGCCCATCTGCGTATTAACCTATAATGTTTTAATAAGCCAAGACTTTTTATATCACTAGCCTCTATTCTTCTCATAGAACTATTACAACATCTTGTAATCTTATAACTTGATATTCATGCCCGTCAAATTCAATTCCATGACCTGCAGCTTTATCATAGTAAATAACATCAGCTTCTTTTAAACATTTAATATCCTCACTAACAGAAACTACAATAGCTTCTTTATATCTAATGTTTTCTTTATCTTTTTCTTTTAATAATAAACCATTTTCCGTTTTTGATAATCCTTCTTTCCTTGGAAGGATTACTATATTATTACCTATTGCCTTCATTGATTCTTAAATTATTAATTATACAATCAGTTGACAATATGGTAATAGCTACAGAAGCTGCATTCATTAATGCACTTTTTGTAACAGATAATGGATCAATAATACCCGCTTCAATCATATTAACTTCTTCTCCAGTTACAGCATTCAATCCGGATCCATCTGGACGACTTAATGTTGAACTTGGTATATCAATACCCGCATTAGTTAATATTGTCTTAAACGGAGCCGTAATAGCTTTTAACAACGCTTCTTCAGCTTTATTCTTGAATACAATTATTCTTGATGCATCTAAAAGAGCAATTCCTCCTCCCGGAACAATTCCTTCTTTAATAGCGGCTTTAGTTGCGCAAATTGCATCTTCAACTCTATCTGCCTTTTCTTTTAATTCAATATCAGATCCAGCCCCCACTTTTACTACTGCTACTTTTGCAGATAATCTAGCTAATCTTTTTTCTATTCTAATTACTTCAGCCGGTGGTAAGCTCGCTTCTAATTGTGATTTTAATTCATCAATTAAAACTTGAACTTCTTCTTTTGTTTCACCAACGTGTAATATAGTTTCTGTATCACTAGTTATTGCTTTTAAACAATGACCTAAACAATCCACATCAATAAGATCCATATCGTCTCCTAAGTCCTCATTTATAATAGTAGCACCTGTTAATAATGCTAAATCCGATAATGTATCTTTTTTATTAATACCGTACGTTGGGGCATTAATCACATTTACTTTAATATTACCTTTTACTTTATTCATTGCAAGAGCGGCTAATACTGTTTGCTCCATGTCTGCAATAATAAGTAATGGCTTGTTTGCTTTTATAACGTATTCTAAAACCGATTGTATTTGTCTTATAGATTCAACTGGTGATTCAATAAGCAATACTAATGGATTTTCTAATTCAGCAACTCTTTTGTTAGGGTTAGTAATAAAATGTGAATTTACTAAACCTTTATCATATTGGACACCATCAATAATTTCTATTTCCGTTTCTGCATTTGCCGATGATTCCATCATAACAATTCCGGTTTCACCAACCTCTCTAAATGCATCTGCAATAATCTTTCCAAGTACTGGATCATTATTAGTTGAAATTGTAGCAATGTGATCTATCATATCCCCGGTTACTGAAACTTTAATAGATTCTAAATATTCTACTACTTTGTCAACTGTTTGTTCAATACCGTTTTTTAAATCTCTTGTATTAACTGTATCTTGGATTGCATAAGCTTCTTGTAAAATAGCATGAGCTAATACTGTTGCAGTTGTTGTTCCGTCTCCGGCTTCTTTAACTGTTTTTCTAGCTGCTTCTTTTAAAAGTCTTGCCCCCATATTTTCAACTGGATCAAGTAATGTAATGCTGTCTGCTACTGTAACACCGTCTTTTGTAATAATCGGTCTACCTTTTCCGTCTTCTAGCATTACACATTTTCCACCTGCCCCAAGTGTTGAACTAACTGCTTTTGTAAGTTTCTCGATACCCGCAAAAACATTGTCCCTCGCCTCTTTGCCGAAGCTGAGGTTTTTAACTATTTCATCGCTCATAATTTAATTGAATTTAATTTAATATATATATTACCTGTTTTACGGCTTTTTTACCTGCCTTGTCCTCGATATTGCTTTTTATAATTTTTTGAAGACTTCAATACAGATGTTTTAGCTTTAGCATGAATACCTGGACGGCTTATGTTTTTGCTTTCTAATTTTGCAACTGTTGTTTGTGATTTTGCTTTTGCCATCTTATTATATATTCTTTAATTGAAAATGCATGCCATCTTTCCTGGTCCATATACCACCCCAATCAAAACCGGCATCCGTAAAACAATTAACCAATTCTTTTGACATTGTAGGTTCTTTACCTAATCCATTCCATGCTGCATTAATATCTATTGCAATTCCCCAAGAATGTAATGATAAAGATTTTAATCCACGTTTTCTACGTATATTAAAACAACCGTCCCAAGTCTTTAACTCGTTAGTTAGTTTTCTATCTATAATATTTGTAAACGCGTTTATCAACGGCGTAACGATTGCTTTATTACAATAAAGTTTTTTAGGTATAACTCCAACTTCTAAATGAACTGGTATATCCCAAACTGTCATATATTTTAATTCGTTTGCTACGATTGTAGGATCTCCCCACTTTTTTAAACATTGATTACTTGTTACCATTTCCTCTTAGATTTATTTTCCAATACATTCCAAATCCGTAATTTATTGATCCATTGAATCCAACGCCTACATTAGCTTGGTATACTCTGTCTTTTCTATCCTTATATATTAATCCAGGCGCTAATAATCCCGATGTACCTATAAATGAATTTCCTCCTATATACATTTGTCTTTTAGGATCCTCTTTCTTAGTTATAGTTTTAGTTACAAAAGGTATTTTATAATCTTTTATATATTCCCTTTTACCATATAACTTGTTTAACCATACTGTATCTTTAACTACTATAGTTCCTAAACTATCAAGTTTAATTGTATCAGCATATACCGTTCTAACTAAATGCTCTTTAAGAAGATTCTCAAATCTAATTTTAGAAGAATCACAATTATCACTTACGGCATACTTCTCTTCCTTTAGCGGTACATATTTAATATTAGTTACCTTAACAGTTTTGAACACCGTGTCTTTAGTCTCCTTCCACACGGTGTCGGTCTTAACTGTTTCTTTAACTAAACCTTTATCATTTGATCCATTACAACTTCTTTGCAATAATATAATTGCTACTAATGTTGCAATCAACCAATAAGAAATATTGTTTTTAATTGGTAGAGCCATGTTTTGCTTTTATTAATCGTTCCGCTATTTCAGTGGCAGCTTGAGCTCCAATATAAATTACCGCAACAACAGTCCAGTTGTCAGAATCTATTCTTGAACTGAACAAAGCTACTGAAGCTATACCAAATGCCATTAACTTTCTACTGATCCATTTGTTAAGGAATAAATCAATCTTTTCTTTCATACTCATTAGTATACTTTGCTTAATGTAAATACTTGTGAATATATAGAGTTTGATGTAGACGCTACTCCCCAAGTTGCTTTTATAACCAATTCATTTGCAACAGTTGTATCAAATGTTGTACTGTTCTCTGTAACAAACGTGAACCCATCTGGATTAAAATTTGCATCTTTATTATGAGAAAAAGTACCGGTAGTAAGCATTTTAGCTGTACCAGCTGCACCTATGGCTCTTACTACAAAGTTTATATTAAACAACCACTTTTTATTAGTAGCTAATCCTAAATTCATTGCTCCTGTTGAACCTAATACAACTCCTGCGGCTGTCTCAATTGTTATAAGTAATGTAACTCCGTTGTTGTTGTTTATATGTCCTACAAAACTAGCATCGAATGAATCGCCAACATTAAGTCCATTAGCTGGAAATGTTAGTGTACCATCAACTTGCCCGATTAATGATGTAGCAACTGTTGTATTAGCTATAGCCACAGAGTTTGCTATCTGAGAAGCTAAACCATAGTTTAAATTATAAGTGGATAGTACATAACTACCTATAGCGTCTGCTGTAAAACTAATAGTTCTTGCCGATCCATTATCTTCATTTTCAAACCTAGTAGCTATTAATAAATCAGAACTGTTTAAAGAAGTAACTCTAGGATAGCTATATATTATTGCCATTTTATATTTTTGTTTTAGTTGTTAGCGAATGGTGGTGGTAATGTTACATATACAGGATTGATAATTAATTCAATCTGTTCTGCAATATTTAATTGTAAAGCGGGTACATCCATTGTTGCTTCCATCCATCCGATAACTTCCGCTTCGGTTAAGTCTGGATAAGGTATGAATGCATCTGGTGTAGGTGTTCCTACCGCTTGTGCTCCATAAAGATTAGCTGTAATTCCGTTCTCATCTGTTCCGATGTAAATCCAATGTACCGTTGTAACAACGTCCATTAATCCATCCTCGTCTACCCTGCAATCAAATGCAGGAAAATTCCAAGTGTAAGTAATCATAATTATTTAGTTTATTTGTTATTATTTATTTTTTAACAAGTGTATAAATTTAAAATAGCACCATTATCAGCCTTTGATAATTCCATAATTGTTTTAGCTGGGCCATATTGAGCGTCGTAGAATCCATAAAGACCAACGGTTAACGGGGTTGTACCAGCGGAATCTGTATAAACAGTATCTCCAATCCCTGGCCAAGCCATTAAACCAGTATGCCAAGCTGGAATTTCGCAAGAAATAGAGCAAATACTATACGGATTCCCAGAATATGGATCTGTAATCCAAAATTGTGTTAACGCAGGACCACCCCCTCCAGCATCATATCCATAAAAATCACTCATAGCGTCTGGAGTACCGAATCCAGCAAAATCAGACATATCTCTAAGAGAGTACGGAGTACTTGACTCTAACTCGCCTGCTATATCTGATAAACTTAAAGGTCCGCTAGTTGGTAATGCCATTTAATATTCTTTTTATTTCATCAATTTGTTTTTGTTGTTCTTTAACGGCTTCAAATAATACAGCTACAGCATTTTGATATTTAACCGCTTTTGTACCATCTTGGTTAGTTACAACTAATTCTGGGAAAGCAACTTCTAATTCCTGTGCTATAAACCCAATATTATCTTTTTCACCACTATCTATTCTGTCGTATAAAACACCTCGGGATTCAATAACTCTTTCAAGAACATTCTCAATTGGTCTTATATTTTCTTTTACTGATTGATCAGAGAAGGCAACAATATCGTAATCAGCATAGATAGACACATTTGATACTTGGGGAGAAACGTGTAATGGATAATTCGAAGTAGCAATACCTATTCCAACTAACCCGCCTGACGGGTTAAGAGATAATCTAAATGCTGCTCCGTCAGAACTTCTTATAGACTGTATCCAAGTACCATATCCTCCAGAGGCATATTGCCCTGTTATTATACCAACATCTGCTCCATATATATGAGACGCTGCATTTGCAATACTTACTGTATCGCTTTGAGCTCCTGCGGCCACTGTTAACCTACTGCCTGGACTTGTGGTGCCTATACCAACTCTATTTGATGAGTCTATTATTATGGGCGTTGCAGAAATATTAAAAAATCCGTCCGCTGTTTTTTGAACTCTAAAGGTGCCATCATTATTCAATGTCCATCTAAAGCCCGTCCCCGATGCAGCTTGTAATGCTGTAAAATTACCAAAACTTGTTACCGTAGCTATAGGGCCATTTACTTGTAGTTTGTAATCAGGGCTTGTTGTCCCTATTCCAACGTTACCACTATTTGTGATACGCATTTTTTCGGTTGCGTTTGTTACAATAGCCAAATTGTGATTGCTTGAAGCACCCATTCCAACAACATTTGTGTCAAATGCGGGGTAAACTTGAAATTCGTAACCGCTTAAAGAACTTTTGAAGTTTCCGACTACTTCTAATTTTGTTGACGGACTTGATGTTCCAATTCCAACGTTACCAGATGGCGTGATCCTCATCTTTTCAGATGCAGACGCTCCTGTATAAAATGTTATACCAGCTGATCCTCCATCATTTTGTTTTATTCTAAATTCACCAGTATTAGCATTATATCCTAATGTTGAATATCCTCCAGTGTATGTGGTGCTTTGTAACCATATTTGATCGTCTCCTGCTGTAGCGGATGAAACTTGTAATCTACCACTTGGGCTGCTTGTTCCTATTCCTACATTACCTGTAGAAGTAATACGCATTTTCTCAGTAATAGCAGAATTAGATTGTGTTGTTCCAAATAATAAAGCTCCGTTCCAACTACTAGCGCTTCCTTCTTTTACACCTTGTATCTTTCCAAAAACGTATGGAGTGGTACCAGTCGTGGTATTTGTTCCTCCTAATGCTATAGACCCTCCTATATTTGTAGCGGCAGAGTCTGTAGTGAATACGTTTATATTTCCGTATCCATCAAATACTTTATTTGCATCAGCAATATGCAATTTAGCTGTTGGACTTGAAGTACCGATTCCTACACTACCTGAAGAGTTTATTCGCATTCTTTCAGCTGAGTTTGTACCCAATACAAAAGCAGAAGCAGTTGAAGTTCCTATAGATAATCCATTTGCTGCGTTACAAGTTATGTCAGCTGAATTTGCACCACCAGGCCATAAAGTTCCATAAGGATATGCAGAACCGTAAGCTTGTATTTGAATACCTACATCGCTATTGTTGTAGAAATAACTTCTATTAAAATTAGTTGAACTTGTATTCTTACTTAAAAAAACAACTGAACTTGCTGTTTCAATTTGCATTCTATATCCAGCGCTTGCTGTTCCAATTCCAACATTGCCAGATGGCAATATATACATAGCTGAATTATTGTAAGCTGTACCTCCAAGAGCTAACCATTGCTGACTTGTTCCACTTCCATAATTCCATATACCACTCAACGCAGTTCCTCCTAACTGGCTGTTGAATAATATTCCAGTTGCATATGCTGCCCCATCTCCATTTATATCTATTCTTCCAACACTATTACCTTCTATGACAACACTTCTTCCTCCAGTACCAGTAAATCTACTTGCACCAGCAACTTCTAATTTTGCCCCAGGGGTTGTTGTACCTATACCTAAGTTTCCAGCTGAGGTAAGTCGCATTCTTTCTGAACCAGATTCTGGTTTGAAAATAACATCATTACCTCCAATTTGTATATTTGTTGAATCTCCCCAGGTAAACAACGATAGTACACCTGAGTTTGATTTTATTAGTCCAGTACCTGTTGCTGCATAAGAAGCTCCTATTCTTAATTCACCACTTGCATATAGGTTTCCAATTACATCTAATTTTCCTGAAGGACTTGTAGTTCCAATCCCTACGTTTGTTCCGCTTGTTCTAAAAATTTCATTTCCATTTGTTTCAAAAGAAAAATAACCGTCAGATTCTCTATTTTGAAAAACAAAAGCGCTTGTTCCGCCAATTAATGCAAATTGAACTCCATCGCTTGAAGTGTCGCCAGTATAATTATTTTTAAAAGCCAATCTTGTTTGTCCCGCTTGACCATTTAAAACAAGACCTAATCCAGACGCAACACTCGGACTTGTTGTTCCTATACCTACATTAGTTCCATTATCATAAATTAAACTATTACCTAATGCAGTAGTTCCTGTAAATTTAGAAACGTAGTTTGTTGTACCACTTGCATTGGCTGGAGTGTAACCAAGTATTGTAGGTATAGATGCAGTTTTCCACTGGGCTGGAGAAACAGTATTATCATACCATAATGTATCTTTTAAACTTGGGGTTTGTGCCTGTACATTATGAAGTTCGTCTAATTCATATCCATTCTGTACCCTTACATACCATCTTCCTGAAGATCCATTACTTGCTGTTGTTACTGTCCCTAAATAAACTAAATGATTCGGAGCGTATTGTTTAACATTTGTAATGCTACCCGCTGTAGTTCCAAGATATACAGTATCGCCATCCGCCCAAGTTGATGTCGGGAGAATACTAAGCCCGTCTAAAAGTCCTTCAATAATTATAATACCTTTTTGATTAACTGCAATTGAAGATGTTAAAACAACCCCAATCGTTCTAGCAGAGCCAGCGTCCGATGTATTAAATGCCCTTTTAACCGTAAGCCTATCTCCTGTTCCCCCAAAAGCATAAACAGGTTGCCCCTTGGTTATAGCTACTGAATCAGCATTTGTAACATAAGCAAATAGACTATTAGAGGAGGTACCAATACATTGGAATGCAGTAAGCATGGAATTATAAATACAAAGCATCTCAGCACCATCCCATATATCCCCCCCAATTACAGCCCCATCATTATTTCTATAAAGTGGTATTGCCCCTAAACTATTTATGTTTAATGTAGCACCGGTGGTATTCCCATTTGTAAATCGAACCAAATAAGCATCTCCATCAGCATAAGCAGTTGCCCCTGCTATTGTAACTGTATAAGTATCTGTACCAGCAGCTGTTCCATGCAGTATATTACTAGGAGACCCTGATGATGATAATGTTCCGCCTGAAAGAGCAAGACCTGAACCAATTGTAATTTCTTCCATTACCCCCGTTCCCGCCGTGCTTCTACCAATAAGCTTATTTGTAGCCATTGATGTAGATATGACTGGTGTTGTTCCACCCGTTGATGTAATAGGACTTGTTGCAGTAACACTTGAAATAGCCCCTATGTCAGATAGTACCTCCGTTCCAGTTCTGTATTTTACGGTACTATTGTCAGACACTAAAAATTTATTTGTGTCAACAGTAGCATTGTTTAAAGCCTCAAGCTGTACTTCACTGTAAAATTTTTGACTCATATTGAATTTGTATTAAATTACCCAACCTTAGTAACTAATACTCTAATCGGATTGGTTGGTGCTGTAGCAAATGTTACCGTAACAGTATTTACTGTTGGTCTAGTTACATCCGCAAATATAGTTTCAAATGTTACTGTATCATATAATTGTACATTAACATCTTTTGTGTTTAAATTATGAGTTACTGTAGAGGTAACCGATATTGTAGTTGCATAAGAAGTTGCTGCCGGCGTAGCTAAACTTACAGCCCCAGCCGTTACAACGAAATCTGTTGAACTGAATGACGCAATACCAGGTTCAGTATATGTTGCTAAATCAATGTTATTTTGTAATGTTGTCCAATCAGCTAAAGTTGTTGGGGCATTTACATTAGCAATTAATAAATCACCAATTCTAACCTGCTCAGTAAAGAATGTACCATCAGCAGTTACTGCATACGTCCATCCTGTTTTAATAGACGGTGATGGTGATACATCCAAGTCTGGTGTATTAGTTGCAGCATTATATCCTCCTTGGTAAATTAAAGCACTAGTTGTTGATGAATCAATATAATTCTTAACTAATGTTAATGCGGCCATCGGAATTGCTCCAAATGTGGTTTTCTTAACATTGCCATCAGCATCATCGTTAAACAATATTGCATCATCCGCAGAAGCTGTTGCTGTAGTACCAATAACAATAAAGTTATCTACGCCAGCATAATCAAGCGATATAGTTCCAGTGGTTGTAATTGTGCCACCAGTTAATCCACTACCAGTTGCAACAGAAGTCACAGCCGTAGTTAAATATCCTTGCCCGGTAACAAAATCATAAATCTGATCACCCGTCGCTAAGGATGTTGAACCATTCGTAACCGCAGCAGTATTAATAGCTAACGACGGAATTGGCCCAGTACCGTTGGTAATGGTTAATTGATCTGAGGTTGTAGTTTGGATCTCAGTAATATCTCCATCCTGCCCAACATCTACCCACGATGTACCGTTATAAAGTTTTAATTTTTTATTTACCGAGTTATAGTACACCTGTCCTTCAACAGCTGTATATAGCGTTGGATTTGAAGTAGCAGGTTGTATAACCGCATATTGTAATTGGTTCGTAGTTAAATTTATACTACTTAAATATTGTATTGCCATAGTTTAGTTCATATATGCTTGTCCTGAGAAAGCACCGTTAAAAGTTATAGTTAAGTTATTATTGTCTATATATTCTACTCCACCAAATACTTGTGTATTGTCATCATTAACAACAGATACCGAAGGAAATTTATCTAAATCATGTTGCACATTCCATGTTGCAGCAGCAACCGCCTGTGTGAAAACAAATGTTTTATCTCCAACATTAGGATCGATGTTTGGATTAACAAATCCTGGATATACCGCAACGCCATAGAACTTATCCTCTAAGATATTACCATTTGCATTTACTGCTTCTATAGTTATATCTAAGAAATTTACATTACCAACTACTGCGGATATACTAATACATTTATATATACCAAAGTTATTCAAGTTATCTACTTGAGCAATTATGATAGCTTCGTTTGCCAATGTAGCAAGATACTCTGCAACACTGTTTCCTGATGTAGCAAATTTACTTATGCGTATAACCGTTATATTATTAAACGGTGTATTTGCCCCTCCTCCTGAAACAAAGCTTATAGATCCAGCTTTTCTACCAGGAGCAATATTGTTTTGGAAAAAGAAATTATTTTGACCAGCAATAGCAATAGCGCTAGTATCATTAAAAAAAGTAGCTATAGCTCCAATCTCGAAATTCTTAGTTATATTCTTCCTCCTCCCGTTAACGATCTTCGTGGAAGTACCAACTACTATATCTGTGGATAGTATATCCGTATTTTTCGGATAACTGTATATTATAGCCATATAATGGTTTTATATGTTAATTAGCATTTCTTTTTCTTCATTGCCATAGGGCTTGCTTTAACAATAGCAGCAGCTTTTACCATTGGTTTTTTACCTACCACTGGTTTTGTTTTAACTACTACAGCAGCAACCTTACCTTTTTGTTTTAATGGTGGACGCATATTTTTGTTAGCCATCGCATCTTTGATATTCTTTTTTTCCAATGCTGTTTGAGATGCTTTCATAGTACCTCTCTCTTTAGCCTCAGTTTTTTTAGTTTCTTTTTTTTCGTGCATTGCTTTTTGCTTTGCATTTTTGTAAGTCTCTTTTCCGCCGTATTCTTTTATCATTTTTATTTTTGTTTTATATAGTTATTAATTAGCAATTCCATTTGTCCAACGCCAGTTTCTTTCTCGTGGGTTCCCCATTTGGTTTCTTCAACGGGCCTGGCATACCAGACATTCTAGCACAAAAAGATTTACGTCTCTTTGCATCTTTACTACCCGGTTTTAATTCCGATGGTTTTTTAGTAACCGCTGTTTGTAGTTTACTACCTGGATTCTCTCTTCTATAGCTCGCTACCCCTTTCGCGTTCAATCCGCCAGTCGCAGACTTCCCTTCTTTACGTGTCCAAGCCGCAGTTTTTTTCTGCATAACCGGTGATTTCTTTACAGCAGATGTACCACAAGCACACTTACCTTTACATTTACATGACATACTATATATTTTATTTATGAAACATTACTACTACTAGATCTTCTAGCACCCATACCAACTTTCTTCTTAGCTGATACAACTTTTGTTTTTTCCGCTTGTGTCATTTGACCCCAAGGCTTTGGAGAATCTTTATTAACCCTAACAGATGGTCTACAAGCTTTCACTCCTTTTCTATCAGCAGATCCACATACATTACCTTCCTCATCGGTCCACTTCTCTTTGAACCATCTTTTTAAGGATGCGCCTTTCTCTGTTTTTCGTATAGCCATTACTTTTTGCCTTTATTTTTTCTACACTTAGCGATAGCACCACTAGCATAAGCCGAAGGAAATACATCATATGTAGCCTTTACTTTTTTATAACATGCATCTTTTAATTTCAAAGGAGATTCAATAACTCCTCTACCAATCAATACATCTTTCTGGGTAACTTTACCATCACCACTCAAATCCTTTAACTTCTTCATAGGGCTGCTACCAGATCCAGATCCAATAGTATACCCATTGTTTGTTTTAACACCTAATCCCTGAGGACCTATACCTTTTGCGTTCATGCTATTTAGTTTTATATTTTTTACCACTCTCTTTCTTTGTTCCCTCACCTTCATTACCTCTATTCTGTTTAATAGATTCAAACCTACCATCTTCATGATCATAATCCATACCATTCTTACCAGGATGCTTGCGATGCATTCTCTGTGCATGTGCCTTCTTATCCTTTCTATCATCCGTCTTGGCATACGCCAAATCTCTTTCAGCTTTAGCCTTAGCCGCTTTAGGAGATAACTTCTGCTTTAATAACGGCGATTGTGATCTTAATTGAAACATAGTTTGTACTTTAATATAGTATATACTATTACGCGTCGATCTCAATTCTTACAACATAAAGAAGTGTGACATTAGCCTACTATTTATATACTTAATAAGCTTACGTCACCTTTTTGGAAATTTGTATCAGATATTTGTAACTAAGGGGTAATTTGTAAAATATTGTATTAGATATTTGGAAGTAAGGGGTTATATACTATTTTTAACATAAACTTTTACAAAAGAAAATGATTTTGTTTTTCACCCCCCGGGTACCTGTTTTTGGTTTTGTTCCAAATGTTTTGCCTTTTCCGGTTTTTGAATGGTACTGCTTGAGCTATTCGGATGCTGGTAACTATTTTAGCATACAGTACTGGCACGATGCGGTATTGATAATGTATGTACAGATACATACTCTGCCTAGGCGGAATGAACAGGCGGAGCTGTGCACACA
>Ga0247723_1000127_pt1 | contig 47743 bp, 44 predicted proteins | sample MSEWelMarce5H_FC_FD_189079 | JGI IMG/M metagenome (GOLD analysis project Ga0247723, IMG submission 189079) | Subsurface sediment microbial communities from gas well in West Virginia, United States - MSEEL Well Study Marcellus 5H_FC | ecosystem: Environmental > Terrestrial > Deep subsurface >...
AGTAAGGAATAACTAGACTTACGAAACCACTTCTTGTTGTTGCATCGTTTTGGTCAAACAATACATTGTCTGCGGCTTGCCCGATTGTCTTTTGTAATTCGATAAACAATCTACGAACGTTAACACGGTTCATTGAAGTGTTCTTCAATGTGAATGTCTTGTCACCAAACAAGATTGTACCACGACCAACTTGTGTGATAACTGGATTGATGGCTGCCTTGTACAATGTGTCTCTGTCAGCTTGCGTTGGATTGTAAGCTAAACGAACCAAGTTTTGAATACGACCATTGCTGAAACCAGCTGGAGATAACCATGGCTCACGATTCAAATCGTTACGTGCCATGCAACCTGCTGTGTCAGCATTCAATGGAACATAAACATATGTGTCATTGTATTTGTCGTACTGATATTTCCAACCGCTGTCTGCGACTGCGTATGTAGAACGAGAAACTGTGTCTGCCCATGTGCTGATAGCAGATGCTTCAGAACCAGCATTGTTAACAACGTTTGCTCTTAATGGAGAGATACAAACAACAACGTCTTTTCTAGTTTCAGCAACGTCAGCAATAATTCTGTTTGCTACTGTAGCAGTTGCTTGACCAGCTACGATAATAGATGCTGGAACTTCTTGCTTGTTTGCAAGCAATACGTAAGATGTTGCTCTATCGCCATCTGTCAATGCGTTACCATCAGAACCACCAGCCAAAGAGTATGTCTTAGCTGTGTTTATTGCTGTGTAAGTTGTGCCAGCTAATGTGTTACCCCAATTAGAGCCAGCATTGTCGTGTGCAGTCCACCAAACATAGTTTGAACGGTCATTGATAGCATTCTTGTAGTAGTTGCTACCACCAGTATCTGCTTTAGCGTCAGAACCTTTAGAAAGGTAACCGAATTTCTCTAAAACTGTATTTGCTGTACCAGTAATTGCACCTGTGAAGTCTTGGACAACAACGTGTAATTCATCATTAGTTGCGCCTAATGCGGCACCATTTGTAGATGTTCCTGGTGCAGAATCAAACTCACCAAAGAATTCCCAACGGCGTGTTGCAGTAGCACCAGAAGCGCCAGTTAAGTGTGCAGATTCGATAGTCAATGATGTTGCATTAGCAATAGCAGTAACTTTAGATGCACGACCAGACAATACAAGAATATCGCCAACTTGCAATTGTGTATTGGCAGCCGTTCCAGAACCAGTAACTGTTGTTGAACCTGCTGTTACGCTATATGTTCCGGTCAATGTGTTAGAGTATGCATTTGCACTTGGGCAAACAGAAACTCTAATTGCGTTTCCTAATGCACCAGAGTAACGAGCCGCCCATGGACCAACGTTCCAAGATGCTGTGTTAATGTATACATCATCGTTCTTAATAGATACGCCAGTACCTGCTGTGCCTGAACCAGTTGTTGCTTCTGCTGTAGCATTCAAAGCTGTGTTTGCGCTACGAACAACGAACAATGAACCAGAGTAGCCCAAGAAGTTGGCTGCCGACAAAAAGTCAACGATGTTAGTTGCATTTGGTTTACCAAATTGAGTTACCAAAGCAGTTTCGTTTGTAACTTGTACTGCTTTATCGATAGGACCCCAACGGAACTGACCAGCAAAACCGCCAGATGTTGAAGATACTGCCTGTGAGGAAGACACCAAATCTGTTTCGGTAATCTTGATTCCTGGTGAAATTAGACTTATAGCCATTGAATTCTCCTTGTTATAATGATGTTTTGTTGTTAGGTTTGTTTAATTTATTTATAAAAAATCAGATTTGTGATAATTCTCTACCTGCCAGACCTGTCCACTTACATCGACTAATTGATTTTCTTCTTCGCCATTATTTATGAAGCCAAAAGGTGTGATTTCCTCTTCAATCATTTTGATTCTAGCTTCGTACAATTCTTTTCTAATATTAATGTTTGTCAACTCCTTAAAATATGAGTTTGTTGTTAACCACGAAAATAGCACTAAAGGCATAACTAAGTCATCGTGATATCCTTCGTCAGCAGAATAACTATTCTTTCTTTCAATGAATGTTGAAATTTCTGCTATAGTATCCGCATCTGTAATGATAAGTTTTTTCTCTTCAACCATTGACTTGAAGTTAGAACAACCAATGCGTTTGACTTTCTTGTCTGTAATAACACCTAGTTGTGTCTTACCCCCACCAAATCCACCATTGACAACTTGTCCTTGGGGTGTTCTGCTAACAGAGATAATATTTTCATACTCATACTCACCATAAAGAATCTCTGCGACTTGTTCTGAAGAGTTGATTTCAATTAGAACGTATGCCTCATTGTATTCTTTACCCACTCTGTAAAGTACTGATGGATATAAAAGTGGACTGATTTGATTGTTTCTGTATTTACCAACAATCTTGTATGGCATCTGACTTATATCGATAATCTGAAACGCAGAGTAATCGCCACCTACACCTTTAGCGGTGTCTGCAACTATGCAATATGCGTGATCCTTCTCGACCTTTTCATAAATGTCAAGTCCATCTTTCTGATACATGATAGGTTTAGCGGACATTTGTGCAATAGAATCAGAAGCAATTAGCGTAAGACTAGAACCCAAGAAGTTACATAAAACCTCTTGATTAAACTTTAACTCACCTAGTAGTTTGCGCTGTGTGTCTGCCCACTTCTCATCACGTCCAGGAATCTCCCAGTATGGAATGAATAGATTGACGAACCCGTTTCTATCGTTCTCTGCATCATTCCAGAACTTCCAGAAGTGGTTGTATCCTAGTGGGGTAGAACTTAACAGAATCTTTGTTGTTTCACCAGCAGAAATCGTAGGATAAACTGAGGTGAAGAATTGTTCTGCTACATTGTTCGGTATGATAGCGGCTTCGTCAACGTACAATAAGTTAACTGACTTACCACGAATACCTGATGCGCTTGTTGCGGCTGTGAATACGATTGATCCATTCTCTAAAGCAATGTCACCCTTGTTCCATGTAGTGACACCTTGTTGAAGCCATGTAGGAAGATTTTCATACATGATTTGATAACGATATAAAACTTCTCTAGCGGCAGATGCTTTATTCGCTAGAATTGCTACAGTCTTGCTTCCTTGAAACAATGTGTACCAAAGAATATATGCCGCAGATGTTGTTGTCTTACCTTGCTGTCGCCCTTCCATAAGAATAACTTTACGATTCTCATGGATAATCTTTACTTTGTTCTTCTGGCAGTCATAAAGTTTGAATGCCTGAAGCCCGTGGTCTAGCGTGACAATCTTACAATAATTCTCAATGAAATATATCGGATCGTCAGCACATTTGACATACTCTTCAATTTCTTCTTTTGTAAAATTGAGTGGTACGCCAGATGCTTTTAGATTAGAATTTCCTAAGTAGGATTTCGCTGTCATCTCTTACCAATTAGTTTCTGTAACTCTGCTGTGCTACCAACAAACAACGCATTCGTTACATGCTGTGGTTGTTGTGTATCATCTTTCTTACTCTTCAAGTCTTTTACTTTTTTACCCAAGTCTAACAAATCTTTGTTCGTGTCTGACAATGTTTTAATCAACTGACCAACAACTTCATATGCTCTTGGAGACTCACCTTCTTTGGCTAAGAAGATAATGTTTTCCATAGCAACTTTACCTTGCTCAATGAATAGTTTTAGATTTTCTCTCGCATATTCATAGTCTGCGTCAATAGACTCATCATTTGGTGCGCCAGTAGGAACAGGTTCTTTAGTTTGTTCTGCTACTGCGGGTAGTGCATGTTCAACAATCTTACCTTGCACATCAAATATGTCATTCAACTTATCATCAACAGTTTTTTTCATTATGGTTTATATCCATTGTCATTAGTTTGTGTTTCGGTTATCTCGAACTCAGAGTTTCCAGTGAACGTTTGCGTGGAAATAATTGCTCTATCAATTGATCCATCTAAAATAAGATTAACATCATCTTTGATAATGTACTTGAACTTATTGATTGGTCCGAATAGATATCCTTTAATGATAAAATCTAATTGCCACGTTTGAATTCTACGTGATTCAAAATCACCTTCATAAGAATCGTCCGCTGTTATAGATTGTAACTCAATCGGAACGTCCATATTTAAACTTAACTCAGGTACCATCTTCATAGTAACAGTAAAGTCTGGCGTAAAGAATGGTACAATTTGTTCTACAATTTGTGTGCCGTCTTCAGTATTTCTGACAAGCACATGCAAAGAAAAGTTAAAGTCATATGGAACTGGTGAGTACATGTAGTTAAAATCAATACCGCCAGTGTTAACGCCCTTAGTTATCTTATGCCCTGTGTTTAGTTTACGGCTTGGTGCATATGACATACCAGTAAACTCAAAACCTAGTCGTGGCAGAGTAGCGGCAATCTCACGATTCAACGTAGGGTCGCTTACAACTCTTTGAATGAATTTCTGTTTTGGTCCATATTCAATAGGAACATTCAACGTTTGAATTTTAGTTCCCGTGTCGTTATATCTGTCAACTTGAATTTCGTTAAACAGATTACCAAACATAATTACGTAACGTCTTAGCGTTCCGTGATAAAAGTCGTGTCCAAACATCATATTAGAAAGTCCTTGTCGATGCGAATGGGTTTTGTTCTGAGAAGTCTAGAATATCATCATCGATAATTTTCTGTCCAATTGCTTCATTGTCTGCGGCAACTTCGAATGCAACAACAACATCTGCTTCATTGATGATGAATGTGCCATCTTCGAGTAATAACAAGAAGTTTTCTTCGTCAATCAGTTTTTCATCATTTGCTGTTGTCATGCTGTACTGAGATTCGATATTATCAATGTCAGTAACTTCGGTATCAAGACGTTCACTAGAGTATTCGAATCTATCACAACGCATTTCGTATGTGTATAGTTTACCTAATTGAAAGAAGTTTTCAATGTTCTCTGTGAATTTAATTTCGTACATGTAACCAAGCATAGGAATCCAAATTAAGTCTCCCTCTCTTGGTCTTAGAATACTTGCATAGTCATATGATTGTTCGTCTAACAGATATTCACCATCTTCGTTCTTAAAATTATATCCATACTCAGTTATGAATGATGGCTTCAATGATTGTGTGAAACGTTTCTGTGCAACAACGAATGTGATTGATTCGTCAATTTGCAAACCAAACTTTGAAAGAAAGTCTTCTTGTCCTTGAAATCCATCAAAACTCTTAATGTATAACTCTAACTCAAGTGCATCATCAAAAATCATAGACGCATCTTCACCGTAAATCGTATCTAAATTTACGTGCGTTCTTGGTAAATAATAACCATCTACACCATAAATCTTAATAGATTCTATGACCAAATCTTCAACAAGATTTTGTTCCTGTTTGACAGGAGTGTACTGATTAAAATAACGATTACGTGCCATGTGATTAGCCTAACATATCAGTAACAGGTAAAGAGTATGTGCTAATCATTTCAGCTTCCATAGCTTGAATTTCATCTGTAGCTTCGTCATATATCTTTTGCCCGTTAAATGTAACTCCTCCTGGCATAGAAAGCCCTTCAAACTTTTTCAAGTTTTCGCCCCATTGCTTTTTGATTTGTGATGTGCAATATCTTTGTAGCCATCTATCGTTATACATGTCTGTGTATGTGTCTGGATCAATTTTCTGATACGCTTCAATCAGCATATATTCTCCCAACACAATCTTTTCACCCCAAGCAATATCCACATATAACTTGTTTGAGTGTCTTTGAAATCTGATACCTTGTTTACCAACGAACAATTCTTCAGCTAAAGCAACGTTTTGCAATGCCATGTAATATGGTGCAAATGGTCCTGTATTGAAAGCAAACAAATCGTTAAGCGCAATCTGATATCTCAAATTGAATAGATTGTTTGTTGAATAGCTATTACCAATAGGAAGAATATTGACGATACCAATAACGGAGTCTTCAATAGACAGGTATTTGTTATCAATGTCGGTTTGTGTAACTTGTCGTGCTAGATAGACTTTCTCTGTTGCGTCATAGTGATAATCGTAGTAATATGAAAACGCAATCTCTATGCAGTCTTCAACTTGTTCGTCAGCTACGTTTATCTCTAAGAGAGGCGCACCTAGTCTTCTAAGACAGAATTGTTTGAATTCTTCTCTTGATGCTGGTTTGCTTGTACTCATTTACTTTTGCCCCTTATGAATTTCATCTTCTATTTATAATAAGATAGAAAATAAAAAACCCACCGAGTTGGTGGGTTTTAGATTATAATTTAAAAAATTATTAAAGTTGAGTAATAATTACGCTACCACCACCCGACTTAGCCCTATAAGTAGAAACGGTGTTTGTGCCAAAGTTGACAGAGCCACCGCCACCGCCACACGTTCTGGGACTGTCAGAGCCAGCACCGCCGCCGCCGTAACCGCCACCGCCACCTGAACATCCATACCAACCACCACCAGCACCACCACCTCCGAAACCGCCTTCACGATTTCCGGGCGAACCGCCGTTGCCATCGGCCGAGCCGTTAGAATTATTGTATCCGCCTTCTGCATTATTTTTTATTGCTTTACCCCAAGGACCAGTGCCCGGACCTCCACCATCACTACCTTCTTGTTCGCCTGATGTTTTAAATCCTCCTCCTGCTCCGGGAGTGTTGTTTGTGCTGCCGCTGTATGCAAGCGACCCGCCATTGCCGTCGGTTCCACCTTCGGCACCGCTTCTTACTGCTCCGGAGGAGTTGTCATCGCTAGTGCCACCTCGACCGGAGGCGCTGATTGATGCATGAATATTCCATTGGCGTCCGGCCGGGTTGCCCGATGCGTTGGATCCATCTTGGTTAACATCGTCCCAATCAAAATCTGTTTGTCCACCACCACCACCAGCGACAACTAATGGCTCTGTGTCGGAACCTTTTATCCAAACTGCACTAGCACCTCCTCCACCAGTACTCGTTCTTGCCTGTGTGCCCGAGTCATCGCCCTTCTGACCAACAACAATTCGTAAAACTTGACCATAAGTGAGAGAATGGTCGCCCTGCATTCGTGCGCCCCAACCACCATTACCACTCGATTGACCCGCCTTTCCACCTTGCGCCCCATAACAATTTATTCTATATGTTCCCGTTTTCGGAACAGTCCACTCTTGAATGCCATTTATTTCCATAGCAAAATAAGAAGCATACCAGTTTTCAGAACTATATCCCGAAGAACCAAGTTGGGTCCTGGTAGGCCCGACTCTTCCTTGCAAGCCGGCATTAGTAAAAGTAAAAGTAGTAAATACAAATAATTCTGGATTTACTGGCGTAACAGAACTACTTGCGCTTGATGCATCTGACGTTCCAATTGGATTAGTTGCAGTAACAGTAAATGTATATGCAGTTCCATTAGTCAATCCAGTAACTGTAATTGGTGATGAACTACCAGTTGCGGTAGCACCACCAGGACTTGCAGTTACTGTATAACTAGTAATTGCAAGTCCACCATTATCTGATGGCGCACTAAATGAAACTACTACTTGGGCATTTCCAGCCGTGCCACTTACTCCTGTTGGTGGATCAGGGCGTCTAGCACCCGCACCACCAATCATCATGTTTCGTATAGACATATTAAGTTAAACCTCCACCATTGATTACGAACTCATTAGAAGCAACGCATAGAACAGTACATACGCCTCTCAATGCAAGACTTCTATTACCTGTGTTTGATGTGCCAGCTTGTCTCAATGTTACACCACCACCTTGAGTGATAGTGATTGTAGACCCTGAGTTATTATAGATTGTAACGTTATCGCCAACTGAGAATGTTCCAGATGGTACTGTAACGCCTGCTGTTGTATTAACGAATCTACCAACGTCAGCCGCTACTAATGAATATGAACCAGACTGTGCATTCTGTGGCAATGCTCTCAAGTTACCATATCCGTCATAGACATAAGTGCCAGCATATATGTTACCTGCTACACCAAGGCCACCCGCAACTGTCAACGCACCAGTCGTAGAACTAGATGCCGCTGTAGTGTTTGCAACGTTAGCTGAACCAACAACTAATGGTGCAAAAGTTAATCCAGCTGTGCTGAAGTTAACTGTGTTACCGGGCAAAGCAGTCAAGTCTGAGAACAATTTGTAAATTTTGTCTGTTGCGTCACGCACAATACCAGTATACTTTATTGTTGCGCCTTCTTTATACTCACCAACTGTACCTAAGTCAAGAATGTCGGCCGCATTGTTTGCGCCAAGAAAGACGATAGGGTTTGTAACAGAAAGTGAAGATGTTGAAACTGTATTGCCAGAACCTTGCAAGCTAATCGCACCAGTAATTGTAACGTTACCACCAACGTTCAAGTTACCTTGCATACCAACACCACCATTAATAACTAGCGCACCTGTTGTTGTGCTAGAAGAGTTTGTTGGAATGTTGATGTAAACTCTAGTGTCTGGTTGAATTTCCATCTGAGTATTACCAGTTGCGAAACCACCAGCACCGAAAATAATCTTTCTAGATGTACCAGCCGAACCTGTCGCAATAACTAAGTCACCAGTACCAACAGAACCTGCTGGTGCTTCGTAAAGAATATATGCGTCATCTTTCTTTGTCAATGCGAAATCTGGATCATTATAGTTAGAACTATTAACACCCATTGAAACCCAACCAGAGTCTGTGTTACCCCTGTCGTTCATCGCAATGAATTCTGAGTACGCTAATGTACCTGGTGATTGGTTAATAACAGCTAAGTCAATCGCATCGTTAGATGTTTCTGCACCAATGAATGTGTGCTTTGCTTCTTCAGAACCAGTCTCTGTCAACCAACCAGCAACACCTGAACCTGAGTGAACACGTGTATTAGCGTGAACGTGAGACACATAAACGTTTGCAGATGTACCAGAGATTGTTCCGTTAGCCGCTGTGATTGTCAACTTGTCAGTATTGACTGTAATATTTCCAGTCAACGCTGATGTTCCACTAACAGCTAAATTACCAGATGTAAGTGTGTTCGTAGATGTGTTATATGTTAAACCATCATCATCTATTATTCTGCCGCTTCCGCCTGCAAGAGCAACTCTGCCCGAAGTCAATGTGCTGATAAGAACGTTTGTTGCGGATACTGATGGTGATGATATTGTATTAGCATTCACAGAATTCACATAAATGCCATCAGTCGAATATTGGCCAACACTTCCTGCTGGACCCACAATTGCATTTACGGTGTTGCTAATTTCATTAACGGTGCTTCTAAACTCGTTAAACGTATTTGATAACGCTACTTGTGAAATTGTCATAGTTATTCTCTCTCTTTAGTAATTTTTAATAATAGATGTTTGATTTCGCTGAGTTCCGACTTGATATTGTCTACTTCTCCACGAATCAATGCGATTTCGTTCGTACTCTTATTTATGTCAGAAATTTTTCTTTTCTGAATTTTATACTTTAAGAGAGAATCAATATCCGTATTTAGAATTGCTTTAGAATTCCTGTCTCTCTCTGTGAACCCACGGACAGGTTCGGCAATTTTAATCTTTTCTACTATCATGCTAGTGCAATTCCTCTTAAATCTTTAACTTTCGGAGCATAACTCGGATTGCTAGACAAGAAAACAATCTTAATTGCGAAGTACTTGTACCCTTGGAATGTTCTTCCATCAGGTGTCGTATATGCAACTACGTTATTTAGAACACGGAAAATGTCCTGTCCAGAAGCAACTGTAGAGAATGCAGATTCAACTGTCAATGATGTGTTATTTGCAATCGTAGAAACCACACGTTCTGTTCTAGCCGTACCAACTGCAATTATGTCACCAATCTTTAAGTCTTCAATGAAGCGAGTAGATGTACCAATGACTGTTGTTGATACGTTCGAGATTGCAACTGTACCAGCAAGCAATTCTGAACCACCAGTTTTTGCTACAGACGGAACAACAAACTTCTCTTCTTTGTACTCATTCTGATTTAGTGTAAACGTTTCTGTTCCAACTAATTCCATAGGAGTATAGAATTTATCGTCAAACGCATCTGTGTCGTTTTCGTTTAATAGCTTACAGTAAACTTTAACTGAAGTTCCTGGTGGACGATTAATTCTCAAGTAAGTGACCAAATCAGACGCTTCAAATCCGTCATTCAACGTCACAACTTTAGTGATGTATCTAGATTGTGAAGAATACGGTCCTGTTGGATTCTCTTCATTACGAATAGTCATTGTTTGACTTTCCGCATTGGCTGTCGTAAAGTTAGTTGTAACAGTCAAATATGTATTATTTGATACTGAAGCAATTCTACGATACTCATCACCGAAGTAAGCATATTCACCAGGAAATACTTCCGAAGTAAAACTTGTACCAGAACCAATAACAATGTTATTGCTTGATCCGTATGTAATTGTTCCAGTTACACCTGTCTCAGAAGAGTTATTGATAACGTTCTTATCAAAGTGAAAGATAATGTTCTCATCATCGATATATGGAGTAATATACTTGTTCGTTGTGGACAATGTTGCTCTTACTTGTAGAGACTTAAATCCATTTGTAGTCTCTGCTGAAGTCGCAGAGATTTGTTTTCTAGAACGAAGTATCAATCTCTCATAATTCTTGATTGTTGTGTAATCAGAATCAACTGCAAATGTACTGTCGGCAGTCTTAATGTCATATGTAATATCTGTTCCAGGAAGAATCTGGTCACTAATAGCAGGAGTCAATGCATCGTATGTGAATGCTGTTGATACTGGAATATTAGTCCAATACGCAAGTTTAGCAGAAGTATTAAACTGAGCAACTCTCATTGTAAACTTCATATCAGTATTTTGTTTTGCAGTCCATGTTCTGTCGGTAGAAGATGTGAATAGCAATCCACTATTGTATGCCTGTTCAATTCGTGTTTGTTTATCTGGTTCTGTTACATCAATTGCACCCAATTCAGCAACCCAAATTGCAAAGTCTGGATCATTGTTTTCAGGTTTAACCGCAAAGCAATATTCATTACCAGAATTTAAGTAAATAGGATTCTTGAACGTGAATTTTGTTGCCGCTGATGCATTATCGCTAACATTGATATTTCTATTATTAACAAGCGCAATGTCGCCATCACTCACGAATTGTGGTGATGGATATCCATTTTCGAGTTCACGAATTTCAATACTAACGTTTCTGTTGTCATCTTGTGATTTTGTTTTGAAGAACAAATCAATAGAAGTCAAATAGAATCCTTTTGGATACGTATCTGGATCAACATAAAAACTCTGAGACAATGGATCAGTACTTCTTACTGGTGGCGGAGGAATTGGCACACTTGCAGTTTCAACACGTTGAGAAGAAACAACTTTTCTACCCAAGTTTGTGATGTTGTCTGTATTGTTAAATGATACGTTGAACGGGCGAGAGTTAATTGTAACTGTACCAGTTTTCTGTATAATACCTTGTGCAAATACGCTATTTCTTGCGCTAGTTAATGTTGTGCCTTCAGAATTCGTTGGGCTGTCTGTGACTTTGAATTCACGCTGTCCTGTATAGAATTTCTTAGAAGGAACTTCAAACAACAAATAAATTTGATTGTTCTTAACAATGAGTGGTTGTGATGTGTTTGCGCCATCAGCAATTACTCGCCAAGTAACGTTTTCATCACCTAGTGTTCCATTGCTATTGAATTTAGAATTTAACGTTTGTAATGTAGTAGAAGCGCCAATCAATTCAATTTGATAGCAATTTGCAGTAACGTTAACACCATCAAAGAATGCATAAACTCTAGAATTGTTTTTCAAACCTCTAGCCTGAATAGCGAATTCACGCTGACGCATCCAAAGTGCGGCTTCAACTTGAACAACTCTGTCAAATTTAACGTCTTGTGTAGAAGCAGTTGATTGATTACCAGATGCTAATTGATTGTATGCAACTTGAGTCGTTTGCTGTAATGCAGTAGTGACGTTGAAGTTACCGACTTGTGTTGTTTGATCCGTTCCAGCAACAATTGCAGTCTGTTGAGTGCCACCAAGCCATTTTTGATTTAGTGGAGCAACCTCTGTATTCCATGCGTTAATTAGAGCCTTCCAGTTGTCTGCACCTTGGTCATCATTGTACACAACCGCTTGTGTCGGATCATTTACAACATCAAAGAAATTATCAGTAAATGGCATGACAGACAATTCACCAGTCCAAACAAAGTTCAATTCCTCTGCAAGTCTTAATTGCTTAGAAGCATATTGTTGTTTTAATCCAGGTGCTTCAACTTCAGTATACGGCAACATAATTTTGTTGCCAGAATTTATTGTTGTTGTTGATGCTGTTGTGGAGTAACGAAGTCCAACTGTGTTTGCATTGTCTTGTAAGCAAGTTAAGAATTTATTTTTCTTATCGATAGAACAATCTTTACCATCATTGGATGTAGATGCTACAGCCCAACCAGTAAATGGATCCACAAGAATACCATTCTTGAATCTGTCTAAACCATCAGCATCTAATTCTGTCGTATCTGTTGCTTGTTTTTCTAAGAAACTCAATGCAGTAAAGTACTCAAGTCTTTCAAGTCTTTCATTCATTCTTGCAACATCACGCATTGTAAATCGTTTGTTTTTCAACAATTTAATTTTAACGTCTGCTGGCAATGATGGATATGCTGGAATAACTAATTCTGCAATCTCCAATGTATCAGGTTTTGTTGGTGGAGATTCTGCTCTTTGATTACCAGCTTGTGCAGGAACACCATCGTTAATACCGAACACACCACGATTGTTAATGTATACTTTAGCAATTCTGCCTTTGTAGTAAATCAAATCTGCGTCAAAGTCGGAACCAGATTCCGGAACACGAAGTCCAAATGTTGGAACTTGATATGTACCAACATCAATTGGATTTAAAGATGTGTTCGCAGTCTTAATTGGCCTAAAGTCAATACAATCACGCAACTTATAGAATGCCTTGGTTGTCGGACTTGTAAAGTTAGGAATATCACCAGTCGTAATTGTCGTGTTCGATGATACAGTATCATTAATTGGATAAGAATCAACTGACGCATAACCAACACCTTGAGATGTATCGTGCGTAAAGTTATCGAAAACTGCTAACAATCTTCCAGTTGGAACGTAACCAGCAACTGGTGTAATTGTTCCATGCTCATATGAATAATCACGCTGTCCGTTATCTAATGTGTAGTACTGAGTTACATTTGTATTAGATGTAGATGCCGCAACGTTAAATGATGATGATTGATAAACAGCATGTAGCTGATAGATATCACCATAACCTAAACCAAACGGTCCAGAAATTCCATTGATGTGTGTATTTGGATTGATGTTTGCTTGAGTATGGAAGTTTAATGTCTTAACTTTCTCTCTAGCACTTGCTCTGTCCATAGATACAAGAACTTCAGCAGTAAATGTTGCATTTTCTTGAACATCAATTTGTGCAGTACCTGGAGAAGTAACGTTAACACTTCTTGTGCTTCCTTTTCCGCCATTTGCAGAAAGAGATAGGATTGTTCCTGATGGAATAATTTTAGTATGTGCAACGCCAGTAGCACCAGCACCATGCGCCGTTGCCAAAGTTAATGATGTAGCACTTGTAATAGATGCAATTCTATGTGTAGTAGTTGATCCGATTTTAATTAAATCGCCAACATTGTATTGTGATGTGAATAGTGTGCCACTACCAGTAACAGCAGTATTTGATGCACCTACAGTAACGGTACCAGTCAACGCAGAAGTCTCTACGTTTGCACCAGCATTATTAACGACAACCATGTAGTAGTCATTTTTCTGAGTAGCATTTAATACATCCGTACCAACGAATGTTTCCGTAACAACGTCAGTCGCAACAGTCGCAACACCAGATGAGAATGAAACGCTAAATTTCTTTTTAAATCTAAATGCAGTTTCAACGTTTTCTGAAGAGTCACGTACAGTTCTAATTGCGTCATATGGCAATGGAAAAATCATCGTGTTAAACGATGTTTCTTGTAATACTGCGCCAGCGGTAGTTGTTACAATATCAGCAAAACGTTTTGGTGTTGCAGAATCATAAACAGCACGAACGTCAGCGAAGTTCTTACCTGAAAGCATTTCAATTTCGTACAAGTACAAATAGTATCTTGCATCGGCAGTACCTTTAGTGCCACTCACATATTCAATTGAACGCACTCTTGCAGTACCAATCGCATTACCAGCAACTGTTGCTGTTGAGTGCGCTAAGTTTGTAATAACTTGTTGTGGTGTATCATACAAATCAACCAATGTCGATTCCATAATGTCCCAACCACCAACAACTTCTTTTACTTCAATGTACTGGCCATAATTGATTTGAGTCTTAGTCTGTTGCACATATGCTGTGCTAAGACCTTTTTGAAACTCAATTGGAGTTTTTGTAATAATTTGATTTCTATAACCAGACACATAAGATGTGAATGGATCAACTTCAACTAAAAGCAAATCTGAGTTACCGCCTTCGGTAGATACGTATCTACCTCCGTTGTCGCCATTCAATAAATGCTCACGAACAGTAACGATTGGATCAGACAATGTATAATTACCGGATTCTTCATTTGTTCGTTTTGCTAAAACATCTTCCACTTTACTGTCAACAGTAATTGTTTTTCTTTTTCTAGCAACGCCAGTATCAATTTCTGTGATTGTGATAAATTCATTTTCATCAGTAGTAGCGTTTAATCCAACTTTGGTTAAAGTTGTATCAATTTTTAATCTATCAGCACCCGGTGCTTGTGCGTTAGGTGTTCCCTGTGCATTGTCAACAAGTGATTGGTCTTCGATGTAATCGACAAAAGACCTTGATGGAACTAAACCAATCTTATAAGATGGTTCGTTCGAATATTTGTCAAGTAAAATTGTTTGTGTAGAATGTTTAACGAAATGGTCAGCAACATAAACAACGCCTTCAGAAACAGTAATCTTAGAACCGTAGTTATAGATTCGCTCTGTAGCTAAACCTTCATCAACAACATTACGTATTGCATTTGTTGTTGCGGCTGATGCATAATTTCTGCCTGTTACTGTTGACGTAAAGATTGTCTCTGAGTTTGCAAACACAGTATTGGCACGAAAATCAGTAACAGCAGTAACATTAAGTACTTGATTTGCACCAGTAGATAATATCGTATTTGCTGATGTTGCTGTTAATATACCGCTTGTGTTCGAAACAAAAATCTTATTTACACCGCTAATTGGATCAACGTACCAAGATTCAATTGTACCAGTATTACCCGTTGAGAAAGTAATAGTGTTTCCAGTTTGAAGCGTAGATGGCGCAACGTTTACTGTAAGAACTTGCGTTCCATTTGTCGCATAGCTAATAAACAATGTCTTAGGATCATCTCCATCAATATCTGTAACTAGTCCACAATATGCTTTGATGCCGCTGTTTGCGCCATAGATTACGCTACCAACAAAATTCGCAACTGCAACCGTGCTACCATTGTAGGTAGGTTGAAGTTTAACGAAACTTAAATTTAAGTCTAGATTTTGTTCGCAACCATCGACTAATGCGCCTTGCTTGAAAAAATATTCAGCAAAGCGTCTAGTCTGCACTTGTTGAAGAGTTTGTGCTTGTGTAAGTTCTCTAGCCTGAACAGCACGTCCAGGACGATAGAGAACTCTTACAAACTTCTTATCTTCATCATAATCATCAAAGTATGGACTGGTGTTTAAGTCTATACCACCAGGGTTTGTATTTGCCATTTATTTTTCAAGCCTACGTTTTTTTTAAATTAGAATTGAATGATTAGTTTAACGTCTTCAATTTGGTCAGCCGCTCTAGAGATTGGCACACGATTTTCAACATAGATAATGTCGCCTGTGTATGGCTGTAAGCCTGGAGTTGTAATAACTGCAATTGTTCCAGAAGCACCAGATGTTCCACCAGTTACGCTTGCTGAGTTAGCAAATGCACGGTGAACTGGCAATGTAGTGTACAAGTTTGGAGTTGTCCACTCAACAACAGAAGCTGTGTTAGAACCGCTAGTAACAGTCTCGTCTAATGAGAATGTGCCAGATGGGCTAGACAATTGATACTTGAATGATTGTCTGTAAGAAGAAGCAACCGCTCTAGTAGTTGTGCCATACAAATATGGGTCACGAACGATACCAACTTGACGGAATTCGTTAGCTGTAGAGAATGTATTAGATTCTGTACCATCCAAACGAACGTTAATCATAATGTACTTACCACCAAGTTCTTCAACTGCGTTAGCACCATGACCACCTTTTGGTGAAATGATTGCTGTAGCGGCTGCGGAACCAGATGCGAATGTGACTGTTGCTCTTGTGTAACCTGTACCAGCCGCAGTAATTGTAACTGCTGTAACTGCGCCAGCAGTAATTGTTGAGTTGGCTGTAGCGCCTGTACCGTCACCAGTAATAGTAACTGCTGGAGCAGAACCGTAACCAGAACCACCAGATGTTACTTTAACAACGTGAACACCGCCATCAACTGCGGCCGCTTGAACGTCCCACTGGTCTGTACCATCGTCACCATCTAATGTTTGAACTGGAATGTAATCATTCGTCAAGAATTTCAACGCTTTAGCAGTAGTAACTGTATACATGTATTTCCAAATGTATCCGTCTGCTGTCGTAAATGGTGATGTGCTTACGCCTGTTGGCTTTGTAGTAGAAGCCGCACCACCAGCATTCCACAAGCACTTGTAAACGTTATAGTCTTCTGTAATCACAAAGAAAGAGTCAGATTCGATTAAGTTTGTATCTGTATCATCATAGTATGTGTATACATCGCCAGAAGTCCAATCGTGTCTTGGAACTGCGTGTGTTACGTCCGCTGTAGTAATGCGTTTTGCGGCATACATATCACGCCATGGAGTATATTCAACGTTAGCTGTTGAATTTACTGGTGTTGGTGGTGCATTATCGTCTGGAAATGCTGTGTTTTTGCCGATGAACAAATACATAATGGTATTTGCTGTTTCAGAAAATGCTTCTGCGAATTGCTGTGCATTGTGTACTCTGAATTTTGTAGTTACAATTGATGCCATGTGGTTTTCTCCTTTTGAATACTGTACTTAAAGTTGTTTTTCATTTACTTATTTATACAAAGTTTTTATCTAAATTGACTGTTTATATGCAAAAACATTTGTAAATGTGCTTGCTGGTAATCTATCAACAACCATAAACGTGGTGTTTGCTATACTCTCTACCTCAAAATACTCATTGTTTGCAATAAATTTGCTACCCAAACTAAAGTCTGAAACAAAATTAGTTCCAGAACCAATCACTATCGGAACCAAGTCTGAAAGTAGCGAATCATCAATCACATCGATTGCAGTTGTGCTAAATGTCGAAAGCTGTAAAGTAGAGAATCCTGCATTAGCAGAAGAAACTGTTCCTGCAATCTTTGCGTATGATGTATAGTCTGATGCAGTATATAGTGACGGATAAGTTGTGCCAAATGTCTCTGCACTTAATTGCCTGTCATATAGCGTACCCGATATAGCAAGGGCTTCTAGTGTAGAAATTGGTAAGTCACCATATGGTAATGCATATCCATCAGATGCACTTTGAATATCAACCCGTATTTCATTTCTGAATATATCTGTTGGATTTCTTCTTGCAGATTGTCCGCCACTATATGGTGAAGTTGTCGCTTTGATAGTAACATCGTATGTTGTAGTGCCAAGATTTGTATCGAATGTAAAATCCGCTAATGTAGATATTGGCGATGTTTCATAATCTGACAATAACAAGTCATCGTAAATTGTATATTTAAATCCGTTACCCTCAGAGCGAACGACAATCTCTCTATTTACAGATAAATTATTGAGTTCAGTACTAGTTACAGGAAGTACTTTAATGTACTCTTGATATTGTTTTGGCTGTACAGTATATATGGACTCAAACGTTGAAGTTTCATATGCGGTTGACGTTCCCTCATACAAACTCTGTGGCAATAAATCTGTGAATGTTTCATCAACAACTTCAGCTATTGAAACATCACCCAAGTTAATTCTATATAAGTAAACAAGATTTTGTGCGGATGCAAATTTTTGTGGTGCAACAGTAGAATATATGAAGTCGGCTTCAACATTCATGTCAGCTAAACTTGATGCTGATTGTATGAAGTCATCAAATGCTACGTTTGCTACATCAGAAATTAATACGGATTCATAATCTGATAGCAATATAGAACCATATTTTCTAAGTCTAGTAGCATGACCAGTTAGTTTGTATTCTTTACTTGCAGTTAATGTTGAAGTCTCTACAATCAATACAGGCAACTCACGATTCATTTCGGTGAATGATACTACAGAAACATCATTAACTTGAAGTATGATAGGAATTTCGGGTCTAATTATTAATGGCTGTGGAATTGTAATAATTGACTCTGCAAGTGGTACTGTTCCACTAACAGCAAACGTTTCGTACTTAAGTCTTGTTGTAGTTGACAACGTAGAAACATCAATCGTATTATCAATGAACAAATTCAATATAGATTGATATGCTGGATTCTCACTATACAAATCATTAAATCTTACATCTTGTAAAACTGAAATTGGTGTTGAACCAAAGTCATCACCATAAACGCCACCTGTTGAAACTATTTGTAAATCGCCATAAGTATTTTGCCCGTAGCCAGAGACAATATCAAATTTAGACACTACAAACTTTGTAGTCGGCAATGTTGCAGACGTTGAAGTAACATCAAGTTCAAACGGAGTCTGAATAATGAATGAATGTCTTGCGGCACCTTGATTAATTACAACGCCAACGTCAGTAATTCCAGTTTCTTCATCACCCTCAGGCACCAAGTGAATAACGTATTCTTGAACATCCAACAAGTCCGTATCAAGTCTGAGAACAGGTGCTTCAACTTTGATAGTCCATGTGATGTTTGAATATTCATAATCACCACCAACATAAATTTGTGCCAATATCTGCACAAGCATTCTGCTAATTTCTTCATTATTAATCAATTCGGCAGCAACATCAAGGTTGTTGAGGATGCTAATCTCACCAAAATACGTCAAACCAGCAGGGTGAATAATTGATTTTAGTGTGTTAGAATATGTCTGAAACGTTAAGCCGCTCTTAATAACATAAGAGTAATCTTGATAGTAGTATGAGTCTTGAATAATCTTGTAATCAATTTTACCATCATCATCTAACCAAACGCCCTGTTTAATTCCAAGACCCGAAATAACTGGAGTTAATATTGCGTTACCATCACCAACAGCAGATGCAGATGCATTTGCGGCACTATAGTTAATACCAAAATTTGTGATTTCAACTGAACGAATAGAACCAATACCTGTGATATTGTTCGCAGTATCTACACTAAGGGTCGAACTCTTACCTTGAATATTTGTTGCAACTAAATTTGCACTCGAACCAGTTGTTGTAGAGATTGAAATTGAAGGTAGATTTGCAGAACTATATCCAGTACCAAAGTTAGTTAACTCAATACGCTTGATTGGTCCTTTTACCGACCAATCTTCATTTTTAATGATATCATAATAACTGCCATCAGCCTTCATTTGAAAGCCATCTTCAAATAGAAGGTCGAATGTCGTTGATTCTACAACAGATGCAATTTGTCCGGCTGCATTTGCGCCGGCGCCACCAGTAAAGATTAATGTGTTTCCAACTCCATAGTTAGAACCAGCATTGTTGATAGTAATCAACTTATCGGACAACAATCCTAAAGATACAATTGCGGTATCTTGTAATGTAATAGAAGGTCTTTTGAAATAACCTTCACCTCTATTGATAATAGAAACTTGAGATACTTCACCGACAGTATATGTGTTCGCACCAGACGTTACACTATACGTGTTTGCTAGTTCTGTGACTTTAACAATAAAGCCAGAACCACCAGTACCAGTATTGTCGATTGTCGCAAAAGTATTTAATTGATAGCCATGTCCAATTGTGTTTATGTTTAATGCACTAATTGGAGATTCTTTAATAGAAGAAACTTTAGCTTGTGCTTCAGAGCCATCACCAGAAATGGTAACAACATCTCCTTCTTCATATCCAGAACCACCATCAATAATCGTTACGCCGGATATGATACCATAAATTGTTGTGACGAGGTTACTATCGTCAATGTCAACAACGTCTTCGCCAGCAGTAAAAGTACCGCTGACAAGTTTCAATGTCATTTCAGCGACTTCTCTGGAACCAATAAAGAATTTCTTAATGTCAACTACGTTTGCAAGAAACCCTGAAGACTGCCCACGAATAGTTTTATTTAAGAATAAGAAAATATCTCTATCGTATGGTGCACCTAAAGAGTCTATGCCAGTAGCAACAGCAACTGTTCTAATAATTTGAGTCTTTTCAAAATTACCATCAGACACACGTAAAACGTCAGTTCCAGGATAGTAAAAATCAATATCTTCATCATATAGAAGTTTGAATAAGAATCTATATGACTGTTCATTACTCTTTGATTCATAAAAATCTTTGAAGTATTGCGCTACAAGTCTTTTGTCACCATAGTACGTTGAAGGTATGCTAGGATACAATTCTTCTCTAAGATAATCAACGTACTTATCAACAGAAGTTTCTAGCGTCTTATAGTTTAGAACATTTCCAGTAGCACGTCCTACGTTATCTTTAGTGATATTGACAGTTGCAGTTGCGTTTGACGTTTGCCCCTCAACAACTTCACTATAGTTAAATACAGTTCTTGTTGTCAACTTAACAATGATAGAATCTGTTTTGACTTCTTTGATAATCGCAGTTGCGCCTGAAGTTGCGCCCACAACTGTTTCTCCAACTACAAACGTTCCAGTTTTACTAGTTAACGTTATGGTTGTTGATTGCATCCATTCATAGTAGGCTTGCATGAACAGCAAGAATCTTTCCGTATCAACGGAAGAGTTCTCACCGACAAATGAGCCTACATTTAATGAAGGCTTGAAAAATGCATCATTCATTTTTATCTATTGACCAAGCTAATTGATTTATCGTCAAGCATTGTAACTGAAATATCAGCATCTCTAATAGAAATGATTTGACTTCTTAATGGAAGAATATCTTTATCTTGCGGAACTGCTGTAACTTTCAATGTTGTACTGCCATCGTTAAATGCAGTTGGTGCAAAGTTTGTTAACACAATTTTACCAGTTGTATAATTGATTGTTCCTGCATTGATAGAAACCGCAATGTTATCTAAGCCTAAAACTCTGTAGATACGAATCAAACCATTGTTATCTTCTAAGAAGCAGTTTGAGTATCCACCAAATGTAAATGCATTTGATGTTAATTTATTTCCAACACCATACGCTGAAGTTGTTGGTCTGCCATTTGTTGCATTGTCAATTGCATTTGAGAAACTAATCTCATATCGTGTACTAACGCCCAATTGAACGTCTACTTCTTTTCTCATTCGTGCGGACATAACGTTACTTAGAATTGACCTTTCAGTAGTATCAATCAGTCTCGATAATTTTGAATATCTAAAATACTTTGAGAATTGATTAATTTCATCTGTGTTATACGTCTTGATTGTATCAATCACAAGCTGTTTGATTTCAGCGGCACTCATAATGGTAGAGTCGGATAAGTACTTTACTGTTGCATCTATAATGATGTATGTGTACTCAGGGTCAACAATTTCTGATGTTACAGTCAAAATCTTTTTAGGATTGATTACAGAATTGATTAAGTTTAATTTTTCAGTCGCAGTTAATACATCACCAACTTTAGGCTTGACTGCAATGAATACTTTACCATACGTTGGTGGATCATTGTCTTCACCGCCCCAAACAACGCAAGAGTCTACTGTTGCTTGTTGTAGCATCAATGTTTTATAGTCATCGGCTGTCACAACACGATTTTGTGCTTCATATGCTTTTGGTGCATTGAATTTAATTTGATTGATAGATTCTCTGTCTGCACCACCGGCTGCCGGATCAGTCGAAACAAAACTAATTGTTGTTACTCCAGCAATTGCGTCAGCATATGTCAACGTTTGAATGTCGTTTGCTGAAGTTCCGTTAGACACAAGATATTCAAGCACAACAATATTGCCAGCGTCTAGTGCAACACCAAATACACCATCACCAAATTTGAGTTCGTATTGTCCATCTTCAACTTCTTCTATGTAATACACTCTAGTCGTAGAAGCAACTTCAACTAAGCTGGTAACTTTAGAGAATGTTCTTACTGTGCTATCTGTAGAAGAATTTAAAACGCTAACAGTCAAAGTCGATGTATCAACATTTTTATTCGGAATTAAAAATCTTTGGTCAGGATCGTTTAAGTTTACTGTATATCTTCTATTGATATAACGTCCTTCTTTAAGCGACATAGCAGAACTATACACACCACTTACTGGCGTAATAATTACAGGAGTAGTGTTTAAGAAGTTATATGTTACTCCATCTACAGAACCTGTGAAAGAAGTGTATGCTGGAATAGTGACGTTAGTTGGAGAACCAGTAACCGTTAGAGTTGCAGTTCCGCTAATAGATGCGGATGTGACTGAACGTGGCGTATAGTTTAATGACTTAGCCAAGTTGACAACTGAATTTCTTTTCTGTGCTGTTGGCAAGAATGCTTCAGCGGCTACCATGTTTAGGTAGAATGAATTGTAGTATGTGTTATAAGCTAACAAGTCTAATAGAACATTAAGTCCAGAACCCTCAAAGTTATAATCTCTGAATTGATCCTGTGCTTGTAGATAAGATTTAAAGTTAGTTTTGATTCCCTGAAAATCTAATGCATCTATTTTTAAATTATTGTCCGATGCCATTATGCTGTCCTTTTGACTGTTGTTTGTAGACTTGCAATGCCAGAGGCATTTTTAATTACATACTCTAATTTGATATCAAACCCGTCATCCGAATAATCTATCTTTATGTCTCTTAGTGAAATGCGCTGTTCATACTTTTCAATGTCTCTCTTAAGACTATTCTTAAGTTCATACAATGTAAATGCGCCGTTTCTAGAGAACAAATAATTTTTGACGCTACTACCATAATCAGGCAAGAACGGGCGTGAGCCTTTTGTTGTATTGATTAAATTGGACAAAGAACGTCTAACCGCAACCTCATTTGTAATGGGACGAACGTCACCAGTCACAGGATGAGGTGTGAAGTCTAATGGTAAATCTTTGTAAAAATTAATAGTAGCCATTTTTTCTTTTATTTATGTCTGTTATTCTGCCGTTTTGGCGTCTTGAATTTCTTTTCTTCGTTCTTTTGCGGTTTTTGTAAACTCTGCTAATGCTTTTCTTGCTCTAGTTCCGGCCGCTTTGTTTCCCTTTTCGTCAAACTTCGCACTCTCTGCAAGATATGATTCAAATAAATTTACTAAATTTTCATGGTTTGTCATGGTAATGATCCTTATAAATGTTGACAAAAGGCTTGACAATGTGTTACACTACTGTGTAGCCTATGATATTACGTATTAGGTACCGGTAAGGTAGCCGCCACAGCAATTGCGATATCTTGCAATACATCTTTATCTTCTAGGGCTTTTATCCTAGCAAGAATTTGTGCAAGAGTTGTTGTATTCACGCTATCGGAAAAAATTAAATTATTACTTCCGTTCAGCGTTAAATTAGTATTTGAAGTAACGACACTATTATTAGAAGACTGAATCAAAAAATCATTACCATCAATAGTAATGTTATTTGACGAATCTATCGTTACATTGCTTGTATTTGCAATTCTAATTGTAGCATTGTTTACTTCCCAAAGAACATCGTTTTTATTAACGACACTCGCAAAGTTTCTAGTTAGACTGGGTGTTGTCCCAAAATACTCTGCGGCTTGTTGCGGAATTGCAGGAAGATATCCTAAAATTGCAGGCTCTTGTGCAGACAATGAATCTAAGAAGAATCCAAAAACCCATTCACCTACTCTAGGTGTTCCATAAAGGTTTGGTGTATTTAGGGGGTGAATAGTTAGCGCCCAAGGCAAGTCTTCAGTTGGAACTTGATTAGTTGACTTTGCAGGATGATATCCAAAGCATCTCACTTTGCATCTGCCTAGTGTCAACGGGTCGTTGATATCTTCAACAATTCCAATCCACCAAATAAAACCATCATGCCCTAAAAAATTTCTCATCACTTATCCCACATGTTTAAAGTATTGAATCTGTCTTTCTTGGTCTGCAACCCATTCATCTGATGGCTTACCTTCACCTTTGTAGTATCGCAATGGCTTACCTGTCTTCTTAGAGACTAACGCCCACTTGCCGTCTACTTGTTTAAGTGTCTCAATTAATTCTGGACCAAAAACTTCTTCTTCCCACTCTTCTTGCGAAAGTGTGGTGCCTTGTATAAACTGTTTGAATTTTTTCATAACTTGTCTAACTCTGATGTGTCTACTGCGCCTGGAGGAACATTATCTCTAATCCAAGTCAGTAATTGTTTTTTCACATCAAGTTCTTTCTTAGCAGGTTTTCCTGGTTCTTTGAGTGTCAAATACTTAAAGTCTTTAATGACAGGATTACCTTTCTTGTCTTTGTATGCTTTATTTGTTTTTGGGTCGACAATGAAAATTGTATTCTCTGGATTATTTAGAATGACATAAACACCGCCTTGAACAGTTGGTGGCATAGCTGTTGTCACTAAATTATATACAGTCTGTGCCGCACCAGCATGAGTAGCAAGTAGAATATCTTCTGGCACAACTCTTGCTCTTGATTTATTGTTTTTTATTGCAATCTGATAATTAGTCAGAACCCAAGATACGTGAATGTTCTTCGGTTCATATCCAGCTTCAAATAGTTTTGGCAGAACATCTGTCATGTCTTCAACTTCTTTGAATGTGCTGTCGAAAATAAGATTCGGCAATTGCCCTTTTTCAGCGCCAGCAAGCATCAAATCTAATGTCTTGTTTTTTACGTCAGTTGCACGAACTAGAACGTGTAAGATGTAAACATGAGTTGGAGTTTTCAAGTCCAATTGATTCATTCTCAACTTCTTATCAATTAATTCTTTTTTGATAAGGTCTTTGTCTCTCTCAGAAATTTTGTCTCCATACTTGTCAAGTAAGTCCTGAGTCGTGAATTTGCCAAGTGCATCTAACTTTTGAAACGCAATCTTTAATTCATCAACGTCACGTATTTTAAATTCAGACCCTTGCATGAAGTGCTGAACAGCAAAGCCTTTACCCGAACCTGCACCACCAGCAAGGAACACAATCTGCCCATACTTTGCGCCATTGTTGTAAAGTATTTGTTTCTCTACAAGTTGAGTTGCTTTGTAGTCTTTTAAATCTACATACTCTGAAAATTTGAGTTTCATGGTACTAAACCTTTTCTCCAATATCTATTCACTATTGTTGTTGAATCTGTGTTGTCTTGATAACGTCTATTTGGCAATGCCGCTTCTATAGTTGGTGTGCCAACTCCAGTATTGAAGTCATATGGAATAGTTGCTCTGCCTAGTTCTAATGATTTCGAGTATGTGCCCATTCTGATTCTATGATGAACAGACATAACAAAATATCTACCCGAATGAATTCTGTCGTTAGGTATACTTGGGTTTGTTGGGTCTGCTAATTTCTCGAAAGCACTAGGAACGATGAAGTTGACGATATGTCCAACACCAATGTTATTTTTGCCACCCTCAATCTCTACGCCAATCTGAAATAAGTTCTTAGTCAAGTGTCCGTAAATGTTATTTGTTAGCCACTCATCTCTGTTCACAGAATCATTTAGTGAAGATGCAATTAACTTTCTTCCTGGAGTTTGTCCTGCAATATCGTCAAATCTTGAAAATATGTTTGAATTGTCAATCGTTTTAAATGAATAAAAATCAGTCGATTCATTCTGCCCATTTGCGTATGACAACTTTCGCATTGCGTGAGTTCTTGATATTGGGTCAATCGATGTGACTGTTGTATTATACAAACCTAATAGCATTGCATTCAAATGATTAAAGTTTTCTCTTCTTTCAAATTTTAAAGTTCTTAGAGTTGCATCTTCTTTATTCGCTACAGTTTTTTGTGCAAATTTAATATCATGCACACCATATTGTGCCGCATCTCTAATTAGCTTATTCAGACTGCCAAAATAGTATGATGAAGTAAATGGTTCATCTGTTCTAGTGTTAGTCGCAAATACTGGATTGAATCTTTCAAAGAACACATAGAAGTCACCTTTTGCACATGCACGATGTGTCATTGCTTCAATCGCTTTATGTGGCATAAGTCCAGTAGAGATGAATGGTTTCTCTAATGTAATTTTAGGGTCTTCTAAAACCAAATCATTTGCTCCACCCATTTCAGAGAACATAGATGTTACTGCGTCTCCAATCGACATGTTCTTATAACTTTTAAACAAACACTTTTTAGTAGAATTAATATAAGTTCTTGATGTAAATTGTAATTGATATGCGCTATGCAAAGTTGTTTGTTCTACTGAACTTTCACTAATCTTATGTACAACTAAATCTTGTCGCCAAATAATAACTTCACCATTTCCAGGCTTTGCAATTTTCAATCCGATTAGTTCTCCACCACGTAGTGCAAATTTTTCTAAACCACCACCAGAATCGTCAATCGTAATTACGCCCTCAATAGATGCGGAGAACATGTCTTCAATAATTTCAAGGTCTCTAAACACACCCATCAAGTCTACCTTCTCACCATATTGTGTGAGTAAATAAACTTCTTTAACGTCAACGTCTGAACCAAAGCCAGGAACAATTGATGGGTCTTGCGATACTTTTATATCCGAATTCTGCCCAATGTCAGGCGAAAACTTAGTAAACGCTGAAAAATTATTATTAGTAGTAGCCATTACGTAACTGGTTTCTTAGTGATAGAATTCAAATCAGAAGTAATTGCATTGATTAAACTTTTTCTAATGACTTTTATCTTTGATTTATTCGAGTTAACTCTTAATTCATATTCATATTCAGTTTCAGACGTTCTCTCATTTATCGGAAGACTATTATATGTTGTTTGGTCTACAATATCTCGACTTGCATTATAGTAATATTTTACATTAGACATAGCCGATGCAAGACTACCATACTTTTCGGTAATGTATGATTCTAAGTCTACAGAATTCTTTGGCCAGTCATCATACAAACTGTGAATATCATTAGCAAGCAAAATAATCCAATCGTAATCTGTACTGCCATAAAGTTTGTACGATACGTAATCTGGACGTTCACCATCTTGTACTAGATATGGTGTGTACAAAAGTCCTCTGTAGCTTTTTAAATAATCTTTTACTTTTAAAGATGATGTGATATCGATTGCAGTAAGTGAATCGTAGTCATCAACTTTATAAGTTATTTTTGGGTAGAATTTATATATTGACATATTAGAATATTGTTCGACCTGATGTTTTGTGTTCTGCTGTTGCGTAGTCTGCTGTAATCAATACGCTCTCTCTTAATGCAATTGTCATGTTAACTTCAGACGCAAAATATTCTCCATCTGTGGCAGATGCGGGATTTGAAAGAAATACCATTTTGTTTTGTGCGCCATAGTCTAAACCAATATTCTCAATCATACAAAAATCAGAAATAAACAATGAAACAATCTCACTATTTGTGCCATTCTTTTTATAGAGAATCAATTCCAATTCACACATGTCTGGATATCCAAATGTCAATGGTGCTTTAGATGCTTCTACGATTGCAGTACCTTCATTTTCATTAAATTGCTCCAGTGTCAATTCTGTTAATCGTATTTGTTTTTCTGCATCCGGTAATGCATTGATGGCTTCTTGCTCTTCAACACTCAATGTAGAATTTGCAAGTGCTTCTGGATCAATTGGTGTCAATGTATCATTCAAATTTCCTCTAGGTGAAGATGCGACACGAAACGTGTGAATAATATCACGCATTATTTTTGCTTCTTCATAACTAGTCGGCTTCATATTAAATGGTAATTGAAAAGACCTGTATCGTGGTCCCTGATAAATCAATTGTTGAAAACTGTTGAATAGCTTTCTTGTTAAGAATTCTGTTTGATTTTTTCCTGATTGTCCAGCACTAGCAATGAAACCAACGCCAGCACCAAGAGCATTCATCAAGCCTTTTTGAATTGCTTCTAAACCGCTACCCTTAACTCTACCCAATAGTTCTGTCATATCTTTCATAGTAGCATTACTAGTTTGTCCCGGTTCAATGCTACCAAATATGCCTGTGGCTTCCGTATATCCTTGACCTAGTTGTGTGCTGAACGTGCCTCCGAGTCGTATATAAATAGAAGGCGCATTCGAATCGGCTCCCGTTGCATCATAGAATTTAAATCTAGCCATGGGAATAACAAATTCTGAGTGTGCGAAGTCGCTACCGAATATCAATTCAGTTTCTGGTCCGCTAGGATATTCAAATCCAGATGTTGTTATTGTGAATGGTGTTCTTGCCGTCATTTGGCTTTCCCTTATATTAATTCATTATTCTATTTATGTCATACAAAGGTAAATTTAAGCCTAAAAACTATCAAAAGTACAAAGGCAACCCAACTAATATTACATATCGTAGTCTACTAGAACGTAGATTCATGGTGTATTGTGATGAAACTCCATCTATCTTAGAGTGGTCTTCTGAAGAAGTTGTTGTGCCTTATGTGTCTCCTGTTGACAATCGGTATCATAGATATTTTGTTGATTTTTGGATGAAATACAAAGATAGAAACGGTGATATCAAATCTGTTTTGATTGAAGTCAAGCCAGACATACAAACACGACCACCTGTTAGAAAAAACACACCCAATGGTAAACCTACTAGAAGATTCATCAATGAAGTAATGACATGGGGCGTGAATCAAGCAAAATGGGAAGCGGCAACAAAGTACTCAATTGAAAGAAATTGGGAATTTAAAATCATAACCGACAAAGATTTGAGATAAATAGAAGTATGATATTCGATAACATACTCATTCAAGGCGCTAGACAAGGCATCATTCCTGCAAGAACAGTTGCGGCAAGGGATTGGTACAGGCAAGCGGCTGGTAAATTAACATCAAACATAACTGCTGGTGCGTTTGAAAAAAGAACAGACTCCGCAAGAAAAGTTTCTACGATGGAGTATGGGTATATGTATGCATTCAGATACGACCCGAAAATGAAAAAAGAGTTGCCGTACTACGATACGTTTCCTTTAATCTTTCCAGTAAAGATGGAAGAAGACGGATTCTTAGGAATCAACTTTCACTATTTGCCTCCAGTGCTACGTGCAAAGCTAATGAATGCATTGTACTCTACATTGACAAATAAAAAATATGATGATTCGACAAGAGTGAGAATTTCATATTCTATTCTACAATCTGCATCTAAGTACAGATACTTTAAGCCAATGCTAAAGAAATATCTAAGAAATCATGTGCGTTCACAATTCTTAGAGATACAAGTAAACGAATGGGATATGGCTATTTTTCTACCAACAGAATCTTTCAGAAAAGCAGACACAGGACGTGTTTGGGAAGAGTCTCGCAAACAATTAGGAAAGTCATAAAATGGCAACAGATTTAGGAACAGTTACTGTGACAGCATCAAGAGAAAATCCTTTTAGTATATCCAACTTCAAGACTGCTATTGGTAAACCAGTTCGCCCTAACCTATTTCGTGCAATATTGCGTGGGTGGGATTCCAATGAAGTTCTAACCGCAACGATGGATCAATATGGAGTTTCAGATATTGACGATTTTGTTTTTAGATGTGAGAAGGCTGAGTTGCCTGGTCGCTCTATTGCTACGTCAGATGATACTGGAGGTGGTGGTCCCGCATTAAAACTTCCATATGATGTAACATATAGTGACCTTCAAATTTCTGTCATTTGTTCTGCCGACATGAAAGAGCGTGTGTTCTTTGAGTCTTGGATTGATTCTATTGTTGGTCCAGCTGGAGATGCAGATGGTGCATCGAATGGTGGCTTAGTTTCTTACTTTCAAGATTACGCCAGAAATGTTACATTAGAAGTTCAGCAACTAGATGAAGCAGGCAACGTTCTTATTTCATATCAATTGAACGATGTTTATCCTACAGTAATATCACCCATGAATGCGACATGGGAAGAAGTAAATTCTTATCAACGTTTTGGCGTCACATTGTTTTATCGCTATCACAAATTTAAACTCGAAAAATTTTAATCATTACACCTTTGGAGGTATATCATGGCTTTGCCTAAAATTAACACACCTATCTTTGAATTGACTTTATCATCATCTGGTCAAGCAGTACAATATCGTCCTTTCTTAATGAAAGAACAAAAGATTCTTTTACTCGCTTTAGAGAGTGGAGAACCTAAATCGATTATGACAGCGGTAAAGCAGATTATCAATAACTGCGCTATCACTAAAATTGATGTAGAAAAATTGCCGACATTTGATTTGGAATATTTCTTCATGCGTTTGCGTGGTAAATCTATTGGTGAAACAGTAGACTTACAGATGCGTCATCCCACAGGATTAAACTCTAAAGAAGAAGAGTGTCAGCACGTAACTAAGTTTCCATTTAACATCATGGAAGTTGAAGTTGAGAAAACTATTAGTCATACAGACAAGATTACAATTGACGAAACCACTGGCTTGGGTATTAAGTTAAAGTATCCGACAGCAGACTTTACTGAAATGGATACTAACGATTTGAGTCAATTAGATGTTGCAGTTAAGATGTTAATTGCATGTATTGATTACATTTACGATAAAGATGAAGTATACAAGAAAGAAGATTCTACAGCAAAAGAATTAGAAGAATTTGTAGATAGTCTCTCACAAGAACAGTTTAAATCTGTAATGAACTTCTTTGAAACAATGCCTAAATTAAAGCACACCATTAAATGGAGATGTACTGGTTGCGGTTGTGATGATGAAGTTACATTGGAGGGTATGGGAAATTTTTTCGCATTGTGATGGGGCATGATAGTTTAGCAAACTATTATAAGACCAATTTTGCTTTGATGCAACATCATAAATACAATTTGAGTGATTTGGAAGACATGATTCCTTTTGAGCGTGATATTTACATAATGTTATTAAGTCAACATATCGAAGAAGAAAATGACAGAATACAACAACAAAATCAAGCGCAAAGAAGGGGTTAATGACAATGACTACGCAAAAAGAATATGCTAAGTTGAGCGATAGCGAAAAGAAAAAAGAAGATTGGATGAATGCAAAATGGCGTCCGATGATGGGTTGGATTTATATGCTAACCTGTGTGACTGACTTTATTATCTTTCCTGTATTATGGTCTATATTACAAGCCTCTCTGAAACAACCTGTGACTGCATGGCAACCAATCACCTTGCAAGGCGCAGGTTTATTCCATCTCTCTATGGGTGCTATTATTGGTGTTGCGGCTTTTGGACGTACACAAGAAAAACTAGCCGGAGCAAATAATGGCGGAATGCAACCCGTGGCACAAAGCGTCACAACAACATATGGCTCTCCGTCAGCAGGCGGATTCGGAGCGTCCAGTAGTTTTGGTTCACCAACATCAAACAGCTTTGGTAGCAGTCCAGGCTTTGGAGCATCAACGTCTAGCTTTGGCGCAACATCAAAACCAGCAACTGGAAAATCAGCAAGATTCGCAGAAGCAGACCCAGACTCTGTATTCGACAGAGGATAATCAATAATGGCAACAATAGGCAATTACGGAGCCGCACTAGGAGACACGCTTAAGCAGTCTGCTGGTGGTATAGTTAAGGGCTTTGGTTATGGACTCAAGGGGGCTGCCCTTTCTGAGATGCCAGGACTTGTTGCCGGCTTTGGTGCATTCTCTGCACTAAGCAAAAAAGCAAATAGTATTGGGCAAGCAAAGGCGGCTTTAGCACAGGGGTCTTCAAAGACTCCAACATCATCTTCATCAGTAGGTGGAAATCCATTTGCACAAATGGTTCAACAGTTAGCACAGATTAATGCTAATACTGCCGCAACCGCTAATGTTGCAAAAGCAACTGCAAAAGCTGAACAATATAAAATGATGTTTGATGAAGAAAAGGCTAGAGAACAAGCACAACAAAATCAAGCACTCATTGATGCAATTAAGAATTCGGGGATGGGTGGAAGTGTCGCTGGCGCTGAAGGTAAAGCTGGCGCAGGTGGTGGCCTATTGTCAAGCATACTGGGAAATGCTTTAGGTGGAATGTTAGGCACAGTCGTTATGGGCGCATTGCTAGGACTTAGAAAAAAACTAGCCGCATTCATTGCACAGTTAGTATTATCTGCGGCTCTATTATTTGGAGGACCTGGAGGTAAGTTAGGAAAACTTGGAGGTGCCGCTTGGGCTGGCGCAAAGATTGCAGGTAAAGTAGGCGCACGATTTATACCTTACGTTGGTTGGGCATTGCTAGCCGCAGACGTTGCTGAAGCTGGTGTTGCAATTGCAGGATCCGCAGATAAGTCTGCAAAACAAAATGCTAACACACCTAACCCTCCTATGCAGTATGATGCAATGGGCAACCCAACGGGCGTTGGTCCAGATGCACCAGAAGATAGAAAAGGTAATACAAATTCTCCAACAGCGCAAAGAACGTCTGCAAGTAAAACATCAGGACTTCAATGGAGAGTTCCACTTACAGTTCCATATAGAGTTACTTCTGAGTTTGGAGAAAAGTCCTCAATAAGAGGAATGAAAGAACACAATGGTATTGACTTAGCGGCACCAGCAGGCAACTTTATTGTAGCCGCTGCCGATGGTATGGTTGTTGCTAAGAGTCAAAACGAACTTTCAGGTATATACGTTATTGTCGACCACTTGAATGGCATGACAACAACGTATTGTCACTTAGCATTTGCATATGAAAAAGTAGGACAAAAAGTAAAAATTGGTGAGCCAATCGGTGTGATTGGAAGCACAGGACGTTCTACTGGTGTTCATTTACACTTCATGCTTAAGCGTGGAAACACACCAGTCAATCCAAGAACAGTAATTAATTTTGGTGCGTTAAACAAAGAGACTGCACCTTCAGCACCTACTACTGCACCTAGTGGTGCACCTAGTGGTGACGGCAAGCGAGGTAATTTTGACCCTAGAAGAGCGCAACTTGTTCCTGGCTTTGCGGCACAAGCAAATAAGAAATTAACAGACAATGCAGTAACAGCGTATTACAAAGCATTGAAAGAAGGTAAGACTGAAGAAGAAGCAAGAGCAATTGCAAGTAAAGTTGCTGGTGACAATCCTACAGCTAAAGCAACTCTCGAAAAACTTTCAGCACGTTCTGCAAGTGTTACACCAGCATTTACCCCATTGATTGAAATGGGTGACGCATCTGTAGCAGAGTCATACGCAACAAAGCGTGATAACGAAAATAATAAAAAAGAAGTTGTCAAGCAATTAAAGTCAATTAAAGAAAATACTGGCATTAGTGCAAAAGCAGTTAAAGACAATAGAATCACTATGTCTAGAGGTAAATTTGCTAGACCTGAAGACATATTAGCTAGAGTAAATAAACAATTCACGGATAGTCTACAGAGACAGTTGACTAGAACTATCTCTGGAACGTTGATGAAAGCATTGTATCCAGGCGGATATAAAAACGTAAGTCAGCGAACAGCATCTGGACAAATGTATAGAGGCGAACAGCTTAATAAACTGTTAGGTCTAACACCAAAACTTACTCAGCTTGGCACATCAATATTCGGTAAGCAGTATGGTCCTGCATTCGGACAAATCTTCAGTAAAGCCGCAACAGGCTATATGGAAGTTGGCGCTAGGTCTGTAGCACAAGGCATCTTTGGTTCGATGGGAATGAATTCCGACCAAGCAAATATTCTTGGTGGACAGATTTTAGGTAATCTTGCTAAAGGTACAAAGCAAGGTAAGTTAACTGCACTTGAACAAATTCTTTATGGCGTGAGTGGAGGTACTGTTGCATTAGGACCAGAAACTATATTTGCGAAATATGGTTTTGCATCACCACAAGATGGCATTAATTACATGGCGAATGTACTAGGCTCATCAATGATGGGACCTGTTAATAGTGGATTAGGAACTACACCACTCAACATGCGTAACATGGACCCACGCATGAGAACGATGGGTGCGTTCGGTGGTTATGATGGACAGTATGGTAACATGCCTACTGGAATGCCTTCAGCAGGAACGTTGCAGGCGGCCGCACAAAATAATCCATACATGCAAGTGACTAAAGAAGGCATGGTTGTTATTGCAGATAACGTGCCACAGCTAACAAAAGACACAGCAGACCAACTCAATGTAGCAAAGCAAGCAGAGAGAGATGCACAACAGAGATTCTTAGATGCTGAAGCTGGTAGTCAAGAAAGAGCCATTGCACAAAAGATGGTTAGTGAAGCGCAGTATGAACAGCAGATATTGACTAATAGACTTCTCGCATCTAGAGCAACATCTGGTAGTGGAACAAACATATCTATTGGCGGTGGTGGCGGTGGTGGCGGATTCTTTAGCGGAGGTGGACCTCTTGCTGAAGTCGGTAACATGGCTCTCGACTTAGGTAAGTCTGCTATCACACAAAAAGCTGTTCAGTCTTTGGGTATTAAAAATCCATACATGGCTATGCTTGCATCATTCGCAATAAACAAAGGCGTATCATACCTTGGTGGTAAAGCATTTGATTTATTCAAAGGCACGGAACTAGGGCAAACTGTTACTGGTGCATTTTCTAATATAGGAAATACTGTTGCTAATGCTTGGGGAACATACGCACCAACATGGGCTGGTGGCTATGATGCCGCAACAATGGCTGATTTGGAATTAGGTAGAGCCATGACTGCAAACGCAGGCGGAACTGCCGCATCAAGTCCATTAATTCCTGGCTTTGAAACGTTTGCACCATATTTACCTTACATACCAGCAGTACTTGCGCTTGCAAAAGGTGATGTTGGAGCGGCCGCCGGCTTAGCGGCTGGAGCATATGCGGGAACCGTAATTGGTAGCGCAGTAAGTGCTGGTGCGCTTGGTGCAGAAATTGGAGCCTTTGGTGGACCAATCGGCATCGTTGCAGGTTTTGTTATTGGATCGTTCTTAGGTAGTATATTTGGTGGTGGCGGTAGCAGACCTCCAGAACCTAATCCAGCAATCTGGCGTGTTATTCGCACTAGAGGAAACAATGACATTAATGGTATCGTAGATTTACAGCCGCCAAGAGAAGCAACACCTAAAGGTTGGCCTGAGTTTGCAGACGCTTTAATTAGGGTTGCATTTAATGCAACTAAAGAAGCTGAAGTTCAAACAAAAGAACAATCACCATTCGACTTTGTTGTATGTTGGATAGATAAAAATAATATTGTTGTTAGTCTTAGAACAGGCGACCCAAATTCTGGCGGTAATGATTTGAATTTAGGTAAGCCTGGAGAGAAGAGTTTTGATTCTGGCAAAGCGGCTTCACAAATTGTTAAACATGTCTCTGATGCATTCAAAGCCGCATATGCCGCTAAAGCAGATGCAGTAGACAAAGCATCTAAAGTATTAAACTCTCTCACATTTGGTAAAGTGTCAACTGCACTAATCAAAGACTTGACTACTGGTGCAAATAAAATTGACACATCAATAACCAAAGGTGTGTATGGTGGAACTACAGCAGAAGATTTAGTGATAACAACTGGTATGGCTAATAAACCTCAAGCGGCAACTAGTGGAGACGAATATAGTTCAGGCACACCACCTATGGTGTATAGTATGAAAGAAGGTAAGTATGTTGAGGCGCCATTCAAAGAAGAAACTATAACACAAGTTGGTGAAGATGGAGCATATCAAGTTAAACGTAAAGTGTATGACACTAGCGTATTGATGTATGATAAGGATGGAAATCCAATATACGATAAGAATAAGAGCGGTGGCATCGACTTAGCCGATATTGTAAAACCAACATTGACAACAACTTCAGGAACTATTACTGGTGGCACAACTGTCGCAACATCTACTACAGGAACAGGAACAACAGGTAACGTGAATGTTGTTACTAATGCAGATAACAGTCAGACAAACAATCAATCTGTTAACACATACTACACAAGTCTGTTAAGCAAATCTAGAAACGCTATTAGAGATGCTAGTGTGAATACTGCATTGCCTGCATAAAAAAGGGGAAGCATTTTACTGCTTCCCCAAAGTCACAAAGGAGAGATTACGAAAGATTAGTCTTCAGCTAGTTTCTCAAAATAACTCAAATCTTCATCATCATCAACTGAGTCTGCAACTGTAGTTTTCTTAGCAGGTGCTGTCTCAGGTTTAGCTGAAGCTGTAGTTGGCACATTAGGCTTAGTGGAGTAATAATTATCTCCAGCAGAACCATCTTCAAGACCAAGCACTTTATTCAAACGTGCTTTCAATTCATCATAAGACTTAAAGTTCTTCTCACTCAAGAATTCAGACAAGCTAAACTCTTGCTTCCAAATGCGTTCCAAGTCATCTTCATCGCCAGACAAAGGTGCTGGTGATTCAAACTCAGACTTATCATAGTTCTGATAACCTTCAACCTTACGAATCTTCAATTTGAAGTTCGCACCTTCCCAAAGGTCGAATGGGTTGACAGGAGTTTCATCTTCAAACTCGGGATTCATCAAGTCATTCAACTTGTCAAAAATCTTCTTACCGAATTTGAATAATTTAACTGTTCCGTCATTGTCAGGATTTGCAGGATCCTTGACAATATAGATGTTTGCGATATACTGCAACTTACGCTTTTGCTTACGTGCAATATCTTTGTTAGCATCAGAACCAGAGTTCCAAAGGATGCTATTGTGTTCAGACACAGGGTCTTTCTTGTTGAGTGTAGTCAACGAATTTTCAATGTACCATCCACCAGGACCTTGGAATGAATGATTGAAAACTTGAACCCAAGGTACATCTTCGCCTGCGGGTGCGGGAAGAAAACGGATCGTTGCGAAACCGTTACCTGCTTTGTCTACTGTGGGTTTCCAGAATCGGGTGTCTTCATAAGACTTCTTACCTTCTTCTTTGTTTGTGAGTTTGGAAACTGCGTCTGTGAGTTTTTCCAAATCTTTGGTGCGTGACTTTTTCAAATCTGCGAATGATGTTGATGCCATATTAGTATATTCCTCGTATGTTAAGTATTAAATGTATGTTTTGCTTGTCCACTTTTATCATAATCTACTATAGTATATAGTCTATCACAATTCTCTTTTCGTGTCAATAAGCGGCAAACCTTACTAGGTTTACGCATTACTGCCACTACGTCACCACTAGTTCTCTGAGTGACTTTTTCATCCGTGCCGTATCGTAATTTAAAAAGGGCTGGTACTTTTTGCATAACTTGCTTACCTCTTTGTAGATTGGATCATGTATCATTGTATCATATCGTTTGACAAAATGCAATAGTGAATTCAATATTGCTAATGTCTCCAGACTGATTTCTCCTCTTAAGTATTTCTTTATGATTGGTGGATGGTCGCCACCTTTAGCATCAAAAAATTCATTCAGTTCGTTGGCTGACCAACCAGAGATAAAATCCATCTCATTCTTAAATACATACGTCAAAGATTCTTGCCTACGTTTCCATTCTTTGTAGCGTTCTTCACACTCTTCAGACAGAAGTTCTCCGACCCACATTTTTGTGTCGTGCATGAAATTAGAAACTAAAAACTCTTCTAAGTAAGCGTCTTTACGATTGCCAAGTTTAGCAAAAAAGATTTTGTCTTTACGTTTCAAAAAAGAATCGTATGTGACATTGACCTTCTTGTTATACTTGAACCAATCGTAACTGTCTAACGTAAAATGATTTTTAATTCCTAAGTAAACTTTGTATGCGTCTATAGCATCCATCTTCATTACTCATCCACCTCAATAGGCAATCTTGCTTTTGGTGCAATCATTTTTAACTTCATCGCTTCGCCTTCAATAGCAGACTTCATGCGAGGTGTAATTAAAGATGCCGCAGTTTCAACTTCAACGTTTTTGATTGTGCAGTATTCTAAAATTGCGTCAATCATTGTAATCGGAAACTTATCACGTTGAATCTGTTTAATCTCTGCCTCAAATTCTTTTTGAGTTAAGATTTTAAGATTCATGGAATCGTACCGAGGTGATTCGACCATTTCGGAAATGCCCAAATTGTGTTGGAGTGACTGCTGGTTTAGCAGAGCGAAACTTAGGATTAGTTATCTCAGATTCAGACGCATAGTAACCTGGAGGATAACCACCTTTACGTTGATACGTTTTCATTTCAATTTTCTTTTTCATAATATTCATATCAAAGTTCCTTTTACATTCTATAAAAAATATGTCCCTCAATAGTCGCAATTTTTGTCTTTCGTGCCGCCCATGCTGGCTTAACACTAACTGCATGAAAGTGTGTTGCGCCTTCTAAGAGTTTAATTATATCATTTCCAATACTCTTTGTCAATAGCATCTTTGCTACTTCATAAGACTCTCTCCAACGTTTGTTATCTGCTGGTGGAGTATTTGCGGTCTTGGTATTATACCAAGAAAATTGTTGTGGTTCTGTCACAACATCACGAATGTTTTTTGGAAATCTGCTATCACGTAATCTGTTGAGTGTGACTGCACCTACTGCTATTTTACCTATTAAAGGTTCACTACCTGCTTCGTAATAGATGTTCATTGCCATCCAGTACAGGTCTGATTTGCTAGAGTTTTTTGGTGCGGATGCTGATTCTGATATTTCCTTTAGCGTTGGCATTGATGCCATTGTATGCGTTGAAAATAAAGCCAATACAAATACTACAGCCGTTATTAGTGCTTTCATATTTTTCCTTTCTTTATTGTGCCCACAATTTTTTTAGTGGGTCTTTTATTTAGTATACTTGAATTATACTATCTTTTTCTGAAATAGTCAATAGCCCCTACGTAATCAGAACATATGCCATAGATTGGCAGATTGAATGCGTATTCTAAACTAATTCCTTGATTTTCTGGCATAAGACACACACTCTTTGCCATGAGTGGTTGATTTGGGTATGCCCACACTATTCCATGGCTGGTTAGTGTATATGAATCTTTATCATGCCAAAAGTAATGTAATTGTGTGTCTGAGAGCCATTCTAGTGCTTCCCAGTTCTTAGCGTGAATCCATAGTCCTTTTTTGTGTAAAAACTCAGGATCAATTTCATACGTTGGTTCATCATGTCCCAAAAAGAATTTGTCATTGACAATTCTAAAATCTACTTCAGCATCAAATCCTTTATCTAATGCAGATTCAATTTGATATGGTGCATTTTCGTTTGTCTTGTCAGAACCAAACATCAATCCTCTATGTGCAATCAGCTTCATATTTGTCACTCGGTATGCTAGGCCATCGAATCACTATCAATTCAACGTCAGTTAAAAATTCTACAGCAGAAACTTCGTTCTTCTCATACGTCCACATATCACCTTCTTTGAGATGTTTACCTGACGCAATAAGTTCTCCTCGGACGATGTAATTTAGTTCTGTTGTAACCTTATGAAAGTGCGGAAATGTCTCCTCACCCTTTTTATGTTTATGATGCCCAATCTCAAAGAATGGGTTCTTAAACAAAGATGGATTGAAGTCACCAACAAACCATCCCTTCACATAATCATTTATGTTTGATACATTCATTCAAGTTCCTGAATTCGCAACTGATGTCTACCACCATCGAATGTGTGTTGATATCCTAGTCTTACGTATTCGTGTAGATTCTCTAGGTTTGCATTCATTGCTGGAATAGCAAAGAAGTTTGCACAGTTGTGGCGCACTGCCATTTCCATTGCATTGTTATCATAGATTAGTGCAGAACGAATGCCTTTGTATTTGTTAGCACACATGTTAACGCCTTGTCCTGTTCTACAGAAACTAAACGCATAATCACAATCGCCATCTTCAATACCCTTGACTGCTTGACTGATAAAGTCTTTGTAATTGCAATCACGATTGACAACTGTGCCATAGTCAATGTATTTTTTACCAAGACCTTTCAGTACTGACTTGAATAATTCTTTTGCTTCATATCCAGAATGGTCACAGCACAATGCAAATGGCTTATCACCAAAACGCTTAACAACATTCTTTTTATAGAAGTTAAATTCATCTGGTGTTCCAAACACATGCATCTTGTCTACTGGATGCGTAATAATTTTAAGTCCATCTTCAATCAGCAGATTATACAATGGTGCAATATAGAATTCGTTGTTTGTGCGAATGTCATCGGCAATCATTTTCTTTGCATACTTGCAGAAATCAGAACCACGTTTGAACCCATAGATACCAACACATGCGTCAGAACTAATTGCTTTTTTCTCAGCAGTTTCAGACACATAGTTTTCATCATCGCACTTAGCATAACTGTAGTTTGCGCTATTTGATTTGAATGTCAATAGAACACCATCGGCTAAAAGACTGCCGACAATCTTAGGATCAAACACTGGCGCAAACTCAATGTCTAGCGTATGAATAACAAGCGGTGCATCATTGTCGATATACTCAGATGCATACAAACAACTCTCAACTGAACCTCTAGTCAAATGGTCTAGCACAACAACTTTGATATCATCACCAAACTTCATACGTAGAATTTCATCCATTCTAAAATTGTATACGTGTTCATCACGAATAATGAAAATTAAGTTACAGTCTTTTGTATCTAGGCAATCAAGCGAGATATCAATCAACTGTTTGTCTTTGATGTTAATCAATTGTTTAGGTACAGTAAAGCCTTCTTTCAGAAAGCGGCTACCTAAGCCTGCCATAGGCACCAATACGTTTGTCTTCATACTTTTTCTTTTAAATGATTTGTTGTTAAATTATGCGATAGCTTCATACACTCAAAATCTAATCGTGTGTTCAACTTTCCATACATAAAGCAAGCGGCATAGAAGTCGCCTGCACCCAATACGTTCGCACCTTTTATATATTGTTCTTCGCCTATGCTGAACGTTTCACCTTTGCTATTATAACTTGTCATGGGTGAATGCGTAATGACTGTACCTTTGAATTCTTCAACATCTCTCAACAAATGCTTGTCTTCTTCAGAGACAAAGATATAGTTCAAATACTTATACGCTTCTTTGTTTATCTCTCTACCAGAACAGATATCGGCAAAGATTAAACCTGTCATATCTTTTAGAAAACTCAAATCGTCAATCTCATTAATATAAGCAATGTGACTAATCAATGCTGGTTGAACTCTAACGTCAACACCAATTGCATTTAATTTAGATTCGCTTGTTCTCTGACTATTATCTTTATCAATTGTGATAGTCGATGTTCCGATATTAGATGGACAAACATAAATGTCTAACGTTGGGTCCATGTTTTTCAATGCACGCCACACGTTGACAATACCACCAATGTCGTGTTTTGTTTTTGGGTTTTCTTTTATCGTATCAAATACTAGGTGCCCATACAATGCTATATCATACATCAAAATTTTTCCTTTTCATCTAACGTATATACACTATCTAAGTGTTCATCAAAATAATAATTAGGAAGCAATTCTCTTGATTGCAGTTCTTCAAATAGAGCCATAACAACATTCTCACCAGCACGTTGTGTTAACATCGAACAAACGTTTATCATTTCAACTGTTGCATCGCTAGGGCAAAATGCAAGTCCAACTGCGTTTGCAATTCGCACATCAAAGATATCATCACCAACATAAACAACTTCGTCAGGAGTTACACTAAAGTCTCTACATATCTCATCTAAGAAATCTACTTTGTCTGTGTGTGTGCCGTTGCTTCTGTTTAGATAGAATGGTAAGTTTCGATTGTTTGCAATGTTTGCGTTGAAGCCATCACCAGAAAGAAAAGCAACTTCAATGCCTAACGCACGAAATCGCTTGATTGCAGTCCAGTCTTTATCGCAAAATGTTTTAAGTCTAACGGTGCCTTCTTTGTCATAGTATTTTCTACCATCTGTCATCACACCATCAATGTCAAGAAGAATAAGTTTAATCATTTCAATTCGCCCAATACTCAGTATATGCTGTACCAACATGATAGTGATATTCGTTCAATCCGTGCTTAGGCCATGACATGCTTACTCTAGGAAAAGGAACGAAAACTCTATCTCTAATTTTATAATCTTTTTCAAGTGCTTCGTGTCTTCTTTCGCCACGGTCAACTAAAAACGTGAGTGGATCGTTTATATGTTCCCATATAGATGAATCAAATCTCGCATAGTAATACTGTCCGATATAAGTTTCTGCTCTTGTGTTATATGTATAATCTTGATTTGAGCCTCTTTCAATATCAAACGGAATATCAAACACTTTGACTACATCTTCTGTTCTACCCCAAAACACATGGTCTCTTGGATGATATGGAAACGCTTTGTACATTCCCATAACAAATACTTTACCATCTTCACGTTTATCGTTCTTCCAATACTCATACATCAATGGCATGTCTCTAATGAGTTGGTCTGTTCTCATCTTAATGCAATACTTACTTTGCACTAACGCAAGCCCGTTCTTTGATGTATTGATTTGAAGATTACGATTGCCTAATCCTCTAGGAGAAACTAGTTCGTTGAAGATAACGTTTACGTCATCTGGTATGTGTGAGTTTTCGTATGTAGAAAGTATAATGTTTTCTACGAATGGAAGTTTTCTATATTCTTCAATGATTGTATTAGTGAATGGAGTGCATTCGCCTTGTAATACAATGTCAAATTTCATCCACGATTCGTTCATAGAATGACAATACAGTTTCTGCATTCCACTTGTCGTAGAATTCATTCAGAGGTTCAGCGCCAGCGGCAATGATATCTTTGATTGGAGTCTTAGTCAAATCGTTGAAGTCTCTACGCATATGCTTTAGAAAACTAGAATCATTTACACCAAATGGTTTACGTGATGCTAACGCTCTGTCTAGTGAACTGCTTACACCATAAACGCTTGATGTTGAATACCAATAGAGATTGATATCGTTACCATTCAACCAACGAATCAAATCTTCTTTATCTAAGAATTCTTGATTGACATTGATTTGCACGTTTGGATTAGCAAGACTATGACACTCTTCAATCAATGAAGCGGAGAGTCTTCCACTAGCGTCAACAAATGCACCATTAGATACGTGCAGATTCAGAATAACATCTTCAGTAAATTGTTCGTTGATTAGTTTAATAATCGCAGGCAGATTCTTTGTGACGTTACCAATACCACTTGTTCCAATCTTAATTGTTCCATTTGGCTTACTATATTGAATGTCATCATAGTACATAACTGGAGGTAATCCAGCATACTCATGCTCTTCAACTTTCATAGTTGGGTCAGTATACACATAAGAATCGATACCAGTAAACTTATCTACGTGTTCATGTCCAAATAAAACAATCTGTTTAATGCTTGTGTCATTTTTAATTGGGCGAGTGATACCATTGTTCAACCAACGTAGCGTTGCCGGATGATGATTGTAGATAATCGCATGTGGATTGCACATTTTAATCCAATCATCAAATTCTGTTTCATCATTTGTTGGAAGAAACTCGAATTGATATTTATTAGACGTTTTCAGAATGTCATAGAGTGATTCTGCATATTGATAGATGCCACACTCTTTTGTTGCACCTGTAACTAGAAGTACTTTTTTCATGTTGATTGTTTTGCCCAAGTCATTTGAAATTCTCTTGTTGGTTTTTTGTTGCCCGAAGAAAGTTCAAGTTCAGTATTAATTAGTGAATTCAGAATACGAATTGCAATATCATTGTCTAGTGTATCGCTAAAATATGAATCGGCATAATATTCACCTTCACCCATCAAACAGTCTTTTAGTTTATGACTGAAACACATGAATGTTTTATTCGGATCGCCCATATTGAATTTAGTGTGTGCATATGTGAATGGACCACTATTCTTACCGACAATCAATTCTGCATGTTGACTGATATATGAAATCTTGTTTAGACTACCAACAATCATAGGACCAAAGATAACATTACTTGCGTTCATGTCTCTAGTCTTTGTGCCACAGTATGTCACGTTAGGTAAATCAAAATCTAATTCATCAGTAACTAAGAATTCACAATCGTTATGCTCTGTTGCAAGTTGATAGATGATATCTCGCATGTCGCCCATGCTACTTTGTTCGCTTTGTTGTGGGCTATTGCAGAACAAGAACAGTCGTTTGTTATCAATACGTTTTAGATATTCGTCACATTCAGACAAGTCATAATGCTCCCATTTAATCTGAGGCAAGTAATCTTCGAATGATTCACCAATCTCAACGTTCAATGCTTGATAAATTTCACGCCACAGGTTGTGCAACAACTTAAAGTTAGCATGATCCTTTTCGCCCATGTACTTCGGAATCAAACATCCAGCCCATGTATTGATATAGATTGTTCTACCACCATCAACTTCTGGAACAACATCAACTAGAGTAAACATTCCTTTGCGAGGAATTTCATCTAGTGTCATGTGCTTGATTTTTAAGTCGCCAATGATATCTGGAAAGTTATTGTGTGCATAAGCAAATTCAATGTCAGGAAACATTTTAACAATTTCTCTGACATATTCTTTGCCTATGAAGCAATCACCATTTCTCCATTGATTGAAGAAAATTACTTTAGTTTTCATTTAGAGATAATCTTAAATTCTGGACAAGGAACGATGAATGCACCACCACTATTCAAAAAGTCTTGTTCACGCTTTTCGAATTCATCAATGAAGTGCCATGGAAGAACCAAAAGATAATCTGGCTTTGCTTTACGCATTTCGTCTTCGCTGATAATTGGAATGTTTGTGCCGATAGTCTTAAGACCAAACTTGTATGGGCTACGTTCTGCAATCGCAGTAATGTCTTTGCTATCTAATCCAAAGAATTGCAATAGTGTATTACCTTTAGTGCTTGCACCATAGCCATATACTGTCTTACCTTTTGAAACTGCATCTCTAACAAAAGAAACAACTTTAACTTTCAATGCATGTAAGTCTGCACCGAATCGTTCCCATGTCTCTGGATCAGAAATATCATTCTCTACTTTCTCATAGTACAAAATGCTATTGATTCTGAAGTCGCATACATCACGCAATGGTGCTGTTGCAAAGCTAGAAACTTCTGCAATGTCTTTCTGCAAATAGATTCTGAAGCTACCGCCATTTGTATCATTCAAACTGCAATCAACAATTCTAAAACCATGCTGACCAAATAAAGTCTGAATGCTATTCAAGTCATAGTAGTAAACGTGTTCGTGACAGATGTTATCAAACGCCATCTGTTTAATCATTAACGGAGTATAACTCATCTGCAATACGAGAGTACCGTTGTCATGCAATACGTTGTATAAGTCTTTGACAAATGGATGTGGATCATCTAAGTCATAGAACATCGCAATGCAACTAATCACTTTTGCTTTCTTGTCGCCGTATCCAGTTTTCTTCCAAGCATCATAACTGAAATAGTCTTGAACAACTTTCGTTGCAACTTTAGAACTTTCTGCAAGATACGTATCATCTGCCGGATCAATACCAATCTTAATTAGATTGTCTGGTACGTTACGCAATAGAGTACCATCATTACATGCAATATCAAGCCAAATGTCATTGTCTTTTAATTTAACTCTTGAAGTCACTTCAGCAACAATGCCTTGTAACTCTTTAGTCATGCTTGCATTGATGCCGCTACGATACCAATACTGTCCCCACATTGTATCTGCTGGCGCTAGTCCATGAAGTCTAACTGCACCTAGTTTATTATCTAAGTGCAAGTCTAAACTGTATTTTTTTCGGGCTTCGCTTTCATCTTTAATGAAGTCGCTTACGTAGTGGTCACCAATTTCAAGTACTCTCATATTTAATCCTCATGTGATTTTTCTTCAACTAGTGCAGAATTGCAAAGAATGTTTATTTCTTTTTTGATTCTGCTTCTTTCATCATTCGTTTTATATATCTTTCTTGCAACATCAATAAATGCTGATTCAAAAAAGTTAGTCTTTTCGTAATGTCTAATGTCTTCTTCAAGAAACCATAAACGCAAATTGACTTCCATCAATTGCTGTTGTTGTTCTAGCACATCTTTTTGTATTCTAACATATTCTATCAAAGAAGTCAATGCATCATGTTCTCTTTGAACATTAACTAGTTTTTCTTTGTCTTTAATCTGAGTGAGTTTGATTTTGAGAATGGTAATCTTATCTACAAGTTCACCAACACTTACTGGTATATTAATCATCGTCTTAGAATATCCATCTCTGAACATTCCTCTCCATATTGAAGTTCAATCAATTTCAGCATCTCATTCGTATCGTTAGAGAGTCTGTGCCATTTTTCTTTTGGAATCCAAATGTCTTCGTGTTCACCAAACACACCAACTAGCTTTTCAATCCCATCGTTAGAAGTATGTAGTGTCGCATAACCTTCAGCAACAAACCAAAACTCAGAACGTTTCTCATGTTTCTGCATACTCAATGATTTGCCAGGCTCAACGTTTAACTCTTTTACTTTTAGAGTCTTACCTGTTTCATGTAGCACACGATAGTTGCCCCATTGTCTGTCTGTCTTTGGTGCTTTCCACTCTTCAAGAATCCATCGACTACTGTTTTGCTTATTCTGTCCGCCGACACCAAATACAAACTTCACTCTTGGATCATTTGCGTATGCATCTTGTTCAGGCACATTGGTGTGATTTCTATCTCCACCATTTGCAAAAATAATTTCGTCATTGGGATTTTCTTCTAGCAGAATACGAATACAATCAACGCTATTGTTAGTGTCATCATTAAATGATAACGCTTCACTTACCATTGAAAGATTTGATATGATTGCAATGCGTTCTTGAATAGGCATAAATGCACGACCCTTCTTGCGAGAGAGCCATGCATCGCTATTCAAGCCGACAACTAATCTGTCGCCTAGTTGAGCCGCATCTTGAAAGTAAGAGATATGTCCAGAATGTAGTGGATCAAATCCACCTGTTGCTAAAACAAGTTTTGTCATAATTAATAATAATTTTCGTTATATTCAATACTACACATTTCGTGTACTAAGTCTTTGAAAGAATATTTAGGCACCCAATTTAATGTCTGCTTTGCTTTTGTGCAGTCGCCAAGCAATGTGTTCACTTCAGCAGGACGATAGAATTCTTCAGACACCTCAATAAGTGTTTCACCAGTCTTCATATTGATACCAACTTCATCCAAGCCTTCGCCTAGCCATTCGATTTGAACACCAAGATAATCTGCAACCATATCGCAGAAGTCTCTGACTGAATGTTGTTCACCACTAGAGATAACATAGTCATCTGATACATCCTGTTGCACTAAAAGATACATTGCTTCTACGTAATCTTTAGCATGACCCCAATCTCTGAGTGCATCTAAGTTACCTAAACGTAATGGCTTTCTATCTCCCATCCATGCATTCATAAGCCCTTGTACAATTTTGCGTGTAACAAATTCAGGACCTCTACGTGGACTTTCGTGATTGAATAGAATACCATTGGATGCGTGAATGTCATAGCTTTCACGATAGTTAACAGTAATCCAATATGCATATAGTTTTGCAATTGCATATGGGCTACGTGGATAGAACGGAGTTTTTTCTGTTTGTGGTACTTGCTGAACCATGCCATACAATTCACTTGTTGATGCTTGATAAAATTTACATCTCTTATCTAAACTTCGGATTGTTTCTAACATAGTGAGTACGCTAATACCATTTACTTGTCCAGTAAATTCGGGCATTTGAAAACTTACGCCAACGTGTGACTGTGCGGCTAAGTTATATACTTCATCTGGTTGTGTTTTTACAATGATGTTTCGAACATTTGCAGTATCAGTTAAATCGCTAACATGCAATTTGATATCATCTTTGATGTGTTCAATGTTTGTAGTATTGAAACCTGTGCTGAGTCTACGTGCAAGTCCATGAACTTCGTAGCCTTTACTTAATAGAAGTTCCGCTAAGTAACTTCCATCTTGTCCTGTGATTCCCGTAATCAACGCAACTTTACTCATATATTCTTAAACTTTCATCAAATTCCCAAATTGTCATTATTAAATTTGTAGTATCAGATAGCACAAATCTG
>Ga0247723_1000130_pt1 | contig 47282 bp, 49 predicted proteins | sample MSEWelMarce5H_FC_FD_189079 | JGI IMG/M metagenome (GOLD analysis project Ga0247723, IMG submission 189079) | Subsurface sediment microbial communities from gas well in West Virginia, United States - MSEEL Well Study Marcellus 5H_FC | ecosystem: Environmental > Terrestrial > Deep subsurface >...
CATCGTATGTGTTAATTGCAAGTTCACCCAACTCCAAATTTGCAGTTGTTGGATTATTGCCCGATGTGGCAGAGCGTTTAAGTTTAATTAAATTAGCCATGATAACCTATTCTATGTAGAATCGAAACTACCAGTATATACTGGGATGGGGAATTTCGCCCCACCATGTATTTAGCGTTACTTAGTAAGTGCCACCATCAATATTAAACCCATCAAGTGTAGAAGTTCCTGCACCTGCACCATAAAGATTTCCACCGATACCAACACCACCTGTGACAACTACAGCACCAGTTGAAGAACTTGATGACGCAGTAGAAGATGTAAATGTTGTAGCACCATTTGAAGTTAAAGTAGTAAATGCACCAGTAGATCTAGTTGATGCACCAATTGGTGTATTGTCAATCGAGCCACCAGTTATGGTTGGAGATGTTAATGTTTTGTTTGTAAATGTTTCTGTGCCAGCAAGAGTTGCTAGTGTACCAGTTGTTGGTAGTGTAACAGAAGTATTTGCAGTAGTAGTTAAGCCAAGAGTATGAGCACCAGTATGAGTAAAACTACCACCAAGAGTAATAGTTTTAGAACCATTGTTTACACCAGTACCACCATATGTTGGTCCAATAACAGTTCCTTGCCAAGTACCAGTACCGATTGTGCCTAATGTTGTAATAGTTGATTGACCAACATAAGTTGATGCAATATCAATAGAATCAATATTTGCAACAATTCTATCAGCAGTACCTACAACATTAAACTCTGTACCAGTGATTGTTAAACCATTACCAGCCGTAAATGTTCCAGTACCAGAGAACTGTTGCCAGATAATGTTATCTGTACCAACAGTCAATACTTCAACTGTTTGAACCCAACCAGTATTTCCGTAAACAGTACCATTTTCAACGAATGTAAAGTCACCACCGCCAATTTCAGCAGCAGTATCAAAGTCAGATGCACGAGTAAGAACTGTTGCACTGGTACGAACATACATACCGTTATGTGCTTGAGTTGCTTGATTCTTAACAAGAATACGATCGCCATTGGTTAATGTATGTCCATCAATTGCAGATAGACCTGCAGAAAGAGTAAGTGTTGCACCAACACCAGCAGTACCATTATTGTATGTTACTGTACCACCAGAAAGAACTGCAAGAGTATTAGTAGTTGCGCAATGTGCAGCTTCGTGAACATGCAATCCTTCAGCAACAGTATCAACATAGTTCTTTGTTGCGGCATCAGTTGAATTTACAGGTTCAGAAAGACCAGTAATAATAGAGCCAGAAACATCAACCTTACCAGTACCATTTGGAGATAGAATAATATCACCATTGGTATCTGTTGATGTAACTGTATTGCCATTAAAGTTTAAATTGTCAACAGTTAATTCAGTAATACCAGCAATCGCTGTTGTAGTAGAACCAAGTGATAGAGTTGAAGAACCGAGAGTAATATTTTTAGCAGCAACATCACCAGAGGTAACTGTAAAGTTGGCAGTAGCAAAAGATGCTACACCTTTATTGCTAGTAGAAGCATCTTCACCTGCAACAGTAATTGTTGTTCCAGCGTGAGTTACATCAATACCTTCACCACCAAGAATAGAGAATCCATGTGTAGAAGGAGTTAGAGCACCAGAATCTGTAGTGACAGATTTAACAACTGCATCGTTTAGTTCAACTGCACCAGAAGTTACATTGAAGTCTGCAGTTGCGAAAGATGCAACACCCTTATTAGATGTTGTGGCATCTTCAGCTGCGATAGTAATTGTATTAGTGCCAGAATTGATAGAAGTATCAATACCTTCGCCACCAGCAAATGTTATTGTATCAGTGGCAAGAGCAATAGAATCTGTGCCAGTGTCAGCTGCAATACCTAGAGTAGTAGTAATTGATGCTGTTGTTACGGCAGTTAATTGACCTTGAGCATTGAAGGTAATAACTGGGATAGCTGTAGAAGAACCAACTGTCGCTGCAGTAACACCAGTGTTGGTGATAGAAACAGTAGAAGTATTACCAGCATCAGAGTTAGTGATAGTAATACCAGTACCACCAGTAACTGCTCCACCAACTGTATCGTAAATATACTCAGCAAGAGTATCTGCACCAATATTTACACCACCATTAAATGTAGCTGCACCAGTAAAGGTAGAAGCACCAGTAACTCCAAGAGTAGAACTTGCAGTTAGTGTTGTAAATGCACCAGTGCTTGGAGTGGTATTACCAATTGGTGTATTATTAATACTTGCAAAAGATGCTGAGTCTGCTTGAATCAGACCACCAACATATAATGCACCACCGATACCAACACCACCAGTAACAACCAATGCTCCAGTGCTTGTGCTGCTTGCTGCATTACTAGAAGTTAAACTAACTTTACCAGTGCCATTTGGAGCAAGAACTAGATTACCATTAGAATCGGTAGTACTAATTGTATTACCATTTAAATCTAGATTGTCTACTTTAAGATTATCTAACTTACTGCTTGCGTCTGTAATTAAAGCAGACGATGCTGTTAGTGTACCACGAGTATGATCCAATAAATCAGTAAAGTATTTACCACCAATAACTAAATGGTTCGCTGCATCGCCTGATGTTTCTGTTCCGATACCAATGTATAAACGATCACCACCATTGGAATCGTTATTAGTAAGTGCCGAGTATGCTAACTCACCAGCACCAAGCGTGGTTGGATTCCCTGCTGTGGTCGATCTTTTAATTCTAATTATTGATGCCATCTTTTATTTCTCCGATTAATATTGTCCACCAGTTACATCTTGCGCATCAAGAAGTGTAGTGGAAGTCCATTTATTTGTTGTTGTTTTATAGACTAAAACTGATCCATTTACCTGTCCGTTTGTAGTGACATCGACATCTGCGATATTTGAAATAGATTCTACTACGGCTGGATTAGCCAAATTAGTTGAAGTGTTAAGCACATATGTGCCTTCTGAAACTGCAACTGTTAATGCCTCATCTGGGTTTACGACTGCTGTTATTTCTGACATATTATATCTGTGTTATCTGAGGGTTCACTGTTACGATACCTTCGACTACACGAGTCTTAGTACCACCCGATGATGTGATTTCTACATCATATAACCATCTACCTGCTGGAATGGTTTGTGATTGAACATCCGTTAGCTGAAGTCGGATTTTACCAGTTGCAGCGTCGTATACAGATGCAGTAAATGCATATGCTGTGCTAGACTGATAGGATTTTCTTATTTGAGAAGCGACAGTGTACCCAGTCAGATTGAGAGCCTGACCATTGGCTGCAGTTACAGTGATTATATTACTGTAAGTTGCCCCAGCGTCCACATAAAGATTGCTAATAGTTGCCATTCTGGAATCCGATAAATTCTATACATCTTATTTATAAGATCAGAGACTGCAACTAAAAACCCTCCGAAGAGGGTTTTGCTATTAAGAAGTAGTTATCTTAACCCAAGATACTGTAGGTTCATCCCAAGTATAATAGTAAGTATCAGTCATCGCTGGACAAGGTGTTGGTGCGTTCCAATATCCTGTTTGTGGATCTAATATCCATGATGCCCATGGTTTTGGTGGATAAAAAGCGTCTGCTGTTTTATCATATGTAAAGCCAATACCAGCATAATTTTTTCTCAATGCTTTTGTTTGGTCTGCAGAGGGTTCACCTGTTTCTGGGTTGTAATGAACACCACCATGAGTATTAATTGATGTTTGAATCCACTCACCTGGACTTGAGTCTACGAATGTTTCAAAATATTCTGGTTCTGCCACGATAACTTTCGTAACAATACCATTTTCTACTTTTGCAAAATGTGCCATATTAGATTTTCCCTATATTTCTTTAAGTTAAGTAACGAATGATAACAATACCAGAAGCACCAGTCGCTCCAGCAGTGGTTGCAGTTCCTAGTCCACCATGACCAGTATTAACTCCTGGTTCTTGTGCGCCAACACTGCCTTGACTTGATGTTCCTCGCCCACCTCTTGCATATGTTACGCTAGTACCAGAATATGAATTTGCTTGTCCTGCTCCTTCGATATGAGCAGCTGCAGCAGAACCTTTTCCACCACCTGCTCCATTATCCCATCCACCATTTGTATTCATTGGAGGAGCAGTTCCACCTGGATTTCCTTGTCCTGATGTGCCAGCACCTCCTGGACTTCCAGGAGTAGCATCACCACCACCACCACCAGATCCACCAGATCCTCCTGGTTGACCACGAGTACCACCATAACCACCACCAATACAAGTAATTCCAAATGCAGATGAAGATCCACCCTGTGATCCGTTACCGCCACCACCAGTTCCTGGAGTGTATGAATTTGTACCACCAGATCCACCACCACCCACAACAACCGCATATGTTGATACTGTAGCTGCAAATGTTCCAGTGACCATACCACCAGCACCTCCACCTCCGCCCACATCTTGGTCAGTAGCACCACCTCCGCCACCAGCAACAATTAGATAATCTACTGTGTTAGAACCAGATTGAACAACAAAATTACCTGATGATGTAAATGTATGAATGGTGTAGCCACCAGATGTAGTTATAGTACCACCAGTTGCTTGGAAGGTATTTGATAAAGCAACCCACCCATTGGTCGCTCCATGATAAGATTCTACTACATTCAATGTAGTATTATATCGTGTGGCTCCATTTGATGGACTTGCAGGTCTTTCTGCTGTAGTTCCTGATGGAAGACCGAGAAATTTATCACCTAATATTGTTGAGTCAATTGCCATACTAATCCTTAAGTTAAATAACGAATGATAACAATGCCAGACCCACCAGTTGTGTCTGCAGTGGTTGCACCACCACGACCACCTTGACCAGTATTGGCTGGAGCCTGTACACCTTGATTACCTGTACCAGCTGATCCAGAACCACCTGCTGCATATGTTACGCTAGTACCAGAATATGAATTTGCTTCTCCTGCTCCTGGAGTGGCACCAGATGCAGCAGAACCTTTTCCTCCGCCACCTCCTTGATCCCATCCACCATTTGCGTTCATTGGAGGTGGTGTACCACCAGCGTTACCTTGTCCTGATGTGCCAGCACCACCGCCACCTTGACCATCTCCACCACCACCACCAGATCCACCAGATCCTCCTGGTTGACTGCGAGTACCACCATAACCACCACCAACAGTACTCACACCAAATACAGATGAAGCACCACCCTGTGATCCATTACCACCGCCACCAGTTCCTGGAGTGTATGAATTTGTACCACCAGTGCCACCTGCACCGACAACAACTGGAAATGATTGGGTTGATGCGGAAAATGTTCCAGTGACCATACCACCAGCACCACCACCGCCACCTACATCAGAGTCAGTGGCTCCACCACCTCCGCCAGCAACTATTAGATAATCTACAGACTTACTACCAGATTGAACAACAAAATTACCTGATGATGTAAATGTATGAATTGTATAAGAGCCTGATGTAGTTATAGTACCACCAATTGCTTGGAAGGTATTTGATAATGCAACCCACCCATTGGTCGCTCCATGATATGATTCTACTACATTAAGTGTAGTATTCCACCAAGTATAACCCACTGCTGGACTTGTTGGTCTTTCTGCTGTAGTTCCTGTTGGAAGAGCAACGAATTTATCACCTAATATTGTTGTGCTAACAGCCATACTAATCCTTAAGTTAAATAACGAATGATAACAATGCCAGCTGCAGCAGTACATTCTGCGGTATTATTCCCGCCTGATCCACCATTACCACTATTAGAAGGTGGTAATGCTGGTGTTGGGCTATAGTTACCTGTTCCACGACCACCTGCTGCATATGTTACGCTAGTACCAGAATATGAATTGGCTTGTCCTGCTCCTGCAATATGGTCAGCTGCAGCAGAACCTTTTCCACCACCGCCACCAACATCCCATCCACCATTTGTTACACCACCGCCAAATGTCCAACCTGTTCCACCTGGATTTCCTTGTCCTGCAGTACCAGCACCTCCAGGAAGTCTCGAGCCACCGCTGTCTCCAGCACCACCACCAGATCCACCAGAAAGTCCAGGAGTATTACGAGTACCACCGCCACCGCCACCAACAGTGCTCACACCAAATACGCTTGATGATCCACCTTGTGAACCATTACCACCACCACCAGTTCCTGGAGTGTATGCGTTTGTACCACCAGCACCTGCAGCACCCACAACAACTCCGTATGTTCCTACTGATGCAGAAAGTGTACCAGTGACCATACCACCAGCACCTCCACCTCCGCCCACATCGCCATCGGTTGCGCCACCGCCACCACCAGCTACGATTAAGTAATCTACAGATTTACTTCCAGATTGAACTTGAAAGTCGCCTGATGATGTAAATGTATGAATTGTATAAGAGCCTGATGTAGTTATAGTACCACCAATTGCTTGAAAGGTATTTGATAACGCAACCCACCCATTGGTCGCTCCATGGTAAGATTCTACTACATTAAGTGTAGTATTCCACCAAGTATATCCATTTGATGGGCTTGTAGGTCTTTCTGCAGTAGTTCCTGATGGAAGACCTAGATAGCCTTGTCCTAATATGGTTGTGCTAACAGCCATTAATTAATCCCCTTCAATTCTTTTATTTGGGTATTTAGTTCTTTAATCGCTTCGATTAGCAATGGCACTAATTTTTCATATTGGACAGTTTTATAGTTCTCACCTGAACGAGAAATTTCAGCATTTTCAAACATCATAACATCAAAGGGTGCTGGCTTAACTGCTTCTGGAAGAACCGCTTGAACATCAGAAGCGATAACACCAACTTGTTTTTCTTTGTTGGTATAACCGAACGATTCTGCTAATTCATTTGCATTATATGTTACGCCACGAAGAGCCATAACTTTATCTAATGCATTGGGAATAAGTTCGATATTTTCTTTTAATCGTTCATCAGAGTAATAAGATGTAATCTGATTTGTGGCACGAATTTCACCAGCAGTGCCAGATGATGCGGTTCCAATACCTAATGATCCAAATTGCACATTTGAAGATGTTGCAATATCTTGTGGAGCAGACAAAGTAATACCACCAGAAGAATTGGTTACTGTAATACGGTTTGCAGTTCCAGTTAAGGTAGCAGAAGAATATGCACCAGCAGAAGTTCCAATTAAAAGAGTTCCACTAGTTGGTGCAGTTGTAATTCCAGTACCACCAGATGCGATCGGCAAAGTTCCAGTAGTAAGAGCAGAAGAGCTAGTCGCATAAACTGCACCACCAGAAGTAAAGGAAGTGAGTCCTGTTCCACCCTTATTAGTGGCAATTGTAGTCGCACTCCATGTTCCTGTTGTTACTGTACCAACTTCTACAAGATTAGAATTTCCTGTATAAGATGCTTCTAGTTTATCAGTGTTTAGATTGATAAAATTAGTATCAATCTCACCATTCGTCAAAGGCAGGTTTTTTCTGGTAACTCCACCTACACCAGTAGTTCCTGTTTCTCTAGTTGTAATCGCAGCCATTTATATTCCTATATGGTTTCTTAGCATACTTGTTATTTATTATTTAGGAGTCTGCAAATAGGAAACAATCTACAGGCATCGCTAGTCTTAGATTACTATGATAAGTTAAAACTGTATGATAAAGATAACTGGGAAATACCAAAATATCCCCAGATTTAGGTGTTATCTGTAGGGGTTCAAACCAAGCAGAAAACGCTTTATCATAACCTCGATTTGCATTATGGCGAGGGTCAGTAAAGACAATCTCACCACCTTTCTCCTGCTCCTCACATAAAAGATAAAAAACAGCAGATAATTGAGCACCAGAATGATTGTGTAAATTCATGCTATAATTTTTGGAAGATCCTGTTAGCCAGCCATTTACTCTATAACCAGTCCAATCGGACAAAATTTTATTAAGCGATAAATCACAAAATTCTTCAAACGAGGGTAGAACCTCACCATATAAAAATTGTTGTATTTCAGTCGCTTGATTCTCTAAAACATTAATTTTAGAATAATCGCTGGGAGGATTAAAAATATCGTAATCCTGCATTAGCCGATTTATTAGTCCCTCACGAGCAGAGTCATTCATTTTTCTTTGAAGAATTGGAGTTGACCAAAGATGTTTAATCAAGCTGAAATTCCTCTACAAAATATTTCTTTACATCTGGAACCATACCAGTATGTTCATTAAAATCCCAACCATTTATTTGTTGAAGTATTTTATGATAGGTTTCTGGATCTCTACTATATTCTATAAAAAATGGATCGTTTTTATAAAGTAAAGATTCATCATTTAAGTATTCTTCTGGAATTCCACCAAATTCTTCTGATAACCATTTTGCGTAACAGATGGCTACCATATAACTTTTGGATGGATAAATCCACCCTTTATTAGAACTAAAGAAATAGTCTACGGCATGATCAATCACATTTTCTGTGAGGGTCACTTCAATGTTATTTAGATCGTCTGTATAGTTTTTATGAAGTCTATGATACAACTCTTGACGAATTTTCCACTCTTCCATTTTTATACCAATCAATTAATAGTTTAAATCCATTGCAACTTTGGTCTAGAGACTTAACTTCTCTTAAGTGCTCTGAAAGACAATTACCAAAATACTCGCAATCACTACAATATTTATTTCGCTTTACTCTAACCTTTTCAGTCTCACACCATTTAAAGTATTGCTCTAAGGTTTCGTATTCTAAGAAAAACTCATTATCATTTAAATCAAACTCAAGAACTCCATAGTTTCCAGATGGAGTTATGTAAACATGGTCATCTGAAAAAGAGTTTCTAGTCTTATCTAAAACGCTGGATATAAGTTTCTCGTTTATGAATTCAAATTTTTTGTTCGGGTATTGCAAAAAAGATTTGACAAATTCTTCAAACTGAGTATAATAAACAGTGTGCTGGTTTGATTGATTTGGACTATATGGTTTAATCTCTACTGATTGTAAATTAGGCAATAGGTTTAAAGTCTCAATCATCTCTCCTACATCTTTCTGTATTAGTTTTGGTGACGCTAACATTAATACAGAAAATGGTCGAGTTAGTTGTGTCATATTTTTAAACACCAACTCGTGCTTTTCTCTTACATCAAAATCATAACTTACGGAAATGTAAAAATCAGGATCCATAGTAATTTCGTTTATCATGGATAGATTTGTAATTACATTTATATCTTTTATACCATAAGCATGCAATAACTCTTTCATCTTTGTGACATAATCAAGAGGAAGAATTCCTATCTCACCTCCATACAGATCGACCATGTCAATGCTACTTACGCAAAGTATTTCATTGATTCTCTGTTCTAATTTATCTAGAGGTAATAAGGTTCTATCTTCCAGCTGTACATCTGTAAGATAACAAAAGTCGCATTTAAAGTTGCAGTAGTACCAAGGATTAATCGAAACAATCATGCTGTTATCGCAGGGTTAATATAATAGTTAAAACTTGCAACTCTTCTGTGTAATGGTATTTTTAGTTCCGATACAATATGCTCAAATCGTTTAGAGTGATTCATAATTAGAACATCACCATACTGTGGATAAAACGACTCTGTTATTTCTTTTGTAGTTGAATCTCTAAATGAAATAGATCCACCGATATCCTCATCCATAGAGTCAAAATAAAGAAGAATACAAACATTGTACCCTTCAACCAAGTCATTGTGCCAGACCAGCGTAGGTTGATCCATACCGTTAACAATCTCACATAGTTGTCCAACATTATAATTCTCATCTAATATTTTTACATATTTTTCACCAAGAATCTTTTGTGTTGTATTAATTGCAGTTTGAACCTGCTCGTCTCTCTCAACAATCGGCAATCCAACCATGCCAGAGTTTTTCCATCTTAATGTTTCAAAATCTATTTCAGAAAATACAGAAGGATCGTTAATTCTAACGCAACCCTTTGTTAAAAATTCTTCAAATAATTTATCCTTCATAAACATACTCTGTTACCTCTAACTCTAAGTCATTTGACTTAAGAATATCTGACGCTAATGTTTTCATCTTTTGACAGTGCTTCTCTACAAGACCATGATCTTTTAAATCTTTAATAGTCTTTTTACATCCATTGCAGATTTGAAACATTGGGCAAGAAAAACATGCTTGTTTTAAACTTTGTAACTCTGGCTGAAATTTAAGTGGAAATATCTTTTCACCAAACATCTCTTTTTTAAACTCTATTGGATATTGACGATCGTCTCCAAATGCCCCACAAGAATAATAGTCACCTGATGGTTGCAATGTTCTTATACCTGAATCACAATCACGATTTTGTGGACATGTAGTTGAACCACCACGAAGTCGCTTTACCATTTGAGTTGTATTATATTCCCATTTAGTTAGCCCTCGTTTCCAGATCTCAACATATATCTCGTAAATGTCTGCAAGTAGATAAGGTTTACCTTCTTGTCCCATAGTAATGTTTTTAAACTTTACTGGTGGACCAGATGAAAATGCATAGTTTAATTTACAAACTACACCCATTTTCTTAGCAAGTTCTACATTCTTAATCGCTAAATGCGCATTCTCTTCAGTTATCACAGCAATAAAATCTGGACGATAACCACAATATTTAAACATTGAGTCTGAGACATCCCAAAAATCTTCTTCACTAAACTCTGTAAGATCTCCCTTTAATCTACCACCTCCATATTGAAACGATGTGGTAATACCCATTCGATAATGATTAAAAAGGTTTACCCATTTTTTGGGATTTTTATAAAATGGCCAAAGATTGGTTGTAAAACTAATTGTAGTATCGTAGTCGTGTTCATCTAACCAATGAATAATTTTCCAATAGTATTCTGGATCCATCATTAATGGATCACCACCATTTACAATAATTGTCTTAGTATCTGGAAATCTTTTTAAAAATGTAAAGATATGTTCATGATCTAACTCTGCAGTTTTATCTTCTGTAATATGAGTAGAGGAACAAAAGGTGCATTTAAAATTGCATCTTTCAGTAGGTTTAATTATAAGATCCATCTCTTACCCAATAGTTATCATGTTTAATAAAGTTAAACTTATTCAAAAGTTTTCTGCGATACGGAGATCTAGGAATTCTTTTTTGGTTCATATACATATGTATGTATTCTAGATATGAACCAGTTGGACATATAATTTTTTTATGTCCAAAAGTTTTTATAATGTCATTCCATATTTTATGTAAGTAATTATTAACAAACTCTTTTCCAAGTTCGTTAACATATCCTGCTGTTTTAACACATCCAATAATAACCTCGTTATCATACTCATGTATTAATGCAACTGCCATTTCTATATTCTCTGGATCATTAGAAACAATCCACTGAGATTCATTTTTGCATTTTTGTGAGGATTTATATAAAGATGGATATTCTATTTTATTTGAATACCATAAAAATACATGTCCCTGTTTTGAACAAATTCTTGGGAGATACGGATGTTTAGTTGGAATAGTATCTACAGAAATTTCAATATCATTGAACGAGTTCTTCGGTTTTATGAACTCCTCGTAATCGTACATTGTCGATATATCGGTGCGTAAGTTTGTAGACACACTCATCTAATTCTTCCCTAAATTTATAATCATGTTGCATAAAACAACTAAAACTACAACGATCCAAATACTCACAAGAAACACAATCATATTTCTCTAAGAATTTATTCTCAATCTCAGAGTTGTCCATTTTTTGAATGTTGGAAGAGTAGAATTTAATCACCTTTTCATCTTGCACTAGGTTACCGCATTGGCACATCGTTCCGTCTGCAAGAACTAATTTACTAGATCTACATGACGCATAGTTTGAATCGTTTTCAATCCAGTCTGCGATCGGATGAACTTTTGGGTACTTATCTATAAGATGTTTAAAAACATCTCTTAATTGCATGTCAGTCGGTGCTTGAAAGTCAGCAGACTCATCAGGCATATAATAATCAAAGTAAATATAGTATCCTTCGTTATATAATTTTTTAAAGTAACTATCTTTATCTTTCAGAATGTAATCTATATTTGGAGAGTTAAGTAGCATAGAAATACATGATACTCTTTTACCAAAATATTCCATATTCTTTTTAAATGACATAAAGTCATTAATATTAAATCGCCCTTTTGGATCGTATGATGTAACTAGGTTTGCATGTAATCCTATGTTCTGTGAATAAGAAAATAGATCTTCGATCTCTTTAATCTTATCAGTAACAAGGTTTGTTACCCAATTAATCTTAACTGTCTTGTTATATTTTTTACCAAGTTCTTTTATACCCCAAGATAAGTCTTTATATTGTTGTAATAAATTTTGGTCAAAGATTTCAGGTGCAAAAACTTCACCACCCATTGCATTAAATACAACTGAGTGGCGAGTTTCTGTTTGTAGGAATTTTTCTATTGGTTCAAGTTTCTCGATGATGGTATCTAAACCAACTCGATTCTCATGATCTTGCCAACAAAAAGAACAACGAAGATTACAATACTCAAATAGGTGTAGAGTATATTCCTGTTCTGGATCTCGTTTTCTTTCTAGTATCAAATCTCTCATAATTATTCATTTCATTATACTGTGTGTATAATAAATTTTTCTAGATAATCGGTTTCACCCTCGTGATATTTTCTTAGTATATGTAAAAATAATGGGAAGTTTACATTTTCAAAATCAAAACGAGGAATAATGCAAGTGTCAAATGGTGACTCTGAAATAACTTCAATAATCTCATCTAATTCTTCCTGTGTCATCTCATCACGGCATGCGATTTCTAACCAGTTAAATGCATCAAACACTGTTGTGTTAGTTGTCATACCTTCAAAGGATTCATAGACATTAAATAAAGTATTTCTTAAACCATCAATTTTATCTTGTGATAATCCAGACAACTTGCAAATACCATACACACCACTCGATACTGTGGTTGGAGTTGACCAAATTTCAGAATCGTTATAATATTCCAACGCTTCAATATTTTCTAATGGATTGCCTGTAATATCAACTACTCCAGAAAAACCTAATGCTTCTTGGAAACGATGATTATTAATATTAAGAACAACCATCTGTCTGTTATCTGTAAAAATTTCTTGAAAGAATCTTCTTAAGAAACGATGTGCAGTTAATAGTAATGGTTCAACATAATCTCTATTACCAGCCAAATAATTTGCTAGTAAAAATTCGTAAGAAATATTAACACCCATTAGTGCTGGAGAAATTTGTCCATCAACTTTATTTTCCCAACCATATTTCCAATCATCATGTGTAAATGCTTGAAAAATAGAATCAATGCTAACTGCATTTTGAGAAGACAGTTGTGTATTTGAAACACAGCGTTCACGATAGATTGTTAAATTGGCAATGTCTTTAAAGATGTCAAAATCTAAATTAGGCATCATTAGATTCATCCATGATGCAATAAATTTTAAATAGTTTTGTTTATCGCAATAAATTATAATTTTTTTATTAGTTCGGTCTCCATGACCTTTTAATTCTAAGATAAAGTCATCAAGAACAATTTCATCGTTCAAGTCTTCTAAAGATTTTGAATATCTAATTAACTGACCATATGTATATTTTTCAAATTCAGTAGACATTTGAGTGCCAAACTGATTAGAAATAACTACACGATCTATATCAACATTAATCTTATGGTCAAACTCAAGATAAACTTTGTTAAACAGATGTAGCATTTTGCATTCCTTGGATGGTTTCTTGCTTGGCTTTAATATAATCTTGAGAATTTAATCCATTGCCAATTGCAAATGTGAGTAAAAACATTGGGTTATTTTTATTAGCCCAAAACGAGTATAAATTTTTACCTTTAAACATATACTCATTAAAATATTTTGTATAAAATTTAAGACTAGATTTATCTACTTTATTGTAAAGTGTATAAAAGTCTTCATGTTTTAATAGACTAATAAAATTAACACCTGTAATATCATCTGTATCATTCTTTGGAAAAGATTCAGCGAACTTTTTAGTCTCATCGCTGTTAATGATATACATATTAAATAAAGTCAAACTATCAAGTTTATTAATCCATATAGTAATTAAATCTTTATGTTCTTCGATAAAATGTTTATGTGGTGCAACATCAGAAAGACCTTTTGCTTCTCTTAATACAGACATCACAAAATATTCTAATGAATGTATATTTACTAGCATCGGGCTATTCATATAATCTTTTAGGAGCAAATAACAATCTTCTGTTGTAGAATTAGTTAAATCAATATCAACAGGTAAATCTAAATTGCTAAGATATGTAATTAGTTTACTGCCTTTTAATTTACTGTCAGCATAATTAATAACATAAAATGTTGTCTTGTCAGTAAAATACTTTTTAAGATCTTCAATGGCAATGGGTGCTGCAGTTTTAATAATATTCATTATCTTCTTCCTCTGGATCCATGACAAGATGAGTGACACGATGCATGACAAACATTAACTTGAACTGTTAAAGAAGTTGTTTGTTTAGACTCATACTCTGCTTTTAAAGCATTAAAAAGAGTTTCAAGACTCGTTGCTGTTATTGAATTCCCAGAGGTAACATCTCCTGCACTTACTGATCCTAATGCTTGAAGATAACTAGAATTCATATATGCTTTTCTGGTTTCATCAAAAATAGTTCCTGGAGTTGGTCGAGACCCAGTATTACCACCTCCACCATCTACAACTAAAACTGCTCTTAAATTCCTAATTATTGTATAATTACCAGTTTCTGCTAATACAACATCGTAAATATCTGACGCATCAATAAGATTTCCTGCAGATCCTACATTTGATCCAGATATCCCTATAGTTCTTCCAGAAGTTGAACCAGCTAATAATGATTCATCAAATTCACTAAATGGTTCTGCACCAGTCGCCCATGCAACATTTGAATTGGCGACATCGACTACAAATTCTTTATAGTAGTCAACTAGATTTTGTGGGGTAATAGTTACACTTGTATCAATAGGCATTACAGTTCCTTAATCATCCAAACTTTGCGATTCCCTTTTAGGTGTCTCATTAAACTTTTCGGTGCTCCACAGATATCTCCCTGCCACGCTAATTGATGACAGTCTCCTCCGCAGACATCAAAAACCTCACAAGAATAACAGTTAGGGTTTCTGGATCTTTCGCACGATATATTATTTAGTCGAACTGGGTTCGTGAGTAAATCTTCTATTGAATCTGTTATAGACCCAAAATTCTGTTCTGGAGCGGAGTTAGGGCATCCTGCAATCGTTCCATCAGCATTTAGTGTGAATAACTTTTCTTCGCAATCTCTACAAAAGGTTCCACCACGAGTAAAGTTAGTTTCAAACTTAGAGTAAATGTCCTCCATAAACTCGTTTTCAAACCAATCTCTAGCGTTATGCTCTTGTATCTGATGATGCATTTTTAAAAACCACGCATCTTGTTCTAAATTAGACGGAAAGATATCAGGATATAGATTTGCATTACCGTTATGCGTGAGTCGTTCTAAACTCATTTCCTGCACACCAAGATCTTTAACCCACTCTAATAGTTCTATCGGTTCAATGTTTATAGTTGCAGATGTTACAGAAATAAACAGTTTAACTTTTGTTCCATTTGCAACTAAAGTTTCAACATTCTTTCGCCACAGATCATATTGTTTTGGGCTAGAGAATCGAATATTTGGATCCCAACTAGTCCCGATTCTATTGTTAAGTTGATTCTCTATAAAAGAAAAATGTTCTGGATACATCTTAAAGGTTAGATTAGATGTAGCACCCCAAGTGGCCAGTGGAACATAACTTTTACATTCCTCATACACCTTTATCATTTCATCAACAGGAACTAGAAAAGGTTCACCACCATGAAATTCACAATGAAGAGTATCATCGTTTTTAATTTGTTTACTAAATTGTTGAATCCAGTCGATGACTAATTCTGGTTTCCAGAAAATCTTAGCACCATTTGATCCATTTGTAAAACAATGCTTGCAGTTAAGATTGCAAGTTTCAGTTGTTTTAAGGTAGAACATCCAATTCATGATATGCCTTTTCACACATAAATTTTTCAAGACCAAATGACAACATTAAAGACGAATGTGTATTTAATGCACGATGTGGAGTATTGGCAGGAATAAAAAGACTTTCACCAATTCCTAACTGACTATACTTATTATACACCTGTATTGTTTTTATACCTTCAGTGACATAAAGAAAGACATCATCTGGATCTTTATGCATATCAAAGGAAACCGAGTCTGGATATGCTCTAAATGCATGACAAGTCACTGGACCATTATGATTTTTAGTTTCTGTTAGATATTTGCAATATTTGTAAATATCAGAGTTATACTTTTCCATACTCTGAATTTTTATCGTGCAGCCTTGATAAGATAAAAATTGGGAGACAGATTCTATCTGAACCTGTCTCCCATGATAGTCGATAACACTTACTATTTTTTCTTCAAGAGCATAATTAGATAGAGAAAACTTTTCAAATTCATCATATGTTAACATTTACAATATCACGCACTCCACAAGTTTAACATTAGTTTCTTCATTAGTTTCTAAAGCGATTGCAAACGAGTTGGATGTATCACCATACATACCTTTACCATCTTGATTGCAGATTAGTGGTTGTCCTTTACGGATTGGACCAATAACTTTAACTGGAACACGACCACGAAGTGCAATTGCCTGACCATCTGCTTCATCATTCATGATAAATGCTGGGTTTGTAGAAACAACACCAAGAACTCTTTGTCCAGACTGCCATGTTTGAGTTGCTTCTGCATCGCCATTAATTGCAACTGCTAAAACAGTTCCTGCTTCATATTCTACATCAGTTGTATATTTTTCCGCTAAGTCAGCATAACGAGCAGAAGTAGATGTACCATAGAGAACACCAAAACGATTATCAGTTTGTCCTATGTCACCAGAACCATTTGTTCCAGATTTAGTAATAGAAGAGACAGTAGGTGTGCTTGATAATGCAATAGTAGGATTACCAGAAACTGCATCACCATTAGTAACTACTATAGATGCTCCAGCTGAAATACTTCTTGTTACTGCTGTACCTGCAGAATCTTTAACAAATATGCCATGAGTAGTCACAGCAGAAAGTGCTGTTAAATTATTAGAGAATGGTTGAACATCTGAACCGATAACTAAACCAAGATTCGTTCTTGCTTGAGTTGCTGTAGAGCCACCAGTGCCACCATCAGCAACCGCTAAATCTGTAATACCAGCAATAGAACCACCAGTAATTGATACACTATTAGATGCTTGAGTTGCTATAGTACCCAAACCAAGATTTGTTCTAGCGTTTGCAGCAGTGGTAGCACCTGTACCACCATTGTTTAATGCTACAGTACCATCCACATTAGTTGCATTGCCAGTAACAGTTCCAGTTAAATTACCTGTCACATTGCCTGTTAAGTTACCAACAAAAGAAGCAGTAATAGTTCCAGCAGAAAAGTTACCGCTGCTTCGTGTAACTACAGTATTACCTGATGTGTCAGAACTGCTAGTATTTAAACCATCCAACAAATCTGCATCTAAACCAGAACTAGCACCATCAACAGTTTTAATTTTTGTTAAAACATCTGCTGCTGTATAAGATGTAGTATCTAATTTAAGTCCAACCTCAGTGTTTAGATTGGTAAAGTTAGCATCTGCCTCTGCAATCGTAAGCGGACTGCCTTTAACTGATCGTAATACGATTACTGCCATTATCGTTCCTTATTAATAAGAGTAATAAGCAATTGCTTAATCTCTGACACATCTGATTCAATCTGCTTGATCTTGTCAGAATTTTGTTTAATTTCTTCTTTTATCTGTTTATTAGCATTACGCTTTATCAGATAATTTTGATAGTCTGTTGTACTAGTATTTATTACAGCACCACTAGTTAAATCTCTAACCAGACTATCACTATCTTGTATCTTAACAAATTCCATTATGCACACGCTATTACACGAAGGTCTTTAATTCTTGGCACTTCAGAAGAGTTAATTGACTTCATAACAATTTTTAATTGAACTGCATCAAAAGAATCAAGATTATTAGCAGAGTAACTTACATCATAGAATTGTTGACTATCGTTGCTTGCACTAACAATTTCTTCATCTGCCATCATTAATGTATAATTAACATCTTCAAAAGAGGAAGTAGAACCAACAACTGCAGTTTTGTAATAAACTTCAATTGCAGCATCTGCTGGTTTGTTTGCAGCAAAACGAACTCTTAAGAAGTTAGATGGATTTGCCAAAGTAACTTTTTTCGTTACATATTTGCTATATGTAGATGACTCTAGTGGAGCAATCTCATCAACGAATCTTTCACGCTGAGTTAAAGTAGCATTACCAGTAATTGCAGCTGGTGCTGCAGAGAAAGTGATAGAACTACCATCAGAAGCAACAGCAGTAATTAAACGAGTGCTAGATCCAGAAGATGCCCCAGCGATTGTCAGATATTTACCAACAGTTGCTGTTTTAAATTGAGCATTTCTAGTGGAAGTAGTAATTTGATTTCCTGAAACAGTAACACCAGAAAGACCATTTAAGATAACATTATTGTCAAGTCCTGCCACATTCATGTTAGTTTCAGATGGACTATTTACTTTATTGCTGAAAACAATTGCACTAGTTCTATGAGTATCAATAATTGGAGATAGAGCATTGTTTGTAGTGCTCATAGTAACATTTAATGTTAATGATTTATTTCCACTTAAAGAATTAGTTTCATTAACCTCAGAAGCAACCATTCTTGGTGCAGTAAAGAAATTATTTTCATTAGCTAAAATACCACTAAATGATGCGTCTTGTACATATGGTGTTTGTGTAGTTGAATCTACAGATTTACCAGTAGTTGTTTTAATTCCAAAGTCTAGTGGTGTCTCAGAGAATCTTTGAACCTGAATCTGTGGTTGAATGCCATCATACTGTAGATTTCTTGTAGCCTGTACAGAAGAACCTCCAGCATATCCAGAAGCAGTTGCTGCAGTTGTAGCCACAGTAACAACATAAGAGTCTAAATCCACATCACTAATAACATGTGTTGTATTTAATTCTGCAGCTGGAATACCATTTACTGCTGCAGCAACACCACTTATAGTTACACGAGTGCCCGATGGGACACCATGATCTTTGTGCCAGACACGAACTTTAGTTTGTCCTTCTCTAGTTTCAAAGGGGTTCAAATCTAATCTTTGTTTAGGAATTACATCATTAACAAACTCCACATTGGCAATAACTGAAGTATCAAATTTTGCACGATATAAAACAAATTTTAAATCTTGCGTTTGATCAGCTGTCCAAGTAGAAGCGTTTTGCGATTTAAATAACGAACCAAGATATGGTTGCTCTGAAATTGTACGAGCAGTTCCTGGCATTGTGTCACCGATCTGAGAGATCCACACTTTATAGTTATTCGAATCAGATGCTAGTACGATCGCATACTCTGTGTTTTCTTGAACATATACAGGAGATGGGAAAACAAAAGATGTAGCAGTATCATATTTTGCTACAGAAACACCATCAAGTGTAACTGTATTGGCAGAGATATTAACTTGCTCTGGATTTAATTTAATACGAGAGAATGGTAATACTCGTTTTCCAGGATATCCATTTACAACCTCACGAATTTCTAATGTTACTGGAACATTAGCGTCTTTAGTTGCAAAGAAAATGTCTACTTTAGATAAGAAGCAACCACCTTTTTGTTCAATTAAGAATGTTTGAGCAAGAGGATCCCACCATCCAGTGTCACCAGCAACTCGTTCTGCGGTTTGTGTAATAACACGATTGTCTACTAATCGTTCTTCAACTAACTCAGCATTACGAACAGCATGAACAGTTTGTTGACGAGTTTCAAGCACACCTTCTGCACGATAGTTCGCACGACCACGAGATGTAAAATCTCCAGTGGCAGTTGAAACATCAAGAAGTTTTAATTCACGAACACCAGTACGGAATCTTAATGCATTAGTATTTGGAATATTAAACAGTAATTGTAAATTACCGTTAAAGTTTGATGTTAATGTTCCACCAAGAGATCCTGTTGTTACACTTCCGAATGTGCCTGTTTGAGTTGAAATAGAACCAGTTAATGTTTCACCAGCAGTAAATGTTCCTTGAATGTTATGAACATATAATGCATACGCTACAGTATCAGGATTATATTCTTTTCCAACAACTACTGCAGTAGCACCTGAAGTAGATCCAGTGATTACATCACCACGATTTAAACAGACTTGTGAATCTCCATTTATACGACGAGCAGTTGCTGCTGCTAAACCACCAACATTGGTAATATCATCAAACGCTTGATGAGTAGCTAATCTAGCTGCAGCATTTGCTCCTGATGGTGTATAAACAATTTTTGAAGCAGGAGTACAATATTCACCAACAGAAATTTCATCAAAGTATGGATAAAAACGAGTGCCTGGTTTTAAACCTTTAACTTGTATTAATATATTTCTTGAACGAATATATGGTAGTGCAGCAGTAGATAAAACACGATCTGCAACTACTTGTCTGTCAATTTTAGTGACTAGATTAGTTTTAACACCAGTTCTAGATTGTCCTAATTCACGAGCAACTTGTGTTACAGTGATTTGGCGAGCATTAGTATGTGCACCTTCATTTGCTGCAGCACCGAAACGACGATTAAATTCTTCAACACTTAATCGCACATCTCCTTGACCAGATGCCCAATTAGTTCCAGTTGTATATTTTATTGTTCCTGTGTTTCTTGGTGCACCAGCCCAGTTTGTTTGCCATGCATTCCATACTGTTCCAAGAACACCAGCTTTTTCAGCGATGTCTTTAATAGTGCTATAATTACCTTCAACATCAAGAACTAAATCTGGACGACGATCTATTTCAAACCAATCGTCTGAAGATGGGTTAATTTTAACATCACCTAAGAAAGTGAATACTGCAAATGGATTAATATTTTCTAATCTTGATCCATATGGTTGAGTGATAATTGCCAGATCTTCTAAAACTGGCATAGTAATAACATCACCATACAACTTGTAATTTGCAGATGCTCTAGAACCATTACTAGAATTTTTCTCTAATAGATTTATATTATTCATTGAGAAGAATGGACGAAGTTCACCCTTTTCCATATCAATGGAACAGATATAGTCTGGAGAAACAGTATTACCAGTATTATGACCAGTAAATCCGTCTACAATAAAACCATTTTTAAATCTACTATCACCATTAGAGTCAATAACATCTAAAGACTCAGTTTGTTGCTCTAATAAAGATAGTGATGTATAGTATTCTAGATTGTCAATTCGTTTTTCAAGTTTGCCAATATCACGCATTGTGTATCGTTTATTGTCAATTCTATTAACTTGCACATTATTACTTAAAGTTCCGAATGTGTATGGTTCGAGAACTAGATTGTAAAGAACAAGACCCAATGCTGGATCTAATGGATCTCCTGGATTGAGTGATGACACACCATCAATCGCAAAGAAATTACCACCAAAATCTATTGCAATTTTTGCCTTTCGTGCCAAGTGATAAGTGAAGTCTGTTGTTACATCAATACCACGCTTAGGGATTAATGATACAGAAGATCCAGTTCCAGAAAAACTAGTACCAGCATCATCAATTCTTGGACGAAAATCAATAACATCTCTTAATGCTTGTCCTTCAAAATATGGAATTGCTTTGTAATCCACATTGGCTGGGTAAGAATTTACAGTAAAATAATCACCAGTTGAATGTGTGAAGTAATCATATGTTACTTCGATTGGTGCTTCTGGTGGAGCATAAGAATTCTTTAAAATAAGTCTTGCTTGATCGTAATGAGTATTTCGTTGTCCATCATCCCATTCGTAACGATCTGAGATATCAATAGAATATGTTGCACCTGGAGAAGCAAATGTTCCAGATTTCATTTTAACAGAAATTAAACGATATCCATCTGCTTTACCCAATAACAGTGTAGAATTTTGTGCAGTCGCTTGAGTTGTAAATGTTGATGTTGCAGAGGCTACTAATGTTTTAGTCTTTTCTGTTAAAACAGCACCGCTTTTATTAACAGCTGCAATAACCATCATTGATCTACCAGAATATGTAGAACCAAGATCAAATGTTACACTAGATCCTGATGTTGTGGTTCCAGTAGGTAATACAATAGCACCACCCGCACCAGAATCATTATCAACAACGATATAATTATCTGTTTCGGCAGCAGAAGCCATATTACCAGATGATGTTGATACTGTTAATTGAGGAGAACCCGATACTGTTGCAGTGCCAGAAAACTTTTCATATACAGTATAAATTGTATCATTAGCAAGTAGTGCTGAACGAACATCTTTAATTGCATAATATGGTAATGGAAAAATTAAAGAGGTGTGCTCTGGTTCACGGATAGTAGTTGTGACTCTATCAATAGTAGAGCCAGTGATTGTGATAGAACTATCAACAGTCATAGAAACTTGTGATGCAATAGCTGTAATGCGACGCTTAGTCCCACCAAATGATACTACATCACCAACTATAAAATCAGTTTGGAAAGATGTGCCAGTACCAGTAATTGTAGTAGAAGACGATGCTGTGGCAGAACCAACTAAACGAGTTAAAACAGGTTCAATGTCTGCTGAGAAAGAAAGATTTGCATCACTTGAAACATTAAAGAAGAATGATTTTACTTTACGAGCAAAGTCAAAAGTTCCATTCATCTTGACATCGAACAAACCTAATTTATAAATTGCAGCTTGTGTACCGATTGTTCCGTTGTGCCATTCTAATAAACGAACACGAGCAGTTCCAACTGCTGTAGCACTCGCAGGGGCAGTACCAACAGAAGATGTTAATCTATCATAAAGTGTCACTTCACCAAAAGTATCTACTGGTGGTAAACTATTAACATTGGTCACTAATACATAGTTACCAACTGTAGCTGGGATGATAGAATTTTCTACTTGAACATATTCACGAGATTTTGCAAGAGGAACATATTCAGTAGAAACCTTTTCAATTTCATATCCTTGAACATATGCCTTTCCTGGCTCTAGACCAATAGCAAGTTTTGCTTCATTTGCTTGATTTGTACCAAGAGTATCTGAATTTCCTGGAGAATAAATTCCACGATTGTAGTAAGGATTTGTATTATATTCCCACTGAACACCAGTATTACCTGGACCATCAAAAACTAAACCAGCAGTATGAGTTGGTGGAACACTTGATGAAGATGTGGCACTATTTCTAGCCACATATGTGTTTCCGCCATTTGTTACAACATCGCCTATTAGATAAACACGACTAGATGTCCATGCGCCACGATTGTTATTACGGTATTCACGAACATCAATTTCAAAATTCTTAGTAGTATAGTCACCAGACTCATCATATGTACGACGAGCAAAAGTTTCCTCTAATACTGAATATTCTGTGCGACGAGTTTCTTTTTTAATCTGTCCATCGCCAGTACGAACCAACTCAATAAAATCTGTATCAGCAATGCTGTCTTCAGTTAATTTAGTTAATGTTGCAGTTATACTGTAACGATGAGCACCTGGAGCAGCATAGTTGAATGAATTTTGAGCATTGTCAAATAGTGTTTCGTCTTCTTCTGCAGTGACAATAGATTCTTCACATAACAAACCAACACGATATGATGGAGTGTTGGTATATTTGTCAAGAATAATAGTTTGTGGTTCTACAAGAACAAAGTGTCCTTTGATATAGTAAACACCAAGAGTAATAGTTGCAATAGAACCTTTACCAGAAGGATCTGTGGCTAATGCTTGAACGGTATATGTTGTATCTACATCTGAAATTACATCACCAGCAGCAAAAACCTTGTCTGTAGTGCTAGTTCCTGAATTTTTGTAGCGAACAAATAATGTTGCTGGATCTGCACCTGCAGATTTTGAGTAGTGAATAACTTCTGCTTGAAGACCAGTAGCGTTTTCAATTGTTAAACCAACTAAATTTTCAATAATTGTGTCAGTTTGAACAGATGAATATGCAGATTCTAATTTTACATAACCAATTTGTGTATCAATTGCAGCTTGTCCAGGAATGACCATCGCACCTTCTTTAAATACATGGTCTCCAAAACGAGAAATTTGATTTTGCAGAATAGTCTGCATTTGAGTGAGTTCTCGTGCTTGAACTGCGTATGATGGACGATAAAGAATTCGATAGAATTTTTTAGTTTCATCGAAGTCATCATAATATGGTTCGGTATTAAAGTTAATAGCCATTCTTTGTTCTTCTCTCGGTTAGTTCTCTATATTTATGTTAGAATCTAATAATAGTTCTAAGAGTAACAGTCTCTTCATCTGATGGAGTGAATCCAGCTTTATTATCAATAAACATCAGCTGACCAGAGTATTTATCCACTGTTGGATTAGATACTGAAGATGCTGTAAAAGTTTGACCAGCATCATTTTCAAAAATATCATTAATTAAAGGAACATCATTATCTAAAGATTGTAAAAGTGCTGCAGTAGAAGTTGAAGAAACTACACGATATCTTCTGTAAAAAGTAGTTCCACTTATAACTCTAGTCACTTCAATATCTGTATCTTTTGGAAAATATGTAGTATTAATAGCACCTTGCACTAAGAAACATCCAGATCCTAGTACTGATTGGAAACGAGTATTTGCTCCATAGGCTCTTGGATTTTTAATAATACCCAATTGACGATAGTCGTTATTTACTTCAAGTCCTTGGTTTAAGTCATTAGATACATTTGAATAAAACATTAATGTTCTAGAAAATAGTTCATCTGGAGCATTTTTACCATGTCCACCAAATGGAGACATAATTGCTCTGGCTCTACCACCTTTACCGTTTCCAGTGATAACTATGTTAGCAAAAGTATATCCAGATCCAGGGTTTGTTATATTTATTTTAGTAATACGACCAGTTGCAGTATTAATTGTAGCTGTAGCAGTCGCACCTGTCCCGTCTCCCTGTATTGAAACAGTTGCTACACCATAGCCATAACCACCAGAAATTAGTTTAATCGCATTAACAGTACCAGCTGTAGTTAAAATTTCATTGTTGGCTTGCAACGATGCAATATTACCCACATTTAAATCTGGAGTTAAAACAGCACCTGTGCCAGTTCCTGATACTGCAATCGTTGCTGTACTATATCCAATACCACTATTTTCAATAGTTACACCAACAATCTGTCCACCATCAAGAATAGGATAAAGTTTTGCTTCTGATTTAGAAACATTAACTGCTGCAATCGCACCAGATCCACTACCACCAGTAAACGAAACTGTAGGAACAGTTGAATATCCTGCACCAAATCTACGAACAACTGAACCAGTGGCTGGAGTTCCAGCATATGCTACAGTAGCAGTTCCATTAGTAGCTGATCCTGATGTATGTGTAGGATTAGAACTACTAGTAGTACCAGCACCTGTAATTGTATAAAGTCTATTGGAAACGAAATATTGTTCTCCAACTAAAACTGCAGTAGACAATGGAAAGGCAGTCCCGAATGTTACTGTTGGATCACTGGTATAATTGTCACCTGGATTTGTTACAGTAACATAAAGAACAGAACCAGTTACCGCATTCATCTTAGCAGATGCTACTGCAAAAGAACCACCTCCACCAGAAAATGTAATTGTTGGTGCTGTGGTGTATCCAGATCCACCTGACACTAAATCTACTTCTCTAACTGCACCAGTTAAACTTACTGAAGCAACACTTTGTCTTGATCCATTACTAAAAGTTAATCCAGTTGTGGTGCCAGCAGTAGTAACAATTGCTGCATCGCCAGTAGTGGTTAATGTAAATCCTGTTACAGCAGATCCAGAACCAGTAATAGCGGAAACTTTATATGTAGTAGGATTTGAATAACCAGTAATAGTGCCAGTACCAGTCAGTGTTCCAGAAATAGTAATTAAATTATTAACTGCTATAGTAGTTGCAGTACAAGTGAACTGACCACCAGTACCAGAGATAACAGCACCAGAAATAGTTGGTGTAGTCATTGCTACACTTCCCTTTGCTCTAGTTCCAGCAAATTTTAATGCAGCAGTGCCATTTTGAACTGTGCCTACTCTATGAGTTGGTTCTGAAGAAGATAAAGTTCCTGGTGCAGTAATTTCATAAAAATCAAATACGCTATTGTAAATTTTTTGACCAAGAAATACTGTGGCTCCAGAAATAAATGAAGAAGCGTCAGAAACTGGGTCGCTAAATGTTGCTGTTGGAGTAGATGAATAATTAGAGCCAGCATTACTTACCGTAACACCAGTTACAAAAATAGGATCTTCTACACGATATCCGTCACCTGTTACTGTTAAGGTTGCTGTGGTATATCCAGAACCCTTATTATTAATAATTACACTATCAACAGTGCCATTAGAATAAAATTGATTAGTTAGCGCAGAAACTACAGGAATTTGTTGGTCATTTAAAAATTTACTTCTTAAGTTAATCGGCACATTATACATGTATTTCCAAATGTAACCATCTGCTGTTGATATTGGAGTTACAGAAGTTCCAGTAGGTTTAACTGTAGAGGTAGCATTTAAATTATTATCAAGACATTTATACACATTAAAGTCATCTGTCATAACATAAAAATTAGCGTCTTCAAGATTATTCTCACCAGAATATGCTAAGTTTAAAACTGCTCGTAAATCTGCACCAACTCCACCACCTCCAGTTACTGTAACTGTAGGGACAGAAGTATATCCTGTTCCTCTTGATACAAAATCAACATCAATAATTTGTCCATCTAAAACTACTGGAGTATAAGAAGCACCAGTGCCACCACCACCTGTTATGGTGATGGTTGGTAAACTATTAAATCCTGATCCACCAGAAACAATATTAATACCTAAAATCTCATTGCAATACTCATCGTCATACATATCATAAACTGTACCAGAAGTCCAGTTTCTTCTTGGAATAACAAATGAGACATCAGATGGACCAATCTGTTTCATTGTAATAATTTCAGATCTAGCATTACGCTCGTATGCATAACTATCAATTGGATATGGAGGATTCAATTCATCTGTCCACGACAATGTCTTACCAAGATAGTAATAATAGTTTGAACTTCTTGTTACTACATCTCTGTAGACACCCTCTGCCAATGATTTATGCAGAATGGTTTTAATTAAAGATGACGATGTTGCCATGTAGAACCCTAAACTAAAAAGTTAAATTAACTTACAGTTACAACCCATGTTACAGCAATTGTATCACCAGCAGCTTTATTAACTACTGGGAAAGTAGTACGGCAAAGCATAGTTCCTGAAGATGATGCATTTAAAACTGCAGCTTCAGTAATAGCACCTGTACCAGTACCTGCTGGGAAAGTAGCAGTGTAAGTAATAGTGTTTGTTGAAACAACGGATCCTGCTAGTGATACACGACCAGTTTCAGCACCAAGAGCAGTATCAGCTGCAGCTGGAGTACCAGTGCCAGTACCAATTGCCATGTGAGTCATTGAAACTGGAGAATTGGTTGTTGCAACGATTTTAGATGCGATATAGTTTTTGCCAGTAGTTACAACTAGGTTAGGAACTTCAAATTCCTTAACAGTTTCACCTTGTGCGTTTGTTTGTACGATACGAACTTTACCAGTCGCCTTTAATTGTTCTGTGATTTGATGGTTCATAAAATCTCCTTTATTTTATAGCGTGTTAAATGTAGACTCTCTAGAGCCTACTGAATATTCATCTGCAAAGATGATGTAATCTTGTCCATAATAAGAATTTAGCTGTACATAACCAGTGTGGTCTTGTGGGTCTAGTATATCTGGACTGGACACTGTAAATACATATTTATCTGTTGTTATACCGATGCTTTCAGTTATAACTGGAGCATCTGAAAGTGTTTTATCTATATCAAAAACTGAAATAGCATCTGACATTCCACTGTAAGATGTAGAAAGTGACTTTCCTGTATTCAATGCAGTAGAAGTACTATTCATTGTAACAGAATTTGCTTCTATATTTCCATCATTATTTAAAGTAGTTTGATTTAATAATTTACCAAACGATTGCACATAAGAAGAATCATCTGGAGTATCAAGAGTATCATCTAATGCAGAAAAGAATGTTTTTAAGAATGTAGAATCAGATGGAGTATCAAGAGTATCAGATAAAACTTTAGTTGTATTTAAAAATGCAACTGAGTCAGTTGATACTAGAAGATCTTCTAGTCCAATACCTAAAGATTTTACTAAAGATTCTAATGCTACACTTAAATCATAGTTATTAGTTACTTCAAATTCTCCAAACAGTGCCATACCTGCTGGGTGTAACATAGTTTTAACTGCAGATTTATACGAAGCTAATCTTTCATCAAGTTTTAATACATATGAAAATGCTTGATAAAAACGACTGTCTTGAATGTAAATACTATCATCCAAGAATCCATTATTAGATTCAAAATATCCAGGATATTTTACTAAAGCACCTAGCGAGATCGAAACAATAGCTGGATCATCTGAATCTACTTGAGCATTTCTAAAGTTTAGAGAGAACTCTCGAATAATAGTACCAGCATATGTAGCATCAACATATGCGTAATCTACATAGTCGCCTAAGTTTACATAACCCTGTTCATTAAAACCTTCTGTTCGATCATTAAGTGTAGGTTTAACAGTTAGTGCTTGAGTTCCGCCTGGAGCATATAATGATCCAACAGAGCGAACATTTCTAAAGACATAACCACCAGAATAGTTGCTAGTGATTCCTAAATCATGTTCAGCAGGCAATCCCGTCAATGTCAATGATGTAGTGCTTGCAATAGATTTAACTACTCCTACTAATAATGGTGTAGCATCTGTAGTCCATAGTTCATCTCCAACTGCTGTACCACCAACTTGTCCAAAATTAGTACCAGTTCCAGTTACAGTGGTTGAAGATGTTGTTGCTGATAGTGTACCAGCACCAGAAGACTCATATGTATTTAATTGAGTTAATGTAGAAGTTCCTGCAATATTAACTGATCCCGCAGAAACCACATCGTTAGATGCTAGAATTGACAACGCAAAATTAGCAGTATACCCTAAACCAAATTTAATAAATTCTGCATATTTAATACCACCATCATCTTCAACAGCAGTAACTTTCATAAGAGCACCAGTTCCTGCACCAGATCTTAATTCAAAAACTTGTCCTACTCTAAAATCCTTTCCAGCTTGTGTTATTGATAATGTTTGAGTCGCTGGAACAATTCTTGCTTGAAACGAATCTTGAAACTTAATTAAATCTCCTGGATTAATTACACCAAAAAATCTTTTATCCAAGAAAAATTCATATAGTTCGTTAGAAAATATTAGTGAACTATTAACAGTATTAATATTATTGTTACTTAATGTTATTACATTACCCAAGATAGAAACTACTTTGGTGTTACCAACAATACCACCACCATTTTGTGGTGCTGTAACTAACTGTCCAATTTCAATACCAGAATTTGTTGCAACTGTAACTGTATTTTGTCCTGTTACGCCAGTCGCTGCAATTTCATAAGATTTACCAATTTTAACAATACGATCAATTTCACCTACAAGAGATTCTTTTTTATCAACAAGAACTCTAAGAATTCTACCAGCAGTTTGAATGTCTACTAGTTTACCTACAATATCATCAGCGTCGCCATAATCTACTTGGGCAAATACTGAAATTTCTTGATTCCATCTTCCATCAGATGCAATGAGCATCTGTCTTCCAGGATAAACTACTTCTACATTTTTACCATAAAGTAATTTAAACAGTAATTTGTATGATGCTTCAGATCCTTTGGCAAGGTATTGATCTTTAATATGAGATAGTAAGAATCGTTCATCTTCAACAACGATTGGAAGATTGTACGCTAGTTCCTTCTTAAAGTCACCAATAAAACTTTCTAAGGTTTTATCAATATCTCTAAACTGTGTTAAGTCGACACCTTGATTTTGAAGAAATTCATAGTATGCTTCTACGAATGCAACAAAGGTAGGGTAATCCTCTCTGATAAACTCAGGGAGTTGTCGTTTTACTACCGATGCTATCGGTGTTCTTACTGGACTAGTATGACTCATTATGATCTAATAGAATTAAACTGATAGTTGTAACCTGCTTGTAGGTCACCATTAATTGTTTGGTCAGCAATAGCATTTACCGTTAAATATGTTGGGTCAATTTGCACAATTTGATTTAGTGCTGACACTACATCGTAAGATTCTGGTTTAACTTGCCACTCAAAGAATGCTCCATCAATCGCACGAATAGTTAAACTTCGAACAACAACACTTCCTGTTTCGTAATTAATAGTTCCAATGTCTGGGGTAACAATAACTTTTTCAAAGTTTGTATTTACATAGTACAAACGAATGTTTCCATTAGCATCATCGTCAAGGAAATGTAGTTCATTACTGTTTGGGATATAAAATCCAGTCGATGCAAATACCTCACCTTGTTTACCACCATCTTGAGAAATTGGGTTAATCAAATCAAGGACATATTGAGTCGGAATATTATAAGTCACGGCATGTGGATGACGAATCATAATACGAGTGATGTTATTAACAATTGATGGATCTGCTTCGTCAATCGTTTTAGTTAATTTTGAGTAGCGGAGAACTGAATCAAATCTCTCTAAATCCTCATCGTTGTAACGCATAATCGCATTTTTGACAATTGTCTCAAGTTGAGTCGGAGTTTTAGTAGTTGCTCTTGGATTGTAGTAAACAAATGCTGTAACTTTAATATTAAAAAATTCTGGATCAACGATTTCAGGTGTAATAGAAACAATATTTCTAGATTGTAAAATATCATTTTTAATAAACTCTTTTTGTAAATTAGTTAATTTACTGGCATCTCTTGGTTTAATACAAATATATGTTTTTCCATAAACTGGAGGATTATTGTCCTCACCACCCCAGACTGAGATAGTTTGTGCTTCAGGAAAATTCTTTAAAATAATCGCTTTATAATCATCAGGAGTTACTGCTCGATTTTGTGCAGCGTAGTATTTTGGTGCATTAAATTTAATTTCTTCAATCGCTTCAGGAGAAGCACCACCAGATGCTGCAGCAGTTGCAGTTACAGATAAACTGCTACCAGCTAATGTCGCACCACCATATGTAAATGAAGAAGCAGAGTTAGCTGCTTCTAAACTAGAAACCATATAATCTAGTGTGACAACATTACCATTTGACAATGCTTTACCGAGATTATCATTACCAAAAGAAATTTCATAAAGACCATCATCAATTTCTTTAACAAAGTAAGCATGTGTTAATTCTGTAACTTCTGTTAATGTATCTGCTCGAGTAAATACTTCATAAACATCTGATGAAGAAGTTTCTTGTACACTAACAGTTAATGTGTTTAGATCAGCATTGGCATTTGGAATAATAAAACGAACACCTGGAGCCATAGTATATTTGTATTGAAGTGGTGTTCCTTCAGTTAAAATTAAATTAGTAAAAAGATATGTTCCTGCATTAGTTCTGGCAGTTGTTACAGCTGAACGATTATAAAATGTATATGATACATTATCGATCGAAGTTGTAAATGGTTGCATTGCTGGAATAGTTACAGTAGATGGGGAACTTGTTGGTGAAGTGATAGAAGCATTTACTGTTGCTGTTGCGCAAGCAGCAGAACGAGGCATATAACCCAACATTTTGGCTAAAGAAACTACGGATGCTCGTTTGCTGGCAGAATCTAGGAAACACTCATTAACTGCTAGGTTAGTATAGATTCCATTATAGTGAGTATTATAAGCCAATACATCTAATAAAACAGAAAGTCCAGATCCTTCAAAATCATAGTCTTGAAATTCAGTCTGCCCCTGCAAGAATGTCTTTAGATTTGTTTTAATAGCATCAAAGTCTAACTCTGATACTTGAATTCTTTTATTATTGTTTGCCATTATCGGGTTCTCTCTAATGCTAAATCAAGAGTAATAGGACTCTCGGTATTTACTATTTTAAATTCTAGTGTTATATAAACTTCATTAGCGTCCAAAGAGTCGTTTACGGAAACATCTAAAATCTCTACTCTTGGCTCAAAATTATTAATAACATCAATGATTGCTCTTTGCATCATAATTGAAAACATTGGTCCAGGAAGTTCGAACAATAACGCTCTTATAGGCGAGCCGATTTCACTATGAAATGGTCTCTCGAAGTTTCTGGTTAAAAGAAGGTTTTTTACAGATTGCTTGATCGCATTCTCGTTGTATCTGCGTGTAATATCCCTAGTCACTGGATGCTTAGTGAAATTTAGGTCTAAGTCAGAAAAGATTTTTGTGTTTCTTGCCATATTCTTTATTTAGGTTATTCTATGAAAGAATTAGTAGATCCTTCGGCTATTGCATCTCCGCAAGCGATATTATCACCTATTCGTGCTGCAGGTTTGCCCTCTATAAATGTCTTACTGGCTCCAGAAGATGGAGATCTAGTTGAACCAGAATGTGTGGTAATCCCACAGGTATGTGAAGCATGCTGACATGCATTGTCTACCACAGACGCTTTAATTCCATTAAAAAATGTTTTAGTGACAGGAGTTTGGACTAAAGCTGTTGGTCCAAAACATCCATGTCCCGTACTCATATCTCCAAGTCTGCTAACTGCTGGCATTATAGTGTATATCCTACATAAGTTTGTAAAGATGTTTTACCAGAAGTCCAATCATTCGTTACTGTCTTAGTATAAGTCTGTGTCGCCACCGTAGTTACCCCATCCTTAGCAGTTGCGGTATAGGTAAAGACTCTAGAAGTTACTGTACTGGCTTTATAAGAAATCATCTCGTCAAGTTTACTAAGATCAATTTGATTAAAATTTGTAACTACAGGAAATGTTCCCTCTGGTGTTCTATATGTAATCGTATTATTAAACGAATCTTGATAATATCCAGAAAGTGTATCTCCAGAAATTGTTATTGTATTAGGATTCGTTTCAGTTGCAGTAATAGTTACAGGATATGAAGTCATAGTCATATCATCAACATATGTTACAGTATGAGAAATAGAAACATTCTCATTTACTGATCCAAGATTTGTTGATGACGGAGTCCAAGCCATTATGCAGATTTCGGTGGAATAGCGTCAACTAATACAAATCCAGAAGGAATACCTTTTGAATCTCTTTTGTAGGTTTTGTCATTCACCATTGTAAATGCCATCTTTCTACTACCTTCCATTTTATATCCCATATGAATCCATACTGAATTTGGGTATCGATATTCAAGAATAATCTGATCGTATGGAAGAATTCTTTCTAGTGCCTGAACATATTCATATGTTTTCTGTGCTTTGTTTGGTAATAAGATTCCAATATCTACTGCTCTACCTTTACAATGGTCAGAAGTTGCAGATTCATTTCCTACAACACCACGAAGACGATATCCTGAGTTAATTTTCCATTGATTTTTATAACCACCAATATTTCCTGGAAGAACTTCAAGCGCAGGTTCAAGTAAATTCTGTGCAGTCATTGCTAGATTACATACAATCTCTTGAACTGTAAATAATCTTTCTTGGCCAGTAGAACTTTCCTTTAACATTTGGTCTACTAGTCTATGTTCACCACCAACACCACCATCTATTAACATACCAAGAGTAAAGTTCTTGGATAAACGATAATCGTTTGTAAACTCTTTAGTGCTGTAGATAATTTTACAATCAACAGGAACTTCTTTAGCATTGGCTGATGGTCTAGTAATTGCTGGTGCTTCTTCTGCAGCAACTGGTGGTGGTGCACCAACCACACCCTCTTTTCTTGCTTGTTCAGCGGATGCAGCACGACCCTCTGGTGTGTCAAAGTCATCTGGTGTTTCAGCAACAGTCTTTTCTTCAAACTGTCTTTCTGGAGGGATCGCAAATGGAACTACAGGATTTGCTGGATTACCTAAAGGTGGAGGAGTTAATGGAACATCGTCAACATCGTTGGCACCATCAGCACCATTACCAAACTGACCCTGTGCATAATCCATTCTTGTAGTGCCACCAGATAGATAATTGGCTACACCTTCTGCCTCAACATTAGTTGTAGCACCTTTGATGCTTAACGCACCAACTGCTTGTGTATCGTGCACTCCATCTGATTTTGTATAGATGTTTGCTGCTTGAACAGAATAATCACCAGCAACTTTAACTTTCATGTCACCACCGACAGCTAAAGTTAAATCAGTGGCAACACCAATGTCGGCATTATTGCCTACTTTAATCGTAGCGTTTTGCTCGACTTGAATATTGGCATCTGTTTTAGAATAGATGTTTGCATTACCATCAACAGTAATGTTTAGTTCGCCTGAAACATGAACGCATCCATTCTTCTCCATTAATACAAAGTTATCACCAACTATGTAATTAACTTGAGTTCCATTTGGATCAATCTCAGAAAATGTTCCTGAACGATGATATGTATTAATTCGTTCATATCCTGGAGTATCATCAAACTCTTGAATGTGTCCAGATTCAGTTTCAAAAACTTTATTGAATGGATACTTTGCGCCATAAGGTGCTTCTGGTTGATCCCAAGTACCCAAATCTAATGCTTTAGGAACTGCACGAACACGAACTGCATCTTTTCGTTTAATCACAGTGCCATCAATGACACCACGAGCTAATCTATTAGTATCTGGTTCACCAATATAATCTTTTAACGGATATTTGTTATTTGGATCTCTAAATCCTGTAGTAAATGAACCTGTATCAATACTCTTTTGTGATGGTCTTGGTGTAGAGTCATCTCCATCTTTTGGTGGTTCTGGTGTTGGTTGTCCAGCATCTTTTTCTACACCACCTGAAGCTGACTTACCATAAAAATGTTCGTAATAGTTTTGTTTTAGTGCTGCAATATCAGGAGTGTTTACACCAACTGCTTTCTTAGCTGCAAGGAAGAAATCTGGATGGGCAGAAACTCCAACACCCTTTACTCTATCTTTAATATACAATGCAGCGACTAATGCTGATACATTAATATCAGTATCAAGAGAATCTGGATTATTAACAATATCTAAATTTAATCCAGTGGCATTTGCTAAGTTTTGATATCTTTGATAGTTGGCACGACCAGTTAATTGAATAAATCCACGACCATAGTATTTTCCACCATCGGCATCTGTTAGATTACCTAAGAAACCTTTACCTCGTTTTGTTGGACCATATGCCCATGAGAAAAACTGTTCTCTAGTAATTCCCTTTTTAGTGGCATTTGCATATGTGGCAATATCTTCTGGCGTAGCAAAGGAATAAACTTGTTTTAATCTAGTTTCACTGTAATTAAAATTCTCTAACTGTGGTATCCATCTTGACTCACCACCAGCAATACCTAACAACGCACACTTTTGCTCTTTGGTAGTTAATCCTACCTTATCACATGCAGCAATGAGTGCTTTAATACCTTCAGAGGATTTAGATGGATTAGTTGTAGACTTTGCTGGAGGTAATGTAGGAATTGCTGTATTAGTTACAGTTGGTTTAACCTCTGCAGCTTCTGTTCCAGTTGTTACTGGTGCACCAGAACCAGAAGTCACAACATTACCAGAACCATCTCTTAAAACATTTTCAAACACTCTGCTTTGACTTACTGCTACTAGATTACTTGGTGGATCTTCAAATTTAAGAATGTTCTCACCATAATTTACAACAGAGTTACTAATTGTAATTTGAGTTCCATTATCAATAGAAACAATAAATGTTTCAGCTGGAATACCAAATGCCAATACTTTCATATTGGCTTTTAATACTGATGTTAAATTAGTCGCACCAGTTTCTGGATCGTACAATGTTAATTGTCTTCCATTGGTTGGTCCAGGAACTGTTCTTAGTTCAATGTTTTCTGTTTTAGTTCCTGTTGAAATTGGACCATCGTCATCTTTATCTACTGGTGCTGGTGCATTTGGAATTCCACCAACAGTACCAATTATAATAGGTTGTTGTTGGTCTTCATCAGCAAAGATAATAATTACAGATGTACCTTCAACTGGACCAATTGGAGAATGTCCAATACCATTCATTGCAGCTGATGTGACAGGTTGAACTGGTACTGCCCATGGAAGATCTGATGTAGGAAGTTGTGATTTATCGTGGGTGTGCAAACCTACCACACGAACTTGGCAACGACCAAGTCTTAGTGGATCACTTCTATTTTCTACAACACCATAGTAAAAATTCATTATTTTGTCCTGTTCATATCCATCATAGATGATTCTTTAATAATTTCCATATAACACTCATGCTTTTCTCTATCAACATAATGATTGATAGCTGCAATAATGTAATTCCCAGAGAACATTTTATCTGTGGTATCACCATCTTTCTTTGATAGTGGTTCTATTCTTTTAAGATCTAATTTAATCTTCTGTCCGACAGTATAATCGCATCTTCCTGGAACTGTAATATTAATCTTGTTTGCTTCAGCTAGTTTTAGTAGCGAAATTCTTTCTTGATTTGATTTTGCATTAGTAACATCGCCAAAACCATTAAAGTTTCCAAAATTCTTTGGATAGGTAATAATTCTTGATGCTGCTCTAAATACGGAACGATCTGAGTTAATTGGATATTTGTTTAGATGTTTCTGCTGTTCAAATCGCTGAAACATATTGTAATTCTTAGCAGTATATGTTTTCTTTGTTACATCATACGATACTTGTCTTGATGAAAGCATTCCTGAACGAATACGATCCATATAATCAAAAGCAGTTGGAATACTAATTTCAAGAATACGCTTGTAATCTTTTTCTGGGTTTCTTACACTACCACCACCTGGACGATCGTCACGAGTATATTTGTCATAAACAAAATCTTGAAATATGGCATTTGTATAAAGTTGTTCTAAAGAGATGAAATAAAACCCATCACGATTCTCAAAGAAAACATAACTCGGTGTTCTATTTGTATTAATCGCAGTATCTGCAAGATACATAATATTTTGTACTGGTGTCCAATAATTAGAAATATACTTTACATTATTTAATGTGTCTTCAACATAAACCTTTTTATCAGATTCTAGTCCAAATGTTTTATCTTTGATAAATGGTTCAACTAACTTAGATATTTTATCAGCAAATACACGACTAGTTTTTTTATTTAAATCTACAACAGCTTCTACAGAAATAAAATGTAACTGATAAACAACTGACTTATCTCCAGTCATTTCTCTATTCGTCATTTTGTAAATGTAATATTTACCTTTAATATTATTCTTATCAAGAGTTGGTGTGCTAATTTCTAACTCAAGATATTCTTCACCAATAAATGGGAAAAGATTAACTAGATCTAAAGAGTCTTTTAGAATTAAACTTCCAGTGATAAATGGTGCAAAAAGATCTTCATAAAACTGAACATTAATTACCTGAGCACCTACATCCTGATAAAAACCTTTTGCAGTTATTATCTTAACTTTATCAATGCTGACATCGCCAGCGAATCTCAAAACTTGATTTGGTTTCATTACAACAGATCTTTATAATCTTTAAGAATTGTATTAATAATTTGTGGTGAAATAATTTTTATTCTTCGTTTCTCTTCATTTTCATCTCTAAACCATTGTATATTTGTCAAAGGAACTGCACCTGAAGCAGTTGAATTAACATTATATCCAGCAGCATTTACATAATGGTGAATGTAGTTTTCACGACCAGTTGTTTTAACTGTAACTGTGCCACCAGCAGTACCAGTTGGAGCAGACGCCACAGTAAATGTAAAGGTATCTGCTGTCGCAGATGTTATTGTGTATGTTCCATTGGGAGCATTTGTAGTGGCAGTTGCACCTGATAATGTAACTGTTGTAGTCGGTGAAGATAATAATCCGTGAATGGCTTTAGTTACTGTAATTGTTGTTCCACTATATGACCAACTTGTTGCAGTAAACGATGGATTAAATACTGCTTTACCTGCTTCAACTAATTCTGGTTCTGGTAAAGGAAAGTCTGTTAGATAATCATATCGTTGATTTGCTAACATAATAATCCAATGATATTCTGGATTACCATAAATCTTTTCTGCGATAATTTCTGGAGTCTCTCCATCTACAATATCATACTCATCAAATACGGTAATGTTTTCTAAAACCTCTTTACGAAATCGAACATTTCGTGTAATATCTTTTACAATAGAAGTTTTTGTTTCATATGGACCATATCGAAAGTCGTATAAAAATTCTGGGAATTCTTTGAAGTACATTACATACCATCCTTAACTTTATCTTTAGTGAGAAGAGCAAGTTCTCTAAAGTTCATTGTTACATTAATCTGAGTTGGCATACCATTTTCAAATGTAGTAAAGTTACCGTTTGGTGTATAGTTGATACTCATTTCTGTTAATACACAAGATGTATGGCGATGTAAATTTCTGTTTTCTAATCCATTTTGATAATAGAAAATATCAAACTCTGATGGGTAGATATAAACAAAATTATTTGCATCTTTAAATTCTGGATGCATGTGATATTTAAATTCGTAAATAATGCGCATTACATTTTCTGCTTCAGCTGCACTTCTTGGGAAGAACTGATAATCAAACTGAAATGTTCTAAAATCTACACCTTTAAATACTTGTTCTTTCTTTGGGTTTGCTGCTAATCCAGTAGCATTTGATAGTGCAGCACCACCTGGACCTTTTGATAGCATAAGATTAGTTACTGCAGCTTGTGCTGGTTCAGCAAGATCTTTAGCCTTACCACCACCAGAAGTTGCTTTTAAAATTTCTTCAATACCAGTAGATGCCATTGCCATTGCCAATGTGTCTTCTTCAGACCATTGCATACCATAACGAATCTGTAATTGATTTGGCACATGCATTGCTATAGCAGTCTTTAATCGTTTTTGTGCACGAGATGCCGTTGCTGCATAATTAGCAGTTGCACCAGCACCAACAGTAGCCAATGCTGCAGCACCAGCAGAAGCACCACCAATACCTAATGCCTTGCCTAATAGTGCACCACCTGCATTAAGAGTAGCATTTGCAGCAAATAACTTAGTTCTATCCAGATTTTGTGCAACAAAGTCTCCACGATCTCTTGGTGGAATTTCTTTAACGAATTGATCCTCTCCAAGTTCTTTTGCTAACTTGGAATCAACAGCGATATTAATATAAAATACAACATAGTTCCCACCATAACGATTATCGGAAGCCATTAAATCGTCTGGATATGAATGGCTCTTTACTTCATACTTGTTTAATTCGCCATTTTTTTCAAACTCTCGTGGACCACCTCGTTTAGTGTAGAGATTTGTTTTTGCTGAATCGATAGCATTGTCGATTCTGCGGATATCTGCTTGACTAGCCATTTTGTGCCTTTTGACCTAAATAAACGGAGTTTATCCTAATTACTTATTTATGTTCCATAAGAGAAAGTACACTCCAATATTCCCAGAAAAATACGCTGGAGATCCAACCAATATCATAATGAGAAGTTCATGGGAAACTATGTTTGCATCTTGGTGTGATAAAAACCCCAGTGTAGTTAAATGGTCTTCAGAGGAAACGATTATACCCTATCGTTGTCCTACGGATAATCACATTCATCGTTATTTCGTAGACTTTAAAATAACAGTAAATACAGGAAAAACATATCTTGTTGAAGTTAAACCCTATAAACAAACTCAGCTACCAGAATATCCTGGAAAACGAACACAAAGATACCTAATGGAGTCTTTAACATTTATGAAAAACCAAGCAAAATGGGAAGCTGCAACTAATTACGCTAAAGATCGTGGTTGGGAGTTTAAAATTATAACTGAACACGAGTTGGGTCTGACACCTAAATAATCTTATGGCTAAAAAATCAACCTTACTCGATGTATTTGAAAAGAATCAATACGACCTAAAAACAGCAGTTAAAAAGAGTCGTGCTTGGTTCGAACAACAAGTCTTAATAATGACTAGGCAACAACTCACTCCACAAAGAGTGTTAAATGGTAATCCTGCTCAGTTGGTCACAAAGATAATGCCTGGACACCTATACATGTTTGTATATGATCCAAAGACTAAAGCAGAACTACCATATTATGATAGATTTCCTTTAGTGTTCCCTTTTCGTAAAACTCCAGACGGGTTTATCGGTTTAAATATGCACTATTTACCATATCCATTAAGAATTAACCTATTGGACAATCTATTGACCTATTCGAGTAATCAAAGATTTGATGAAACCACCAGATTAAAATATTCATGGGCACTAATTGATGGTATGTCTAAGTATGCAGCTGCAAAACCCTGCGTAAAACAGTATTTGGTTGGGCATGTAAGAACTCAATTCCGACAAGTAGAATCTAGTAATTGGGCAACTGCTATGTTGTTACCTGTTGAAAGATTTGTCGGTGCATCTAAACAAGAAATCTGGGCAGACTCCAGAAAAATAATTAGGAAAAATTAAAATGGCACTTAATCTACCATTTTTAACAAAAGATACTGCTAGAGGTAATGCTAAACCTAGAAGCATAAATGATTTTATCTCTCAGGTTAAATCTGGGGCGATGGCAAGACAAAATCGTTTCGTTGTATTATTTACTCCTCCATCTGGCGTAAATCCACAAGCATTACAAAAAGTTCTTCTGTTCTGTGACACAGTGCAACTTCCTGGAGTTAATTTCTCTACAATTCAAAATAGAACATATGGTGAATTCCGTGAAGTCCCATACGAGAAATTATATGACAATGTAAACATGACTTTCTATGTTGACAACGATCTAAAAGTTAAAGATTTATTCGATCGTTGGATTGATCAAATTCAAAATCCAACTACAAGAAACTGGAACTACTATAACAACTACATTAGTAACATGGTTATTGAAGTTCAAGATATCAATGATAATACTCGTTATGAAATGACTCTATGGGAGTGCTATCCAAAGAATATTGGTTCAATCACTTTGGACCAAGCATCAAAAGAGATTATGAAACTTCCAGTAACTATTCAATACAAATATTGGACAGCAACTGCAGTGACTCCATTAAAAGATGGCGAGAAAGTTCCAACAAGTTGGTTTGATAAACTAACAAAGAACTTTACTGGATTCCAAGAAACATTAAACAAAACTATCGGTACTCAGGCAGGTAATTTCCTAACAGGTTCTGCTCTTACATATGGTGTAACTAAACTTCCTGGATTATTAAAATTCTAATGAATAATTGGTTTAACAGTATGTTATCAGACGGAATCAATGGTTCTGTTTCGAGCAAGAGAGTTATAACTCTCTTGGCATTTTTAATATGTGCATTTGTAATGATAATGGATGTGTTTGGATATAAAGGAACACCTGCATTATTTGAGTCCATGATATATATTGTTATAGCTGGTCTAGGATTTACTGCATCAGAAAAGTTTGCCAAGAAAGATTAAAAATGTATCAATATAAATGTAAAATTAATAAAGTTCTTGATGGTGATACTGTTGATATCGATTTAGACTTAGGGTTTAATATAATCTTAGTAAATCAACGAGTTCGTATGGCTGGAGTTGATACACCAGAATCAAGAACTACAAATAAAGAAGAAAAAGTTAGAGGAATTTTATCTAAGAAAAAATTAGCTGAAAAACTTCCTATTGGATCATGGCAGATTATTGAAACACAAAAATCTGATAGTAATGATGATAAATTCGGCAGAATTCTTGGAATTTTTATTCTTGAGGATGGAACAAGAGTTAACGACTGGTTAATAAAAAATAACTATGCTGTTCCATACAAAGGTGAAAATAAAGAATTAACACAAGCAGAACATCAAGCTAATAAAAAGATTTTAATGGAGCGTGGTGAATTATAATGAAAATTGATGACTCGTTATCTGAAGCATTTGAAGTGAAACCAATGACACCAACTGAAGTAATTGATACAGATGGTGTAATTGTATCACAATCAAATAATAAAATTGAAGATGATTATGAAGTAACTCGTAATAATCTTCGTATCCTTTTACAACAGGGACAAGAGGCACTACAAAAGTCTTTGGATGTAGCTATGCAGTCAGAACATCCTCGTGCTTTTGAAGTTGTTGGAAATCTAATGAAGCAGTTGGCAGATATAAACCAACAATTATTAGATTTACATCAACAGAAACAAAAACTAGATGAACCATCTAAGGCAGAAAAAGCCAAACAGGTTACAAACAATGCTATCTTTGTAGGTAGCACTGCTGAGTTGAATAAGTTAATTAAGAATATGGCTAAAGGAGAATAATATGGCATTACCGATGATGAGTGCACCGACCTATACAATGGTCGTGCCCTCGAGTGGAGTGAGTGTGAAGTTTAGACCTTTCCTCGTTAAAGAGGAAAAGGCACTACTAATCGCACAACAGAGTGAAGATATTGGTGTTATGATTCAAACTTTAAAGGGAATCATTAACACTTGTGTACTAGACACACTTGATATTGATAAACTAGCGACATTTGATCTTGAGTATATGTTTACTCAAATTAGAGCAAAGTCTGTTGGTGAAATTATTGAGTTAATATTCCCATGTGATATCGACCATGGTGAAGATAACGAAAAGGCTAGAGTTAAAGTTTCTATTGATTTAACTACATTGATTGTAGAAAAAGATCCGAATCACAACAACAAGATTAATCTTTTTGGTGATGTTGGAGTCGTTATGAAATATCCAACTATGGATGTTATGAAACGATTAGAAAATCTTGATACAAATGACTTAGATAAAGTGTTTAGTGTAGTTGCAGATTCTATCGACTACATCTATCAGGGTGAAGAGATTTTCTATGGTAAAGAACAGAAACATGAAGAGTTGTTACAGTTTTTAAACAATCTAACCTCTGAACAGTTCGTTAAGGTTCAACAATTCTTTGCTACAATGCCAAGAATTAAAAAGGAAATAGAATACACTTGCCCTGTGTGCCAAAAACAACACAGGAAGATGCTGGAGGGCATGCAAAGTTTTTTTTAATTAACCTTTGTCATGAAACATTGGCGAATTACTATAAAATGAATTTCGCTCTGATGCAGTACCACAAATACTCACTAACGGAACTTGAGGAAATGATTCCGTTTGAAAGAGAAGTGTATGTTTATATGTTGATTGAGTATCTAGAAGAAGAAAAGAAAAGAATAGAATCTAAAAGAAGGTAAAAGATGGCAGTCATAACAGCATCACCTAAAAATTTCGTTAGACTAATCGAGTTGCAGGAAACTGCAAACGAAAATCTATTTACAATGCGTAAGTTACTGGAAACAGCACAACTTACTCAAATAGCGACTTTAGTTGAAACTAAAAAAATTGATGATGATGGGGATCGTCAAGAAAAGATTGAAGCAGATACTCTTGAGACAGATAAACAACTATTAGCAACACAGAAAGAAATGCTTGCTAATATGAAAGAGCAAGCGAGGATTCGTACTCAAGAGGCAGAAGCACTGGCCACTATGGCTGAAGGAATGAAGACATTTAAAACAATTGGTGAACGAATCGGTGATCTGAAAAAAGGATTTACTGAAAAATTCAGTATGTCTGGTATTATGAAATCTCTAAATGTTGGTGGTGTTTTTAATAAGTCTATTGAAAAAGACAAATTTATAAAACAACAACAGGCTATAGATCCAACTAAGAGTCGCAAAGAATTAGCAGAAAATTTTAAAGGTGCACAAAAAGCATCTAAAGAAATTAAAAAAAATGAAGCTGCAGTAGAAGAGTTTAAAAAGACTACTGGATTATCTGATTCTGATATAGGTAAAACTGTAAGAGGTAAAGAACTTCTATCAAAAAGAGAATCTCTTACTTCAGAATATTCTAAGTTTGATGCGAGATCGCAGTTTGTTAGACAAGAACCTGAAAAGGCAGAATTAATATCAATGAAACCAGCAGAAGAAAAGACACCTACTGCTGCATTTGCTTCTGCTGGTGAACAACAAGAAGCTGCAAATGAACAACTAAAGGTTCAAGGTGCACAGGCAGATCTCCTAACAAAGATAGAAGAAAATACTCGTCCAGGTGGCAAAGCAACTACTGCAGCAGCAAGTAGTGATAGCGGTGGAGGTGGTGGAATTCTTGGTGGTATTGGTGCTGGTCTTGCTGCACTCGGTAAAGGTTTACAAGCATTAGGTTCTGGTGCTGGTAGAGGGATTCAAGTATTTCTCCGTGGACTTGCTAGCGGTCTTGCTGCTTTAGCAAACCCAGCTACACTAATTGGTCTTGGTGCTGTTACACTAGCGATAATGGGTATTGGTAAGGCACTTGAAATGGCTGCACCATTTATGGAAGCATTTGCTCCAGTCTTAATGAAAGTCGTTGAAACAATTCAAACTGTATTTGTTGCAGCTATTGAAAAGATTCCAGAAACTATTAGAGCAATCGGTGAAGTCATCATGGGAGTTATCGGTGCTATCTCTGATTCTATCGTAGCAATCATTGATGCAGTTACAAGTAGTATAGAAAGATTAGCAGCAATTGATGGATCAAATCTACTTCAAGTTGGTGCTGGTTTAGGGGCAGTAGCATTAGGTATGGCTGCATTTGGTGCTGGCTCTGCCGTTGCTGGTGTTGGTAATCTCGTTGGTGGATTACTTGGTGCAGTAACTCCAGGTGGATCTGCTGTTGATCAAATTATGAAACTCGGTGAGAGTGGTCCAAATATTGAGAAGGCAGGCATCGGGGTAGAAAAACTAGCATCAGGATTAAGAGCATTCTCTGCCATAGACACTGATAAGATTAAAGCGATTGCTGCATTACCTACTGATAAAATTGCAGCGATGGGTGCAGCGATGGGTGCAGCTGGATTGGTGAATAGTAAGTCTGCTGAGAATCGTGCAGCAGAAGGACAATCTGGTGGAGGTGGTGGCAATACTTCTGTTGTTGCTCCAACGATTAATAATACAACTCGTCAAACACAACTAATTAAACCACCAGTAAGAAATCAAGAGTCATCTCTTAGTTCTTGGCAACGAAGCAAATACGCATAAAAAAAGGGATCGTAAAGATCCCTTTTTAATTTCTACTCTAAAGATTAATCTTCTTTAGCAATCTTCTCGAAGTAAGACATAACATCATCGTCATCGTCATTAATCTCAGGCATCTTTGGTGCTGGTTTAGAAGCAACCTTTGGTGCAGATGCTACTGGACGATCTTCCTGTTCGGCAATCTCTGCAGCAGACTTGCTTGCAAAAGAATCACCAGACAAAACTTCATTGAGTTTCTTTTTCAACTCATCATAAGATTTAAAGTTTTTACGATCTGTAAACTCAGACAACTTGGTTTGTGCGTTTACGATAGCCAATAGTTTTTCTTCATTATCAGAAACTGCCACTGGTTCGCTGAAACCTGACTCATCATAGTTGGCGTAACCATCTTTCTTACGCATACGCATTTTGAAGTTTGCACCTTCCCACAAATCAAAGACATTGACTGGCTTCTCGTCTTCAAAAGTTGGACGAGCCTTGTCCATAATCTTGTCAAAGATTTTCTTGCCGAATTTAAACAAGAATACCTTACCCTCGTTTTCAGGATGCTTTGGATCTGATACAATCAGAACATTGGCAATGAAAGAGAGTTTACGCTTTTGTTTGCGAGCGATTTCTTTGTTGGCTTCAGAACCAGAGTTCCAAAGAGTGGTGTTCAACTCACCAACAGGATCGTTCTCACCAAGAGTGGTTAGAGAGTTTTCAATATACCACTTACCAGTTGGACCTTGGAAGCCATGAGAAAAGATTCGAACCCATGGGAGTTCATCACCTTCTACTCGTGGAAGAAAGCGAAGTGTGGCTGTGCCATTACCTGCTTTGTCACCTTCCAATCGCCAAAAGCGATCATCGACATATGACTTAGTTTCTGTTTGGGGGTTTGCGACTTTCTCGAATGCATTAGAGATTGCACCAAAGTCTGAGTTGCGCATTTTGCGGAGTGCTTGAATATCCATCGTATTTTCCTTTGTATATATGTATTACGGATTATTATTTTGTATATGTTGAATGTCGATTTCATCAGTCATTTCAATATCATCATCAAAGATGTCATCATCTAAATCAATATCTTCTTCAACATAACTATTTAGCGTTTTCATACCACCACTCTTTTTATTGTTAGAGTGATTGGCATGTTTTCCAGATCGCCCACTGGCATTCTCATCATCGTAACGATGAGGTTGTTTCTTATAAGTCTTACCCATGATTTATTCTGCAAGTTCTTCTTTGAAGGCACTAAAGATTTTCTCTATCTTAATCTTATCGTATTTCACGAATCCAGTCAACTTTTTAATTCTACGCATCTCATTATCCCAGATGTATTTTACAGATAGATTCTGATTCCATTTTTCAATGATTCCTGAAAAGTCGTCTATGATTCTTAAAGTTTCTATTGCAATTTTACCACCAACAAACATCTTCAATGCTACAGGATATTCGTTTTCGGTAAACTCAAATATTGCAGAGTGTTTTAATCGGTTTGTTTCTATGTGTGTGAGTAGTGTTGCCAAATCGTCCACAAAGATCTTGGTGATACTTTGCTTTCGTTTGTTCCATTGCATGAAGTTATCTTCCGCTTCCTGACCAGCATAGATTGCAGTATCATTTCCATATGCAAAATTAGAAACAAAGAACTGAATAATCTCTTTATCGTCAGAATGCTTCTGTGCTAACTTCTCAAATATGTATCTGTCATTCCTAGCATTAAATGCCTCACGAGTTCCCTTAACATTTCCTCTGTTTTGGAAGACATCAAATTTGTCAGTGGTAAAGTGAAGTTTAATTGCTAGGTAATAACGGTATGCTTTATATCCGTCCATCGCTATATTTTGCTCTAAGTTTTCTACATTCTTCTTTCACTTGTATTGGAAAGTCTGGAGAAATTTCAGATATACTACAATCATATCTCACCGACAGTCCTTTGAAAGAATCTTTTGTATACCAAAAGAAACCAAATTGGCACATCATGAATACTATGAGTGCAATAATGGTTAGTTTATTTTCAGACATCTAGTTGTGCTTGTTTAGGTAGGTAGTTTAATTCTCGAAAGTTCATTTCGATTTTATCTTTGAGTGACTTGTTGATAAGTTTAGAAACATCTTCTGGCTCAAGGTAATTCTCTTTACAATACTCGAGCACGGCATCCATATAAGTCATCTTTTTATCTCGAACAATCTGCTCGATGTATAGAGAAAACTCATTGGCTGTTTTAAACATTTCGTTCCTTAGCGATCCAATACTCAGTGTTTTTAATTTCTTGATTGAGTGCTCCATATTCTTTTAATTTAGTCCTGTATAATTTCCAAATGGGTGTATCAGTTTTATCTGGATCCATCTTTCGTTCAAACTTTTCCAAATACAAAGAAAAGAATTTATCTAACTTCATTTTTTTAACAAGAAGTTCATGTCGTTTTTCATTCAGCGTCATAATATATTATACCTTATTTGTTATTGCAAGACAAGTTAATCATTGTACCACCATAGAATGCAACATCCATAATAAGGGCATCGTTTTCAT
>Ga0247723_1000131_pt1 | contig 47261 bp, 52 predicted proteins | sample MSEWelMarce5H_FC_FD_189079 | JGI IMG/M metagenome (GOLD analysis project Ga0247723, IMG submission 189079) | Subsurface sediment microbial communities from gas well in West Virginia, United States - MSEEL Well Study Marcellus 5H_FC | ecosystem: Environmental > Terrestrial > Deep subsurface >...
GAAGAAGCGAGTGTTAATGCAGTCCACATTGGTAGTTCCACCCGGAAACAAGTCGTTCAATGAACTCTTCAAGTCGTCTGGAAAGCAATACGACTACGTGAGCGAACCGTTCTTAACACCCGAAGCACTCCCAAACCATGCTGCAAAGTTTGTGACGGTATTGAAGTCGATTGAACAAGGAACGGGTGTCTGTTTAGTCTATTCCAACTTTGTTGCGTTGGGAGCACGGTTGTTTGCGATGGCGTTGGAAGAACATGGATATGCACCGTTCACAGGCACTCCACTCTTGGCTTCTTCGAGTTACAAGGGAAACACACAAGGCCGTTACATTCTCTTGACTTCGGACAGTTCCGAGAACGAGATTTCCAAGTTATTGTCTGCGGTCAAGAAACCTAATAATCGAGATGGGTCACAAATCCGTGTCGTAGTCGCAGGGCCCATTGTCTCGGAAGGTGTGGATTTCAGATACATGCGTCAAATCCATGTGTTGGACCCGTGGTGGAACATGAGTCGTATCGAGCAAGTGGTTGGACGAGGATTACGCACATGCTCCCATCAAATCCTTCCCTTCGAAGAGCAGAACTGCACAGTGTATTTTCATGTGATGCGCACGGGTGATGGAAAGGAGTGTTTTGATGAATACACCTACCGCACCAAGGTCGAACAAAAAGCCTTGAAGATTGCACGAGTGCGTAAAGTCTTGGCGGAATCTGCGATGGATTGTCCGTTACAAAACTCAATCAATACACTGCCCGAAGACTGGAAGAACTTGGAAATCGACCAGACCTTATCCGAAGGACGCAAGACTGTAACCTATCGTTTGCGTGGAATGATGGCTCCAGCCTTTGATGATACGCCCGATGTAGCGGCGTGTATCGTTCAACCTAGTGTAGAAGACCCCGAACATGTGCGTCCTCTTTCCACCTATTTGGATGTGCGTGACGAAGTGCTTGAAAAGGTTTCACGTCTCTTGGTGGATAAACCCATTTGGGCGCGCGAAGAACTCATCAGTGTCTTGCGACCGTATACGCGTGAAGTGGTATTGTATAACCTTCAACAAGCCATCTCGTCTGGATTCCGATTCAAGGATTCCTTTGGACGACCCAGTTTATTGGAGTCACGAGGAGACCTGTATGCTCTCGCAGCCATTGGAACTCCGAATGAAACGATGGTCGAACGCACGACGGAACCGCCTGTGCGTGGAAACATCGACTTGCCCGAAGTGAAACCGTCCGCAGCACCGTCGGAGATTGCATCGGACCTGATGGATGTGAAACGAACTGCCTTCAAATTTCCAGGCGATGCGTCCACTCGGTTTTCAGAGCAAGTCTTGAATGGATACATCTTCGACCACGAGTTCACCGATGGAGAGAAGCGAGCCTATCTTAAAACACATCCCTCCCTTCCGTTTGCGTCACGATTGTATGTCGACGGCACCGACTACATTGTGCTTGGAAAGGATGCCTTTGAACCACCTGAACCACCCATTGGAGATGACCTGACAGCGTATCGAGCGTGGAATGCCGCACTGTTAACCAAGTTCATCGAACAAAAAGATACATTGTTTGCGTCCTTGAAGAACGGTAAGCTCACCATCAGCAAGATGTCTGTGGAAGGAGACACCATCACCCGCAAGCGAGAAAAAGGAAGCAAGAAGTTTGAACCGATTGTCTGTGATACGGGCGAGAACACCACAGGCATCATGAACTCGTTTGCGACCTTTGTGGATTCAAAGGGTGTAGGACTGCCTAAAATTGGAACCAAGGGAATGACGGGTCCCCAACGATGTGTCTACATTGAACTACTGTGCCGCGAAGAACATAATTGTGTGTGGATTACACCCGAAGAACTTGCAGTGCTCTATGATGGAAAAGCCTCCAAAGGACAAACTCCTACGAATCAAGATGTCTTTACGGAGGCATTTAGAAAATGAATTCGAACGAGTCAGTAAGAGTAGAGTGTATGGGTGACCCTTTGTTTGAACGACGCGAACTCGTACGAAATGTCCACATTGATTCTCGATTCCTTCAGCGAAATATTCAAGCCAGTTTGGTCGCACAACTGCGCATGAAGTATGAAGGAATCTGCTTGTCGGAAGGCTATGTTCAGCCGAAAAGCATTACAGTCATTGAACATTCGTTGGGTCGCGTGAACTACATCAAGGGCGGATTAGAGTATACGGTCAAGTTTCAAGCGGATTTATGCATGCCTCACCCTGGACAAGTGTTTCGTATGCCTGTGGTCCTCAAGAGCAAACTAGGATTACACGCAGAGTCTACGCCAATCAAAGCCTTATTGCCTCGTGACCTTCACATTGGACTCACAGACTTTGAAGAGGTTAATGAAAAGGAAGAGATTGAATATGAAGTGGTGGGTGCACGATTCCAACAGGGTGACGAGTCGATTGTCGTGTTGGGTAAACTGTTAAAAATCGTTCAGCCTGCACAAGAGACCACCGAGGTACCGACACTGGACGACATGCCAATGTTAGCCGCTCCCGTTGGAAAGGAGGAGTCGGCTGTGAAGAAAGTCACAGTTGACCTAGCAGCCACCAAAGGACCCGAGGCAGCGCGGAAACGAAAGGTCAGATTGAATCCAGAGGCAAAGACAAATGAAGCGGTCCCAGAAGGAAAAGCTTAAGGAACACCTTGATAAACTAGACGCACAAGAGCACGGGCAGATTTTTGATATTATCAAGCGATACACAGACAACTTCACAAAGACCCAGAATGGCGTATTGGTCTCTTCCGATGTCCTGTCCGATGAATGCCTGCTTGAAATCGAAAAACGAGTTGCTTACTACATGGACCAACGCAAGACCATGGATTTTAACCGAAAGCAATGAACCCTTTTTTGGTCGCAAGGAATCCAGTCGCATGTCCCTCTTTGGTTCGTGACCCTGGTCGTACAAAGTAGTTGTGCTCGTGGTATAATGCATCAATCAACTCGTAGTTAGGTTCGCCAACCTCATTAATCAGGTAACCCTTTGCGTAGGTTTGAATACGTTCGACAAGTAGGGAAGGTCCAAGAATGATATCCTCTTGGCCCATAGTAGGTAAGTTTGAGTTCTCCAATTCATTCAATAGTGATAGTAGTTGCTCCATTAAGTCCATCCACTTTCCAACGCGAAGATTCGTTTTGAAAAAACGGACGGAATTGCCTCCATGTAGAAAGATAATATGGAGACTCTCATTCCTTCGTCTGTCCAAAAGGACATTCAAGAATTAGTGTCAATTGCAGCAAAAGATACACACGCAGAACTTGAAATTAAAGTGCTCGCAGGTCAACTTCAGACCAAGGACACTGCCGACCGAATCGTCAAAGCCATTGAAGGCATTACACTCGGCGATTCAACCGACCAACACCGCGCAACCTTTTCATACTCGGATGGATTGCGCGTCTCGGTGTTTGGAGCCGAGAACATCCACAAAGTTTGTAGCACCAGTAGTTTCCGCGGCGTACCTCTGGCCGTAGAACGAAAGCGCAGATACTTTGATGCGATGAAGACCGAATCCACCAAAGACATGATTGATGTGCCTGAACTCCGACTCCGATTCACACTTCGACATGAAGAACCGCTTCGTAAGGATTTCAGCGGTTCACCCATGGATGCCGCTTCGTATGTCCGCATTCTTCACCGCAAGTCGTGGACTACAACCGATAAGTTGTTACGCATCGACTTGTCGCAAGTCAAGACCAAGTTGAAACAACACAAGAGCTTTGCAGAGATTCTTCGTCAGACACCCACCTATGAACTGGAAGTGGAAGTGATTGATAAGAAAGCCAATGCAAAGTCCATCGTTGAATCGATGCTCCGAACTGTTGAACCGTTGTTGGCTGCCTTCCAACAATCTGCATTCCTCATCACGGAATCGGACCTTCAACGCTACCGAATGGACTTGGAAGCCACCAAGATGCGCTTCATCAATCCAGTCACGATGGAACGCAGACATCTCATTGCAGAGCGACCCAACAACATTCTCACAGGCTATACAGTCACAAACAAAGCCGATGGTGAACGATGCTTCTTAGTGGTCGCACGAGACAAGCATGTTCTCCGATGGTCACGCGATGGGCGTATTGCGTGGACTGGACTGGTTGCGACCAAGGATACACATGTAGGGGACATTCTAGATGGAGAATACCTTCACGACCGTAATCTCTACTGCATCTTCGACGCCTACTATTTCCGAGGCAAGAACTTGTTGCGATTACCGTTGATGACGACCGATGAAGATGTGACCAAAGACCCATTGAAGAGTCGTCTCGGATGCGCACACCTATTCGTAGAAGACCTCAAGAGAGACTTTACCACTGCATCTGCACGAACACCGTTACGCATTGAAACCAAGTTGTTCCTTGCGGGCAATGGACCTGCGATGGAACAGGCGATTCGAACCATGCTCGATACACAGTTCGAGTATCCTACCGATGGTCTTATCTTCACACCTCGTTCCTCTCCTGTCGCACCGATTGGAGAACGCAAAGGAGATACCTGGTTACATGTCTACAAGTGGAAACCCGCAAGTCAGAACTCCATTGACTTCTTCGTGACCTTCAAGATGGGTGAAAGCTATGACCCAGTGATTGGTCAACGAGTCGTGCGTGGAAACCTCTTCATCTCCCGCAGTCCAGGGTCAGACATTGTGTATCCATGCGAGACACTCACAGGTGAATACAAGGTTCCTGAAATCGCAGCTGAACTGCGTGTAGCCTCTGAAACACGAGACCGTGCTCCTTCACCCTTTCAACCCACGGCACCCAAAGCACCTGACGCTTACCAAATATTGATTCCAGTCAATGCAAAAGGTATTCCAGTGGACGAAGAGGAAAATCGTATTGAAGACAAGACCATCATTGAATGTTCTCGCGATGTAGAGCGTGGACGATGGAAAATCATGCGAACACGCTACGACAAGACCTACCAGAACCGAGTCTTGAATCAACCACAGTTTGGGAATGATATTCAAGTTGCAGACTCGATATGGACCAACATCCACAATCCAGTGTCCGAAGAGATGATTCGTTCGGTTCAGAGCAGTCCTCCCAGTGATACCTTTGAAGATGAGTTGTACTATCGAGACAGTCTTGAAGCACGCGACCGAGTCATGAAGGATGTGATGAGTTTCCACAACAAAATCAAAGAGAAGCTCTATCAAGTCAATATCAAGCAAGGTGATACGCTCCTGGAACTTGCAGTTGGACGAGCTAATGACCTTCACAAGTGGCGCAAGACCAAACCGTCGAAGATTGTAGGTGTTGACTACTCGCGTGGAAACATTGAAGGCTCACGACAGGGCGCGTGTGTTCGATACCTCCAAGAGAACGCCAAGCAGAAGTTACCGCCTGCGTTGTTCATTGAAGGTGATATGACCCAACCTCTGCTACAACAAGAGAACCGATATCTCAAAATCTTAGACAAGCAAGCACCTGCACCGACTGAATACTTACAGAAGTTCGTTGGACTGACCGAGTTTGATGTGATTTCGTGCCAGTTCGCCATTCATTATGCGTGCGAATCTGAAGAGACCTTCCGAACCTTTGTAGGCAATCTCACACGACATGGAAAAGGCGTATTCTTTGGAACCTGTATGGACGGACAATCGGTCTATTCCTTACTGCTCGGAAAGGACGGACATCGATTCCGTTCAAAGGACCAGTTGTTCGGTGAGTTCTCCAAGCAGTATGCCGATGGAGATGGATGGACGGAAGAGTTTGGAAAGACCATTACGGTCAAGTTGGAGAGCTTCGAGCGCCCGACCAAAGAGTATCTCGTTCCGTTTGGAAAGGTCACAGACATCTTACGAGAGAATGGGTTTGAATTGGTGAAGACCATGACCTTCAGTGAAGAGTATGCATCCCAAACCCAGTTCGTGTTAACGGGTGACCTACAAGCCTTCTCATTCCTCCACCGCGGGTTCATGTTCAAGCGTGTCGAAGCCAAGCAGGAAGTCGAAGTGCCGATGGTAGAAATCCCTGCAGCCGAAGTCCCAAAAGAAGAAGCACCCAAAGAGGAAGTTCCCACAGAGGAACCCAAGGAAAAGAAGAAACGAGTGCTCAAAGTGAAAGTGCCCAAAGAGGAAGGTGAACCACCTGTGTTCTTCTTCGCAGGCAATCCAGCGTTGAACGAGTTCAAAGAGTTCAGCAGTATGCACGAAGCACCGATACAAATTGATGGAACGACCTTTCCAACGGTCGAGCACTACTACCAATGGTCCAAAGCCAAACAGTTTGGAGACGGAGAGATTCAAGGGAAAATCATGAAGACTGCGAGTGCCAAGTCAGTCAAGTCGTATGGAAAGAAAGTCAAGAACTTCAATGACGAAGCCTGGAACGAACGAAAAGACCAGGTGATGCGAGTGGCGGTCAAAGCCAAGTTCATGCAGCATCCAGAGTTACTGAAGAAACTGCGCGACACGGGTACACGACCGATTGCTGAAGCCGACCCTCGTGGAAAGTACTGGGGCATCGGAACCTCTGCGGACACTTCAAAGGCCAAAGACCCTGAACGATGGCCTGGAAAGAACGTGTTGGGAAAGATACTGATGGAGCTTCGAACTGAATTGAAAGATTCGTAAGTAATAATGGGACAAAACTCTGCAAAGCCCCAAGCATTATTTCTTCCTCCTCTTCCTGGTGGACCAGGTGGAATCGCAGACCAAGCTGCGACTGCGTATGCGCAAGGAGCTCGAACCCCTGGAGAAGTTGCAGTCCAAATGGCACAAAATCAACTGTTGGCAATTGTCTTCACACTCATCATTCTAGGGATTGTCTTTTTGGTCTATTGGTGGATGGGTAAAGAGGTCCCGATTCAAAAGACCGTCCAAAAGTTCCGCAACATTCAACCTCACGATGAAACACCTGATAAACATCCTTACGAACGAGATTGACGATAGTAATCCTCATACGACATGCGCGCCGTCGGAGGTGGACTGTTTGAAATAGCGTGAGGGACAAAGCGATTAAACAATTGCTGTCCCACAACCGCTGAAGCCTGTTCGGCAGTCATCTCACCTTTTTCAATCTTTCGTTTCAGGTTCAACATTTCAAAAAAGGTTTGGTCCAGTCTCTCTTCAATGTGTAGTTGATAGAGACTGGGGTAATTGAAATACAGAGTCTCGTTCTCTGCCTTGACGGCTTGTTCGTATTCCAACTTCTTTCCACTCTGTTTCAAAGCACGATACTTTGCCTTGCTTGCATCCATCTTTCGCACCAGAGCTTGAATCTGGGTTGCGGTCAGTTGAGTGTCGTTGATATTGCGTTCCCCTTCACGGACTTCATCGGGTGTAAGTTCACGAGCCTGCATGTTTATAGGAAGACCCTATAGTTTAAACGAGAACCTCCCGCAGTTTCAACATCAGACTATCGCATTCAGACGAATGGGTCATTCCAGTCAAGATGATGTTGCCCGTTCGAAACACTTTTGCAATCCATTTGGTGTCGGGGAAGTAGATTTTGACTGCAGGATAGACTGCAGGTTCATAGTTGGTCTTGAATCCTTTGGTCCGTAGTGTAGCATGAAGTGTATCTCGCGAGAGATTGGTGACTCCTACAAGTTTGGTCTTGTAGTTCATCAATACGACACGACGCTGGTCAGAGGTCCATGTGCCTTCAAGTATCGCATGAGGACAGGTGGTTGTGATGTGGTCGCGCAATCGTGTGGTGACATCTCGGTCGTAGCGTTCATCCAAGACGCCCGTGATATGAAACACGCCATTCTGGAAGATTTTGATAGTGATTTCCTTATCTAGTAAGGTTCCGTCACCTGAAGACATCACGACCAAGGTAATACTATTATGTCCGAATCCAGTGGTTCTTCGGGGCTGTGCAGTGGTCTTGCGATGACGAATACGGTCCTTGCGAGACTCTCCACGACGAAGAACGCCTTGTTTTTCAATTTTGATAATACGGTCTGTGAGTGGAAGTTCATGAACCAAAGTGTCGGTGTTCAACTTGACTCCCATCGTGTACAATACGACCATCGTGGTGAGTGTTGGTGAATCCATTGGGTCTTTCTGTGTAGAGGGTATTGATTTCGTTTTTCCACGCATGCGACAACGAAAGAGGAAACGCAGTCACCAGTCCACAGGTGAACTTACGCAGTGCTTTGCGTAGAATCACTTCTTCATGCGGTGTTAACATCCATCCATCGAGATACCCAAACCATAATCGAACGTCGGTTTGATGGGCACAAATGTCTTCAACCGTTTGTGCTAACTCGTCCAGTGGAGTCATTGATAAGTCAATCCAATGAAGGGGTCGTTCCATCTTGAAGGTATAGACCTCCAACATTCTCTGTTCTACGAAGAAGTTCAGTAAATACTTACGCGTTGGGAATCGATGTGTGAATGAATGTACCGACCTTGTCCTTCAAGGCAGTCTGTTGTGCGACCGTCAAGGAACATCCACACCCCCTCGCAAACACAGGTGGCTTGCCACACACTTGGCAACACGCTGCGGATGAATAGCCGCGTTGATAGGCGTTCTTTGCGGCTTGTTTGAGTGCGGCTTGCTCATCTGTGCGCAATAAGTCATTGTATTCAGGCATTGCCGTCGACGAGTAACAAACAGGATTAATCTGGGAAGGTTTTGCGTTACGGGGTAGTTCCGATTGAGCCACTGCCTGACCCGCAGTGTATTCGTTGTAGACGGATTGGTCTTGAACGGTATGTGCCTTAGCATAGCGTGAGTTCACGCGGGTGGTAGGTCCGTCCAACACAAGTACACACGCAGACGCAGGACGCTTGCTGTCTTGGACACCTGAGGCTGCTAATCGTTTGACGATTTCCGTTTGATGTCCTGCGTCACGATGGGGGCGTGTATCTTGGACCTTTCCAAGGCGTTGTTGCATTCGTCCTAGGTATTCACTATACGAAGACATTTACTCTTTACTGTGAAGTAAAAAGGAATGGATGTGTTACGGATACGGATTCCGAACATTCACTATTGCTGTGAGAAGGACTGCTATGAGCTGTCGCGGTCAATGCGGTGTCGTGAATGTACACTCAAGCTCTTCTTAAACGCCAGGGTGCGTCAAGAAATGCCTGCGACAACACTCCCGCGTCAATCCAAGGTTGTCCATAGCACGCCCCTCTGCCGTTTTTTGTGTGGTTGAGGTGAGATACACCAACTCATCCTTTTCAGACCGTCCATCTTCAACACGATTCCCTTTGACCAACGCTAGATAGTGTTTCCACTTGCCCGCAATGGGCAGATTACAGGTATAGCAACGAATAGGTATTGGGAAGTCCATACTCTCTCTTGTTATCCTTTTCTACTTCCGTTTTTCTTGTCTACCGAAGAAATAATGAAAACTCGTGTCCTTGTCATCGTCGGTGTCATCGTCCTCCTACTCATACTTTCCTTTACAGCGTTAGGCGTCCAGCAGCAGGTCTTTCCAGGTGTCGTGGACCTTCCCACACGAATCCAACGCGATTTAGCCAACGAGAAAAAGCGATTCCTTCCCGAGAACAGCGTCGATATTTCAATGGCGATGAAGCTGATTACCCATGAACCGCCGCGTTTCTATGGACCCGTTGCATCCCAGCCACCTCTGTTAATGTACCCTCCTTCTGAAGAGACCCTCGAACGAATGTCGGGCAGATAAATAATGAAAGCCTTCAAGCAGTTTCTATTAGTTGCATTAGTTGTGATTGCATTGTTCCAAGCAGGTGTCGGAGGACTCCGAGACATGTTTGGATTCAGTCTGTTCGGTATCTCGGCCCAACATGGTTGGCACGATGCTATCATTCTACTCTTACTTGCTATCTTGGTTGCAATTACCATATAACCTCCAACTCTTGCGCTGACCAATATTCTGCAGTGTCGTTGGGCATCTGACGACGAATCAAGAAGGGTAGCTTTCTCTGTTCAATTTCTCGTTTCGCAACATTCCATACAAACATCGGGTCGCTTGTTTTGAGTCCTTCTAGACTCACCAGCGGTTTCGCTCCCTGTGCAATCTGTTCTGCGCGTGTCGCCAGTAAGGTGGTGTATTCGTATTTCGTAAAGTATTCGCGTGTCTTGCGGGGTTCCTTTAAGGCTTCCATCACTTGCGTTCGAAAGACTGGCTTGACTTCAGGATGGTCCATTGTTATTCATCAGGTTGTTTTGTGTGAAAATCTTCCGTTTTACATAAATGCCTCTCCTACGTCCGTCTGCATCCGATTATACAACGGTTGTAAGAGCCTTAGCCAATGCAGGAGCTGCTGTGACCAATCCACAGGGGTCACGCCCTCCCTCGAAAGGATCGGTTGCATTGGTGAGCGCTGCAGCCATATCTTCGATTATCAGAGGTTCGCCGTTTAGATTGATTCAACCTAGGGTTACAGCTGCACCTGCGGTTGCGTTAGCACCCCTGGCCAATGCGGGAAGTACTGATGTGTTTGTAGTCAAATACGATTCAGCTGGAACACCGCTGTGGGTTAGGAGACTGGGTGGAAACGGAACTGATCAAGGCCTTTCGGTGACTACCGATTCAAGTGGAAACGTGATTGTCAATGGAAACTATAGTTCTAAACCACTCACCATCTTTGATACAGATGGAATTACTCCATTCGCTACATTAGACAACCCAATATTGAATACTTTTGAAACGTTTGTAGTCAAATACAATTCAAGTGGAACACCTCAATGGGTTAGTAGAATTGGTGGAACAACTGAAAGTGTAAATGACTCTGGTACAATTACTATCGATTCAAGTGGAAACATATTTGTAGTTGGGGGGTTTTCCTCTAATCCATTAACCTTCTTTGGTACAAATGGAAACCCTACATCGATTACATTAGCTAACTCGGGACAAAGCGATGTATTTGTAGCCAAATACGATTCAAATGGAGTACCTTTGTGGGCTAGACGAATCGGTGGAAGTTTAAGCGACACTTATAATACATTTAGTACAGATTTAAGTGGAAATATCATTGTTTCTGGATACTATTCTTCTAGTCCAGTCACAATTTTCGATGCAAATGGAAACGCTGCATTCGATCCATTGACACTTATAGGAGGACAAGATGATGGGTTCATAGTCAAATATTCTCCAAATGGAACCCCTCTATGGGTTAGAAAAATTGCTGGAAGTTCAGCTGATCAACCGAGAATCCTCTTGGATTCAAGTGGAAATATTATTATGTTTCCAACTAGTACTCTGCAGTATATCTATGACGCAAGTCAAAACCCAATCACTTCACTAACTAGAAAAACTGTCGCGAAATTTAATACAACTGGAACACTTTTATGGTTTAGTAGTTATACATATAGTGGAACTGGAAGTTCGTATCCTACATTGGAGTCTATAGATTTGAATGGAAATATTATTATAGGTGGTTTAATTCAGGCCGGAACTACATTAACCATCGACGATGGAACTGGAAATGTAGCTGCTACATTCACTACGACGACGAATACCCAGTCATATATCATAAAATACTCTCCAAGTGGAATGGTCCTATGGGCTAAAATATGTATTAATGGGCCTCTTGATTTTTCTGCGTGCTTTATCATAACAGATTCAAGTGAAAATATTGTTGTCGCTTCACCTTATTCATCCAATCCATTAACTATATTTAATGCAGATGGAAGTGGTGCATTTACTACATTGACTAACTCGGGAGGTAATGATATATTTGTAGTGAAATACAATTCAACCGGAACACCGCAGTGGGTTAGGCGAATCGGTGGAACTGGAGCTGAATCTATGCGCAAGGTCAATATGGATTCAAATGGAAATGTATTTGTGATGGGGGTGTATAAATCCAATCCATTAACCATATTTACTGCAGACGGGGCCACCACTTTCACTACATTGAACAATACACAAACATCAACCGATGATATATTTGTAGTGAAATACAATTCAAACGGAACACCATTGTGGGCTAGGCGAATCGGCGCAACTGGAGCTGAAAATTTACGAAACTCTATTAGTGATTCCACTGGAAATATCATTGTGATTGGAACTTACGATTCCAATCCACTCACGATTACTTAATAAATTTACAGGCATACACACAAATGCCCACTCTCTCTGCATCGGACTACACTCAATACTTGAAATACAAGACAGCCGCAGTTGCCTATACCTCTGGAAACGCTCCTCGTGCAATTCAGACAGTAGACCAAGTTGCACCGACCATGAATGTCATCAACTCCATGGTAAAAACGAGTCAAGCCGCCTATGTGGTCAATCCCCAACAGACCGTGTTGACTGGATTGAGCTATGTGCGTGCACGACAGCCCGAGCGAACCAACAACCCAAAAAACTTGTCGACCGTCTCCTGGTCTTCGGGTAGCAGTATTACCTCTACAACCTCGTCCAAGACTCAACAACCTGGAGGCTTACCTGCAAACAATGTAGTTGGAACCTATTATCGTATCCCGCAGAATGCGGGTGCCATCCAAGGGAATATGATTTCCAGTGGTCCTAAGCGCTTCTAACCTCGTGCAAGCTGTTTCCAAGTGGTATTGCAGACTGCACACTGATACAACCATCGAACATTCACAGGGTCCAACTTGATGCCTACAATCTGTGATTCACTGCCTCGGGTCGAGCAGCTATCATTGGGGCAAATCATCGTTGTAAAGCGAGGTAGAGTTGGGTCATATTTTAGATACGGATTGATTGAATACTGAACCGAGGTATCCTGTTGAAGGTCGTGCTCGTACACGACAGGATTTGCCTTTGTAATCTCTTCTTCGTAAGGACAGCTACGGCATTTAAGAAATGCAGACTTGTCTCGTTCCTCAATCGAGTAGAGGAAGTTGTTACACTGTGTACAGAACTTCATTGTGCCTTGTTTTATTAGAACGGTGTAGATTCCTTTTGAAATCTGGAAACATGCGTTCAAAACGAACGGCTGGCCGCAAACTTCTCGAAGGTAGTAGTATCAGACACAATGCCCACTAAGCTTGACTTCTTTCTAGGAGGAAACCCTAATGGAAAGTCTGACCAAGAAAGAGCAGGTCGAAAGACAGAGAAAGGACAACCCTATACCTTCAACACAATGGATGGATATGACCATTGGCTGGTCAATTCAGATGACATTCCCAAATTCTATGAGCTCTACTATGCGAACATCCTGAACGGTGTGCCGATGTATTACACCGAGCGCTGCACACCGATTGGACAGCTTCGTATTGATTTGGACTTCAAGTATGAGGGTATCGTTGAAGAGCACAAACATACACAAGAACAAACCAAGTCCTTCGTCAAGGCCTACATGGATGAAGTGCGAAAGCTCGTAGACTTGAAAGACGATGTGGAAATCTATGTACTCGAGAAGGACAACCCGACCTTCCAGTCCAACAAGAATCTCTCTGCATCGGGCATCCACATTCAGATTCCCTCCATCAAGTCTCGTCCTTCCGTAGAAGAGACTGTGCGCCGTGTCTTGGTGCGCCGAATGGAAGAGTTCTTCCCAAACCTTGGACTCATGCACGACTGGAACAAGGTCTATGACACGAGTCCACTGAATCACAATGGACACTGGCCCATTCTAGGTTCCAAGAAGAAGGACGATGGAGCTCTCCCTTACAAGATTCGCTATGTGTTGGATTATGACCATGAAACCGGTGAACTCAGTGTCGATAACGAAGTCCCTGCAGTGCCTACCTTGGACTTGATTCGTAAGCTCTCCACGCGCTCTCTTGCCTCGGAAGAGACACACTTGACACCTCATGGCGAGCAGAACTGTAGGGCACCTTCCACTGAAGTGCCTCGGTCCGTTTCCCGTGGACGCACAACCACACGAGACGCCAACGATTCTCGTGCGTCCTCTCCTGGACGACAATACATTGAACCCTTGACTGCAGTTCGTAAACAATACATTCGCGACCATGTCTTCAACCTTAAAACCGAGCGATACAGCGAGTATGAGCCTTGGATTGAAGTGGGTGTCTGCCTGAAGAATATCCATCCTGACCTAGAGGATGTGTTCCAAGACTTCAGCGAGCAAGTGAATGCGACCAAGCCAGGCAGTTACAACCAGTCGCAATGCATGAACAAGTGGAACGGATTTGGATTCCGTGTCGAAGGTGAACGACTGGGTGAAAAGAGCTTGCGATACTGGTCGCGAGAGGATAACCGATGTGGATACGATGAGATTGAGAGCCGAAATGTAGACAAGTTGGTGGATGATGCGGCTGCGACTGCGACCGATTACGATGTAGCCTTGGTCGTCCACGCAAAGTATCGAGACGAGTTCCGATGTGGTTCCTTCGTCAACAACGACTGGTACTACTATGTCGGACACATCTGGAAGAACTCTGAGAAGGGTGTAGAGCTCTTGAAGCGTCTGTCTTCGGATGTAGCCAAGGTGTTCTTGGAGAAGTCACTGGTTGAAGGTGAACGACTCAAGCATGTAGCCTGTCAGCACAAGGAGCCTGACCCCGAATGTGACGGCTGTAAATCCGAGAAGAAGATGAAGCAGTATTCAGCGGTTCGATTGAAGCTCAAGAGCAATGCCTTCAAGAACAACATCATGCGTGAGTGCCAAGTGCTGTTCCACGATGCCGAGTTTGCCAAGAAGCTCGACGACAACAAGCACATCATCGCCTTCAACAATGGAATGTTCGACACATTGACCCAGACCTTCCGAGAGGGTCGACCGGACGACTATGTCAGCATGTGTACCAACATCGACTACAAGCCTGACATGAAGTACAATGAGTTCGCCTGCTGGAAAGAACTCAACACCTTCCTCGAACGAATCTTACCCATTCCAAGTGTTCGAATGTTCTTCTTGAAGCACCTTGCTACCTGTATCTCAGGTGTCTTCCAGCCTCGGTTCATGATTATGACCGGCAACGGTTCGAACGGCAAGTCGATGTTGTTGAACTTGATGGCCACTGCGATGGGTGACTACTGTTACAAGGTGAATGTGGCGATGTTCACACAGAAGCGTAACAAGGCAGGTGCTGCAGCGCCCGAGTTGATTCGCATGAAGGGTCGTCGCTTCGTGATGATGTCCGAGCCTGATGAAGGAGAGCCGTTGTCTACAGGTGTTCTCAAGGAGTTGACCAGTTGCGAGAAGGTCTCTGGACGCGACTTGTTTGCGGGTTCCAAGCAGATTATAGAGTTCGATGTTCAAGCCAAGATGCACTTGGCGTGTAACGAGAAGCCACCCGTGAATACGAGCGATGGAGGCACCTGGCGACGATTGAAGGTGGTTCACTTTCCGTCCAAGTTCGTAATGAACCCACAAGGACCGAACCAGTACATGGTGGATGAGACGATTCAGCAAAAAGTGTTATCGACTGAGTGGGCGACCTGCTTCATGAGCTACCTGGTTCACCTCTACACTGAAGGCAAAGGACTTGGAAAGCTGTCTCCACCTGCAGAAGTGGATGCATACACCAACGAGTACCAGGATGACTCTGACATCATTGCTCGATTCATTCGCGAGTATGCACATACTGACGAACTGATTGAGGGAAATACGGTGTCATGGAATGATGTGTCCTCTACCTTCCAGGAGTGGAAGCGTCAGAACGAGTTGATGTATCGTGGAAGTGTCACGGATTTGAGGAAGCGATTGGAAGAACGATTCGGTAAGTACCCTAGGAACGGATGGACCGCCTTCCGTTTCGGCGGCGTTTAGCGGGTCTCTTCTCCTTATTACGATAGGTGCGCTTGCGACCCCCTCGAACACCATCGACGGTGTTAGCAGGAGGTGTAGACTTGGCTTGACTCAACTCGGTGTTGGCAGTACTGAGCTCTCCTTCGAGGCGAGTGACCTGCTCTTTTGCATTGGTCAATGCAGCTTGTGCGGAATCCACTTTGGCCTGTGCAGTTGCGACAGGGTCTGCGGGTTTAAAGGGTGATGTGAACGAAGAGAACCAACTCATTATTCTATTCAACTATTTTTCCTTCTTATGTTCGGCTGGCACCAATCTTGGAGAGGTAGTAGGTGCGGAGGACGCCAATCGCATAGACGACGATGGCGAAGGAAATCATGAGCTGAATGGTTGCGGCCAAGAGCTCACCGGTTTTGAGGGTGACGCCGCCGACGACCACGACGGATTCAGACAAGCCCTTGCTTCCGAGAGGGGCAAGGAGAGGGGCGATAATGCCGTCCGTGAGTGCGGAGAAGAACCGAGACACCACTGAACCGAGGTAGACTGCCGCTGTGAGAATGATGATATCCTTTGTGTCTAACATTTTGTTTAGAAGCACGGATAATCTTTTGGAGGTAAGTGAACAATGGATACCCGATTCTGGGGGCCGTCTGGGTGGCAATTATTTCACTTAATTGCGTTTCAATCCCCCTCTCCCCGCGATGTATTGGACGATATGAAGGATGTGTTGCCGTGTGCGTTTTGCCGCGCCTCGACGACCGAGTTTGTGAAAGCACACCCTCCCTCCAAACCGTATGGGCGCTGGCTCTACGACCTACACAATAAGGTCAATGCAAAGCTTCGGCGACAGTGTTCTGAGGACCCCTCGGTGATTTGTCCTGAAACAGACCCCGAGTTTGAAGACGTGAAACGGCAGTATGAAGCCATGAAACCCACCGCAGTGCCTGGACGAGACTTCTTGATGGCGATTGCCTATAACTTTCCAGCCGAACCTGAACCACGAGACATGTCGACTCAACGCGAGTTCATTCATCATTTAGCGGATGCGTATCCATTTGAAAGCTTCCGCAGTGTGTTTCAATCCTACCTCAAAGCACACGAACCCGTCTTGAAGAATCAAAAAACCTATACCAAGTGGATGTACGGGCTTCTTCACGAGTTGTCTGCAGTTGCAAAGGTTCCTATCAAGAGTTATCGTGGCTACATGGCTCATTTGGCGTATTACAAGAGCGGTTGCTCACGTAAGACGTATAAAGGAAAAACCTGTAGGCGTTTGGGTGGAGGGAAGTATACGAAGCAACGAGACCACAAGATGACACGACGTGTCACTCATAAATCCTTATTATAATTACTTTTTCTTGTCTTTCAAGGCTTCCAGTTGGCGCACATGTTTCGCAGAGTAACATGTATCCTTACCTTTGGCCTTCTCTTTTGCGGATTTCTTGGTTTCTCTACGAGTTTTAGGGTCTTGGTCCATGATGGAGTCGGTTTATTTAGAACAACTTAAATCCGTTTTTCTTGGTCTTGCGGGACTTGCGACCGCCCCTTCGGACTTGCATAGGTGGGAATGACACTTTACCGTCTTCATCCTCTTCTTCAACACCACCACGACGGGAACGACGACGTCCACCGGACAAAGGTGCAGCAGTCTCTGCAACACCGCCACCACGCATGGTCTTCTTGTAGGTCTTCTTGGCCATCTTCAAGACCGCGGACAAAGGCTTACCCTTGTTGGCCTTCATGGTCTTCTTGACGTGGGTCATCCATGCACTTCGCTTCTTACCTCCTTCCATTGATGCTGGTTCACTCATTTTGTTTAGTAGGTAGGAAAGATTCTGAACGCAGTGCTTCAGGTTTTTCACGGAACCCACCCCCGCTCGAATCGAACAAATTCCACTGGCATCCCAACGCCAAGGGTTTATCCTTTCGAACATTCACCGTCCGAAGTTCGGCGTCGGGTGCGACCATGACAATATGGTCACGAGTAAAGCGAATCAACTCCTTTTCATCGCGTGAATGAAGGGCTTGTTGATAGGTGAGTCGTCGCAGTCCAGACTCAGTCCATGACAGATTGACCAAGTCATCGAGGTCGGTTCCCTGTGTGCCTCCCGAGACAATCAAGACCTTATCTTTCAAGCTATCGAGAGGAACGGTAGCCAAGTTCTTGGTTGTAGAGACCAACCGACGACGCACGGTCGTCATCAGATGTTCAGCCATACGATTCAAGACAAGTGTCTTGGTGGTATGAGGCACAATCGACAAAATGAAGGGGTCATTGGAGGGGAACGCATCGTTTGCAATCAGGATACACACCTGTTCAAAGGTGATGTTGTCGGTCGCATAGTCGTATCCGTCATTTTGAGGACGAAGTGCAACGACTGGGTGGTCTTGTTCGTCTGAATACACATGGACTTCTAAGAGACGTACACCACGAGCGAGTGCAGACGGAATGTCTTCAAACACAGACCCAGGGACATAGTAATCACAGAGTCGTTTGCGACTTGTTAACACAGGTTGGACTCCAAGGGACTCATCTTGTAAGAGGTATCCAATGAAGACAAGTAAAAGCACAATCATGAGCCATTCCATTATTCTTTTGCGGATGATTCTTTCTTGGGCATCGTGAACAACAAATTACGAAAGAGATTAATCACCTCATCGGGCATGGATTGATTCATGGGTAAGTTCATCAAGCAAGCGTAGTGGAAATACAAGCAATACATTCCACATTCAGAATCCTTGTATTGGTGTCGTGTCTTGTTGTAGGTCATCTTCATAGGCTTTGAGTGGATGCCTGTGGAATCCCACTGCTCTTTCCATCGTTTCATCAACACCTTGATTTCCTTCTCGGGTTGAGAGGCGTAGGAATCGAAATAGGTCACACGAGGAAACTCCAACTCGGGGCGGACATCACAAAACACCGCAACCCAATGTTGACCCGGTCCATCGTGTGGGTCTGTGTTGATGACAATTCCAAACTGTTGCTTTCCTTTGTCGTAGAGGGATTTGAGTTTCATGGAACATAAAGCAGACACCAAACACTTTTGCGTTTCAGACTTCAAGTCAAAGTCGATGGGCACGGTGCCCATGTAATGGTAATCGGCAAAGAGTTCAGTATAGTTACGCTCGACAGCATCAATGTCATCCGACGAGAGCCATTCATATCGGTTCAAGGACCATTCTTTGGGTGCTTTGGGTCTGCGTAAGAGACTGGACACGATACATTCAGCTCGACCCGTCTTGCACTTTTCACGAAAGCGGTCTTGAAGGTTTCCCCATGTATCCTCTGCGGATTGCTTCGGAATAGGGGCTTCACGCGGATGTTCTTTGTTATAGACTTGGCGTAGTCGTTCAATTTCGTCTTCATCAAAGACAGACATCCCTTGTTCAAAACGGACACTTTTAAACAAGGCACTCAACCTTCATATGGACACTCTTAAACCGATTCTTAGCCGTTACTTGGAAGTCAACAAGCAACTCACAGACATAAACACCCGAGCCAAAGACCTTCGCGAACATCGACAAACCCTTGAGTTGGATTTAGCCGCTGCGTACAATGAGACTACTGCGTTACCTGCAAAGATTGAACTCAATGCCTCCAAGATGGTGTTTCAAGTGAAAAAGCCAGGGGAATGGAAAAAGGGGTGGTCGCTTTCAAAGAAGCAACTTCAGAACTACTTACTTGAGATTCTTCCCGAACATGGGGAAGATGTAATGAAAGAGATTATGCGTCGTCATGAACGCACATTAATTGCAGAAGACTATTCGTTTGAATTGAAAGCATTACTTGAGTGAGATGTAGGTTCGTGTAGGGGGTGCTTTCTGTGCTTCTCGAACTTGTCGGAGCATCTCTTGCAGTTGTTGAAGTTCTTTTTCTAGAGTTTGAAGATTCGTCTCTACCATGAACCCTGTATGGATTCTCGCGATACACGGCGTCATCTCTCGATGCGCACGAACGACACGGGCAGTCAGAGTCACTAAAGCTTTTTCCATTAATTTATGATGTTGATGCAAGATATTTTTAAACTAGAAAACGGACCTTCACAAAGTAAGGTATAGAGTGTAATGGAATCCTATTGCCCCTATAACTCCGCCAATCGCCCATTCACTGAACGAGACATCCACAAGCTCCTTCATAAACACGGTTTGCCACACTACAGAGCACAGAATGTGCGAGTGTTTCAGACTGCGATGGTTCATACAACCTATGTGCGGAGAACGGACTATACGACTCCCGACGGAACGCCCGCTCAACTTGCGCCCTGTCCTCCTGGAGTGATGCCACTTCAAGATGAATCGTATGAGTGCTTAGAATTTGAAGGTGATTCAGTGTTGGGTGTCTGCGTGGCAACCTACCTTCGTAAGAAGTATCCAGAGAAGAAGCAGGGGTTTCTCACCGATGCCCGCAAGGTCTTGGTCAACAACGAATGTATCGGTCAGCTCTCCAAGACAATTGGTCTCGATAAGTTCTATGTCATCTCTCGTCATAATGAAGAATCTCCTGCGATTGCAGGGCGTAATAATACGAAGAAACTAGGGGATATCTTTGAAGCCTTTATTGGTGCGTTGTGGACCGACTGCGGCAATCGGTTTCATATCGTGTATACCTTTGTAACCTCTGTGATGGAGGCATACCTAGACATTGAAGAAGTGATTCATGAGACGACGAATTACAAAGACTTGTTTCAGAAGCACTGTCAGCGTGAACTCAAGTTAACACCGACCTATGAGATGTTATCGAACGACCCAAAGAAGAATGAGATACGCGTTGCGGTGTGTGATGCGACTGGAAAGCACCTAGCCTACGGAAGTGGAAGCACACGCAAAAAAGCCGAACAGTTAGCGGCTAAACAAGCCCTTGAAGCCATTTCTGGGTAGTCAAACGTCCCTTGCGATAGCGTTTCATGGTGCGTCCTCGTGTCTGTAAGACCGACTTGGTGCAAATCGCAATCGCTGCAGATTCCTTGTTAGAACCCTTACGAGCCTTGACCGTTTTTCGCACGCTCTTCACACACTTATCAAACTTGGACGAAACGCGAGTTTTCATTACTTATGGTCGAGGAGAAAGTTTAGCCAACTCTGCAATTTGTCGGACTTTGTTACGCAACTTGTCCACTTCGTCATCGCAGACTGCAATGTCTTCACGAAGTTTAGTGACTTCTTGATTTGGAGCCGACTCACTCACGTACATGGACTTGGGGATTGGCGCAACAGGGGCAACCACGGGTGGAACCACCTTGCGAGTCTTCTTCGGTTTCGAGTTCACCTTTCGTGTCTTTCTGAGTTTGACCGCAACCACAGGAGCAACCACAGGAGCAACCATAGGGGCAACCATAGGAGATGGAACTATAGGAGGTGCAACCGACTTCCGAGTCTTTTTGGCCTTCGATTTCACCTTTCGAGTCTTTTTGACTTTGACTGGTGCAATCACAGCCGGTGGAATCACAGAACTCGATACGAACGCAAGAGGAATGATTTCACGCAGACGCACAGAGAAGTCTCCGTCTTTCTGTGCTACAATATGAACAAACGCAGCCAAGAACTTGTTGACTGCATCCTTGGGGATAAGACTTTCGTGTTCAGATGTTCCTATCAATGCCAAGGTATCCCATGACCGAGTTAACACCATCTGTAGTTTATTTCTTCCAGGTTTCGTAGTTCGATTCACAACTCCTTGGAAGTAACCGCTATTGTTGAGAATGGGTATGATGTAACGATATTCAGCTCGATTCTTCAGGGCACTTGTGCGTTTGGCCCACTCCAAATAGTTGTTGAGCTCTTTCTCGTCACGGCTGTTGAAGGACCGCCCCCAATCGTGTGCGACCAACTTATTGTTCATCAACGCAATGTTTGCGCCATGTAAGTCGGTGTGCATGAGCCCATACTCATTCAGATAACTCATCGCAGTTGCGAGCAACATCATGTAGGTTGGAAACTTCACTTTGAAGTCAGGAGTGACCTGAAGTCGCCAAAAATCCTTTCCCTGTTTAGGCGTGATGAGGTTCACAAGTTTTCCACTCGCAAGGTCTTTGACTTTACAGGATTGTTGTTCGTCTTCAGGCTTGAATTTAGGCGTACACGAATCCGTCGCAAAGTTCACATAGTCTCGAATGGATGGAAAGACCGGTTCGACGTCTTGTATCACTTTTTGAAGAAATGCTTGTTTCTCGCGTTCACCCGAACTAGCCGACACAATGCGTGAAACTTTGTTTTGAACATCCATTCCTGGATTGGGAGGGTCACAACTCACCGGAGGGTCATAGACACAGGTATCTGCACCATTGGCAAGAAATTTGCCACCATACATTGTCTTTATGAAACACTTTGTTGCGCGGACGCTGAAGTAGAATTTATCCTCCGAGAATATAAACATAATGGGTGGCGGTCTTCTTCAACTCGTTGCGTATGGTGCACAAGATGCGTATATCACTGGAAATCCTCACATTACCTTCTGGAAGGTGTTGTTCAAGCGTCACACCAACTTTGCCGTGGAGGCGTTCCGCGTCAACTTCACAGGTATGCCCACCTACGGACAACGCGTTGTAGCGATTGTCAATCGTAACGCAGACCTTATCTGGAAGACCTATGTTGAGGTCACATTACCTGCAACGGACGCGTCTGCAGCAGTAGAATGGACGGGAGGTGCACAACGCCGTCTCGGATACCTGCTTCTCAAGAAAATTGAGGTAGAGATTGGCGGTCAAATCATTGATACACATTACGGCGAGTGGCTCTACTTGTGGGAGACCTTGACTGCCAACTTTGACACTGCCGTCAAGCTGGACAACATGGTTGGAGGTCCTTACAGCAGTGCAGATACTTCAGCCGTGACATGCCAGGGTCGCCCCAATGTCTTGTATGTGCCTCTCCAGTTCTGGTTCAACCGTAACCCAGGCCTAGCACTTCCATTGATTGCTCTCCAATACCACGAGGTGCGATTCAACATCACCCTCGAGGATACTATCAACCTCGTAGAAGGTGCAGGTGCAACAGGCGCTGAACTCGCCGCAGCCGCAAACGCCCTCCCTGCACTCCAAGACATGGCACTCTACCTTGACTATGTCTATTTGGACGTCGAGGAGCGCAGACGATTCGCCCAGGCAAGCCATGAGTATTTGATTGAGCAACTTCAATTTTCAGGTCAGCAAACCATTACAACCTCTTCTGGACGCATTGATTTGACCTTGAATCACCCAGTCAAGGAGCTCATCTGGGTCTTCCAAGATGCACGCAAGTTAGACTGCTCCCTCCCAGACGGTATTGCGTTCACTCGCCCATTCACCTACGATGATATCGTCAACCGTGCTCGCATCCAACTCAACGGACAGGACCGATTTGATGAGCGATATGGCGACTACTTCTGGAAGGTCCAACCTTACCAACACCACACAGGAGGTGCATTCAACCGAACGATTGGTACTACCAATACGATACCCTTATCTGCTCCTAACCCAATCAACATGTATTCCTTCGCCATCAGCCCCGAGGAGCACCAGCCATCCGGCACTTGCAACTTCTCTCGCATTGACACGGCTACTTTGGTCTATGATAGCAAGATTGGTGTTGCAGGTACATACCCCAGCAAGAGTTACCCATACAACTTCCGTATGTATGCCGTCAACTACAACATCTTCCGTATCATGAGCGGTATGGGTGGACTGGCTTACAGCAACTAAATGTCCTAATAGTATATGACACATTGGGGATACCATCTGATTTTGAACGGCCGCAACTGCATTCCTGCCTCGATTCGCTCTGCACAACATATTGGTGTGTTCACCTCTACACTGGTGAATCAAATTGATATGGTTCCTTACGGAAAACCTGAGATTGTCATGTTCGGAACTGGCAATAAGAAGGGATTTACCTTGGTTCAGTTGATTGAGACCTCCAACATTTGCGCACACTTTGTTGAGGAAACCGATGACATCTATCTCGATGTCTTTTCATGCAAGCCCTTCGATGAAAAAGTAGTCAAAAAGGTAGTGGATAACTTCTTCTCACCTGCCACGATGGATACCAAACTCATTCTTCGTGACGCATCGACTCGTATGCAATAAATCATACCTTTACATAAATGGGTATTCCACGCGTGTATTGGTATGTGCTCTTAATCGTATTATTGGAGACACTCGCCATGAGCTGTTTCAAGCGTAGTATCGACAACTCAGCCTTCTTTGCGGTCGGTGTGTTGTTTTATACAGCCGTAGGATACCTGTTACGATTCACAATGAATAACACAGGTATGGCGATGACCAATGCATTGTGGTCTGGAATGTCGGTGATGGCGACAACCACTGTGGGTATCTTGTTGTTCAAAGAAAGTATTCACTTCCATGACTTACTTGCGATTGGACTCATTGTGAGCGGCGTGATGATTTTGAAAGTAACCGACTAAGGTCTGTCGGTGTAACCGCAGTATTCGGAGAACACTTTCCAATCCCCAAGGTTTGTTGCATCATCACGGGTGCTCGACCTGATGAACAGGTTGCATGTTCGTATCCCAAGGAATGACCCATTTCATGTGTAACCATGTATTGCCGATAGCGTTCCAAGGGTAACTTGGAAGGTGCTGCTCCTTCTATCCATCGCTTTGCATTCAACCAAACCTCATTTCCACCCAAGGTCGCACACGAAAGTGTATCATCCCCACAGTCTTTCTTCAAAGTATGTGGTGACGATAACCGAATGGTCTTTCCCTTTCCAACCACAAACGTATGCCACTGAGCCCAACCCTCAGGGTCTGCTAAATAGATTGCGACTTCCTCTGCGAATTGACGCGGGTCATAATCGACATCCGAATCGACTGACGTCGTGTATCGAATCAGTCCCATTATGTAAAAAACAGGAAACTCTTTACATGAAGTAGTTGGGGTCCAACTGAATGGCAAGGTTCTCAAGAATCAACTGCGCGAACAAGGGGGAGATTTGGCTTTGTCGAACGATTTCGAGACGAACCTTATTTTCATGTGTGACACGAAAGACCACTTGCTTCTGAGGGTTGATGCGAGCAAAGACGGTTATGAGGTCATCTTCAATCCGTCCTTGATAATGGTCTCCCAAATCCATATCTTGAATCATATCATCGAGTGCGTTGTGGAGGCTATACATTTTGAATACAGGGAAAAACGACAGCTCCGTCGAATTCCGTTTTGAAGAGTTTACCAACGAGTCTGACGTTCGAAGAGAACGCGACATTCAGAGTTGCAGAAGTATGCGTCGCACGGGAATGAGCAGTAATCGCACTTAGCTCGTGGAATCCTTTTTCGTGCTTGGCGTCCACGTACAAGTGCTTGAATCTTGATGGCTGCAGCGTTTCTGCGAGCCTTGTAGGCAAGCACATAGTTCCAGATGGAGAAGCTCATTCCAATCTCTGCGCACTTCTTTGCGATGGGCTTGAACATCTTTCGCCAGACTGCTTGTGCTTCGGCAAGTTCCTTGGCTTCCTTCTCTGCCTTCTCTGCCCAGAAGGCTTGTACCTTGTCGCTGTCACGAAGCTTTGCGTCCAACTCAATCCACTCTCCGATGCAGTCGCCATATTTCCATGGCTCAGCCACCATGTCGCAGTACAGCTCATACTCGACATCCACTACCTTGTGAGGAACTTCATTCAGCAGTGGCTGTGTAAAGTTCATCGCAATATCTCCCCACGGACGCATGTCCTCTTTGTCCCAGTTTATCGCGGCGGGACGCCCTAATTCTGTAATTTTCTCCACAGACAGATTGTCTCCCCTGGACACCCCTCGAGGCGCCACAGAGTTCTCCTTTTTACGTGTGTCGACTCCAACACGGGCCTTTGCGGGTACCAGCCGATATATGGTCTTATTAGCCATGGAGGTAGCTTTGGCTGACGATAATAAATCCGTTTTTAAAAGTTGGACCCTAGGGTTCCTCTTGACCTCGGTCTTGACTTTGCTCTTGCCAACTTTTCAAAACGGATTCATGCTGGTCAGACACACCAACTTCCCCCCTCTCAATACACAATGTCTATCAAGCAACTCATCATCTCAGCAATCATCAAAGTCTCCGAGGAGAACCCTCTTCTCAACCACGAAGATACAAAGACCGCCATTGAATCTCGTGACCAGTTCATCCAACTCCTCATGAATGAACTGTTCCCGGAAGCCGAACTCGAAAGCACTCACATTACCGTTCCAGTTGTCCCTGCGCCCGTGGCTACGGAAGTGCCTGCTCCAACACCTGCGCCCGTGGCCGCACCCGTAGACCCTCCTACACCCACCAAGAAGCGTGGACCCATGACCGAAGAAGCCAAAGCCGCAATGAAGGCCAAGAAGGCTGCGAATGCCGCTAAGAAGGTTGAACCTGTCCCAGTCGAAGCTCCTGTCGTCGTGGAAGCTCCTGCCAAGGAGAAGAAGCCCAGAGCCAAGAAGGCTGCAGTTCCCGAGAACGCCAACCTCGTTAAAATCGACCCAACCTGGCGCAAGCACCTCAAAGCCGCAGACAAGGAGCACGCAAAGGAACTCGAACCACAGCTGCTCGAGTATGTCAACAGCCTCACCAATGAGGACTTCCACGCCAAGACCACAGAAGCGCATGTAGCCGACTTCGTAGCCTCACGCTCCGATGGCAAGGTTGAAGCCGAGGTCACAGAGGTAGAGTTCAACGGCAAGACCTACTACGTCAACCCCGAGACCAAACGAGTCTACGAGGGTGAAGGAGTCTACAACGAATCCACACAAGAATGGACGAACATGAAGCCAGTCGGATATGTTGGAATGGCTGCCTTCACCGAGATGAAGATGGAGTAACTTCACTCAACCCTTACCCCTTTTTACTTTCGGACCACTTGTGGTCGTGTCAATGCATCCAAACGAGCAACTTGTACTCCAGGTATCGAACCTGAATAAAATGTCCAGACAATATCACTTGGAGTCAAATTCGTTGTGATATCTCGTAATGCCTGTCGATAGGTGAGCCATTCATCTAGATTTGCAAGGGTTTCACGATTGTAGGGCATTTCAATCCAATCTGTCTCAGTCAACTCTTTGTTTCGACGAATACGAATTTGAGCCAGTGCGTGTTCGAATTGAACTTCATCTCGTTTTGCACAGTACTCCTCCCATGTGAAGGAAGGAGAGGGGTATTCAAATCCAAACGCTTGATTGAGTTCAGACATGGATTGAGGATTCTCATACAAACCCTTAAATACAATAGGGGAAGTCACTCCTAATTGAATTAGAATTGTGGGTACAAATGTCATTATAGTTAGACAGGAAATAATCGATAGTATCTATCCGCATTACTGATGGAATTGTTGAACCATTTCCACAAATTAGTATTATTTGTAATGTCGAGTAAGTTACTACCTTCAGTATTATCAAAACTATAAGCAAATAGCTGTAACCGGCACTTAGGAGCTAATAGATACCCGTTATATCCTGAGGTTGAACCCAAAAATACATATTGTCTATCAGCCTGTTGAGTACCGGTTGAATAAAAAAGTGGAATAGTCGCAATCACTGTCGAATAACTGATTGAAAATCCAAGTACTTGTAGTGCAATAAGATTAAGGGTTCCACTTGCGACAATATATTCATAGTTATTCGCGGATACAGTTCCAGCGGATAATGTACCAGTTATAGCGATAGCTGCAGGCAATGGAGTACTATAAAGTTGAATGGGTGTACTCAGATAGGATAAATTCAATCCATTGAATCCAATAGTAAGAGCACTCGACGCCTGTGTAGTCACATATAGATTGAGAGTTAGAGCAGTGTAAGCACGGGCTGGAATAAGTAGTCCATAGGTATACAACTGCAAAGGCGTTGATAGATTGACAGAGGTTGAACCCGTACCAGTGGCCACAATCGAACTACCATCCACAATTTCAAAGTAAAAACTTGCAGGGCTTGCAGGAACTGCTACAGATGCATAGAGACCCAGAATCCATTGACCCAGAATAGAAGACGGAGAGGTTGTGGATAGAGAAAAACTCATAACTTTAGCATTGGTTGTGGATGCTGGAACGGTGACAGTGGATGAATTTAATTGCGTAGCAAAATCTGTGTCGAGTGTACCCGTAAGTGTCGTAGTCGAATAGGTTGCATCTGTACTCGTTAGAATCCTTCTAACAACATACCTGTTAAAATCTATGACATAGACACTACCACTCGTGGTGCGTTGTGTAGCAATCGCGTATGGGTAGGTAATGACGCCTGAAGAGAATGTTGAAACAACGCCAGAAGGGCTGACGCTGCGGACTAGGTAGTTACCACCTTCTGCTACATAGAGGATACCTTGTGAATCTACTGCTAAACCCGTTATAGTGTTGAATGTTGCACTCGTTCCTGAACCATTTGTACTACCGCTCGTCGCTTGGCCAGCGAATGTTGTCACAGTTCCATCCGAAGTGATTTTACGAATACGATGTGCTTCCGCCACATAGACTGTTCCAGCTGTATCGACTGTAATGTAGTAAGGGGCGGTGAATCGTGCGTTCGTTCCATTTCCATCGGTACTTCCAGAGGTTCCAATGGATCCACTGGTACTTCCTGCCAAAGTAGATGCTACACCTGAAGAGGTGATTTTACGAACACGATTTCCTGTGTATTCTGCGACATACACGTTTCCTGCCGAATCCACTGCTATGCCTTGTGGGTTATTGAAAAAAATGGATGCTCCTGAACCATCACCATATCCAGCGGTGGATTGTCCTGCAAAAGTGGTCACTATACCTCCTGAAGTGACTTTTATAATAAGATTACTTTGGGTTAAAAATAGATTACCATTATTATCTACACATATCCCTTTCAGGGCTGTTGAAGTTACAAAATCATTTAAAACTCCTGAAGGTGAAACCGTGCGGATCTTGTTGCTGTTATCCACAACATATAGATTTCCAGATAAGTCTACCGTGACAGTTACTGGGGCAAGAAATCGTCCAGTCCCTACACCACCACTCTGGGTACCTTGCGTTCCGTCTGTTCCAGCAAATACAGAATTCGTACTCGTAGGGGGGCCTGCAAAGTTGAGTTTAAAAGTACGACCACTTGCACCACCTGAAAAGAATTTGGAACCATTAATATTGGTAAGCGAAACATCGGTAATACTTGCAGAGGTGGCCGTCAATGTGGTTGTCTTCATAGCTCCATTCACATCAAACAATACACTAGGAGCCTGTGTGCCGACACCTACATTTCCGTTCGCTAAGATTCGCATTCGTTCCGTACTGGCAGTAGTCCATGCGACACTGTTCGCAGCAGGACTGAACATTCCAACAGTGGTATTTCCTGAAAAGGTATGAGTCGGAGCACCTGCATTTCCACTTCCAGATACTAAGTTACCCGTTGTAGTGATGTTACCAGACCCAGCCCCTAAACCGGTAACCGTTGTAGCACCTCCTGACAGAGTACCCGTTGTACTGATAGCTCCAGACCCCGCATCTAGACTGGTAACGGTTGTAGCACCGGCTGATAAATTACTTGAGAATCTCACAGTTCCAGTGACATCTAGCGTATTCGTTGGGTCTGTTCTACCAATGCCTATACTTCCATTCCCTGCAATACGCATTCGTTCAGACCCTCCTATCGAGAACGCAACGCTTCCAGAGCCTGGACTAAACATTCCAGTATTGGTGCTATTGATAAATGTGTGGGAAGGTGCACCTGCAGTTCCATTTCCAGAGGATACAACACCTGTGATACTTGCATTACCTGCTGACAAGTTACCGGTTGTAGTGATAGCACCAGACCCAGCAGCCAAACTAGTCACCGTTGTAGTACCTCCTGTCAGATTACCACTTGTAGTGATAGCTCCAGACCCAGCTCCTAAACTAGAGACCGTTGTAGTACCTGCAGTTAATGTACCTGTCACTGTTGCACTACCTGCTGACACATTACCTGTTGTAGTAATAGAACCAGACCCAGCCCCTAAACTAGAGACCGTTGTAGTACCTGCAGTTAATGTACCTGTCACTGTTGCACTACCTGCTGACACATTACCTGTTGTAGTAATAGAACCAGACCCAGCAGCCAAACTAGTAACGGTTGTACTACCTCCTGTCAGATTACCACTTGTACTGATAGAACCAGACCCAGCCCCTAAACTAGAGACCGTTGTAGTACCTGCAGTTAATGTACCTGTCACTGTTGCACTACCTGCTGACACATTACCTGTTGTAGTGATAGCACCAGACCCAGCAGCCAAACTAGTCACCGTCGCACCTCCAGTGGATAAAGTACCCGTTGTAGTAATGCTGCCAGACCCAGCAGCCAAACTGGTAACAGTTGTAGCACCCGCAGATAAATTACTTGTGATTCTAGCAGTTCCAGTCACATCCAAAGTATTCTCTGGGTCTGAATTACCAATACCTACTCTTCCACTGGATGTGATTGTCATCCGCTCTCTTCCAGCAGTAGCAAATCCCAAACCAGTCGTAAAAGGAATGAATAACCCACTCGATAAATCATTTGAAAATGTGTATGCAGGAATAGAAGCTGTGCCATTCGATGAACTGCGGATAATTCCACCTGTCAAGTTACCTGGAACTGAAAATCCACCCCCCGATGTACTGATACTTCCAACCGATAAGTTACCTGAAACATTGGCAGTTCCATTGACATCCAGAGTAAAGCCTGGAGCGGTTGTGCCAATACCTACATTTCCAGTAGTGATTCGCATTCGTTCAACTCCAGCGGTTGTGAATGCGAGATTGCTCTCAGTAGGAAGGAACATTCCACTCGTCACATCACCTGTAAACGCATATGGAGGCGTAGAGACTGTACCTTGTCCTCGAAAGTTCGAGGTTGTCACGGTGTTTACAACGTTTAAATTGGACCCATTGAATGTAAGGTTTGAGTTAGCAAACAATTCATCACTCTTATCAGTGATACTCGTAATGACTCGATGGTTCAATTTATTGAAGATGGTGAATAGATGAGGACCCGTTGCACCTGTGGGTCCAACATTAATGATGGTCGTGTTCAAATACGATAAGGTTGAACCATTGAATCGAATGGTCATTGGACTCAAGTCTCGGGTCGTGACAAACAATTTGAGTGTAAGGTTGGTCGCGTAGGTGCGTGCAGGAACGGTCATGGTTGCCAAAATAACCCCTGATGTGGTTTGTGCCACTCGGTTCGATGCTCCAACGACAATCGAACTCGTTCCATCGAGCGCTTCAAAGTAGAAACTACCGGGACTTGAAGAGAGTGCGACCGATGCATTTAATCCAAGCACCCACTGTCCAACAATTGAAGTGGTTGAAGGCATAAGCGCTAACGGAATCGTAAAAGTTGCAACATGTGTATCGGTCTTGCGTTCAGGCACTACAATGTAGCTTGATGTAGTAGGAATTGAATTGAGTGGGGTTATCATCGTACCTGTGAATGGGGTGAACCCATACTCATTTGGGTCTGAGGATGTGACAACAATCTTACGGATGCGATGATTACCGTAATCTGCCACATAGAACACGCCCGTCGTTCCTACCGTAATGCTATATGGACTACTGAATTGTGCTTGACTTGGAGTACCGTTTGCGTTTCCGGAACTGCTCAATCCAACAAAGGTTGTGACCACGCCTGATGAAGACACTGTACGAATACGATGGTTCCCTGTGTCAGCAACATAGAGTGTTCCAGTTGAGTCCACTGCAATTCCGACCGGTGAACTGAACTGTGCAGCCGTTCCAGTGTTGTCTGTGAATCCAGCTGTACTTCCAGCCAAAGTAGAGACACTGGCTTGTGGAGTCACCTTACGGATGCGATGGTTGTTCTTGTCCGCTACATACAGGTTTCCAGAACTGTCAATTGCAAGTCCAGTAGGAGTATTGAACCTTGCAGAGGCACCCGAATCATTCGTAATGCCCGAAGCAGCTTGCCCTGCAAAAGTAGACACTTGACCTGAGGGTGTAATAATACGAATACGATGGTTATTTGCATCGGCTACAAACACATTGCCTAGAGAATCTACAACGATTCCCTGTGGACTATCAAACTGAGCATTGGTTCCAATTCCGTCTTGGAAACCCGATGTGCTTCCCGCAAACGTACTGACGATACCCGTAGAGGTAATCTTACGAATACGATGGTTGCCTGCATCCGACACAAAGAGTATACCCGCACTCGTAATTGTAATGGCCGAAGGGCTGTTGAATTGGGCATTAGACCCTGAGCCATCTTTAGCCCCTGGAGTCCCATCTCCTGCAAAGGTAGTCACTAGACCCGCAGATGTAATTCTACGGATACAATTGTTTTCTGTGTCGGCAACATACACGATTCCTGAACTATCGACGGCCGTGGCGGAAGGATTGTAGAACCTTGCAGCGGTTCCAGGGTCGTTGGCAAGGCCTTGAGAGCTTCCTGCCAACGTAGTCACCGCAGTCGAATAGGCGATAGGACCTGCTGAGGTATAGTTCAACTGAAAGGTAACTCCACTTGAAAGACCTGGAACACCTGTGGGACCTGTAGCACCTGTATTGGAGGCTTCTCCGGGCAGGCCTATGGGTCCGGTTGGTCCAAGCTTACCTGTGGGACCTACATTGAAATACGCCAGCACAGCCCATCGAGTTCGACCATCGCCGACTTTCATACGCTTAAACCCTGTGGTCTCATACCCAATCTCGCCATCTGCGAGAATTGGATTGATTGAAGTCCAGTTTTCGGCTGTATCGCGCCGAACTTGGATTCGCCTTGATACCGACGACATTTGTTAGTAACCCGATACATTTGATTAGGCACTTCCACCGTCCAATGGTGGACCCTCGTTTGCATCCACAAACTCAACAATCTTCATTGAGAGCAGTCCTGCATCAATTGCCACGATTTCACCAGACGCATCTACGCCGCTTGTAATACATTTGGCACAATCGGAAGTGAAGGTTTTGGTGATGACCGTCGGAGGAACGGGTGACATGAATTCTCCCAAACGCACTTCTTGGTTCGGAAGCATGCGTTGGTCGCGACCACTTTGAGCTGCCAAGACTTCGGTATACTGTTTCAGTAGTGAAGTGTAGGCGGCTGCACCATCTTGTTTGCGTATCACTCGAGGAACAATGGTTGTAAAATTCAATGTTTCAATGGTAATACCGCTACTATCTTGAACATAAATCACGGTGGATGCGGGACCTAGATTCACAGAGTTACCCGATAGAATGTTAGTGAGTGGATTGAATTCCAGACCAGGAGGAAGGTCTGAGTCGGATACGAAGAAATACACATTTCCAATTCCACCTGTCGTTCCGAATTGAATCGAGATAGGAACATATTGATACAATAAGAAGGACTTGGAACTGGGTGAACTCACAATAGGTCCACCTCCAATGTTTCCAGTATTAAAGGTCAATACAATGTCGAGGTCGGTAGTTGAACCTGTCGTTCGGAGGTATTGAGGTCGCGTATACGAGAGAATACGCAGTCCGTCATCGGTTGGAAAGGTCCCACTTAAATCCTGAGTCGTCCATGATGAAGCAGCTGCCGTTAAAGTAGGACTGCTATAGAGTTTCAATGTCTTATTCCCTGAGAGGTCTTCGGTTCGAACAAAGACATTCCAATTTGAACCATCGTAGTTCATTGACCCTATGGGTAAGGGAGCAATCATCGGTGTAGTCATGTTACTGAACGGGTCAGTTGTAAACAATGTCACATTGCTCCAGTTGCTTCCATCGGTCGAGTATTTCAGTTTAAGGTCATATGAAGTGGCAGAAACGCCATCCATTCCCGTCGCTAACCAAGTATTGTTTGCATAGATGACTTCATAGCCTAACATTGTAAAGTCATTGGCTGCATTGAACCAGGTCTGCCCTTGGTCGGTCGAATACTTGATGGTATCGGTTGGAAATGAATAGGTTAAGGTTGAAGTCTCTGAATCTATACTTTTGTAGCTACTTGAACCCGTTGCAACCCAAATGGATGAATTGTCTAGATTGTAATACGCAGTCTCTTTCAAAAACCCTCCTACAGTATCATTTGACCAAGTAGACCCATCATCTAACGAACGAAGCATGACAGGGCTGCCTGCATCATCTGTGAGTCCTCCTGCCATTAACACCCCTTCACCATAGGCAAGGGCTATACCGCCTCGCAGGTAGACATTTCCAGTATTCGAGTTACTATCGCGTGCAAGCATGTAATTGCTGCCAGTATCTTGAATGAAACTTAGTAAGTCCCAAGAGGTCGCATTGTCTTCTGAGTAGATGACGGCTGCGCGATTCACTGCAAAATCGTCTACTCGGATTCCTGAACACCACCAGGTTGGAAATTCAGGTTTCACTGCAAGTGTCGAGCAACAGAGTTGGTCTGTGTCGATTGGAAGAAAGTCCGCTGCGGTTGAAGACCGCCAAATCGTATTGGATGCAGTTGCGACCACAAAGTTACCATTCACATTGCTGTTTTTAATGACAATATCAAACCCTTGTTTTACAGAGAACTTTTCACTGGTAGACCATGAAACATCATCGTAGGTATAAAACTTATCTGCCGCCCATAAGAAACTAAATCGTTTCACGACTGGATTCACCGTGAATGTAGCAGGTAAAGTGCCAATCACACTGTTTGCTTCGGATGTAAAGGTAAGGTTTCCATTTGCAGGAAGAATTGGGTTTGGCGGAATACTGTCCGTCCAATTTCCTGAGATTAATCCAGTGGTCGGATTCACTACGAGTCCATAGTTCGGTGATGCAACTGCATAGTTACTCACAGTCGTTCCACTATACGAAGTGCTGGTCATTTGAATCGACACTGGACCTCCTGCAACAAAGGTGTAAACTGGCTGTGGAATGGTCGTCAAAATACTATCAGGAATCAAGCTAAAACTGAAATCTCGTGTACCCGATGCATAGCCTGTAGTGGGTTCAAAGGTGATGTTTCCAGCAGTTGGAGTTGTACTCAATGGAATTCCCGAAACCACACCTGCAGGATTGACCGTAACTCCTGTTGGACCACCGTAGCTTGTGAAGTTAATCACATTGCGTCCACTCAAGGTTGACACTGGAATCTGAAACGGTGTAATCCGAATGTTCTGGATAAATGCAAAGTTACTGGAGGCTATATCTCCAATCGTGAATACATCGTTCAAGATGGAAACCTTAATAGTTTGACTTGCTGTTGCAGGTGAGCCTGTCACGGTTGCGTTGACTGAAATCGATGTGAGTGGAAGCACGGAAGTTGGAATTCCAACAATCGTTCCATTCGATAACGAAAGTCCAGTGCCTGCCAAACCAGGAGCGGATAACACAACAGGAAGTTTCGAACCTGCTTGGGCTGCAAAGGTAATTGGATACGGATAATATCCATCTTTCACTTGGTCCACGGGTCTGGACAAGATGAAGTTATAACATGTATCAATTGCAGGTGTGGGGCTGACGAATGTCACGATATCATTGGAAACATTAATCGGTGTCACATAGTCTCGTGTCACATTATTCGAATTGATTGCACGAATCGTATAGCTGGCTGACCCTGCGCTTGTAGGTGTGCCTGTCAAATTAGCTCTGGATAAGGAGGCATCAAAGGTGAGTGATAAATCCGAGCGCAAATCGGGTGAGAATATACTACTGATATCTACATTGCTCGTGAAATAAGTGGCTGCACGAAAGAAGTTTTGACCTGACACCAATGGAACACCTGTATACAGTGTTTGAATCGTCGACAAGTCAAACAACACTGTTTCTGCAAACTTAAAGTTCAAGGTTTCACTGTTTGAAAGTAAGGGAGTTGGAACGGTTCGAGACACTTGAATTGGATACGATAACCCATTGGTAGTGACTCCCGCATCACGAAATGAATAGGCTGCGGCTAAGGTAGGTGTGCCTCCAATGACCATCGTATACGAAGCATCGAACGGTGAGAACGGAGAGGTCTGCACATTTCCCAACGAATCTCGTGCCGTAATTCCATCCGGAAGTGTTGGAAAGGTATATCGAACGACCGCTGAACCCGTAGGAGGAATTGCAGTAAAGGTGCGTGATGCAATAGGAGTTCCAATGAGCATCCCTGTAATGTTCGTACTCGCATCCAAGTTCAACCGAAGCCGTTCATTACTAACCACCATGTTGAACCTCGTGGTCACAATTCGACTGCCACCATTTTGGACTCCAATAATTTGGTAGTTGCTGTTGGGAACCGTCACCAAGGGAGTACCAGCGATATCGTAGATGTTCGAGGCATTGCTTACAAACGACAACCCAGGAGGTAAGGTTGGAATGGAGGTGGGTGTTTTCAAGGTGAATGAAGGAGCCACTAACCGAATGGGTGGTATAGGTTCGTTCTTATAGAAGGTATATGCGTTATTGCTTAACGATATTCCCGACCCATCCAAGAATCGCCCAGCATTAATCTTCACCGTATTACTGGAGGTCTGGATGATAGACCCACTGATGGTTTGAAGCACAAAGCTTTCAGTCGTTCCTGCCGTCAAATTCGTGGATGCATCTGTAATCGCAAAGGTATAACTTAGATTACCATTTTTGGTGAAATACAACGCCGAAGGACTCGCTCCAAATCCACCCGAGTTTGACACGGTTTGTAAAGTATAGGTTAGGTCTGGATTGGAAATCGTGTACGAAAACCCTTCGTACGCGTACACGCCAATCGCGTTGTTTGAGAACGGCAATACCGTAGTCATTACTTATTCTTGGGAAGTAAAGCTTTAACTGTCTTCCGCTTGGGTTTCGGTGCTTCAACAACCGCAGACTCAGGTGGAACGACTTTGAGGTCTTCAAACTTCTTCTGTGCCTCTTCAACGGGTAGGTCACGGTAGACCATATCGAGTTTCAATCTCAAAAGGTTGGAGTTGCTGTCCATACTCTTCACTACGAACATTTCGCACCGCAGAATACCATACTTGCGGCTCAAAGGGGATTCGCTTCTCTTCTTGGATTTCGGCTTGATGTGTGTTGTATTGGACATACAAAAAGTAGACAAAGCCCGTTAAGACTAAGCCGAGTAAAATCAGATTAAACGCCCATGAAGTTGCTTGTGCAAGCTCATCGCGTCGTTGAAGAAGACTGTTTTCAATCCGTCCCATGTCTAGGATGAGATGGTTCATTGCTGTAGTGTGCGTCTAGAAACTCCAGGGTTTTCCGAACCCACGGGTCGGTGATACAGGGACAAATGCGAATACGACTTGGATACACATAGACTTGACGAAGAATGGTATGAATTTCACGACGTGACTTGCCAACGAGACAGATGTCCAATACGGTCTCTGAATATCCCAGTAAGTCCATTACGCACTAGACTGTAAACTCTGTGTATACGGGTTCTTCTTGAAAGCATCCAAGATGCCTGGGTTGTTGCGTTGAACATTGATGTCTTCTTGGAGAGGTTCAAAGAACTTGACTGAACCCATTTGTGCGGCGGTAGGTGCTTGTCCACCAAAGGTCATCAATGGAGCCTCAAAGGAACGAGAGTTGTTGAGGAGTGTCTCATCACGGTGAGTCTGGACGTTGTAGGATTGAGGTCCCGCAGCCAATGCCGCCGTTCCACCCGAAGGTCCTGCGGGTGTTGGGCGTCCCTCGACCGTCAACTTCATGAACTCCTGATAGGGTTCTGTGAAGGCACGAATGTAGGACAAGTATCCACCGGCTGCAGATTGAGCAGGGGATTCATATTCAACTGACGTGCTCTCGCGGTTCTGGACCTTCATCACCTGATTGGGGTAAATTGCAGAGGCAACTTGTTGACCGACCGCAGTGTTCAAGTGCGGGAGTGAACCATCCTTATCCTGCAAGACTTGGAATCGGTCTGGTCGGTTCTTCTTGACGGGCGCTTGAAGACCCATGTCGGTAATGAAGTGTGAACCTGGAATAGGGTCCGCAGAATAGGTAAGCTTGGGCTTGTTCTCCACGCGCAATTCATCGGTGGTTCTGGGCAAGGCAAATTCACGAATGGAATCTTGCTGGTATCCTCCAGATGGAAGATTGGTGTATCCATCGTTCACACCTGGACCGACTTGAACAGGTTCAATGGGGAACACATTCTTGGTCGCAAGGGATGTGACCATACGAGACTGCTCGAAGTCTGTCTCGACTTGCTTACCCCAAGGCAATCCAGTCGCAGATTCAGGCTTGAAGAATGCACCTGCTTCTTCCTTGTGGAAAAAGGTGTTCTTGCCCGTTCCCGTGTAGGTGTCGAGGATTCCATCCGTTGCACCGCTGTAGGTGGATTGAGTCACATTGGCTCCAAAGAAGGGCACCATGTTATTATGTCCCTCGGAGGACTGAACTACATTGACTACATCGGTCTGTTCAAAGTCGGCTGGACTAATAAAGGTTTCCTTTGGATTTCGCTTTTTGAGTTGTTCTTCTTGCATTCGCGCAATCTGCGGCGCAAGGCTATAACCCAGCGCAGCTAATCCGAGTAGAAGGGCTACCTCCATCTTTGTTGTAAGACGGGTGATTATTTGCGAGTTAAAAAAAGACGGCGTGCGAGTAGCCATACCACTGCGTATCCAACGACACAAATCAATGCAATGACGGCTGGCTCCATCTTATCTATTTAAAGAGACTCTGCGAAGTCTAGATAGCGGCGTGGCGCAGAGGAAGCGCGATGGGCTCATAACCCATAGGTCGGTTGATCGAAACAACCCGCCGCTATTTTGAGACTCGTTTCGTGTTCTCATTTCGTGTAGTTTGGTTGGTAACAAACGGCTCCACGGCATGATTTTGCGGCTTGAAAAGAAGCCATTGAAAGGGATAGGATGTTTCCTGTCCTTTGGCGATAGGAATCTCGGTTTGTGTTTTCCATTTGGGTCGGTCGAACTGTCTAGGTTGAACAGGTTCCATCTTAAAATGTGCCGACAAAATAATGTATGAACTCCTGCTAGTTCTTGTAGTGATTCTCTTTTTGGGATTGCGTTACCGAGAAACCTTTGTGGTGAAATACGGAAATCCCTTCAACGACGAAGACATCCTTTCCTTTGAACCCAATGCAAAGGGAAAGCGTCTGTTTGGAATTACACCCGACACCTGTCCTGCAAACAAGCCTGAGTTGGATGCAGGATTGTGTTACGAAGCCTGTGAAGACGGATACCATGGTGTGGGCCCCGTCTGTTGGGCGAATACGACGAACGTAGGAATTGGAAAAGTGATGGAATTGAAGTCGTGTTATGATTCCGGACATCGATACGACGATGGAACTGCATGGAACGACTGGGGATTGTTGTGTCAGAAACAGTTGAAATGGGATAACTGTGCATGGAGAAGTATCTTTGGATGTGTAGGTGGACTCACGGGTGGAGATTTACGAGCCAAGCAGTTGACGTGTGATAACTACGGAGACCGAGAAAATGTCGACTCCTTGTGCTACAAGAAATGCCCTGAAGGAATGCGTCATGTTCCAGGCATGCCGTACTTGTGTTTCAAAGGCTCTCGAGGTCTGTCCTATGGACGCGGTGTAGGGGATCCACCACCAATCTTTGCGTGGGGCGAGTAACTACCAACCACTGAAAACTCCAGACGCGTTTTGTCCTCCTCTACCTACCCTATATATCCATGGATTTGGGTCGTTTGGGTTTCCTGTACTGGATGCACTCATAAGTCCTAGTGAACCGCCTTCAGGAAATTTGACTCTTAATCCACCTCCTTCATCGCGAAGCTGTAAGCCTCCAATATTAAGACTACTTACACTCAAATCAGATGGAATCGTCGCTTGAGTTGCTGGTCCAGCAGGTCCTTGGGGTCCACCAGGTCCAACAGGTCCAGCGGGTCCTACCGCTCCGGCAACTCCAGCAGCTCCTGCAACTCCTGGGTCACCCTTTTGACCTGTGGCTCCTGGGGTACCTGCATCACCTTTGCTACCTGTGGGTCCCATGGGTCCAACAACACCTACTGCAGAACCGGCACTTCCAGGAACTCCTTGAAGACCTTGGTCGCCTTTATCACCTTTGTCGCCCTTGTCACCCTTGTCACCTTTATCGCCCTGTCTTCCCTGAATACCCTGAGGTCCTACGGCTCCATTGATACCTGGAGCTCCAGGAATTCCTTGAGCACCTGCAGTACCCGGTTCACCTCGCATACCGGTTGCACCCACTTCACCCGGCCCACCGCGGATTCCATACGGTCCAACCCAAGGACGAGAATTGTTACCCAATCCTCCTGTTAATGGTTCTACAAATCCATCACCTCCTTCCAAATGTTCTCGAACTCCGAATGGGGTGAAAAACTGCTGCTTGAATGGGTTTGTGAATGTACTGCTTCCACTTGTAAACTTTTCAACAGGTGCCTTCTCTTTGGTATATTTAGACCACTCGTTACGAGAATAGGGGTCCAAGGTCAAAGTCTTAATCATTCGCTTGAACCGTTCAACCATGGAGTTGTATTTCTCCATATCCATGCCTGGAACGGGAGCGGGTGGAGTGAACTTACCTTCAGGTTTGAATCCAAAGCAGTTGACACCGAACTTTGTGGCTGGGTCGAAATAACCACCGTTCACGCCTGGACGACCGCAAAAGGTTCGCTTTCCTGGGTCAACTTCTTGTTGAAGACGCTCCCAGGTTTCCTTCTGTGTGGGGTATAACGCCATTCCACCTGCAGACCAACCGTAACCACACCATTCGGCTCCCTTCGCATACGCGTCCATGATTTGTTCGAGTGTCGCAAGTTCACCTCCATAGGCACCGCAGACTGCAGGGGCTTCATCGTAGGTGAATTGTTGGTCGTAGATGTGGAAGACTTCACTTCCAACGATAGGGCCTGAAGGTATACCTTTCGAAGGTCCTCCAGGTGTAGAAGGAACAACCTCCTTCTTGACCTCTTTCTTTACAGTCTCACTTCCAAGCAACTGGTCGATGGAGATGAAGTCGTAATAGACCAACACGACAAGGACGAGGGCGAGGGTTGCCCAAAGGACTAACACTGCAATGAAGGAGCTAGTCGCAAATAACACGATGAGTGAAAGAGTAACAAAAAAGGCAGCGACAAAGACTCCGTATACATCTGAGGTCAATATCGATTCCTTTACAACCGTCGTAGGTTGTGGTGGTCCTGTAGGACCTGATGGCCCTGTAGCAGAGGACGCGTTTTGAGTAGTCGTTGAAGTGGTGGACCCTGATGGACCTGTGGCTCCTGCCGATACGGATGGCATTCTTACTTATTCATTGATACGATAATACATCAGCAATCGCATACGGTCGTCGTGAGGCATAAAGTTTGCAGTATGTGTTTGAACATGCGTATCATCAAATCGATACCATGGCTGACCTGGTGGAAGGTTACGACCCCAGGTGAACCAGTGGTTTCCTGTGAAACACACAATCGCAAACAATGCGAAGCGAACCTTGTTGAGGACGATGACGGGTGTGTATTGTGTGGTGGTTCCCATAGATGTCTGATGAAACATCATGACTTGAGGAAACTCGGCAAACATCATCTGTTTGTGGCATCCCTTTTGCTTGCACTTTTCACAGGTCCAATCGGGAATGCTTTGTGGTTTGACGGTTTCAGCAATCGCATCGGAGACGGTTTGCTTGCCTCCTACAGGCGTAATGGAGAATTCGTTCAGGGTGTCGGGGCGGAGGTCTTTGTAGGTGCAGTGGTCGCACTGAATGGAGTTCGCAACCTTGAAGCGCGTAAGCTTATCAAGGAAGGGTACTTTGTCACAGAGAAATTGGATGAACTCGTGGGAGTCGCCGATGCTTTCGCCTGCGGGCATGGAGGGACAGACCTTGACGCATTCATACAAGGATTTCAATCCCTCATCGCCACGGCTGGCCCATATTTCGGCGAGGCAAGATTCGACGGGGTTGTCGATATCTTCCTCTCCATCATTGATTCGTTTCTGAAAATCGGGGATACGTAAGATAGCTTGGAGTCCTGCATTAATCCAGCAGGACCCATTTTTGTTTCGAAGACCGAAGGTGTACATTGTTTACTTTTGGAAGGCTGAGAAATCGGTTAGGAATGGAACGGGTTCCGTTTTGAAAGAATAGCTCGACGATGCAAATTGTTGGGAAACTCGGTAAGGGTCCTGCACAAGGTCCATGTCTCCAGGTTGACGAGAATAGGGTAAATACTTGCTGTTTTCATCTGAACCTAATCCTGCAGATGAAGGTAGTGAACCTTTTAAGTCTGCACCAACACCTCCGAGTCCACCGAGTCCACCCCCAGCTGCACCACCACCTGCAGCTGCAGCACTACCCCACTTCTTTCCTCGTCCACCCAAGAGTTCTGGATAAGGATTCGTCTTACTTGAATCGACTAGACCCTGTGCACCTGGATTTCCAAAGCCTGTAAATAGAGGACCAAATAGTTTATTCAATTGACCTCCTGCTCCACCCGCAGCACCGCCTGAACCTCCAGCACCGCCTGAACCACCGGCTCCACCAGCAGCTCCACCAGCAGCTCCACCTGCACCACCTCCAGCAGCACCTCCAGCAGCACCTGTAGCGCCCGTACCACCACTAGCTCCTCCACCCGCAGCTCCACCATTTGGACCGCTATTCAAGTAACCCTGACCTTGTCCAAGTCCTGCAAGGACCGAAGCATATGCAGAGTTACCTGACACACCTCCTTGGCTAATGAAATAGGTAGTCAACACGCGTTTCAACATGTCCTTGGTGACCAACGTATTTGTATCGCTTGTCAAGAAGGTATCGATGTTCTGTGGTGTAATCGGAACCGTCGCAGGTTTGAAGACATCATTGTAAAACTTCTCAATACTCGGTGTCAATAGACCTCCAGCCTTTTCTTCCAATGCCTCTTTGGCCTGTTGGAGTTTAGCTTTTTCCTCATTGGATAAGCCTGTCTTCACAGACAATGCATCAAACACTGCACCATTGGTTGGGTCTTGTGCTTTCATGTTCGTCATGAGAAACGCCTGGTCAGGACTGCTAAGTAATCCAAAGATTCGAATCTTATCTGCCTTATCGTAGGGTGGTGCTTGAATACTTGGAGTCGGTTCAAATCGTTCGCGGACCAGTGTCCATGCGATGAGGACTACAGCAATCAGTAGGAAAATCCATACTTTCTTCATTGTTTCTACACTACATTTTTAGCACACTCCTCTCCTTCGCACACACCGTAAAACTGTCCACGATTCCAACTTGTGGATTTGTCGTCCCAGTTTCCTTCGCGTCGTGGCTCACTTTGCGGGACAGGACTGTATTCGCCTTCAGGTAGCTTTCCCTTTCGAGTATCCGAAGGCGTGTAGGTTAACTCCGTGCGTGTTCGCACTTCATCGACGCCCATACTGGGTTGAAGATTTGCACCCTTGAATCCTGCTAGAGCTCCTGTAGTCACTGTTTCCTTTTTCTCTCGTTCCGCTGCAGTTCCTGTTCGGTCGACTGCAAACCCTGCTGTAATAATCTTACGAATCGATTCCTTATCCACACCCGGTATCGTCACTGAATCTGCAAAGGCTTGGACTTCAGTGTCTTTGATAAACACAGTTGGATTGGCCTTGCGTGCAGGTTCATAGATTTCATCGTAGAACTTCTGAAGCACCTTCAGGTAATCATCGTCATTGCCTCCGATTGGAGCTTGTGCGTCAATCTTACTGAGCCACTCTGCGTTCCGACTTGGACGCGCACCCGGTCCTTCAATGATAACATAATGTTCGCGTACTCGCCAGAGTACCAGCAATAGTACTATTGCAATCCCTAGAAGTATCCAGAGTCCCATTGTTTATTGGACACTACAATTCCACGAAGTCTCTGGACCTTGAGGAACCGATTGAACCGCAGGCTGTTTTCCACGAAGTTCTTGGCGAGTCTTTTCGGCACGGTCCAAATCGTAATCCCCTCGTGCAATTGCAGCTTCAGACGACTGAATGCCTTCCCAGTCTGCCGACATTGCAGAATACTTGGCTTGCGTTTGTGGGTCACGCACTTGGAATTCTAGAAAGCCAGAAGGAGTTGTATTCTTTCCAGGCAGGTATCCCTGTGTATAAATGGGGTCAATGGAGGGGCAATGGGTTCCTTGGGCCGCAAGTGACTTGGTATACTGTTCGTAATCCGCGAGTGTCTTGAATGGACGAACCTGTCCTGTTTTTACAGAATGACCTTCCCATGAACGGTCGAGTCGTTGTTCGATACGAGTGATACACGCCATTTTCTAGGTATCCATATAAATGTCGGGACGAGTTGCCGTAGTCTATTTCTTTATGGTCGGTTGCCCTCATTGTGAAGCCATGCGACCTGCGTGGAATGACGCGAAGAAACAATTGAAACATGTTAAGGTGGAAGAGAAGGAAGCCAATCAAGTCGGGATGGACGATGGGGTCCAAAGCTTTCCAACCATTGTCGTCCGTAAGAATGGAAAGGAGGTCAAGCGTCTAGAAGGAAAGCGAGACAGCGGTAAGGAAATCATTCAAGAATTAGGCATTCGCAGGCGCCGGGGCGGTACCCACCGAAGGAAGGGGAAGTCCCGTCATCGTACCCTTCGCAACTACAAACCCTTCGCTTAATCCTTTTTGATTGGTTCGTTGTCCGTTCTTTCCAAGGAATTCCAAGAACCCTGCGTGGTCATCGGCAGGCACAGCGTGGAAGTTGCGTTGAGACTGAACTAGGTCAAAGACATCGGTTGTGTCCATGTAGATGTTTGAGGTCTGTGCGAAGGCTTCATTGACCTTGTCACGGACATCCACATCGGTAATCTCGGCTGCAGGAGGGCGTTCTGGATTGTCAATGATGTCCGTCAATTGAGGATTCATGAACGGGTTGTCGGCGGTCGGCATGGAGGTTTCAACGCCTGTGTATCCAGAGACGACGGGTCCCGACGCAAACTTTTCACCGATAATGGTCTTGGCTTCAGGGAAGACGGATTCCAATAGAACCGTAGCCATCATGACGACAGGCACCAACAGCAGATACCATGCGTCTCGTGAAGTCAGCAATAATAAGACCGATAAATACACTGAAAAGCGAACCACTGCGTTCAGTGACGCTCGGACGGGCATTGAGGGTTGTGGGACAAACTTGTACCAAGTATCCTGATTAAATAGAATACTTGGTTCCGAATACCAAAAAGGTTCAGTCATCTCTTACTTTGAACCACGGGTTTTTTGTTCGTGCTTTCTCTGTAGCCGTGCCATAATCCTAGCTCGACGCGCATCGGGGTGGTTCGAGAGAATCTGTTGTGCAGTGTTTCCAGTGGTGTTACCTGTATCTTCGCCGAGGACGGCTTGATTCAAAAACTTACCAAAGGACGATTGGAACTTTGCACGAATCTTCTCAATGTCTCGTCGCAGTTCATGTTGGTTGAGTTTACCTGACCGAATCTTCTCTTCCAAAACATCTCGAGCACGATGCATAATTTCGTTCAAGATTTCACTCTGTTGTGGGTTTCGAAGCATTTGAAGCAATCGCTCTGGGTCTTCGAAATCAATATTAATCTCTTCAAGGTTAATCGATTGAATGATGTCGCCGACCAAAGAGACCAATCGGGTGCTCATGATGAGTTCAAGCATTTCAGACATGGACGATTGAGTCTCTTCATCTTCCAAGATGCTTTGGACTTCATTGGCTTGAGCTCCTGTGCCTGGAATCGCACCCTTCATCGCTTCCACGATTTTCGCAAGCTTCTCTTTGGGGTTTCCGTGGAGGAATGAATAGACTAATGCCATCTGGACCTTTTTCCAGTTGTCATCGGACGGCTTCCATGCAACCTTGATTCCGGGAAACAATTCGATTTCTTGAAACAGCGTATCATCACGCTTGACTACACGCAATAGATGAGGGAGAAGAACGGTCTCAATGTGTTGAAACAGTTCTTCATTCGCCCGAAGTTCCGGATGTGCCTCTTTGAAAAGGTTCACAAGGTTTCGTAGATGTTCCATTTATTAGATTTGACTACATGTTCTCTTAAGCCTTATTACCGCCGCGGCTTTCAAAGAGTTTCATTTGTTCATCCGTCAAGCAGACGCATCCAGTGTCGCTGGAAAAGGGGCTTGGGCAACAATCCGCAGAGATACGGTTGCTCTCGAACTGGAAGAGCTCTTGGTCATTGGCCATATCATACGGTCTCTCAGGCACTGGCTTGGGTTCAGAGCCTAACAAAGGGGAGACGCCATCGTAACCCGTAATACCTTCAGTCTTTTGCATGTCGAGGGGCATACCGCGCTCGCGTTGCATGAATCGTTCCTTTCCATCCTTTGGCTCCTCGGTCGCCTTGGAGGGGGCAGGAACCATGGAACGAGCAAAATAACCAGCTAGGAGTGCTGCCAAGAAAAAGATGAGAACTGCAATTGTCTTTCGCATTATCTGTTACAGTGGAAAAAATCAAAATGGATTCTTGAAAGTCAGGAATCTACTTCTATCCCCCACCACCCAAATGAATACCTACGATTCCATGTCTCTCGTCGAGTTGAAGAAGGTCGCCAAGACCCGACGCATCAAGATGTACTATACTAAGAAACGCCATGAACTTATCCGCCTCCTCTCTCTCCCCGAATTACCGGAGTCCTTTACCATTGAAAAGTATACCATCGTACAACTCCGCCAACAAGCCAAGGAACGCAACATTGGAGGTATCTGGAAACTCACCCGCGAACAGCTCGTCAACATTCTATACCCCCTTCCGCAACAACATGACCAGGATAATGACGATGCCCATGAACATGATAGCCCACAGACCCAAGATTGCAACCAAGTACGGGAATAAGAAGTCGAATAAATAGTTGAACAATGGAGCGACAACATTGGAATGGAACGCCAGCTGAACTTCGGGCGTCTTGACCCGTTCCAGCATGTCGTTCAACAACGATTCGATGAGTTTACTCATTGAAATTTGTCTGATTACCTATATAAACATGAAGCTAAATCAGACGAAAATGATTCGCCTCGGAGCCGTAGTCGCAGGAGTTGCCGTGTTGTATGTTCTTTTTACTTCGTATTCAGGTGCGAAGGCTGCCGTCTTGGACAAGGCCGAGGAGCTCGGAGGCTCTGGTTCCATGGCACCTTCCTCCAACGGCGGTCCTTACATGAGCATGCCTCACGGTGTCGCCGGTAACGCCACCTCTGTATCAGGCATGATTCAGGGACGCACTCCTTCCTCCCAACAGACTTACCAGGAGTCCACCTTATCCTCGTCTGAGCTTCTCCCCAACGGCAAGATTGGTGCCGACTGGGCTGCCGTGAACCCTGTAGGCGCCGAGGACCTCAAAGGACAGAACTTCTTGCAATCTGGTTACCACAGCAACATCAACATTGTTGGAATCAGCCAGACCAAGCGCAACCAGAGCTACGACATCCGCTCCGAGTTGCCTAACCCCCAGTCCAAGGTCGGTCCCTTCTTGAACACAACCATTGACCCCGACCCGTTCAAGGCCTCTCGTGCCGTCGAGGGACTCACTGCCTAAACACAAACCTATCTACTAAATAATGTTCCCTCTCGCTGCCGGTGTAGGTGTCGTTGCCCTCGCATACCTAGCTAATCAAGGACCCGGTAACACAACTCGTATGAAAGGCCCAGATGGGCATGAGTACGACATGCAAAACTTACCTGACAAGCAATCTGCTGTGAAACTCATGTCCGAGATTCGAGCAGACCTCGTCAAGTTGTATACCTACTACAAAGAGACACCTGGATTAGACCAGGACCCACCGATTGGTCGATTCGTCCAACGCTTCACACCCGATGTGTTTATTGAAAATGAAATGACTTCACCCGACACTTCGTATTCGGAAAACAAGGGACAGAAAATCGTCGTCTGTCTGCGAGACAAGACCAAACCACCCAAGTATCCACTCGTCGATAAGAACACAGTGATGTTTGTGATGCTTCACGAGATGGC
>Ga0247723_1000132_pt1 | contig 47218 bp, 76 predicted proteins | sample MSEWelMarce5H_FC_FD_189079 | JGI IMG/M metagenome (GOLD analysis project Ga0247723, IMG submission 189079) | Subsurface sediment microbial communities from gas well in West Virginia, United States - MSEEL Well Study Marcellus 5H_FC | ecosystem: Environmental > Terrestrial > Deep subsurface >...
ATATAATCATTTGAAGTCATACGTAACTGAATTAAATCCTAATATTATACCTGATAAAAAATTCTTGTACTTAAATAGAAGAATGGGTAATGAAAAATATAAATTAATAGAAAGGCTATATGAAATGGGTTTATTAAAGGATACCAGATTTTCTTGGGTAAAAAATAGCACAAATAAAAATCTGTTAAATAAAGGACTACTTAACGAATTAAACATAGATGCCGATAACTTTAAACCAATCCAACTGGAAGACGATGTAGTGTATGGCACAGATTTAACTAGGGAAGAACATCTTTACACTATAAACCCAAAATGGTATTATAAAAGTAAAGTTAATATTATATCGGAAACAATGTTGTATCCAAATTTAATTCATCTGACAGAAAAAACGTGGAAGGCTATTTATTTGGGTGTCCCATTTGTCATATATTCTCCATCTAAGCACTATCTTAAAACCTTAAGGGATATGGGGTTCAAAACATTCAATTCAGTGATCAATGAGGATTATGATGAGGTGATGGATAAAGATAAAATAACACGGGTTATAAATAGTGCAGAAGAATTGGTTAAAATTTATAATACACCTAAAGTATTGAATATATGTAAATTTAACCAAGATCTATATTTTAATTTGGAACATCGCAAAAAAGTATTTAAGGAACTATTTTTAAATAAACTGGATGATATTAAAACCCTAGCAATCTCTAAAAATTTAATTTAGATGGACAGTAAAATTGATTTAAGAAATTATACATGTAGTGTACCTTTTACATCATTAGAAATACATAATAATGTTTGTTTTGTGTGCTGTCCGTCTTGGTTACCGAATAAAGTGGAGCTTAGCGAAATTCCGTTAAAGGATGTTTACAATAGCCAGCCAATTATTGATATTAGAAATTCTATTTTAGATGGTTCGTTTAAATACTGCAACACAGAACTTTGTCCATATCTAAGCAAATTAGTAAACTATGGGGTAACGTCTGGTCCTGTTACTTTAAAATCAAATTCAAATATTAATAGTTCGATAGTAAAGAGTAATACCCCCGATTATTTGGTGATGAATTTTGATAGAACTTGTAATTACAAATGTCCATCGTGCAGGGTAGATTTAATTGTCGAGAATAGTGAAGGAATAAAAAGGGTCGAAAAAACAATAGAAGAGATTGATAATAACTACTCTCAATACGTTAAAACCTTGTATATTACTGGATCCGGGGATCCTTTCGTTTCTGTCGGATTCCGAAATTATCTAAGAAATTTCAATACTGAAAAATATCCAAACCTAAAATCCATACATCTTCACACAAATGCTTCTATGTGGAATAAAGAAATGTGGGATTCCATGCCAAATATTCACAAATATGTCCACACATCAGAAATTAGTATAGATGCTGGCACAAAGGACACCTATGAGAACAAAACAAGATTAGGGGGTAACTGGAAAAATCTAATGAACAATTTAAAATTCATCAGCACTCTGCCAATATCTGTTAAAACCTCATTTGTTGTTCAGGATTCTAATTACATGGAAATGGAAATTTTTTACAACTTGATGCACTCAATATTCGGTAAAAGGGTAAATGTATTCTTTGGTAAGATAACTAATTGGGGAACATTTAGCGAAGAAGAATTTAAATTAAAACAAATATGGGATACTGAACATCCAGAGCATGGGTTATTTAAAGAACATTTCAATAAAATATGGAAAAAAGAAAACCTTTTTCATAATTTGTATGAGTTTATAGACAATACAAATAAAACACTAATATAGGTGAGAATTTTAATACTATCTCATACGAGGTGCGGATCAACAACATTATCTAAATGGTTGGAAAAAGAGTTAGATATTGAATTGGATGAGACACCGTATAATAAAATTACATTTAATTCTGTATTTGAAAAGGAAAATATAATTAGAAAAATAGTGGTCGAGGAGTATTTCCCAACAAAAGAAGAAATAGACAGATTTGATAGGGTAATATTCTTGATCAGAAATAATGATATAGACGCAGCAATTAGCTATACTAATGCTAATAATACAGATGAATGGCACAAAGAATATAGGGTAACAAACGAATGGATCGAGAATAATGAAATTAAAATAATTAATATCTCCAATTATATTAGAGGATTAAAAAATAGAATAAATGATTATATCGGGTTTCATACAACTTACGAAGACATATACATAAACAAAAATTCTGTTAATAAGATTTTAGATTATATGAGCATCGAATCACCCAAGCATTTATCTATGTTGGAATATGATAAAAAATACAGAAAAGATGATAATCTTTTTATAAAAAAATATATCGATCTTATATGATTTTAAAAGAAGAAATATTATTCAGCAAAGAAGAGTGCCAATCTATTATCTGGGACGAAACCCGAAATATAACAGACTGGGACATGGGTAATAGAAAATATAGATCATCTCTAATAGAATACAATCAGCATACAGAATGGATATTTAATAAACTTAAATATTTCTTTGAAATAGAAACTGGAATGAAAATCACAAATAAAAAAAATAAAATTCACTTTCATAGATTTGTAGAGGGAGACTGGTTCGGTAAGCATAATGATACTAGGGAGGAAAGACTGTACGCAGTAGGGGTTTTACTGAATGATGATTTTAGTGGAGGGGATTTTAAATTATACAACCCAAACGAGTATACACTAAACAAAGAATCCGGAAATGCTTACATATTTGATGTCGGGATAGATCATGAAATAACTCATGTTTTAGGGGGAGAACGGTATTCTCTGCTGTGGTTTTTACAAAACGAGCATATAAAATTTAAAACTGATAAATTAATATGAAAAAATCAGGATGCACAAATAAGTTGATTTTTTGGGATAGATATATAAAAGAGGATATATCATGATAAAGGATGCTATAGTTAATTGGTAGCATATTCTTTCTAATCTGGGATATCTAAAAGATAAAATTTGATATGCAATAAATAAATCAAAGGATTTAAAAAATCTACTTAGCTTATACACTAAAATTTGCTATTTCTTGGGAAAAAAAATAGTAAATTATGAGAGCAGTAATAGTAGGTTTAGATTTTGTTTATGATCTAAATGGCAATTTAATGCCAATTGAGATGAATACAAATATTGGTTATTCAACTCAGAAAATCGAAAACGATAATGATGTATTTGATATGACAGATTTCCAAAATTTTGTCAGCTTAAATATGTTTACGAAGATAACGTATATTGGAATAAACGCTAAAATCAAAGAACAAATTCAGAATGTAGCAACGAATTTATCCCTAGAATTCGAAGCAACAACAACATCTTCAGGATCGATAACAATCCCATATATCGAAGATACCCCAACACATTTAATTGTAAGAACCGCATTTGACACTACAGCAATATTGGACAGTTCATATTGTGCAAATAAAATTGAATACCTTAATCTAATTAAAGATGCTGGATTTGGTTCAAAATTTGCTTATTTAAACGCTGAGAATGTTCTAATAAACACCATAGAAAATATACAGGATAACGGGATACATCCCAATTTTATATTAAAGGCAGTAAAACCTGCTTACGATAAAGAAGTTTATCCAAAGTTTTATAAAGTAACGGATCAAACCGAATTAGACGCTGTATTACAAAATGTTACAGAGGATTATTTTTTAATGCCATATTATTTTAACGAATCAAAAGTTCATTCTGATAAGATAACAAAGATTAGGAAAATGAGTATGTTATTTCCCCCAAATTTAGAATCAATACACATAGGGGCTTACACTGATGTATCAATTCAAAAATTAGAAAATAATGTTACATATAATGAAGAAACCTTTCAAATTGATAATATTTATAGGAGGATTTATTACACTTCTGATTTTAAAATCAACCTTCCAAAATTATTAGACGATGACTATGTTATCATGGCTGATGGTACAACAAAAAGTGGACTAGATCTACAAGTTGGGGACCTTCTTAGAACCATAGATATTCCTAATGCAGAAAACATTGACGCGGTAAACGTTTTAGCAAATTACCAAATCAATATGCAAACTTTTTTAGATGGTGTGGTTTATAGTACAAACAAAGTTACAAGCAAAAATAGAATAGATATTAGTGTAGAAATTGCCAAAATAACATTTACCGATGAGACAAACTGGTTTGATACCATTAACTCGAGTTACCTAGTTTACGAAAATAATGAAATTAAATTCGTTAAAATAATGGATTTTGTTCCAGGAAATGTTGTTTTGCTTATAGATACGTCAGAAAATGATAATGTTCAAATCGTAGAAAAAACTGTTCAATCAATTAATATCGTGGATGAAGAATTTTCAGGATGGACAATTGGTGTAGAAAGAGCTCACTTATTTTTAACATCAACAGGTAACCCAACAGTTTCATCCGTGTCTTATTTTGCCGCGGTGGAACATAATAACTTCGAATGTTTTTCTACGCCCTACCAAGGACAGGGTAGTTGTAACAAAGGATTATGTTGCAACTCTGGTATATGTAATTACTGCATATAATTAAGTAAAAAATAAAAATAAAACATGACAAATCAAGAAAAACAACTTACAGATTCTATAGTTACCACAATAGGAAACTTAATCGTACAAGCAAATAGTTAAAAATGGTTAACATCAAGGAGATAATTGATGCGTGGGTTGTTAGTTATAGCCCAACTCAAAATCAGTTAAACAAATCAATTGAACGAGGTAAGATATGTGAAGCCTGCCCATCAAAAAAAGTAATTACTAAAAAATTTAAATTAGCCACGGTTTGTGGTGAATGTGGTTGTCCAGTATCTAAAAAAATCTTTAGTTTGGAATTTAACCCATGCCCATTGGGTAAATGGGAAGACGTCGATAAAAAATACAAAACAAAGGAGAAAATTAATAAAACATTTATCTAGTTTATTATGTCTATTTGTATTAATAACGATTTAATTTGGATATCGGTCCCTAGGTGTGCTAGCACTTCAATTGAAAATGCAATTCTTAATTCACCAATTCAAATTAATCATCATAGATATAGAATATCCAAGGTATTTCCAAAACATCTGCACGTCACTTTACCTGAATTATATAGTAATTTTGGAAAAATGGAAACCGTAGTAATTAAAAGAAATTATTTTGATAGGTGGATAAGTGCCTTACAACATACTTGGTATACGTATGAATTAAATGGTATTGGATTGTCAGTTAAATGGGAGGATATTGACAATGATTTTATATACAAAAATTTTAGCAAAAACTATGTTGATTCAATATATTCAATTATTGGAATGGAAAATGATTCGTTAAAATACAATGATATTATTAAATTAAGAGAGGTTAAAAAATCAATAGTATATAAATTTGCAAAAACAGTACCAAAAAATATAGACAATACTTTTAATCCATTTATATTATTACTATCTCAATCTCATTGGGTTGATAATAATAAATGTACTTATGAGTTTAATATTGACGAAATTGATAAATTCGAAAATTTTATGTGTGATAGATATAAGATTGATTTTAAAGTAGATATAGTAAATAAAAGTAATCCGATAAAGAATAATATCATAAAGGACGAAAAATTAAGGAAATGGGTTTTTGATATGTTCGAAAAAAGATTTATTAAGAGTACTAACATCATATAAAAAATAAATTATTATGAAACCATTAGAATATTGGAAACCTGATTCTTTCGAAATATCTTCGTTTCAATTTAAATTGGATGAAAGAAAGGGCAAAACATATAAAACATCAGGAACAGATAACACCGGTTTATGTAATTATACCTATAATGAATTGGGATTTAGGGGAGATAGTGTGACAAAAGAGGGATTCAAGGTAATGTCTCTAGGATGTTCAAATACAGAGGGTGTTGGGGTTAATGATCATGAAACATGGCCATTTCAATTTACTAATCTCATACCAAATGGTGTTAATTTTAATTTCGGAACTGGAGGAAGGAGTAATGATTTCATCGTAAGATGTTTATTAACATATTATGATATAATAAAACCAGATTTAATATTGATCATGTATACTTCGCCATTAAGAAGAGAAATATACACTAAAGATGGCGGAATTGAACCATTCATGCCAACAGCTTCTTGGGGTTATTTAAAAGAAACTGATGAAGGTATTAAAACGCAAGAATGTTTAACGTATTTACAAAATGATAATGAGGATTTTATAAATTGGTATAAGAATCATTTGTTAATAAAATATTTTTTAGAATCAAAGAAATGTAATTGGATTTGGAATGGGAGAGAAATCCCGTCACTTGATTGTAATGAATTTAATAGATTTAGATTTAATGGTGATTATGGGAGATATTTAGATCTGGGCGTGGATAATGGACATCCCGGACCAAACCACAATAAAACATATGCTTATAAATTATACGATTTTATATCAAAAAAATTCCCAAGTTATATAAATTATTTACCAAAAAATATACAAAATTTGATTTAGTGCACTTGAATATTTTATTGAATATATTACTCAGTTCAAATAATCAAAGAGAAAAGCTTTCCCCGCACCCGCACGTGCGAGATGCAGAAGGATTGGCCCAGGTAAAACCTTTTCCGTTTAATCCGTCAGAATAGTCAAGTTCTGTTCCAAAAAGATATAATAGAGATTTTCTGTCTATCGCTATTTTCAATCCATGCCCGATCTCTGTAATCTCGTCAGTGGTATCTATAACATCAATAAAATCCATCTTATAAGAAAGACCGCTACATCCTCCCCCAACCACACCAACACTGAGGTGGTGGGTATCTGGAGATATCCCGTCATTTTTCATCAAGTCCAATAGGTGATTCAGAGCTCTATCTGTTATTGTTATCATTTGAGATAATTTTTTTATTTTTCTCGATTATCCAGAATAAATCTTTGGTATTAAAACTACCTAGATCAATTATTGATTTAATAATATCGCTTCTAATATCAAGAAAGAGATTCTTGTCTTTTAATACAGATCTCTTTTTAGAGTGAAGATGAAAATAATCTGGGCTGCTCAGAGAAAATGATCCATATTCTTCGGGAAGATTTACCATAGTCCTTTTTTCATTGAAGAAAAAGTTATCACTGAGTGCTCCGATTTTTGTGTTTCTAAGATCTGATATTTCTTTTAATAGCTTCTGTTCGCAAAATATCATGTACTTACCATTTAAATCAGGATCGTTCCAAAACTTTTCAGAAAGCTTTTCCATCCATTCCCATGCAGTCTCTGTGTATTCTTTTCTGAAATCATTGTTTCCTATGTAAAGGAAAGAAACATTAGGGGAGTGCGTTGTTTTCCATTTGTATTTTATCGGGTATTCAGCAACTATTTCCCTTAATATCCTATCTCTAATGCTTGGATAAACATTAGCTCCTTCCTCTATTTGATTTACAACAATATCAAATTCTGACAATTCGGATAAATCAAAACCTTTTCTTTTGAAATAAAGATCGCAATCGATCATGATAAACGGAGCTTCTATACTTCTGATGCATTTTAACTTAGATGCTGCCCAGAATGCCCTCCTGTTAACTTTATCCACCGTGGATAATTCTTTTGTATCCACAAAATCCCATAGATTCAATATATTTAACTCTTCCAGATAATTATATACAGAGCTGCAGCAATAAAGATAGGTTCTATATTCTGGATACATTTTTTTCCAGTTAGAAACAGAAGCGACTAAACAAACCAGTTCTACCTCGTGAAGAAAAAAATTCTTTCCTTTTAGGCTTTCTAAAACCCATACTGTTTTCATAGAAAAAATTAAGCGAAATAAGCTTGAACAATATAGTTTCCCGTCCAGTCCGTGCTGTAGATATTGACTGTAGAACTATAACTTAGGATAGTTCCTGCACTTGGTGAGACCGTTACCCAATATTGAAATGTGTATGGATATATTGCAAGTCCTCTAAGGGTTACATAGGAATAAATACTATAGTCCCAAGCATGGGTATCAGCATTACCTGCGACGGACGCTGGATACGTGAAACTTGCAGAACCCTTACCAGTATCATTGCTTGTCAATCTTATGACTCTAAACTTTTTGTTGGAAAAGTATCCAAAATTGGATGCTCCAGTTTTTCTGTCGTAGAGTTTTGTTGTCCATATGTTATTTAAACTCACACTGGATGTTCCGCCCCAAAGATTTGATAATTGACCGGTTCCCCCAAGTCCACCTTGGTTCCCCATGTTAATATTCGAACTACCTATAGAAACTACGCTCATAAATTAACAGTCGATTACATTTCCCACTCCAAAGATTTCTTCTAGAGCTATTTTTAATTTCCCGTATGCCCATCCATATGGATCGTTCCCTATAACGGAAATGTCTATTTTAGATTTTGTAACGGTTTCTGTACCAGTTTTAACATTTTCAGTGTATGCCTCTTCTCTAGTTTTTTCTACTATATTACCGTTCTCGTCGAAATCATTGTACGTTATAGTTCTTGTTCCCTCTACTACCTCATACACGTCTACAACAACCTCTTCAGGAGCAGTTAGTGGAAATTCGTTAACAACCGGATATTCCAGGGATTGTTCGTTAAAAATTATTGAGGGAGAAATCGGTCCAGACTGAGAAGGCCTGGTCAGGGGATCCAAAAAATCTTCGCTGTAAACAAAACTATTGGAAATTGCCTCCTCCTTGTTCGTATACATAGCAACTACTGCTATTAAAAATCCTAGCATCTTATCTATACGATAAGCTTCTATTCTAACGTAAGGATTTGTTACTATCCCTTTATTTAAAGTTTCTATCTCTTGGTTTATTTGTAGAGCCATTTTTACCCTTTTTTTTATATATCTAAAAGACAGGAGAGTCCTATTATCTTACCACAAAAAACACCCTTGCCATATCGTGAACGTCGAATCTTGATGCTACACCAAGCATTCTTGATACGTCTAGTGCATCTTCAATCTCATCAATAGAATCTGGTATAACTATATATGAAAAGTCTTCCCATGGGTATTCCATTACCTCCCCCTCATTATTTACTGGGATTTCTGTAGTTTCCTCTGACGAATCATCATATTCATCGTCATTTTCCCAGGCGGATTCGTTGGCAAAGCTTCTGAGCCAATTGCCGAATTCGTAGATTTCTTTTTCGTGGATTTGGAGTTCTTTTAGTTTGCTGTAGATAACAAGAGCCATTTTTTAATTTCTTATATTTTCCCTATGTATCTAAGTATAAAACAAATGCTTTTTACTTAATAATAGAAGGAAACCCATTTATCGTATTCTTTTATTTCCCAATCAGATGTATTGAGTCGAACCAATAATTCCCTTGTTCTTTTATAGACAAAAATTTCTTCTTGTTTCTTTTCATTTTCTGATAAATCTGAAAATCTTCTTGCTTTTCCAGATCTGATTCTTTGCAATTCTAACAGCATGTGCAGAGATTCGTGAAAAATAGTTCCTGCCAATCTGTTTACGCTTCTTTCTGATAAAGGTCCAGACCCGATTAAAATCCAAAGATTGTTACCCTCAGTTCTATATGTGCTAAAAAACCTATTTCCGTCATAATGCACATAAGACTGGATTATTGAATGTGCAACTATAGATTCATAAATAACTGGCTCATAGGTTTTAACCAAATAGCAAGCTCTTGCTATTTTCTCGGAGTAATCGCCAAGTGGCATAATCCTTTGGGAATATCCCATAACCGTATGGACCAAAAACAAAAAAAGAAGGATGTTTTTTTTCATCCTTCAAAAATATGATAATCGAACGGGTTAAAAAAATGCGGTTAAACCTTTTTGCTTATTGCTATTTCTTTTACCTGGAAAACATCTTCTGTTTCTCCAGATCCTCCCATATATTCAACTGTTGCGGAATACTCGTTTCCGTCACTAGCTGACCCAGTAACAGTTTCCATTGAAGAATATGCTTCTTTGCCTTCCTCCTGTACTGGACCGCCAAGATCTCTGAAAGATGCTGTTACTTCTTCCCCCTCCGGAGATTTCCAAGTTACATCATAATCGGCTTCAGCAGTTTCTGAAGGGACCCATGAATCCGCATAAATTGAAGATCCAGTGCCTTCTGCTTCTTCTTCTAAAGATTCGAACGTTTTTAAATATCTCATAATACTTTTCTTTTTATCTATTATATATCAGATTAATCCGGTATAGCACCGTTTCTTTTAAACATATTTCTGTTAACAAAAAAGTTACCTTTCTCCCCTATCTTAGCATCCTCGTTCTTAGAAAGTTCTAAAACTACCTCGTTCGAATCTATTACGTAATACCGGGTTCCCATATAGGTCACTACCTGTCCTTTTTCTATATCTCTTAAACTGAAGTCCTCTCCGTAAGATTTCTTCATCTCGCTTAAAAATTTACCAATTTTTTTAATTTCCATGATCTATATATTTTTTCTAACCGGGCGAACCGAATAATATCCATATCCAACATCCTCTATATAACTTGTAGAAATCCTATCAAATATAAAAATTGATCCGCCGTTGGACATGGATCCAGGAGTAGATGTAATAAATACCTCCTTTAAATTTTCTTTCATAAATTGAATTTCCCCGGCTCTTTTATCGAACCTGCCACAAAAATTAATAGAAAGAATAGATTTAACAGCATGATAGATTTTTGCTTTTTCTGCTGTTTTCCATTCATTAGGAGGTAAATTTGTTATTTTTTTAAATAGGTTTATAAAAACTTCTCTCTTTGGAATTTCCCATCCGTCAGGGCATGCTATTTCTAAAGAATTATACGGATAAAATGATCCGCATCCCTCAGATTTGTCTGGATGTGTACGAGATGGTAAAGAATCGTAAAAGAGATCCGCGAAAGCCCTTCCCCCTTGCTCTTCTAAAATATCATAATCAAGATTCTCCCCAAACCATTCCACACCGTCTACTATAACGGTTTTATAGTTCTTCCCATCTCTGGGATCCGTAAATTCTGAGGTCTTTATTCCCAATTTTTGTTTTAATCCGTAGGGATCTATAAATTTCATATTTTATATATCAAAAATGACCCCAATTCTATTGATTTTCTATTTCGTTCCATGTATCAATTAGAGACTTTGCAAAGATAGGTTCTTTACCTGTCCATCCTGATAAAATAGCTCCTCTATAAAGATTCTCGGGTAATACCATGTTGTCATATCCAGCAACCTGTACTGAGAATACATTTACCTTAGGGTTAACATCTTTCCTGTACTTAGAAACAAGAGCTAAAACGTCTATATGTCTACTTCCTCCGTTTACGTGGATGAAATCCTTATATTCTGCTGGCCTGGTTCCATAAAGACCGCCGTGTCCTGCTTGCATGTCCGAATAGATGAAAATATTATCGTAATGCTTTTCGTTTTTAATAGCATCGTCAAAAAATAACCAAATGCCATTCTCTGTACTTCCGCCTAATCTACTATCATCTCTTTCTACTGCATTAACTGCCTTTAATTGAGAAAGTAAACCGTTTCTCTTAGAAACTGGTTCAACAATAAGTTTGTCACCGAATAAACCTATTTCTCCTTCATCCGACTGCTTGCCTGTAATTAGTGAAGAAAGGTTTGCTATCTCTGCTGCATGAACACTCCCATATTCGGAGGTTAATACTCCCCAGGCAGATCCTGAATTATCAGAAAGACAAATTGTTTTCCCAGTAAGCTTTGGCATGTTTAATACGGAGATGTCCATACATTCTTCCAGACCATCTAGGATAATTCCTTTGTGGTTAATTTCTTCATCTTTTTCTACTGCTTTATAAGCTGACCAATATCTGAAAGGAAATTGTCTTCCTGCAAGAACACCTGCAGACAATTTTGTCATAACAGATTTAGCAGTTTCCAAATCTTCTATCTCTTTAAAAATACCCCTCAGATTTCTTAAAAGTGCCATGTGTGGAATTTCAATGGTTTCTAATATTTCTTTCCAGTTCTTGCCACCCGATTTCAGATTCTCCCAGGTTTTTTCCGATTCCTCAACCTTAATAGATCCGGTTTTCATTAACTCGTCTATGTTATTATTCCAAGCGTGTGAAATTCTAACAAGATCAATTAGGCTCTTTCCTTTGTATTTGTTTAGTTGATATCTGGAATATTCTCCAAGTCTTTCTGCCCAGGTTCTTTTAACGATTGAGCTCAATTTATTTTTTGTCTTGTTCACGTACATGAAATACTCAAATTGATTTGTCAGATCATCTGGTCTGAGAGCTATGGATTTACCTACAGTTTTCATGTAGCCGGGATTGGATTCGTTAAATTCGGCTCTTTTTGAATGGATCGAAGCACGTATAAAGATGACAGCAGGGTTTAACCTCATCAAAAACAGCGTTCTTAGCTCCGTAGCTAAGTCTAAAGTTCCTTTGAAGTCATAATCTAATGCTGCATCAATAGCGTTCGTAAAAACGTCTGCAGCTGAGGTAGAATCGTCTATAAGACCAGCAAATATGGAATATTCTAATAGTGTATCGTGGTTCTTAATAGATGCCTGGGCTTTTATACCATCTTTGTAATATTGTGGCTCTCCGAAGATAGAACTAGCAGCCACTATCTTAAGTGTCTGTAAAGGAGAAAGTTTATAGGAATTACCCCCCATAAAATTCTCTACTACTAGATCTTCATATTTTCTAATTTCAGTTTTGGACTTAACTGCGTACTCTGATAACTTGCTCATATGTTTGTTTTTAATTTTTGGCAAAAAAAAAGCTTACCGATATTAATCAATAAGCCTTCCTATATTAAAGAACAAACACAATTTGTTGCATCTTAATTAGAATAACTTACCGAGAATATTGAAAGGGGGTGTTGTTTCGTTTCCATATATGAAGTAACCCCCTATCCCGCATCGGATAGTATTTTATTAATTGGTTATTATAAAGCTGAGAATCTCCAGATCTGGAGGTTGTCCATTAAGTGAACGATTCTCTAACCCTTAATGCCGGTCAGCCGCCACGAATTTCTATTCGAAAATATCTAGTTTTTCATCGATCACCAAGGATCGATGTATCATACCCTTCTAGATTGGATGTGATAGTGTTTGAATAAATTTGATACAAGACCAAATTCTTTCTTTGCATAATTGATGTATCCAATTCTGCCGCTTCAACTCTAATAACCAATATTTTAAAGAACTTTTTTGTATAGATGTTTATATATGCAAATATAAGATAGTTTCCCGTAGAATAAAAATGTTTTATAAAAATTATTCTAGATCTTCTGTATTATGCTAGGGATTCTATTAAATAATTCTTTGTTACAGATCCAGTTTTTCTTTCTACTTCTTTTCCGTTCTCGAAAAAGATAAAAGTGGGAACCGATCTAATCCCGTACTTTTCTACTAGATCCCTATTTTTATCAACATCAATTTTATAAATAACCCCAGTACCTAATTCATTCTCTACGCTCTCTAAAACCGGATTCATAGCTTTGCATGGTCCACACCATGTTGCATAAAAATCGATTATGCATTTCTTTGCCGACGAAACAGCACCATCAAAACTCTCACTTTTTAATTCTGTCATTTTTCTAAAACTTATATTTGATTTGTACTGTATCTATCTCAGATAATATCCGGAATCATGCTCTCGTCGAACCTTGCAACCTGATAATTTTTAATGAAAGAGTTTATGTTAATAACTTTATTCATTAACTTAAAATACGATCTAGGAATAGCGGAATTTTCTAATAAAATCGCCGTTTTTTGATCCTCCAGTAAGTAAGATTCCTGATTATCAAAATCATCCTGCCATCTTACTATATTTTCTAACATTGTCACTGAATTGTAGGGACCATCCTCTTTTACCTTCTCGACATAGGAAACTACCTCTATTAATTGATCTGGTGTAGAATCTATAGAATCTATACCATTAGTTATTCTACATTTATATTCCGTCCAATCGATATAATCGATATAGAAAAAATTAGATCTTGAATATAGGGTTTCTTTGATATACTCCATCAAATTTTCATCCCTATACGTGACTATAGATCCATAATTAAATTCCTGAAAGGGGGAAATACGAAAAGATATTTTAAACATTTCTTCCACAGATACTAATTGTTATAGATCTTATCTACCTTATATTTCGAATAAATTTAGGATTATCTAGGAAAAGTACTTTTTCCATTTCTCTTTAAAGACTGGATAGCTTCCAGATGTGGATTTTTCCATCTCTTCTTCTGTAAGTACAGCAGGTCCGGTTTTACCTATGTTCATATCATGATGCTCCACTATGGAGGATGTGACAAGATAATGTTTTATTGATTTTTCGTATAGAGACAGAGAATAATCATTATCAGAAAACCAATGAGTGAATCTCTCATCAAGATCCCCAATCTGATCATAAATCTCTCTCCTCTGAAAAATACACCATCCAGAAATTTCCTTCCTTATTTGATATCCAAAATAATTTCCACTGTTCGGCAAGATTCCATACAATGTTTGTGTTTTGGGACACAATGGAGAAAATGATAAAGCATCTGGAAACATACTAGAACATTTTAAGATTTCAGTAGCCCAATTTTTTTCGAATATTAAATCATTATTACAAAGACAAACAAACGGATTGCTTCCAAGTTTTCTTCCGAAGTTCATGAACTTATGATATCCATAGGGCTTGGGAGGATCGTAGGTTTTTGTGTTCGGATAATTATCCCACGATACTCCTTCTTGTGATTCTAAAATTATAACATTAAAGATTTCTTTGGAATTATTCTCTGATTCAAAAAGTGATTTTAAACAATCATCTGTCTGTTTTTTTAAAACCTTATTTGCAGAATAACTAAGTATAATTACATCAATCATTTTTTCTTACTTATTTCATCGATCTCTCTAAGATCCCCGGTTTGACAGTAATAAAATTCTTTTTTAAAAGAGTATGAATTATTTATTTTGGTATTGGGGGGGATAGTATGATTCTCTGCTATTATTTTTCTAAAATCGTTTATGTTTATAAATCCGGTTACCTCAATTCTAAAATTAATATTAGGTATAAGATCTAGTACATTCTCTAGGGTAAATTCATGATCGCTCAATGATTCAAAAGCATTTCTTACCCCGGTGTTTATTCTGCACATGAAAAAATATGTGTAAAGTATTGGCGGTTTCTTTTTCCAATTATGATAAATTCCATTCGAATCAAATTGTTCACTTTTTAATTTAAAGAGATCATTTCTACTGGTATTGGTTTTTACCTGTATTTTAAGATCCCCAAGAAAAAGATCGCCGTCATCATATTCTCCTTTATCCCTGATTGTAGTCCAGTCCGGCTCCTCTAGAGAATACCCCCTTTCTTTTAGCATCTTATAAACTGCAAACTCCCCGATTTTTCCTTGGGTAGCATCACATTTCTTTTGCCTAGGGGTTCTTTCTTCTTCATCATCATTGAAGTGTTTTTGTGAGAATGCCCACCTTACTGATTTTTCTACATACTCATTAATGTCAAAAGTTGGCTTAAATGTCTTTCTCTCCTTTACATAAAGAGAACCATTCTTTTCCATTAATCTATTAAAATCTTTTGCTTTTTGGCTCAAAATAGGGGATTTAAGTATGTCTTATACTTACAAATATAAAAAAATTTCTCGGTGTTTTGAAATGTATTAGTCCACTATATTGCCTTCTTCGTCGAAGGAATATTCGTTATTTTCTATGAAATCAACTATCTCTTTATCTTCAAATTGGGAGTCTATCTCGGAAGATATCTTATCAAGAACGTCATTCATGTGATACTTAAATTTTTCTTCCGCCCCTTCAAAGTGCTTCTCGAGGGAGGTGATCCCCTGTGCCCCTAAATTTTCAACCAGTGAATCTTCATCGTCTATTTCAAATTCTATTGATGTATTTGATGACGTGTAGCCATCCCTGAATGTGTAGTAAATGTATTTATGAAATTTAGGAGGTATACCAATCCATCTTAGAAAGAGATTATCATTGGTAACATTAAGAGAATCAGAGCAGTGTATGTAGTAATTAGGATCCTGCTTTCCCACAAAACTAATACTCTTTGGTGAACTGTTCTCTATCATAAAAGAATTCCCATTAGCTTCATAATAATTGTCACCAAAGAGATCTGTCATTTCTTTGTCAGATGGTTCGAATAATGAGCTATCATCAACAACCCAGGAAGCTATATCATCCATATATCTTATTTCTCTGACATTATCTATAGCATTAATCTTTGCTTCTTGGGAAAGATCCTTGAATTCGATATATTCGTATAAATGTATCATTAATAATTCACTGGATAACTTCCGCCGTTCTTTGTTCTTATAAGAACGTTCCATTGGTTAACAGAACATTTTCCGCCTTTCTTTTCTATGGTATCAAGAACCTTAGAGGCATACTCGACGTCTTTTGCTTGCATCATCCCAAAAACCTGCCTGAAATGACTTATCTGCCCGGGGTTGAGAGTTGTATATATTTTTTTACCGTCCTGGTAGTTATATCCAGAACCTCCAAAATTTTCAAATATTTCTAGATGTTTCATCTTTTATATATTCTAAATAACTAGGATTATCCTCGTCATAGACTATTTATTTCAAGACTTGATATCTCTTCTATTCTTTCAATCACAGAAGTCCAATCTGGATATTTGTCAGACCCTATTCTAATCCACACCCCCTCGAATTTATCTTGCGATGCATTATCCGAATCATCAACTAATATTTTTCCCTTTAACAATGACTTATCTCCACAGAGAATTAATTTCTTTTGAAGATCATATCCAAAATATTTTTTAATCCATTCAGCCTTTTCCGTATAAGACCCCGTATTTTTAAATGATGGTCTACTAAGAAACCAGACATCAAATCTTTCGGCTAGATTTTTAACAGATTCTATTGCAAGAGGCATTGGCTCTAATAATAAAAAGAAACCGGGCAGTGACCAAGGATAATCATAGCAGATCTCCCCTATCTTGTTGGTATTTTCTTTTCTGAATTTATTTACTGATCCCTTCAAATCACAAATAGTACCATCAAGATCTATATAAATTCTTAATTTCATGTTTATAAAAATAAGGATTATTCTCTATAAATTATTAAAAAAATGTTAATCCTCTTGTAAGATCATTAGCGGTGTCTATTGAGATTGACTCATTGTAACACATAGTGTATTTAATTAAAAATCCATTTTCCATCCATGATATTTGCTCAAGAGAGTCTCTTTTGCTCAATTCAGTTGGCTCTATAGAAGATATTTTTTGTATATCAGCGGAGCAAAATCCATAGATTCCAACGTGCTTAAGTATATTTTTTGGAGGATCGAAAAATGGGCTTCTGGTAAATCCTGAAGCATTGCCACTATTATAAATCAATTTAACACAATTTGGATCTATTCTCTGTTCTTCTTTTAATTCGGAAGCACCCGTCAGAATAGTTCCTGATTTTATTGATACCAAATCACCTATAAATCTTTTAAGAAAATCTGTATCTATGAAAGGCTCGTCTCCCTGGACATTCACTATGTAATCAAATTCTCCCTCCAATTTATTTGCTGTGTGGCAAACCCTTAAAGTTCCGTTTTGAAAAATCGGAGTAATATCGCATTCCCCAAATTGAATAACGTGGTCGTATATTTTCTGATCCTCTGTTGATACTATTATTTTATCAACGCCTGTTTCTAAGCATTTTTCATAAACCCTTCGAATCATGGTCTTACCCCCTATGTCGATTAGGGGTTTTCCAGGAAACCTGGAGCTATTTAATCTCGAGGGAATTATTATACAAATCCTCATTTTTTAAAATGTATTTTTTATTCTCCTTAACATATCCAGATTTGGTTAGCATCATTTTCACTGCAGCCTCAAATGATATTCTATGGTCTGCCATATCTATCCCCGACCCATCTGCAGCTTTTAGATTATAAAAACCAAATCTTTCCTTAACAAATTTGAGAGACATTGCTTTAATTTCACTCTCAGTTATTACTTTTTCTAGCATCCATATATGTAATATTCTCTATTTCCCTTTCTATTCCCTCTATAACACTTCCGAGGTTTACTATAGCGCTAGATATCGGATTAGACGGTTTAATCTCGTATTTTTCTTTGATCCTTTCCAGGATTTTTTGGAGATCCACAAGGTCTTTTTTATAGTCTATTTTTTTCTTTGTTTTGGGATCGGTCTTTATTTCCTGCGGTTCCTGTTTGAAATTTCCAGACCATGTTAAATTATTCATCTGTCTTTTTATTTTATATAGACAAAAAAACCCCTTTTATTTCATGATATATAATTAAATGGGACTTAAAAAATATTCAGAATTTTCAAAAATTGTAAAAGAAAGCTGGGATTCTGATGGAATTGAAGACAGTGATAGAGAGCCAGAAATTACTCCATCTATAGAGCCATTCGAGATAGTCGAAAGAGCAGACAATGGATTGGATTGTATATTTAGATCTAAAGGAGATAATAATCTCTATTTTTTTGCTGGGGAAAGTATTTTAGACAACAATGAGCTCGAACCTTATGGAAGTCCTCCCGGAAGAAGAGAATACGATGAAGGAAAATATGTCTGGGTTACGGATACAAGATACTGGGATCCCGAAGCATGGGTGATAGAGTCGTACGTAAATTGCAATTTTTCACACCTAAAATATGGAGAAGGAGTAGAGGACTTTGAATCTGGAGACAGCGAATTTATACTAATAGACGAGCCACTCAGAGATCTACTAAAAAAAGAATTTGATTTTTCTAAATTATAGATTATACATCTCATTTTTCCCCTTCTCTGTGAGGAAATAAACGGTTTCCCCGTTTTCGTTTTCCATAGAATCTAATATACCTTTCTTGTTCAATCTTATTAGATCCGATTCTACTATGGAATATTTTAATATGGAAGAGAATTCATCTTCTGTAAAATCTTCTAGATCTTTCCCGCTTACCCATTTAGATAAAGCAAAATCAGCAAATCTTTTGAATGTAATATCATAATCTGCTTGCTCCTCATCGAAGAATTTCTCTTCGGTTAAACCCTCCATTAATTTTTCTGTTATTTCAGAAACTGATGGTGGATAGTTTTCGTAGTGTTTTGATCTTTTCAATACTGCAGGTTATATGCAATATTATACTACGTTACGGGGCAAAGTTTCCTTTATGTGTGCAATATTAGATTGCATCCATCCACTCAAACGATTTAACTAAATCTGCATCAAGATTACCTATTATTTCTTTAGTAAAATATCCGGTATCACTCTTCTGATCATTTTCTATTTTACAGGTTTCCGGAATTTTAATTTCCCAAATGTCTATTCCTTTTTTAAAGTCTGGATGGGTATTAAATCTTTTATTTTTAAGAAGTTCCATCGAGCTTATAATACTCTTAGTAAAAAAAAGCTTTGGCTCGTTCTCTCCGAACCTACTAGATCTAGGTCCTAGAACAGGCTTTAGCCCTTCACTTAATATAACGTTTCTTAGCTTCTTAGGCGAGATGTGATATGCTTTCATATATTCCATTGATGCTGCAAATATATCTTAGTTAAGCGCGCTTTAAAAACGTATACGGTTAAAATTTAGGTCTTTGGGAGATTCTTTCAAGATATCTCTGCCTAGCTTCAGCAGGATCCTTACCCTCCTTTATATAAATAGTGGTTTTATGATCGACCTGTACTGGTATCATCCGATTTAGGTCGTGTTTAGCAGACTCATACACTTTAGGCCTTCTTTTCTTTGTTCCGGGTACTACGGGGTTCGCAGCTTTACCTATAAGTGATTTTATTATTATAGTGTTTTTCACTATATTTTTCTTAGGCTCCTTAGAAAATCCCAATCTTTTCAATTTAGATCTTATACTTTCTATAGATCTTTCCATAGCTTCGGATAATTCCTTAAAAGACATAGATTCATAATTGCCAAGAAGAAAATCCGTATGCTCTTTTTTCCAGTGTTTAGCTTCCATGATGTAAATATAAGGGAAAAATGAATATTGTTAGAGATCTAATTAGGAAAAAGATCCTTCCTGCACTTCTTTTTTAAGATTTCCGCTAGCAGATTCGAAGAATGCTCCATCGGATGCTTATCGTATCCAGTTATTTCTAGTATTTGATCATAATACTTTAGCCCCTGCAAAAAGTGAGTGTATTCGTGTATTACTGTGTCTATGAATTCATTAAAGCTTCTATGTTTCTCCGGATTAATATAAATCACGCTTTCGTCTTCAGATTCTTCGTATAAACCTCTGTATTTGCCAGTCTTTGAAATTGAAACTTTAAGTTTAGAGAAACTCCTACAATCAGATTCACCTAAAGTATCGTAACACCACCGAAGAATAAGTTTGGCATTCTTAAGATTGATATCAGAAATGTTCATTAGGTTTAAATATTTAGTCTTCTTCTTCCCTGGCTTTAATTTTATAAACAATCAATTGATTGCTTATTTTACTCCATTGGCCATTTTTGTTTTTTCTTTTACCATAGACAATTAAATCCGAGGAAGGCCTATCGTCCAAAAATCTTGTTTTTCCTGTTATATAATAAGTAGTACCTATTCTCTTTTTAAACTCCTGGGGTATATCAGTTTCGGTATAAAAAAGATCATAGGTAATACTTTTCTCTTCTATAACTAGAGGTATGGGTTCTATGTGGTATCCGTTTTTATTATAAACAGGTTTAGTGTCTAATATTGTCAGATTTTTAAAATCACCTCTACCGACAAAATGATTCCAAATGAATTCAAATGATATCTCCCCGACGGATATACCGAGAATTTCCAAAAATCTTTTATCAATATATTCCCTAGTTATCTGCATTTTTTTCTGCTACAAAGGTACCTTTTTTAGATTTTTTAATTGCGATATAAATCATTTCTATTTCTTCCAAAGTAATATCAGTTTTTTTACGGTTTATTTCAACAGTACAAGCAACTACATTACCCTCAATATACCCCAGTTTATTATCTATTCTGTCAATGCTAAGAGAAAAATCACCCTTTGCTTCGAATTGTCTCCCTGTATAAAAGCACTTTTTTTGTTCCATCATTTTTTTTAATGTGTTGAATGATAGATCAAATTTAATGTTTCTTGAGTCTGCACTCTGTTTTAAATTGAGCATTTTTTTTGCAACATCTAAATCCGTCAGCTTACCCTTCGACGAATCAAATTCTCCCTCCACATTGGTGTTTTCTTTTAACCCCACTAATTCTTTTTCTTCCATTTAATTTATTATATGATCCCGTATTTGTGCAGTTCCTCAAGATCGTCAACATCAAATCTTTTAGATATTGTCTCAGGAGCGAATTTTATCGAACCTGGGAAAGTCTGAAAGAATCTTTCTGTTATCAAGATCTCCGGGTTTGCCAAAGGACCCTCTTTTATAGCTGATTCCCACGTTTTTGATTCGATGAAAGAACCTATAGTAGAAAGGTCTACTGACTGTATTCCGCACAAAAAATCGGAATAGATGGGATCGTTCGGGGAAAATGAATGATCTGAAAATGATACCCAGCATTTCTCTGGCCTTTTAGAGGCTAAGAATTTCTTGAAGGGTAAGTAATAGATATTAAAAGAGTCTTTCAGGTTCTCGTAGAATCCATCCCATCTTATACTATCTATCCTAGATAAAATATTAGGGTCAATTCTTTTGTAAGAATCCTCGTGTTTCTCCCATGATTTAAACAATTCAATGAAAGCTAAATAGAAAGCTCTATTAAACAAAGCTAGAGATACCCCAGCTTCTTCTTGGCTTGAAATGTAAAAACCGAAGAACTTTGCATCGGTTTTATATTTCCTTGTCTGTTTGATGAATATAGGATTTAATTCCCAATAAAATCCATGTTTTTCTCTTTCTGGTTTATCTAATAACTGTTTGATATCCAAAGGTTTTCTTATGGTATAATTTGAATTAAATTCAAACATAACATTAATACCCGGGGTTTTATCTAACAACATTAGATTATGCCATATTTGTGACAGTTTCCTAAAAATTCAGTGTCTATTCTTTCAAGTATATCTTTGTCCATATAATTAACTAGCTCCGGGCTTTCATACGATAGATCCTCCCAAGCCATATCTGTATTAAATTCTAAAGGTCCAAGTTGATGTAGCTCCTCCCACAGGTCCTTTCTGTTCATCGCAGAGTATTCAGAGGGAAGTCTAAATACTGTCACGTCTCTTCCCCAAAAATTCTCAACATCAGATTTAATTAGATCCGTCCAATATCTATCTAACGGGATCCAGATTTTCCCTCTCTTTAACTTCAGTTTAAGGGAATTAAAGAACGAGTGCATGGAGTCGTGTTTATCCTTAAATGACGCAGTAAATGTTTCAATTACCTTCCTTAAGTAATTATCTTTGAATGATGCATCAGGAAGGTAGTCCTCTATATTGCTTATATAAGCTCCCTTTACAGCAGCGTTAACTACGGTCATTCTAAAAGCCTGCTGGAAAAGACCACAAAAAAAGTTAAAATCTTTCTCGTCGGTTAAAAGAATGCCCTGCATGACTAAACCCCTCCCCCTTTCACCTTCGAAAAAATAATCTTCAAAATCCCAATAATATCCAAACTGATCCCTGGCGGGCGATTTTATCAAATCCTTTTTTATTGGATAGATGTCAGAAAAATTATCATAAAAATCATAGATTTTAATCATAATAGCTACCTTTACGAGTATAAACAACAAGGGACCTTATAAAGCATAAAGTCCCTAATTGATTAAGATGTTAACGCGTTGCCCAACGGAAGCCACCAGCGGTTTGTAAAATACCTCTTGTTGCTTTAGAAATGCTACTAGGATCTACTCCTGTGGTTAGTCCAGCTTCACGCATAGAAGAAAATCTTTTCAATTTTCTACCACCGGTTGTCATTTGTAGAACTGATTTTGCTGTTGAATTTTTTGCCATTTTGCTTTTAGCAGTAGCTGTTTTTGTGTTTGCCATTTTTTTTTGTTTTTTAAGTTAATAATTTATAACTATTATAGTACAATATGTGTATTTTGTTTCAAAAATGGCAAATTTGGGCGGTTTATAGGAAATCTATAATTATTTCCCCTGACCCCTGTATTTCAGTTAAAAATCTTTCCACATCCCGCATTGATTCTTTATCCGGGCTTATTCTAACATCTTCCCCGGAGGGTTTAGATCCTAGGGATCTTAAAACCTTTTTTAATATATCAGAAGCGGAAATACATGGTTTAGACGAACCGATTTCTAATTCCATCTGATCGATAGGTTCCCCTGATAAATATTTAAACTTGGAAAGTGATATTTTAATGTCGGTTTCTAAAACTGTCTTAGAACCCCCATTTCCTGAAACCCCCGCATTGAATTCGGAGCAATTCAAAGATTCGTATAGAATCCATGATTTTGATTGATTAAAAGCTCCTATATTGATATAAGATATTTTTTCTCCTGTAGATTTTACTCTTGCTGTTATATCGTGTGACAATTTTACTGTGATTTTAAACAAATATAAAAATAGAAAAGGGAATAAAAAAATGTTTAGACAAATTTATTTTCTCTAATCCAGATTACTGCGATGTATTTTATCCCGGATATAACAGGAAGTCCTGCATGTATAGACGTATAATCTAATGTTCCGTCAGATTTTATATTGTCCCATACAACCAATTTTCCTACCTGGGGTGTTACCCTTATGTTTAACTGTGGGAATTCTGTCTCCCCTCCGGTAAATTCATTATTGAGATAAACCAAAGCGGTTTTGGTTCTTTGACCGCCTCTCTTGGTTACCTCTTTATCGTAATAGCTCTCACCGGGGTGAAAAAAGTCATGATGCACTTTATATTCCCCGCCGATCTCATATTTAACAATATGGGTTCCTTCCATATTTTCTTCTGGTAGGAGGGTGTATTCGGAAACCATTTTTCGTAAAAGTGCAACCGGTTCATCTTTTGCTGAAAGCCATGCACCTTGAGCTACTCTGTATCCATCAATTTCCTTTCCAAGAGTTGAGGTTTTGGTAAACTGAGGCTGTGACAATTCTATTAATGAATTGCAATGATCTAATGATAGGAAATCTTTTAATTCGTATACCATACAGAGATTAGATTGGGGGGTCAAGCTTTACATCTTCTTCCGAATTATCACCCGGGTCATATGTTATGCTGTACTTTTCTATTGTGTATTTTGCAATAACATCGCAAAGTTTTTGGTCATCTACTGTAGATCCGTCAGGATTTAAAACAGTAACCGTTTTATCATCAGTGGTTAGATCCTGATAGAAAGAAACCATAAAATTTCTTTCGTTCACGATAAAGTCGAAGACTAGAGTGCAATGAAGTGGACTTGATTTAACGCTCATACGTTTTTTATGAATTATAGATCTAATGTCGTAAATAATTCCAAATGCCTCGGGTTTTGAAAGAAACTATTTGTTTTTATTTTTAAGATCTACCTTCCAATAGACTCCTCCTCTTATATACGGAATAAATCTTCCATCAGTACCGTTGATTGTCTGATTCCAAACCCCCAATCCAATTTCATAAATTTTATCTTTTGGAGTTTTGTACAATAGAGAAGTTCCCAGGGAATAAACGTAATTAGGTTTATCTAAACCCCCATTCAGACCCAAATATAGATTACCCCTAGGTTCTTCTTTTACTTTTTGTGTACTTTCTTTCACGGGTAATTTGATTTTTGAAAAATATTTACGGGAAAGTATATTTCCACCAGACACCGTATCTATAACAGTGACATATCCATAATCGACCTTAAGAGTGTCTATATTGACCCTTTTTGTATTATAGGCACTAAGTATTGCAAAGGTGTCAACTATAGGATAAACATAAACATCCTTATAGATTGTTGTGTCTTTTAAAACAGGGAAGGGTACCTCCAACTCTAGATAAAGGGTATCGTGTACAAAAATTGTATCCGCTAAATTTTGAGAAACTGAATCCTGAACGCTAACAGGAACTTTTCTGTCTCTATTATTACAGCTATAAAAAAGCTGAGAAAATATTAAAATTGACACCACTATTATGGTGCTTAGGTTGGAATTGTCGTGTTTTAAATTCATTTTATACTTTAGGTCGTGTAACTAAAATATAGGTTTCAATCTATACTTAAATCTATTCTGTGAATATTCCTTTTTTAATCATTTTATCTAGAATGTTTGCACAAGCTATGTCTAATGCTTTTTTGGTCGAAATGCTGATAGTTGATTGATTAAACTTTATAGGATCTAGGGAAGCGTCAGAAACAATAGTTAATTCTCTAGTTGTTTTAGATTCACCTAGACCAGAAGCTGCTATAATCGCTCCAGTTTCTGCATTAGTAAATCTAACCTGAAGTCCTAGTCTGGTCACTAAATTATCTTTAATTCCGTCCTTTAAACTAATCGATTCATCCTCAGACACTGAATAATCGTAAACCTCGATTTCAACAAAATAGTGGGCTAATTTAATTTTCCCTCTTCCGTCTATTTTATTTTCTGATATACCAGCCTGAGATGCTTGGAACTGCTTTACCATCCTGTTCTTAATCTCTGTCTTGTCTTCCGTAAATTCAAATCTGTTTAGATTGTCTAGGTATTCCAATACTATATTAGCAACTCCAAGGCCTACTCTCTTTTCCTTTAATTCTGGATATGCTTCATACGTCTCGTCATTAATACCGCACTTTAAAATCTGGATGTTTTTCTTTGGTCCTTCATAATCAAGATAAGCCGAAATGTCTTTCTTCTTTTCAAAATCCGCTTTAAAATCTTCGGTTTTTGTTTTACCTATTGTTTGTGCATTTACACACACTGATGTTCCAATAAGAAAAAAAGTTCCTATAATAAATTTAGATAAATTCATTTTGTTAAATTATTTTTTAGATTCTGGCTCTTCGTACCAGATATTGCCTGGGGTGTTTTTAAATGTTCCGTCAATTTTCCAGGTTACTCTATTAGCAATGTCCTGTGATCTTTCTTCATTTCCTGAAACCTGAAGATAAACAAAAAACAATTGTATTGATAGTGCAGTGCATATCCAAAATCCTACAAGGACAAAATATGCTCCTAATGTTTTTTCTGCTGCTTTTTCTAAAAACTTTTTCATGGGGGTTGTCGTGTTTTATATTTAAAAGAGCGGGGTATCCCGCCCTTTTTTGTGATTTATTCGGCTTCTTCCTCGGGTTTTGTTTTTCCCTTTCCGAAGATTTTACCAGCTTCTGCGATTCCAAAAGATCCTAAGGTAATTATTACAAACGAATTAAAGATGGTATCGCTAATCTCTAATGTTTTCCCTAAAATCCCTGTTACAATATCAGCTGCCGCAAATACTGCCATTACTGCAAATGATGCAAATCCAACGATTGATTTTTCGTTATAATCGTTTTTGTCTTTAAAAATGTCTTTGAATGCCATGATAAATTTATTTTATATTCGTGTGTGACTACTCAACGTTGTCTTTTAATAATCCGCATTTTTGACACTCAAGTTCTCCGTCATTGTCAGAATCTCCCCAAACATGCTCACATTGTCTATGTGATTCATATTCAAGTTTTTCCATTTCTTGATCATGTTCTTGTGCATCTTTAGCTAGTTCAAATTTTTGTTGGTTTTCTACTACTGATAATTCTCTAGCAGCTTGTGCTCCTGCAACAAATGCATCAGGGATAAGAGGAGTAAAAGGTTTATTAGTCTCTTTCATGTCGTTTGTGTGTGATAAAGATGTACCATCTTCCTCATCCATTTTTTGAACTAGTAATTTATCTTTATCCGTATCAGAGAACCAGTAATCGATAATTTTACCATAGGATCCAATAAATGCTCCTAATAATAGAAGAAGTAATTCTTTCCATTCTCCAGCTATTTCCGTTCCAACTCCTATAGCTGCAAACATTCCTGCTATAATTAACATGAAACCTCCTAATACTAGTGCAGTGATGTACCATCTGCGTGTCATCATTGAATTCAGTAGATCTTTAAATCCGCTTGGTTGTTGATTTTTTTGTGCCATTTTTATTTATTTTTTTTTAAAAGAGATTTTATATCACAATAACAGGAATTAGCACCGTGAGCTATTGCCATTAGTATCCACATTAAAGTCATTTCACCCAAACCCAAAATGGTTTTAGGAGTATCACTACTTAATGTGTTTGGTGAACAATGTGTTATTGATTGTATTGGTTCGTAAAAATAGAACGCTAATCCTAAAAAAATTATAGAAACCCAATATCTTAGTATGTAGTATTTTACATTATTCATATTATTATTTTTTATCTTTTCCAATCCCACCCTTTTTTTCTACCTCTTATTAATAAATAAGTACTACCCCCAATAAACAATGCTAAAAACATCAATGGAGAATTAAATACAAACATAGCTACCATACATAATATGATTACTGCTATAAAACTCAATCCTTGTTCCATGATTACCACTTAGGTGCTTCTTCTTTAAACTCGTCACCTTCTTTTTTCTTAGGCTTAGGTGCAGGCTCAGCAGGCTTTGGAGTTGCTGATCCGCCATTAGCCCCACCTTGAATAATTACAGTTTTACCTGCGGATTGTTGCTGCTGGTTGGAGTTTGTGATGTTAATTACTGGTGCTGCTGCAGGGGCTGGTGCTGCTTCTTTATCTCCGCCACCGAATAGAGTAGTTAGATATACTCCTCCTGCTGTTACGACTGTACCTAGTACGCCTACGATTGTCTTTTTTAAACCTGACCAGGTTCCTTCGTTTTGTGTTTCTTCGCTCATTTTATTTTTTATATTCGTGTTGAATGGCTTAGAAAAAATCCCAGATCTGGTATTTACTTTTACATAGAACCTTCCGATGTACTACATCTTTGAAGGCGTTGAAAAGTGTTTATGAAGGTATTTCTACTTTCAAACTGAATGAGGATTTTTTCAAGATTATATATCTTTTTTATAACATGATTCTGGATCCAATCATGAAATTATTTAAAAATTTTGTTCCAGGCTGGGTTGATCCGGAAAATCTATAATTTAAATTAAGACCGAATCTGCCTGTTAATTTGTAGTCATATGAAAATCCACTCATAAATCCAAACTGTCTATTGACCAATGTTTGATTTGTGTTTGGATTCCATGATATAGGAGAACTTGTTATGAAAATCTGGGGAGATATAGCTACTTTCTTATTTACTTGATAGACCTTTGTCCAGAACCCTATGGAAGATACTGAAGCAGAATAGCTATATCGATTGCCATCTTTTAGTAATAAACTAACAAGTCCAACATTGTAACCGTATGTTCCTATCTTAGGATCTGGTTTAATGAACGTATAACCCTGCATAATCATGATATTTCCCTGTAGATAAGCAACAGTCATGGAATATGAATTTATGTTCTTCAATTTGCCCTTTTCGAAGTTCATTTTAGTATATCCTCCGTTTAATGCAAATTGGTCGAATGTTGTCCATATCATAGATGTTAATCCCCAGCTTTCCGTTCCGATCATAGACGATTTGCTGATTCCTGTGGAAATCATAGCAGAATATCTACCATCATTACCTTGTGTTACTGCTAAATCGGACGAGACTAAAGTGGGGTTGCTAACCGATTGTTTTTTCTTTTTCTCCTCTTCCTTTTTTTTCTCCTCCTCTTCTTTTTTCTTCTCTTCTTCTTTTTTATTTTCTTCTTTCTTTTTTTCTTCCGATTTACTCTCTTCTTTCTTTTCTTCTGATTTAGATTCCGATTTACTCTCTTCTTTCTTCTCTTCCGTCTTGGACTCAGATTTAGATTCTGATTTAGATTCTGATTTAGTTTCCGATTTTTGTTCGCTGGATGATCCGCTGCTTTTACTTTCCCCGCTAGAAGAGGAAGAAGAAGATGATCCACCACTAGAAGATGATCCGCTAGAACTGGATCCTCCAGAAGAAGCTGAAGATCCTGCAGAGGATCCTGCTGATGTCGAAGCAGACGAAGATGCTGAAGAACTTGCAGCACTACTCGCTGATGACGATGCAGCAGATGATGCTGAACTACTTGCAGCGGAAGATGCAGCACTACTAGCTGCAGCAGATGCTGCGGAAGAAGCAGCAGCCGAAGCAGCAGCAGAAGCTGCTTGTGCAACAGTCTGCTGAACAGTCTGTGTGACAACAGTACTTACGGGGCATGGTCTTGTGCCATAGTCTTTATAAACAGCATCCAACCAAGCCTGAACAGTACCATTATTTACTTCCGCGTTAGTAAATGTCCTTATCTGATTGTAGAAAGCTATTACTACCATTCCGTTTGGCATAGGAGTAGATACAACAACTTTAAGTTCTCCCGAACATTTATCCACATAGGTTTGTGTGAATGTTTGTGCATCCACTTTAAATGCTATAGCCAATAAAAAAAGAATTAGTAATTTCTTCATCTACAATTTTCTAAAAGGTTTTATTTTTAATTACAGTTTATTAAAATCTGTAATTCCTAATAGATTATTGTTAGAATCATAAAGTCCAATTCTGTAAGCAGATGATGGAAGTGCTGAGGTGTAAACCTTTAAAAGATTATCACCTGCCTTTACATTAACTTGCTCCTTTGATACTACCTTATTAGAAATGTCCATGATTTTAATGGTTACACTTCCTGCATTTTCTAATTTAACATTCATTGCAACCTCACTAGTTACAAATGCGGACTGCAATTTAATTCCAACATTACTTGCTATGCTAAGCTCTGGTTTGATCTGCTCATGCACACTTGGATAGATGTCATCTTTAGTACATCCTGATACGAGGAATGCCATTCCGAAAGATACGATTAATACTTTTTTCATTTTTTTTTATTATTTTATTATTATGGTCGTTTTTGCTATTTCTTTCTTAAGAGAATCCTCTAATAATAGATATAGGTATTTCGATTGTATTGAGTTTGTGTATATTTTTTTTACAACTTCACCTGCCTTACTTGTGAATCTTTCCCTGCTAACTACCTGATTTGTTTCTTTATCGATTAGTGTAAGTGTATACACACCATCCGAAGGTACATCAAAATAGATGGATTGGCCATTAGTTACAGAACTTTCGTTAACACTGAATATGTCGTCTTTAGCTAATACATCAGGCATGGGAAGTTCTGGTTTAGTGCACCCACCTAATAAAATCAGCGATATTAATATTATTTTTTTCATCAGAATTTAAAATTAGTTCCTATCATAAACATTATTGGGTTACTCTTTTTATATCCAACAGATTCACTTAGTTTATCCCAAGTTGTGTTATATCTGATATTGGTGTTTAGTATAAACCTTTTAGTTATTTTCCAATCGATAGATGTACCATAGTATAGGTCAAGATTGAAATCATCTAAATACGCTAAATCAGATTCAGTTACGTCTTTAAAAACTTTATACACATCACTCATTGCAAATATTTGAGGGGATATGTTTACTCTCTCCGTTTCGAATGTATATGTGTACATCGCCATACCTCTATATGTCATTTCGCTCGATGGGGGTATTTGTGGATAAATTAAATCCAAAAAATTACCATCAACATCTACTGTATATTTTCCTTCCCATTCACCTGGATAACTTCCCCAGAATGATTTAGATGCAATTAAGCTATAACCGAACGTTCCCCACTTCTTAGTTCGAAATACATCTATGAATGATAGTGTAATATCTTTTTGGAAGTTAAAATCCGTAGAGTAGAATGATTGTAAAGTCGTAGTCCTTTTCTGCGTGTTTTTACTAACACCATAACCTACACCGTAATAATTCCATATTGGATTTATTGATGCTGCAAAAGTGTGTCCCCATTTTCCGTTTATAGATGATTTATGGTATCCTAGATTAAGAGTAGTTGATACTTGTTTTCCTATAATACCTACTGAAAGGTTCGAAGACGAAAGGACATCCTTTGAAAAATTAACATAGGATTGTAATATACCCACATCATTCCAATCATCGCTTTCACCAAATAATTCTTTCGGAGACAGCTGTAATGTATCAGGTTTTTGTATTTGTGCATTTGATACAAATACAATTAAAAATAACAATATGGTTAATACTATTTTTTTCACTAGTTTACTTTTACCTTTAGTTGTGTTCCATTCTTGTTAACAGCATCTGTTGTCGATACCGATGTTAAACCTAATATGTTATTAATGCCTATTAACGGAACGAACGTTATTTTATATTCGGTTTTGCTGTCTAATGTTGTTGATCCATCCGTTATTAACGAGCCAAGAGTTACCGAAGATCCCCTATTAGCACCAAAATTGGTTGGATTACCTTTTGTTGTAAAATCAACTTTTTCAAAACTTAAAGCAGTATTATCATAGTTTAATTGAAATTGTGTTCCTACAACTTCTTGCTGAAGCGGATCTAAAGATATTGTTATTATAACCTTCCCTCCAACTATTTCTCCCATTAAATAAGCCTTTATCTCATTAGAAGTTGATGTGCTCATTGTTTTTAAACTCATACTTCTGATAGAATTACCGGCAACGGTACTTACACTTTGTTGTGCAGAATGAGACAGATTTACGTCTCCAATCCATGTTGCATTTACATTATAAGTGTTATTAAGTGTACCTGTATTCAAACTAAAAGGAAATAAACTTCTCGTTGAGTTAAATCTGGTATTCCAATTGGATTTGGTAATTGCGTCATAATCAGATTTGCTATAAAGCTTGATCAGATAAGTTAATACAGAATATTCAGTAAGAGATTTTGCACCAGTTAAATGCTGTAATAGTCTATATGTGTCAGCTTCGTTGAATATACCATTACCATCTACGTCTGCGTTCATAAATTGAATACCAGAGGTAAACTCATTTCCGCTTTCATTACCGAATAAACCACCATTTGATAATTCTTTAAATGCTATAAACACATCAGATACTGTCACAATACTGCTGTATAAATTATTTAAATCTGTTTGATTAATATACGATAAATCAATCCCGTGTTGTTTGAAAATATTATTATTACTAAATCCTATTTGGCATTTAAACGCCCAATTGTCATATCCTGAGTTTCTTATATTTGCTAAATATATTGAGGTCCCATCAGTTACTTTTGTTAAAGTTGATGGAACAATATAATGAGCCCAATAAGTAGATGTTTGTTGATATGTTACAGGTCCACTATACACATCTAAAATAGAAACTAATTTTACATCAGATGGTTGTGTTGAACCAAATACGCTTAAATCAATATAAAGTGTTGTAGTACCATTTGAAATGTTTACATAGGAATATTCAACCTGTCCTGCTGATATTGTTGCTCTTTTCCCATCACTTACTTTTGCAGTGTCCAGATCGTTTGTAATATCGACTTTACCCAATCCACTTATTGATCTTGATACATTAGTTGTTGTACCCCATATATTGTTTACATATCTGTTTGCCTTTGCTGAGAATTTGGTCTCGTCTATATTACCACCAAAGTCAAAATTAAATCTTGCGGTTAAAACTTCTCCATTTGAATGAGTTACCGAATTGGTATAAAATTCTGTGAATGTTGCATCATCAGGATTAGCCCAAGTTCCAAATTCAACCACATACGGATTTGAAAAATGGTTTGGTAAATCATTCCATTGAGAACCATTCCATTTAGTTACCGCATAATCTTCGTTACCACTATTGTTTGGTTCACCGGGTGCCCAGTTATTATATTGACCGGGAATATTTCCGTTTAGTTGTCCGTTATTTATTTTAATTAAAGTTCCAGCTTCAGGCCCCGCATCAATTGTCCATCTAGCTTCACTTACTTCATCGGTTAATGCAAACCATATATTTGATTGAGGTACGTTATTAAAAATAAACGCATCTTCATCTGCTGAAGTAATTGTTACCAAATACCCTTGCTGCCCTTTGAATGTTTGTTGTGATGCTAATGCTCTAGCATTTGTATAAGTTGCACCAGTTGCTATTGGTCTATAAAAGTGCCCATTTACACCATTGTAGAAATATCCTACCGGATTGACTGTTGTTGCTACCGATAATGCAACATTACCCCTTACTGAACCTGTGTTTACTTTTAGGGATGCCAATGCAGTATTGATACTTGCCATCGTTCCCGTTACCACCAAACGAGTCTTATTACCGCTTAAAGTAAATCCACTTGCAGCAACTAAACCCCTTGTATCATTAAGATAGAATGTTGTACCAGTTGGAGGATTAACTAAACTGATTGAAGCAAGTAAAGTAGATGTTGCACTAAATCCGCTCAATACAAACCCACTTGCATCTTGTCCAGCTGTAGATGGTAAAAAAGATTTAGAGTCCGGAGCAGATACACTCTGTCCGAACCCTAAAAATGAAATTAGTAAAAAAAATATTACTAATAATTTCTTCATATTATTCTACAATTAAGTTTATTTTGTTACCTGCTCCATCAACAGCATCAGACAAAACAAAGTAGAATAAACCTGCGGTATTTGTTAATTGAACCTTCGGTGTGAAAATTAATTTATATGGATTTCCAGTTTTAATTCTAGCAGTTTTTATCTGATCGATTGAACCGAAAGTTAATCTACCATCTTTATGCGTAGAGAAATTTGTCATGGTTGATCCTGAATCAAAGATTACATTATCTAATGTCAATTTAGATTCGTCATAATTCATAATAACCTCTAATCCTGCTAATCCTTCTTTTGTTAGGTTTGTAGTTAATACAACTTTACCACCCTCTAATGTTGACGTTACACTCAATTTAGCGGTTTGTAATGCCTCTGTTACATAAGCCATTGATTGAGTTGACATAGTTGCCTTGGCGTTAATGGAATTTATAGAATTTGTAAATTGACCCGCATTAATTCTACTTAAAATTTCTGAAGGATCTGATGAATGTGACCAGTTCAAATCACCACCCCACGCAAATACCGCATAAACTTCCTTAACCGGGGTATCAATTTTAACTTTATTTTTAATATTACCGTCTATCCAATCCTGATTTAATAAACCACTTTGCCATCTCCATGAAGTTGCAGTTGATGTTGGGATGAATGCGTTTGCTGAAACGTCTTGTCCCATAACATAAGCAAATGAATAGTATGAATCTGATTCATTAAATACTGCATCATTCTTAGTTATATTACCGACTTTCTTCTCCAAATTAGGGTATGTAAAGAAATTAGAGTTACCACTAATATCAGTTTGTGAATGACCTAAAAATGATTTATAAGCATCTGATACAGTAATGACATTATTCATCCAAGCTTTTTGAGAAGCAGGACTTACGAATACTCCAACAGAATCACCAACTTTAACCTGTGTTGTAAATAGTGCTTCCCCCGTAGCATCCAATGGTAATTGTGCAACCGGCGGTAATGCCCAATCAATCGTTCCGTCTGTTTTTAATTTCATCAGCTGAACATTATGATCGGCGATTGTATATCCTTGTGGGAATAACACTTTAACTTTAAATTGAGAAGTATTACCAACCACATTTGTTAATGATAGATTAGTAGAATTTCTAGTGATCGGAGAAATGTTTGCAGACAAATCACTGATAGCATACGCTAAATCCAATTTGTGTATATCATTATAAGTATTTTGATCTTTTAACACATATTTTTGGGTTGCAATATCTCCGTTAATCGATGCATCAGCTCTTTGAACTGTTAATTGTCCAACGTTCCAATCGTTGTTTGAGATGTAACCCCAAGGAGTAGCTTGATATTGACCATATAAATTAGTAGCTGTCACATTTGGGGCAGGGGTAAATGAGTAATTGTTCCAACCGGTAAAGAACGTTTGGGTTGAACTACCCTGTGTAAACGCAGTGCTGTTCGGCACCATTGCTAGTGCTTTGTTATTAAAAGAATACCTTAACCAAAAATAACGCGGAAGAGAAGTACCCCTGTCTACTGTGTACTTTACTGTTAATGTATCACCAACTTTATAGGGAGGAGCAGGTGTTACCGATTGAAACACGTTAATTTGAGCAAATGACGATAGGGACATTAACATTCCCAGGATTGTTAGTAGTTTTTTCATTTTAATTTAATAATTGTTTTATTGCTGTTCCGCATACCTTTTTAATAACTGTGGAGACAGATTGCTGATTCATCTTACCTCCTTCATCAACAATTAGAGTTGATACGGAGATTTCAGAAGCTTTTTCAGTTATTACACATTCTTTTATTTTCTTCCCTTTGTTATCTAAAAGGTATGCTTTTATTTTTAATACAGTTTCAGCGTTGTTCTTATGGAATACAGCAACGCTAGATTTTGTTGTTTCAACATCAAAGAATAAAAGATCTATATTGATTTTATAATCAAATTTGGTTTCATCTTCTACTATGTCAAAATTTGTTTCTTGGAGATATTCTTCTAGGAGATTTTTAAATCCGAAAGTTAAAGGCCTAGATCCTGCTAAATTACCTATCATGATCTTATTGTTTATTTCCCCAATAAGAACAGACTTTCCCTGAGCGAATGACGCAAGGGCAAAAAAGGTAACCACTAAAGTTAGTGTGAGAGATTTAAAGAGGTTTGGCATTTTTTCCTATTTTATTAGGAAAAAACCCGGCATTCCCCCTAAGTAGGGGATTCAAATAAAGAGCCTTTCTTATTGGGGATCGTGTTTCCCAAAGAGAGAGACTATTTGGTGGTAAAAAATTGTTTGCTTTTTTACCGAATGAGGATTTTTTCGAGTTTATATATCTAATACAACTCTGAAAATCATCACAGTAAAAATAATAACTATAATAATATTTGGAAGCGGTCTTTCATTCTTTTAAGAGTATCATCAGGCACCCCGTGTAGATTTTTATTTCCGTGACGATTTTCTATTACAATAGAAAAAACCCGATATTCATACTTCTCCGCCAGATCGTAGTATGCTTGCATTTCCCAATCCTGTGTGAATGTATTAGAAACCGCAATTTTGGGTTTTCCTGATACCATTGCAGATTCTGTCTTTGTCCTACACCATTCGTGTGCATCCTTTATCTTCGACGGGTCAAAAACATATTCCCCTGACGGGTTTATAAAATATTGGTCTGCCTCGAAATGTGTATCAGTAATTTCTGACGCAAAAGTTGATTTACCGGATCCAGGTAATCCCCTAACAATAAATAAAGATTTCTCCACTTGCTTAATTTTTAAGCAATTTAAAATAAAATACCGGTAAACAAAAATGTATTATCTTCCCTGACCTCTGTAGTTTCTCTCTTTACGATCGCTTTTGTTGCGATTTTTCTTAGACTTTCCGTTTCTTCTCTTACCGAAAGTAACTTTTTGACTGTTTGAGGTTCCTTTTGCCATTGTCTGGGGTTTTTCCTATATATTCCCCGATTTAATTTTTTTTAATGACCAAAAGGAACTACGTATATGTCGTCCCATTCTTCACCTTTCATCCCTTCAAGTATAGATTTAGCTAAGGAGAATCTTCGATAAGAGTCGTATTTTAATTCATGCTCTATTGCTGATAAAACCTGTAATAAAGGAATTGCGGGTAGGGGATCTCCGTAGAGATCCTCTTTAAATTTTTCATCTCCCTCCCAGATTTCAACGTTAATATAATCCATACCAAGGCCGAATAATTCTGTGGATTTGGAATCCAAACCAAGATGAGATCCCTTGACATCATTTAAAAACCTCCAATCTTTAAATTCCGGGGATATTTCTTTGCCCTTGGAAAAAAGAATTAATTTGGATAATGTTCCTATACCTATTTTAGAAAGATCGACTCTAGCAACCTCTAGGAATGATTTATCCCTTAGTTCTCCAATAATTAATTTGATTTCGTATCCCATGTCATTTCATAAATTTTCCAAAGATTTCATATTTAATATTTATTGTGGTCGGTAAATAAAGGATCTATAGTATGATTTATTTCTTCCGATTTTCTCTTCTCCATATAAGCTAAAGCAGCCTTCCCCGTATGATCGAATGGATCAAAAGAGTCATTGAACATTTCTTTTTTCATTTCTGGGTTCACTCCGTTTATCTTATTGAAGGTATCTAATTTTTTGGATATCTGTTCTAAGTATTCTTTGCTTGGTATCATATTTTATGATTTATATTTTCCAAAAATATAATAGGGACTGATGAGCAGCTCCGTGTATCCAGCCATTAAAACCAGCTTGATTAATTCTATTAACAAAAGCTTCCATTAGTTTTGTATTTGAATTTTCGGTAATTCCCTTTATGTTATGCCACTCAACAAATATCCTATCAATCTTCCTTAATGTATCATCAGTTATGGTATTAAAACAGGATCTTTCCGATCCCTCTATATCGACCTTAAGAAAATCTATTCTATCTAATTCACAAATAGAAAATACATCATCCAGGGTTATAGCTTCGACTAATGCTTTTTCCTTCAAAGATGGCCAAAGACCTATTTCTAACATTCCTCTATGATCTGTAATTGCTTTGTGGTACGTTTTCCAATTGATTCCTTTATTCATTAATAGGGACTCATAAACAACAGGATCAGCTTCAAATGCATATATCTCTTTAGCCCCGATTCTTTCTGCATATCTAGAGGACATACCTATATTAGATCCAAGATCAACAAAAATGTCTCCGGGCTTAACAGAACATTCAGGTTGGAATGTTAATTCGGTGTGATGGAATGTTGACCAATACATACATGCCTCCCATCCATATGCCATTTCAACTTCCGTTTGTGAAGCATTGAAATTAACATTATCAAAATCCATTAGTTCTCCACCAATTGTGTGGAATTTTTCTCTCATCATATCTTTTGTATCTATTTAGTTTTATAATAACTTCCGAAGTTAAATTTGAATTCTTTGGCGTATTTTCTCACATCTTTGGTATCGAACGATTTATGAATCCCCGTAGATAAAAATGCTTGAATCTCGTCGCTAATTATTTTATTATCATCGGCATATCCAAATTTGATTAATGACTTCTTTAGGAAATTATAGTCCTTCTTGTTCATGGAGTCTAATAGGGAATTACACTCTTTTTTGTATTCTTTATTTGTAAAATACAATCCGTGCGCTATCTCATGATGCATGGTTTGGATGTCGTCGTTTCCTGCACCGATTAAATACCATCTGCACCTTTCACCGCCGTTTTTATTCTGTGAATCGATAGAGCAATGAAAATATATTCCATTCATAACTTTGTCATATTCAGTTTCTTTATAGAATTTATTATTGGCCTTTTCGAGAATATTAGAGGGTATATTATAACCGCTCCAGTCATAGGGATACGTAAAAGTAGTAGCTCCCCTTTCCTTTGTGTACGTTCTCATGAATTCCTCCAAAGTGAAGTACTTGTTTCTTATGTTTTTATATGGTGATTCATAAAATTCCTGGTACCTGCAAAAAAGCATAGCCCTATCATAATCATCATCGATAGCAGCACAATATACCCGGGGGATTATCTCCTTAACAACCCCCTTCACTAATCTGCTTTTTATTTTATACATTCTTAATATTTTAAATCGATCAAAAATACGAATAATACCCGAGGAATTTAAACGTTTAAAATTGTAGTTATTATTTCCCAAATATTTCAGTACGGAGGAATTTTTAAGGAAACCCCATATTCTTTTGAATATATAAATTAAATAACAACAATTATGGGAATATTAATATTAGCAGTCGCAATATGTTCTTTGTACTTAATTTACGTAAATAAGATAAAAAAGGATAAGCCTAAAGTACAAGAAGCACCAGAAAAAATAGAGCCTTTGGCTAATCTGGAAGTTGAGTATTCTGTAGAGCTGCCTGTTAAAAAAACTAGAAAGCCAGCATCTAAGAAAGCAGAGGTTAAAAAACCAGCGGTTAAAAAGCAGGTCGCTAAGAAGCCAGCGGTTAAAACCCCAGTAGCTAAGAAACCAGTAGCTAAGAAGACTAAGGTTGATACTACAAAAGCAAAGAAGTCTAAAAAGTAGTAGGAATTAGGTACTAGATATCATCAAGTATACCCGCTTGTATTAAATCAGATACGTTGCCCATCGATTTTTGAAGGGACTTATTATCATTTCTCTTGGAGATCTCTTTGATCACCCTTTGTTTTATATGAACAGGAAGCCTTTCGTAGATCTTCGTTATCTTAATAGGATCCTTGGAGTAGCTGCCTGAAATGTAATTAGAGACATCCATGTAATCTAAAAATTTACTTAGATGCTCTTGGTCCCTATAATCGATAAGATCCCAAGATAAAGCAATTGCAACATTATATGGCGTACCTGTGGAAACGTCCTTTGCAAGGAGATTTAGGGTTTTTTCCGAAACCGTATTAGCAGAAAGTACTAAATTTTCGGGATTCATTAAAGGTAATCCCTCCAAAGAATTTAAAAGATTCGAAGAACAATTAAAACCAGATCCTAATATTTTAGGGGACCCCTTAAGATTTTCTAATGAATTATTATTACACACAAAATCTCCGAGTACGATAGATGGGCCAAACTCAAGAGAACGTAAGTTATTATTGGAACATATAAATTTCCCATTTAATTTATTCGGTGATCCTTTTAGTGTTTCAAGTCTATTTTCCGAACAATTATACAATTTACCAACAATTTTTGGACCTCCAATTAAAGAGGTTAATATATTATTTTCGCACTGGAAAAATCCTCCTATTTCTCTAGGTGATCCGCTAAGAGAAATTAATTTATTAACAGTTACTCTGTAATCGCCACTGACCTTAATAGGTCCTTCTTCTAACGAGGTTAATTCGTTAAAATCTGCTATAAAATTTCCAGGTATTTCTTTCGTGCATCCCCTCAGAGATTCTATCTGATTATACATGCAATCAAAATTTGATCCTACTGTTATTGGAGAATATTTTAGGGATTTTAATTTATTAGAAGAGCATCTGAAAGATCCCCCGATCTCTTCCGGACAATTTATAAGAGATTCTAGATTATTATTAGAGCAATTAAAATTGCCAGTGATTTTTTTAATTCCTACTTTAGGTAGAGCTTTTTGTTCTGGCTTTAAACCATTTGAGCAATCAAAATCCCCATTTATTAAAACTGAACCTTCTTGTGTAATGGTCCAGGATCCGGAGACAAATTTATTTAAAAACTCTATTAAAGATGAGGGTAACTTTTTCGACATTCATTTATCTATCAATAGATATTTTCTCAAAAGATATAGTTGGATTCATTCCTGTTTCTCTAAAATAGGAAGATCTTATTTTTTTACCAAGTTCCATGTCATTTGGTGTATCCAAGATGACCCGATGATCTATCATTATATGGGATCTTGAGGATCCCTGGTAGCATGACGTGCATAACTGTCCCATTCCCTCAACGTATCCATATCTTATATCGATATGGTCAGATACATTATATTCTGTGTGTATTCCACACGTAACACACTTTTCTTTCCCTGAATTCATACTCTTAGGTATTATTGGTTATCCATTAGATGCATCGATCATTCCCTGTTTATAAACCGCATCTAAAACTTCCTTTCTTCTCTTAACTGATGGCTTTGTATAGCTTTGTCTTTCCCTCAGTTGATTAATAAGCTTAGTTTTAGATACTTTGTTCTTATAAACCTTTAATGCCTGATCTATAGATCCGTATTTTGTTGTGTCTATTATAATCATAATATGATATCTATCACTAAATAAATAAAAAGTTTCAAAAGATTAATATCTAATTTTTACCATTTTCCGAAGGAATCCAATAATTAAAGTAAAAATCTCTGATGAATTCTAGTGTTATATTTCCACTTAAGAATCTATCTCTGAGACCGAAATCTTTAAAGTTAATAGCATTCCCATTTATCGTAAATTTATAAATAGGTCTAATTTGTTCTAGATCGTCCCTTTCATTCAATGATGTTATTTCGGTTGAAGTAAATTTTAAAAAATCCCTGTTATTTAGAAGTAACCTAAATTTAGAGGTTACAGTAGTTCCTTCAGTGAAAGTTCTTGCTGATAGGTAGATGGGCTTAACATGCCTTTTATCAAGATCAAATATATCTATAGCGGTGCTTCCCAAATCTTTTATTCCCCTTCTGTCCCTCATATCGCAAGTCCATTTACTATATTCTTTGTCAGAATAATCGTACATCATTGTTTCACATTGGCTCAATACCTGTTTTTTTATCATTTTTTTGAGATTAAATAATTTCCTAAAACTAAGAAATCCATTTCAGAATCTAAGAATCTTATTATAGCATCCCTCGGGTATAATGTTATTGTTTGATCTTTGAAATTAAAAGAGGTGTTAAGTAATATGGGATATCCAGATAACTCGCCAAATGTTTTTAATAAGCGATAAAATCTTGGATTTTCGTAAGGGGTTACTGTTTGTACTCTTGCTGTTCCGTCCACGTGTGTTATTGCTGGTAAATCCCACCCCTCTTTAACCTTTACTACCATATTCATATACGGAATAGGACCTTCTATTTCAAAAAATTTAGATGCCGCATCAAAGGTAACGGAAGGTGCGAACGGCCTAAACATCTCTCTCTTCTTTATCACTGAATTTATTCTGTCCTGCATGTGCGGATAAAGAGGAGAGGCTAGAATAGATCTATTTCCCAATGCTCTTGCACCAAACTCCATTTTACCCTGGAACCATCCTATAACATTTCCCTCATTAAGAAGATTTGAGCATTTAAAAACAAGATCTGTTGGATCTAGATGATCGTAATTAATACTCTTTTCAAAAGGTTTAATGGATGCTTCCACCTCCTCCCTTTCAAAAGATGGACCCTGATATGCATCAAATGATCCTTTTCTTTTCCATTCCTTTACTACATTTATATAATGAAGACATGCACCTATAGCTGATCCCCCATCTGACGGTGATAGCGGTACCCAAACGTTTTTATAATTAGAAGCCGAGGATATTTTAGAGTTTGCTACACCGTTATAAGCGCATCCACCTCCTAAACATAAATTACTAGTGGTATTAAGCTCGTAGCTAAACTTTATTACCTCCATCAATATTTCTTCATAGATCTTTTGAACGGAGGCAGCTATATGCTTGTGGTGAGTTTCTATGGCATCCTTGGGAGATCTTGGTGGAACGTCAAGAAGAATAGGGAGATTTTGGTTAAACATTATTCTATCTGAATAATTCCATGAGAAATATTTCATATTTACTATGATTTTATCCTCCCTGTAATCTATGGTTTTTTTAATTGAGTCATAATAAATAGACGGATCACCATAAGAAGCTAAACCCATAACCTTATATTCCCCCTCATTAGGTTTAAATCCCAAAAAAGCGGTGAATGCAGAATAGAAAAGACCTAGCGAATGCGGATAACTTATTGAATGTAATTTTGCTATTCGGTTTTCTTTTGCCCTAGAAATAGTGACTGTCTCTTTTTCACCAACACCATCAACTGTTACTATATTACATTCGGAAAAATTAGAAGTGAAATATGCTAAAGATGCATGGGATAGGTGATGATCAACAAAATGAATTTTTTTAGAAAATCCAAGCTCCTCTAATAAAATCTCTTCGATCGATTTCTTTTTTTCACTAAATAAGTGTGTTAAGATTCTCCCTATATTTTTAATTGGGTTTTTTCTGAATGTCTCGATTACTCTTTCCCTCTTTTTTATCGGGTTTTCGTACCAGCAAACAACGTCTATATCTTTTTTTGATATTCTATTAGACTTGAGTAGCCATTTAATGGTTTCAGTTGGAAACGAGCTATCCCCCTTGATTCCAGTGAATCTTTCCTCCTCTGCTGCACCTAGCAAAGTGTTGTTTCTATACAGACATGCTGCAGAATCGTGGTAAAATGCAGAGATCCCAAGTATATACATCGGTTATTTTAAATTTATATTTCTAAGAATCTAAATGTTTCCATCTATCCTTGTTTACTATTGCAGAAATGCTCCTTCTTGACATTCCAAATTTTTCTGCCAATTGGATCATAGTAACAGACCCTGATTTATAAATTTTTCTGATTTCTTGAACCTCTGATTCCGTTAACTTGGAATTTGGGTTTTTCTCCCCACTTAAAAAGGGATTGATAGATTTTTCTTCTTTCATATCCCTTATATATCAAAAACGCGAACACGCGAATTATTCAGTAGATTCCTCTTCCTTTTCTTCGGATTTTCTAATCTTTTTTTCGTGAATTATTTTATCCCCCATGATCTTCGCAGCTGCTTTTCTCATAGCCTTTTTATCAGCAGGATCCATTTTTTCAAGTTCTCTCTTTTTCATTTATTCCCATTCTTTTATTTCCAAAACCAAATCACCAGATCCTTTTATAACCCTGTGCCATGTTAATTTGGGTATTATTACAGAATCGAAAGATTTAGGAAGTTCGTTTTCTATCTGTATTTTCCAGTCATTACCCTCTACAGTTCTAACACTTCTGTTTTTTAGATCCCGGTGCCACATCAATTCTATTGGATCTATCTCCTGGGAGAATTTTCTAATTATAAAATCCTCGGAGTGTGTGTCAATATATGGTTTAATATCTACCAAAATCCCGGATAAGTTTTTCCTCCCCAGATATGAGCATATCGATTTATTCTACAAGCCCAATATCCTGGTTTGGTTTTATCTTTCTTTTCCTTGCATTTATGTCTAGCTGCAAAACTTCTTCTTCTTTCAGGATCACTTACTTTAGAGGACATTCCATGTATTCCAAATTGAACCTTAATTACTTTGCCATTATCTTTTTTAACATAGACATAGAATTTTTTGGTTCCACCCCTCATAGGGTATCCTAATTTCACATTCTTTCCGTGGTATTCGGCTTCGTCTAAAATTTCCAATGGCATATCAAGAGGAACTGTTACGCCTTCGTATACGCCAATTAAACCAAGGTCTGTTGCTTCAAAAAGAAGAGATGTTGATCTGTCGACATAAAGATTACCAGAAAGATATAATCCTCTAGCTTCTTTTAATAGGGTAATATGAGAATTGCTGCCCGGCCTGAATATTGATTCAGCAATACAGATTCTGTTGTCGATGTGAAATTGAAGGTGTTCTGATAATAACATATTAAACCATATTTTTAGCTAGCATATCATCTCTGAAAGCAGTCGATTTTGCTAGAGTTTCCTGGAATATAGGCTTACTTAAATCGTTGCCCAGTCCAGCGTTAACGTGAAAGACCGCTTTAAGTGCTGCATCTTTATCGGGAAATTCGTTAGGATCGTTAGACCCATACATAGATTTAACTTTAGGGTTTTTTAAATTCTCTACAAAATAAAGTACCGCAACTTCTGCTGCAACATCCAAGTCGTTTAAGGCATCGGGATTGGAAACAAAGTTTATTGATTTTCCAAGTTTTCCGTTTTCGTTATAGAGCTTTTGCATTTTTTCATATCCGGCTTTAAAAGTAATTCCATTAAATCCTCTTCCAGCATATTTTGACCCATCTCCTGGTTGGGTGTTTCCCATCTTTTGAGAAGCCCCGGTAGGATCATCTGGACCATAAACTCTATCCCAAAATTTATTAGTGTCAGCTTTTAAGGCATTAAGCTCAGCGTCACTCAAGGTGGAGACTCTTCTACCGAAAATTTTTCTAATTCTATCATTACTAGTATTAGTATAAGGAACCTCGTTCCGTGGTGCCCAACCACACTCTTTACCAATAACACCCTGAATGGATGCTCTCATATTTTTATCAGTAATCTCGTGTCTGTCCATTGCTTGATTTACTGCCTCCACACCCTTTTTAACATCCTCTGCAGAAGGAACTTTAGCACCACTTCCCTGTAATCTTTCGCCCCATGATGTAACTCCGCCTTCGGAATCACCCCCTAAGAAATCACCAAATCCTGCCCCCTTAATTATCTCAGCAGCACTTTTTAATGTATCTAGCATTGATCCCCCTGTGCCAGTAGGATCTTTCATTGGGTCTTTCTCTTTTGTCTCTTGTTCATTTACGAAACCAGAAAATTGTTTTAAGTATCTCATATTAATTTCTAAATTTATGTGGAAACATCATTCTTAGTTCATGTCCCTGTGGTATATCTTTTTTTCTAATTCCAAATAGTTTCTCTTCTGGGCAAGGATCTTCTCCGTTCCATTTAAACCCATTGTTGCATGCCCAGGTTTTCATCCCCATATTGTATGATTGGCCCGCGGAATATGGAAATCTAAGGCCTGCGTTATTTTCAATAGATTCTATTCTTCCCCCCTTGACAGTGAATATAATATCCCTGTTTTGTTTTGATGTGAGCGTTATCTTTTCGCCGTCAGAGTAAGACTCGTATATTTTTAAATGCTTCATTGATTCTATATATCAGATACATAAATCAATCTTTCAGAAACAAAGGACCTCAAATAAACTAAAATAATAAAAAAACATGGCAGAAAGAAAATATCTACCCACATTGGCAGAATTGGTCGACAGGTTAAGCATTTCACAGTTAAAAGAAGTTTTTATCTCTCAGCATAAAGATGAATATTCAGAGGAAATTAAGGACATTGTCCATGATATTCAGATTTTGCTAGATTCCAGCGAAAAAGTAACTGCAGACACAATCAGAGCTATAGTGGTTCTTTCACAAATGAATCTTCACATCTGGCATAATGAATCAAATTACCGAAGGGGAATAAGAGACGGAAATAACCTAGAACTTACCCACGGATTAAACGGGATAAGAAATACGGCAAAGAACAAGATCCAAGAAATAGTAGGAGGAAGAAAAGACTATAAAATCGATTGCTTAGCCGCAGACTTTAGCGATTGGGAAATTAGCTGGTAATTATTGAATGTAATATAATTCGGGGTATTCTACTATAACATGAATACCTCCATTTTCATATGCACTCTTATAGATCTCTTCAATATCATTCCATTTATTAAGATCATGAAAATTAATATTTGGACACATCGATTTAAATTCTGCCAGATAATTACCTCTATGCTGATGTCCAGGATCTAGTGGTTTATCTGATCCTTTTCCTAATCTAATTATCATATTAGTATCCCATTTTCCCTGGCTCATTAAATTTATCTTATCAACGTGGTTTACCAATTGATTCGTTGCACAAATTAAAAAATCCCATCTAGGATAAAATGTGATAACAAAATCTCCAGCCATTGCCATTCCTAGGGACATGCCCATTTGAGATTCTTCCATTACAGGAACCTCGATCATCTTATCCCTTGGAACGTTACCAATTGTAGTACTCATAGGATTTCCGTGCCACAGAAGCTGTTGTCCGATAAAAACGGTATCTGGTTGCTCTCCGAGGAATGTCATCGAATTGGTTAGAGCATCTTTGTAAGGTGTATATTCTGGTTGACTCATATTATTATTTTTATTAGTTAAAAAACCACCCATTTACCAGTTCCGTAATGAGGCCATTCTTTTTCATATTCATACCAGATAACATTATCTGGGATTTCTCTTTTAATCCCTCCCCAGGTTTCTATTGTTGGAGTATTGGTTGAAACGTGATTATCTTCAACAACAAACACTATTGGGAGATTTAGATTTTTAGCATACTTATGCATCTCATAAAATCCGCCAGTTTCAAAAGCCATATCACCAACAAAGCACCAAACTTTATCGTTGCGATTTTCTCTCTTATTAGAAAGAGCAACGCCGGTTGCTATAGGAATTATAGCTCCCACTATAGCAGACGCATAAAATCTTTCTTCTTGACTTACTATTGTGATAGATCTTCCTGCTATAATTTCCTCTTCCAGCCAAACCGGACATACTCCTTTAATTAGAGCATGATAATGTGATCTCCATGTCGAAAAAACCCAATCGGTTGATCTAATTCTTTTTCCAATTTCGATTAATTGATTCTCATTACCTCCGCTTAGGTGTACCGGTCCTTTGATTTTTCCTGCCTCCCAGTGATCAGCAATTAACCTTTCAAACTTTGATAAATCCTCTTTGGTGTATATTGGATCCGTAACAATAGGATATTTTTCTAAATTTTTTATCATCGGTCTCTTTTTTGTAATATTGGTTTATCTGTTGGCCATTCCATCTGATACTCAGGATCGTTCCATTTAACCACACCCTGCTCACCAGCATCAACATATCCATCTTTGTAGAATAAATTATAATGAAACATGCAATTTGTTAAGGCATAGTGTCCATTAGCAAATCCTGGTGGAATAAGAACTTGGTTTCTGTCTTTTTCTGTTATCATAAAAGATTCCCAATCTCCGTAAGTTGGTGACTGATTTCTCATATCTAACACAACCAAATAAATATCACCAACTGCTGCTTGAACTAATTTCCATGTCTTATTATCATAATGTAATCCTCTCAATACACCCTTATATGATTTTGAAAATCTTCCGTGTATACTGATCTCATTCTTATCATAATGTATATGTTTCATTACCGGATGTTCTTCCGAATGAAATGTGGTAAAGATCTCTCCCCTATATTCTCTATAGATTGAAGGTGTAAAGATTGGAACCTCATATCCAAACTTTTTTGAAGGTGTTTCCGTAAATTCGTCCCACTTGTTACTCATCGTCTTACATATTATTTGCATATCCTAGAGGAAATCCATTTCTGAATTCTGCA
>Ga0247723_1000133_pt1 | contig 47075 bp, 32 predicted proteins | sample MSEWelMarce5H_FC_FD_189079 | JGI IMG/M metagenome (GOLD analysis project Ga0247723, IMG submission 189079) | Subsurface sediment microbial communities from gas well in West Virginia, United States - MSEEL Well Study Marcellus 5H_FC | ecosystem: Environmental > Terrestrial > Deep subsurface >...
ACCTACCCGAGATATACTATTAGTTGGTAATTTTATTAAAAAATTAATGTAAATAATTAAACCGGATTTTGTAATTCGGTTTTTTTTATTTATATTTGACCTATAACTAAAATTTATTTATTATGTCTACATTTGACGCAGTACTGGCGCAGTACGAGAAAAACAAGAACGCCGCAAGCGGCAACGCAAATCGTGTGTCCTCAGAGGACCGTATGAAGAAGTATTTCACCACCGTATTACCGAAAGGTTCTAAAGGTGAGGAAAAACGTATTCGTATTCTACCTACAAAAGATGGTTCATCACCATTTGTTGAGGTATACTTCCACGAAGTACAAGTGGATGGAAAATGGGTAAAATTATATGACCCTAAACAAGAAGGAAAACGTTCTCCATTAAATGAAATTTATGAAGAATTAATGATGACAGGTGTTGAAGCTGACCGTGAGTTAGCAAGAACATATCGTTCTCGTAAATTCTACATTGTTAAAGTTATCGACCGTGATAATGAAAACGACGGTGTTAAGTTTTGGAGATTCAAGCACAATGCTAAAGGAGACGGTATCTTGGATAAGATTATCCCCATCTTCCGTAATAAAGGTGACATCACAAGTGTAACTGAAGGTCGTGACTTAATCTTATCATTAGCCCTAACTAAGGCTGGTACAGGTAAAGAATACACAACTATCAATTCAGTCATTCCTGAAGACAAAGGACCATTACATGTTGATGAGAACATCGGAAACACTTGGGTTAATGATGAATTAACTTGGTCTGATGTTTATTCTAAGAAAGGTGAAGACTACTTAGATATGGTCGCAAAAGGTGAAACACCTCGTTGGGACTCTAATTTAGGTAAGTGGGCTTCTAACACAACAGGTGAAGAAAACTTCACTCCACAATCTCCATCGGCACCTCAGGCACCGGCACCATCGGTACCAACACCTGCGCTTGTTGACCCACAGGCGGATGATGATATCGATGAAGAGTTACCATTCTAATATCACGGGGTGGTATAACAACCACCCCATTTTTTTTAAACAAACAAATACATGGGAATTAAAAAACAAGATTTTTCAAGCATTGAGAGTGTTGTAAACAAATACTCGACAAAAACTACGTATAAGGCTGACAGGTTCTTAGACTTAGGTGATGCTTTCTTGGATGCAACTGGTATTCCAGGTCCCGCTATTGGTCATATCAATATGTTGTTAGGACATTCAGATACAGGTAAGACAACTGCATTATTAGGTGCTGCTGCTGATGGTGTCAAAAAAGGAATGTTACCTGTGTTTATTATCACAGAACAAAAGTTTGATTTTGAGCACGCAAGGATTATGGGTATTCCTGTTGAACAAGAAGTAGACCCTGAGACGGGTGAAGTAACCTATTCAGGTCCGTACATTTTCAAGAACGATTTTGATTACATCGAACAAATCACAGATTTTATGAATGATTTGATGGATGCTCAAGATAAAGGTAACATACCATACGATTTATTATTCCTTTGGGATTCCGTGGGTTCTGTACCTTGTAAGATGACATACGAAGGTAAAGGTGGTAAACAACACAATGCTGCGGCGTTAGCTGACAAAATTGGTATGGGCATCAACCAACGTATTTCGGGTTCTCGTCGTTCTGAGAAACCACATACAAATACATTAATTATTGTTAATCAACCATGGGTTGAGTTACCTGACAATATCTATGGACAACCAAAGATTAAAGCAAAAGGCGGTGAGGCGATTTATTTGAACTCAACATTAGTTTTCTTATTTGGTAATCAAAAGAACGCGGGTACCACTAAAATACCTATCACAAAAAACAAAAGAACAATTAGTGTGGCTACGAGAAGTAAAATCTCCGTAATGAAAAACCATGTTAATGGTATTGCGTTTGCTGACGGTAAGATTATGGTCACACCACACGGTTTCTTGAGAGCAAAAGAAACGGCTGAAGAAAAGATTTCACGTGAACAATATGTTAAGGATAATTTAGATTATATTAGCAAGTTGTTTGGTGAGAAAGTATCTGACTTGAAAGACATCAAATTTGAAGATGTATTAGATGCCACAGATTCAGACGAAGAATAGTTTCACATTTTAAATTAAAACAAATGTCCGTTTTACTTGTCGACGGTGACAATTTATTAACAATCGGATTTTACGGGTGTAAAAATTTCTTTTATAAGGGAAACCATATTGGGGGAATATATCATTTCCTCAATACCCTTAGGAAGTCATTTGAAATCTATCGTTTGGACAAAATCGTAGTTTTTTGGGATGGTAAGGAAGGTTCTCAATCAAGAAGAAAACTATATCATCTATACAAAGAGAATCGTAAAAGTCGTTTACGTTCAGAAGAAGAGTTAAACTCTTACAATTACCAAAGAGACAGAATCAAACAATACCTTGAGGAGTTATACGTTCGTCAAGGTGAGTATGAATACTGTGAGACCGACGATTGTATTGCTTACTACTCAAAGAACTCTCCAAATGAGAATATGATTGTTTATTCTTCAGACGGAGATTTAACACAACTCGTTTCAGAGAACACACAAATTTATAACCCATCACATCATAAACTTTACAACGCAAAGGATACTATTATGTACCAACATGAGGAAGTATTAATTGAAAATGTAAAAGTTATTAAGATGTTATGCGGTGATTCTTCGGATAATATTTCGGGTATCAAAAATATGGGCATTAAAAGATTGATTTCTTTATTTCCTGAGATACAAACCAAACAACTCTCTTTAGATGACATTATCAAAAAAGGTAATGAAATTTTTGAACAGGATAAAAATAACAAACTTATAACAAACCTTTTAACTGGTGTTACCAAACATGGAGTTTTCGGTGATGAGTTTTTTGAGATTAACAATAAAATTGTTAACTTAGATGAACCAATTCTAACTGAAGAAGCTAAGGAGGGTATACACCAATTAATTGTGGAAATTCTTGACCAAGAAGGTAGGTCATATAAAAACGCAATTAGATTAATGACAGAAGATGGGATTAATAATATTCTACCAAAGTCTGATGATGCGTTTGCCAATTTCCTAAACCCATTCCTTCGATTAACCAGAAAAGAAAAAAATAAAAGAATTATTAAAATTAAAAACTATGAGTAACGAACAATCAATTACTAAATTCGAGTTCTTATTAACGTTAGAAAAGAACATCGTTTGCCAAAGATTTTTTAATGTAGTAGACCACAATCCTAAAGCTCGCCGTTCTATGGACATCTATTACTATGTAAAAAATATTTGTGAAGAAATTACTGAAGATTTAAAAATAAAAAGTTCGGATTATCTATGTGAAAATCAGAATTTTTTTCAATCTTCGGACTATGTGGAAGAAATTTCAGAGAAAGATAAAGAACACTTTTTACTACAAATAAAGTTGGGTGAAGATGTATTTATTGAAAGAGTATTTCCGGCGTATTACTATCATCCAAAGGTTAGATATACGGTAGATATTCGTCCAAAATTGAAAAGAATGTTAGGTAATCTAACAGATATTTTATCATCTGACGAATTGGAAACAACTTATTTACATTACCAACTTTAAAAATTTATTATTATTACTATGGAAGAAAGAAATTTTGGGCATCTAGGGTTTTCCTTTCAACAATCGTTGATTAAAGCAATTATTGAGGATAGGAAATACGGAGAGACGATTATTGATGTGTTAGAAACAAAGTTTTTTGATAATAACTCCTTTAGGTACATTATCGAAAACATAAAGGAGTTACATACCAAGTATAATAAAATTCCTATCTATGAAACTTTGGGTCAGAAAATTATTTCAGAATCAAGTAGTGAGGGTGCTTCAAGAGTACACCTTGATACTTTGGACGAAATAAAAAACAACGAAAAAGATTTTGAATTTGTTAAGGACAGAGCTTTAAATTTCTGTAAACAACAAAACCTTAAGAAAGAATTAAAGTTAGTAACTAACATTATTGAGAACGGTAACTTTGAAGAGTATTCTAAAATTGAGAACATCATTCAAAAGGCGTTACAAGTTGGTGTAACGGGTGATGATGCTACGGATGTTTTCCATGATATTGAGGCGGCTTTAGAAAAAGATTATCGTTTACCAATTCCTACAGGTATTGCGGGTGTCGACAATCTTTTAAAAGGTGGTTTAGGTCGTGGAGAATTGGGTATTGTTTTGGCACCAACTGGTACGGGTAAAACAACATTGTTAACTAAATTCGCAAACACCGCTTATAATTTAGACTACAATGTTTTACAAATCTTCTTTGAGGATAATGTTGGCAACATTAAAAGAAAACACTATACTATTTGGACAGGTATTGAACCGGACGAACAACCCGAAAATAGAGAAGAGGTAATTGAAAAAGTTAAAGAGGCACAATCTCGTTCAACAGGTAATCTTAAAATGATTAAAGTTGCTAGTGATAGTTTAACAATATCAGACATCAAAGCTAAGATTCGTAAACTCACCTCAGAAGGATTTAAAACGGATTTATTAGTTCTTGATTATGTGGATTGTATTTCGTCCGAGAAATCAACTAACGGTGAAGAATGGAAAGGGGAAGGTTCTATTATGAGAAGTTTAGAGGGTATGACAACTGAGTTTGATATGGCTATTTGGACAGCAACACAAGGTAGTCGCGATTCAATCTCATCTGAGGTTGTAACAAGTGACCAAATGGGTGGAAGTATTAAGAAAGCACAAATTGCCCACGTAATCTTATCTATCGCTAAAACGTTAGAACAGAAAGAACATGATTTAGCAACCTTAACACTACTTAAATCTCGTATTGGTAAAGACGGTGTTATTTTCCAAAACTGTAAGTTTGATAATAAGATGTTAATCATCGATACAGATTCTCAAAACACATTACTTGGTTTTGAAGAACAAAAAGTAGAACAGAGAGCCAGTCGTGCTGCTGATTTATACAAAAGAAGACAAGAAAGAGAAAACCAAACAATTTAAATTTATGAAAGAAAAAATATTACAAGACAACCCAGGACGGTTTGTCCTCTTCCCTATCGAACATAACGATATTTGGAAATACTATAAACAACAAGAAGCGTGTTTTTGGACTGCTGAAGAAATCGATTTGGCTCAAGATATTCAAGATTGGGATAACAAGTTGAACGATGACGAGAAGCACTTTGTAAAACACATTCTAGCATTCTTTGCCGCGTCTGATGGTATTGTTAATGAAAACATCGCATTAAATTTTGTGAATGAAGTACAATACACTGAAGCAAAAATGTTTTACGGTTTTCAAATCATGATGGAGAACATTCATAGTGAAACATATTCGTTATTAATTGATTCTTACATTAAAGATAAGACAGAACAATTAAACCTATTCAATGCTATTGAAACTATTCCGGCAATCAAAAAGAAAGCTGAATGGGCATTAAGATGGATTGAAAATGGAACATTTACCGAACGTTTAATTGCGTTTGCCGCAGTTGAAGGTATCTTCTTCTCAGGTTCATTCTGTTCAATCTTTTGGTTGAAAAAACGTGGATTAATGCCGGGTTTAACTTTTTCAAATGAATTAATTTCTCGTGATGAGGGAATGCACTGTGACTTTGCTTGTCATTTATTTAATAATCATATTGAGAATAAATTAACTGAGTCACAGATTAAAGAAATTATTGTTAGTGCTTTAGCCATTGAAAAAGAATTTATCTTGGAAGCGTTACCAGTTCGTTTAATTGGTATGAATGCGGACTTGATGTCACAATATCTTGAGTTTGTAACTGATAGATTATTAACGGCATTGGGATGTTCAAAGGTTTACAATTCAGAAAATCCTTTCGATTTTATGCAGAACATCGCATTACAAGGTAAAACAAACTTCTTTGAGAAACGTGTTGCGGAATATCAAAAAGCGGGTGTAAACAATAAAAGTGATGAAAGTATTGAAGATGCTTTTAGTGGAGATTTAGATTTTTAAAAATATGAAAGTAAAAAAACGCGACGGTTCCCTTGAGGAAATGAGATATGACAAGATTACTAAACGGATTAGTATTTTATGTCACGATTTAAATATGGAATACATTGACCCTACCTATGTTACATTAAAAGTAACACAAGGTATCTACGATGGTATTACAACAATTGAATTAGATAAGTTAGCGGCAGAGACTGCGGTTGCCATGACCACAACTCACCCTGATTATTCTAAGTTGGCCGGTAGAATTGAAGTATCAAGTCTACACAAGTCAACACCAAAGAAGTTTTCACAGTGTATCAAAGAATTACATTCATTCATTGAACCAAGAACAGGAAAACAATCATCATTAATCGATACACAATTATATAAGTTTGTTCTTGAAAATAGAGAAACTATTGATGCTGCGATTAATATGGAAAGAGATTTTGATTTCGATTATTTCGGTATCAAAACTTTAGAACGTTCATACCTTTTAAAGATTGGACAAAAAATTGTAGAGAGACCACAATACCTTTATATGAGAGTCGCGTTAGGTATTAGTAACTTTAATCTCGAAGAAGGATTAAAAATTTATGATGACTTATCCCAGCATTATTACACACATGCGACACCAACGCTGTTTAATGCCGGCACGCCAAGACCTCAAATGTCTTCATGTTTCTTAATTGGTAACAAAGGTGACGATATTGACGGATTGTTTAATACGTTAGGTGATGTGGCAAAGATTTCTAAGTGGGCTGGTGGTATTGGATTACACGTACACGATGTTCGTGCTAAAGGTTCTTATATTAAGGGGACTGGTGGAGAATCTGACGGTCTATTACCTATGATGAAGACTTACAATGAAGTCGCTCGTTGGATTAACCAAGGTGGTAAACGTAAAGGTTCATTTGCGGTATACTTGGAACCGTGGCACGCTGATGTTGTTGAATTTATTGAATTAAGAAAAAATCACGGTAAGGAAGAATTACGTGCTCGTGATTTGTTCTTAGCTTTATGGACACCCGATTTATTTATGAAACGTGTAGAAGAGGATGGTAATTGGACGTTGTTCTCACCTGATGAAGCACCGGGTTTATCTGATGTATATGATACACCGGAAGAAAAGAAATTCACTGAATTATACGAATCATATGAACAACAGGGTTTAGGTCGCAAAACAATTAAGGCAAGAAAGTTGATGGATGATATATTAACGGCACAGATTGAGACCGGCGTCCCTTATATGTTATACAAAGATGCTGCGAACTATAAATCAAATCAAAAGAATTTAGGTACCATTAAGTCTTCCAACTTATGTACTGAAATTATTGAATATAGTTCACCAACCGAACAAGCGGTTTGTAATTTAGCCTCAATAGCTTTACCAAAGTATATTGTTGACGGACAATTTGACCATCAATTATTATATGATGCGACATATCAAATTGTTAAAAACTTAAACAATGTAATTGATTTAAACTTCTACCCTACGGAAGAAACTAAATTTTCAAACTTTAAACATAGACCGGTTGGTTTAGGTGTTCAGGGTTTAGCGGATGTTTTCTGTATCTTAGGATTACCATTTGAATCTGATGACGCGGACAAATTACAAACCGACATTTTTGAAACAATTTATTTCTCTGCGTTAACATCATCTAAAGATTTGGCAAAAAGACACGGAGCATACGAATCAATTGATGGTTCACCAATTTCACAAGGTATCTTTCAATATCAAATGTGGGGTAAAACTGATGAAGATACTTCAGGTCGTTGGGATTGGAAATCATTACGTAAAGAGGTTGTTAACAACGGTGTAAGAAACTCATTATTAGTGGCACCGATGCCAACAGCATCTACCGCACAAATCTTGGGTAACAACGAATGTTTTGAACCATTTACAACAAACCTATACGCAAGAAGAACATTAGGTGGTGAGTTCGTAGTAATTAACCAACACTTAGTAAAGGATTTGTTGAAATTCGATTTATGGAATGAGGAGATTAAGAATAAAATCATTATGGAAAATGGTTCTATCCAAAACATCCCTGAGATTCCTACTGAATTGAAAGAAATCTATAAGACAGTGTGGGAGATGTCACAAAAGAAAATATTAAACATGGCAGCTAATCGTAGTGTTTATATTGACCAATCTCAATCAATGAACTTGTTTATCAGTGGTGTAAACAAAGCTAAGTTATTGGCAGCACACTTACACGGATGGAAATTAGGTTTAAAAACTGGTATGTACTACCTACGTTCAACATCTGCGGTTGATGCGATGAAAGGATTAGGTATCGACACATCCACAGTTAAACCTGTAGAAACTCCACCCGTTTATTCAACACCAACTAATAATTCGTTAATTAGTGAAAGTACACCCGAAGTTGAGATGACAATTGAACGACCATCCGATTCACCATTTGAGTGTGAGGGATGTGGTTCCTGATAAATAATAATACACCAAAATAATAAAATCCCAACTTCGGTTGGGATTTTTTATTTATTACCATTTCTATATTGTTTATATTTATAGGTATGGCAGTAAAATATGGAATAGATTTCCCTTTTAGAGATAGTGGTGAAGGTAGTTATGTAAAAATGACTGTTACACCTGAAAGAGAAATACGTGCTAATTTAATTCATTTACTATTAACTAAAAGAGGTAGTCGTTATTTTTTACCTGACTTTGGTACAAGATTATATCAATTTATATTTGACCAAAATGATGCGGTCACATTTGGATTAATAGAGGAAGAAATTAGAGAATCGGTAAAAAAATATATACCAAACTTGGACATAACAAGTCTTAAAGTTATGTCGGCGGAAGATGACCCTGATACAATTAGAACATTTAACGTTGATGAAGATGAGAGATTATTTAGAGTTAGCGACTTCTCAACTAGACCATATACTGCGGTGGTTAAAATAGAATACACAGTTAATAACGGAGCATTTACATCTTCGGATTTTGTAATTATCAACATTTAAAATGGCAAAAAAAATATCATACGCAACAAGAGACTTTGCGGGATTAAGACAAGAATTAGTAAACCTAACAAAAGAATATTATCCTGATTTAGTAAAAAATACTAATGATGCGTCTATATTCTCAGTATTATTAGATTTAAATGCTGCCGTTGCTGATAACTTACACTACCACATTGATAGAGTTTGGCAAGAAACAATGTTAGATTTTGCCCAACAAAGACAATCATTATTTCACATTGCTAAAACATATGGAATAAAGATACCCGGTAATAGACCATCGGTTGCTTTATGTGATTTCTCTATTAACGTACCCGTTCGTGGTGATAAAGAAGATGAGAGATATCTTGGAGTTTTAAAAGCGGGTGCTCAAGTCTCAGGTGCCGGTCAAATATTTGAAACATTAGAAGATATTGATTTTGGTAGTCCATTTAACAGTAAGGGAGAGCCGAATAGATTAAAGATACCTAACCTTGACACCAATAATAAGTTAATTTCATATACAATTACTAAGAGAGATGCGGTAGCCAACGGTGCCACAAGAATTTATAGAAGGGTTATTAATGAGGTTGACCAAAAACCATTTTTTAAAATCTATCTTCCTGAACAAAATGTATTAGGTATTACTTCAGTTATTCATAAAGAAGGAACATCGTTCGGGACTAATCCAACAACCGCGGAGTTCGAATCGACAACAAATAAATGGTATGAAGTAAAAACATTAATTGACGATAAAATATTTCAACCTGACCCAACTGCCGCATCTGATAAAGATAATTTTAAAGCAGGAAAATATATTTCAGTTAAAAATAAATTTGTAACTGAAACAACACCTGAAAGTTTCTTCTCATTAACATTTGGTTCGGGAACGGTTGACCCACTAGATAATTTAGACAACTATATTAACGGTTCAATGAAAGTTAATTTAGGTAGTTATCTAAATAATATGTCGTTAGGAACAATACCTAAAGCTAATACAACATTATTCATAAAGTATCGTATTGGTGGAGGTAAAGATTCTAATTTAGGTGTGAGTGTTATTACGAATGTCGATAATGTTGAATTTAATATAAATGGACCATTATCCTCAATCAATACACAAGTTGAACAATCACTTAGAGTTACTAATGTAACACCTGCAGTGGGTGGTGCTGACCAACCAACTATTGAAGAATTAAGAAACATGATAGCATACAATTTTGCGGCGCAAGACAGAGCAGTAACATTGAATGACTACAAATCGTTGATTGAAACAATGCCATCAACATATGGAGCTCCGTCTAAAGTAAATGTAATGGAAGAAGATAATAAGGTTAAAATTAAATTATTATCTTATGATGAGAACGGAAATCTAACTGATACTGTATCCAACACATTGAAAAATAACATTTTAGGTTATCTTTCTGAATACAGGATGATTAATGACTATATTGACATTACGAGTGGTGAAGTTATTGATTTAGGATTAGAAATAGATTTGGTTACGGATAAAAATTCAACAACAACTGAGATTATTAAAACAACAATACAAGATGTTATTAGTTTTTTTGCTATAGAGAAACGTAAAATGGGTGACCCTTTATTTGTTGGTGATTTAATGAAAGTAATTGGTAATGTTAGTGGTGTTGTTAACGTTGTTGATGTACGTGTATTTGGTAAAACCGGTGGAAATTACTCATCTTCAGAAGTTTCCCAAACATATAAAAACGCGGCAACTAAAGAGATACTACAATCTGACATGACAATCTACATGAAATCTAATCAAATATATCAAATTAGATTCCCAAATGTGGATATTAAAGTTAGAACCAAAACTTCAGGAACGACTACATTCTAAAATGTTTTTTCTTTATAATAGTAGAAAATCGTAAGCTTTCTATTTATTATAGTATGGTACAAAAACATAGAATTTCCACTAATATCGGTAAGGACCAAAAAGTCACGGTTGAATTAAATCAGGACTACGATTTCCTTGAGATTTTATCTTTAAAATTTACACAACAAGAGGCGTATACATCAATTTGTGCCGACTACGGTGTTGTTTGTGGTAGAATTACCGCAAATAACGGACTAGGTATTCCCAATGCTCGCGTTTCAATATTTGTACCATTGACTGATGAGGATTCCGAAGACCCTGTTATTAGTGCTCTTTATCCCTATACATCCATAAGTGTTAAAGACGATAACAATTATCGATATAATTTATTACCATCAAGAAAACAACACGGTGGACACGAACCAACAGGTACTTTTCCTGACCAAAGAGATGTTTTAACAAGAGAAGAAGTATTAGAGGTGTATGAAAAATATTATAAGTACACAGTTAAAACAAACACCGCAGGTGACTTTATGATTTGGGGAGTTCCTCCGGGTGAACAAACTATCCATGTTGATTTAGACCTTTCAGATATTAGTTGTTTTTCATTAAGACCCGATGATTTTATTAGAAAGGGTACAGGTTTAGATGAATTTAAATCGGCATATGAATTTAAATCATCAGATGACATTGATTCACTACCACAAATTGTAACGTTTGATAAAATTATTCAAGTATACCCATTTTGGGGTAATGCTGACATTTGTGAATTAGGTATATCAAGAGTTGATTTTGATTTATCAGAAAAAGGAATTAAGATTGAGCCAATGGCTTATTTTATTGGGTCAATTTACACAGACACGGAGGGTAACCAAGTAAGTAAAGGATGTACACCTGGAAATCTTGAAGGTGGTAAATGTTCATTAACAACAGGTGAGGCAACAATTGAAGCTATCAGATTTAAAAACGCAAGAGATACACAAAATAGACCAATACTTGAAGAATATAAAGTAAAGGAGGATGTAAATGAAGACGGTTCATTTGTTTTACCATTACCGATGAACATGGAATATCTTTACACCAATGAATATGGTGAAAATGAAATTACAAATGACCCAAACAAAGGTGTTCCAACATCATCATGTTATCGTTTTAGAATAACGATGAAAAACACACAAAGTAATGGTGACAATAGTATGGGGTCATATTTGGTACCCAACATTAAAGAATATTTAAACGAAGACACCGATTTATCATACAACTTTTCACTTAATTGGGAAGATTATCCAACAGGCTCAACCACGGGCGATGTAGTTTTTTACAACGAAAATGGTTCATATTATCCTAAAGATTACTTTTATCGATTAAACTATAATAAAGTTTATACGATGTCATCTTTTATGGGTTCATATTTTAGTGCCAGCGGATTAGGTACACACACCTATCTTGGTTTAAAAGACATTTCACCAAAAAAAGAGGATGATTGTGAAAGTTCAATTGTAACACCGCCGGCAAACTGGGGAATGATGAATATCAATTTTTCCATTTTATTGGCAATAACACTTAATATTTTTGAACGAATAATTTATCAAGCGTTTATGTATGCGATTGAGGTTTTAATTTTACCATTTCAATTTCTTTATGAAATTATATTCCCACTTAGTGATTGGACATTTGGTTGGATTGATGATTGGCAACCTTTTAAAGAATTTGATGACTTAATTATTGAACCACTACAAAGATTTGGAACAATAAGATTAGGTGTAACAATTTATCCCGAATGTGTGACATGTAATAATGTGAACGGTGAGGATGTTACGGTCGAACCACCCCCTGCTGTCACATCTCCAACCGATATATATACACTTGTTAAAACTGGTATATTATATCCAAGTAGTGCTTATGAGGGTAACTCAACAAATAATATCACTGACCCAAATCCCGACCAAAAAAAATTATATTTAACGATACCAAATGGAGTTTATCCACCACCAACAAACAACGCCGGTGAACCATCATGGGCTACTGTAGTTCAAAATCCCGCAAAATATCATATAGTGATTAACAATGTCGGTTTTGGTAACACGTTGAGTGTTAATACATACACACATACGGCAAATGACCCATATGATACTGGTACATACTATTCTACACCAAATACGGCTTATGATTGGACCACACCAAGTAACAATACAAACTCCCCATTATCGTATAAATTATATGATAAAACACAAACACCCATAGGTGCGAATCCCGGCGGTGCCACTATTAATGGGGAATCATTACCATCAGGTTGTTCACAATATATGACTGTCTATGATGAAAATATAGTTGCTCAGACATATTGTAGAGATAGTTTTAATGTTCCATATGATAGTTTACTAACTTCAGATTTACAAACCGGAACAAGTTGTAGTGGTGGTAAAAATCCATCCGGTCAAGTAATTTATTCTCGAACTGGAAATCATTGTAGAACTTGTGAAACAAAAACAGGTTATTCCGAATTTAGAAACGGTTTATTTAGAATTATACCGGCAGCTGATAAATATAACTGGCAGGCAAACTTTCAGGCAATTGATGAATATTGTAGAAGAAAACTTGTTGGTAAGCTATTCTGTGAGGGGTGGATTAACTATTCATTCTTAGATAACTGGTTATCCGGCTCATTATATTTCTTTAAATTCGGTTCAAGAGTTAGATGGGATAATGAGGCTGAATTGGATTTAAATGTCTATTGGACATCGTATTGTGAAGATTTAGTTTATTTCAAAGGAGGTTCAATATCTAATCCAGATAAAAGATTTTACTACCGTTCAACACCATATAATAACATAACCGGCGAATATAGTTCCTTAAAACTCGGTACGTTAGCACACCCAACAACAATGGTTGATTTGGGACCAAGAGATGAATTTATAAAAGAAATCTGTATTGACCCTAAAATGGACCCAAATTGTTCTGTATCAAGAAATATTGGTGCGACATCATATAAAGACCATAAAGAAATGTTGGGTTTATATATAAACTATAAAATGGACATTTTAGGCTCACAGGGGGATTTTTATAGATTTGTTAGAAACGATGGATTTGATGCTAAATTACCGTTTAAGATGCAAGGTCAGATTTTAAACGGTGATATTTTACAATTAATGTCAATGAACAATGAAGTTGGTATTCATGGTTTTGATTTACAAGATAAAAGATATGAGGTATATAATCCAATTATTTTAGACCCTGAAAATTATCCTGACTATTTTAAGGCTGATGATGGTAGTGCCAATGGTCCGTTAGCGATTAATCTTAAATTAGATGAGGCGGATGGTTATAGAACCAGAGTTTGTATTAATGAACCAGGTAGATTAACTGAATCATCACAAGAAGTTCCATTCTATTATTGGAATAAACATGGAACAGGATTTGGTTTAGGTGTCGACCAATCTTGGGATTATAATACAATTGTTAAACAACCATTACAAGGGATGGTTAATCCTTATACTAATCGATACAAATATAATGGAGACACGTCACATCCATACATGTTATTACCAATGACTAACGAATTTGATGGTGAAATCATTAAATTAAACGCCGTTTCAGTACCAAGAACAAACGTTGTTTTTGATTATGAACATTTAAACACAGATTCAAATGGTTTTTTAACATCAACATTAGACGGTACCCATCAAAACTATAACATGCAGGAAGAAGGGTTTACATTCTTATATATCACTGGAGGCGATGGTACCATAACGGGAGCAACTGCCGGTAAGTTATATGTTAGAAAAGGAGACGCATCATCGACAAGTGGTTCAGGTAATTGGGCAACACCAATTGATTGGGACAATACTATTGATTATATAATATTACCAACAAGTTCCAACTACGCGGGTACAAAACAAATCCTATCAACACCATTCTTATTTTATTTTGGGATAAAACCGGGTAAAACCGCAATTGATAAATTTATACAAAGATTTGGACCTAAAGGTGCATTTACATCGGCAGAATAATGGAAGAAAAAAAAGAAATATTATTACCAAGTAAACGATACGCAAATGCGGAGGAACAAGAACTGAATCTAAAGTTAGAACTTGAAAGTTCGGAATCGTTGTTAAGAATTGGTGATAGAGATATCATATTAGATATTGCCAAACTTTATGACAAAGAAAGAAACAATAGTACAAACTATAAGATTTACGGTAAAATGAAAATGATTTTCCGTAACATGTATAGTGGTGTTACAGAATATCCATACTTGGAAGAAAGGTTATATCTCGTTGGTGACGGTTCAGATAATAATTTTAATGGTTTCATACCATACGATGAGTTTGCGTTTCTAAGAAGAGATTTATATCGTGAATACACGGTACCGGGTTCAGGCTCAGTATTGGGTGGTTCAAATAGTACACCAACAATCGCAAAATCAGGTTCAACAGAACACACAACAATAACCACAATGACCGCACCGTATCATAATTGGAACGTCTATTTAAGTTATGTATCGGGACAGGATAGTTCATATCCAATGAAATATACACTTTCGGGTAATACCAATAACGTATATAGTTTTACTGCTGGTAATGGTATACCATTTAGAGTTACAGATACGGGTAATTCATACGTTTTAACAAGTCCCGTACCGCACGGTATCAGTGTGGGTGAGTATATCGTTATTTCAGGTGGTACGATAGTAAATTATGGTGAAACAAAGGACAACACGTTCTATGTTAATAGTGTGGGTAATGAAACGTATAACTCAGAAAAGTATGTGATAACGTTACTTAAAACGCAATTCAAACAAGGGTTGAGTATAAGTGGTGTTGTATTGGGTAAGAGATGTTTAAATGTAAATAACATTTCAGGAACGACCTCAACATATTACGTCCATAAACATACATTATTAACCGGACCATCTGATTATATTTTAGATAATGTTGGGTTTGAAAGTCCGATATGGGAGGATGAAAAGAAAATGTTACTTGAAAATAGTGCGGGTGTTAATGATGTCGTAGTTGAAAGAAATAGAATGGAATCTGTTCTGTTTGATTTCAAAGAACCACTAGTGTTATCGGGACTAACTAACAATCTAAACTATACCCCAACAGAAGTATATGTAACTACAGTTTTTAGAAATGGTAATGGATATTTTAATTACCCACCAAAAACTGGTTATAAATTTAATTTTCACGATAGTTGGGTTGATAAACATTTTGACGGAAATACCTCACAGGAATCTGAATTTACCAAAGGAACCTTTACTCGTGGAGATATAACATTTACTAGTGGTAACACATTATCGATTGGTGATGTGATTAATGGTGCGTTTGTTGAATATAATAGAAAAGAAATGAAGGAGAGAATTATTAGTGAGTCATATCACAAAATAACCAATCCAACTGACATATTTAATTTTGGTCAAACTAATCCACTTTATTATTCGGGGGCAAGTATAACTAACCCAATTGGTTTATATTATCAACCACACAATAGAGTAAAACTAAGGGAGTTATCACCATATATGGAAATGGCAAAAACGAATGACATTTACAACTTACCTGAAAATACAATCTACGATAAGGATGAGGATGTGTGGAGATGGAGAGATTTATACGACCACGGTTATATTGACCCTGACGGTTACGGAACTAATTTTCCGTTTGCCAACGGTATTCATTATGTTAAGACAGATGTTAATTTCTATTTAAGAAACGAAAAACAATACATCAACAAACAAGATGGTTTGATTGATTTTAATACAAGAGCAAAAAATAATAATTTACTTTGTTAAAATGGATATTTTAAGAAAATCGGGAGATTACAACATTATAATAAATCAAAACACCGACTTCCAAACAAATTTAGGTTGGGAAGAAGGTATGAATTTATTTGAGGAAGAGGTATTAGATACTATCATTAACCCCACCGATAATTACGAAACCGTAAGATATATCCACGAACCATATTCTGGATTGACATCAAACAGCAATGAAACACAATGTGACATTTGGTTTAAGTTCTATTTTATAGACGCTAATACAAGTTATAATAATGGTTTAGACTACAATTTGGTTGGAATCTCTCCAAAAGAAAATGCGTTGATGACAAAACAATCAACAAAAAGTTTTTTTAGATTAGAGTTTTTTAAAACACCAAATGACCAACCACCAACAAGATTAAATAGAAAGTTTGTATTCGCAAGAAACCTATCGTTACCTGTGGGTGAAAAGTTTTATTATACCACACTTAAACAGAATATACACGTACCTGTTTTTATGGGGTCAAACTATAAAAATAAAGAAAACATGTATTTGTTTTGGTTTCAAGACGATTCAGTATTAAGTGATTCAACACTAAGTGGTAATACATTTTATATGACCGCCAAGTTCTATAACGGTGTGGATGGTTCTATTGTTGATTTTACAAATTCAAGATTGTTAAACACAACCGAAGTTTCAGAATTTGAGGACCTTTATTATAAGGTGATAATTAATAAAAGTAATTATTCATATAAAATGTACCACTACACGGGTGGTACGGTTAGTGAAAGTGATAGGGTTGGAAATGGAATAACAAACTCAATTAATTTTTATGAAAAGGGTGGAGAATTGGCACCACCACCTACACCTACACCAGCACCACCTACACCAACTTCTACACCACCATCACCATCACCAACACCACCGGCCCCATCACCGTCACCGTCGGCACCTAATAATTCAGGTGACCCAACATATGAAGTTTCGGTAAATAGAACCGAAATAGATGAAACAGGACCAAATAATTCGGTTACCGTTACGGTTACCACAACAAATGTGGCAAATGGTACTGTACTTTATTGGGATTTAGCGGTGGGGTCAAGTATAATATTAAATCTTCCACCTGTATCTGATTTTACGGGTGAAACATATACCGTTACGATAAACAATAATCAAGGGTCATTTACACTTACTGCCATTGAAGATTTTAGAACCGAAGGTCCTGGTGCTTTTGAAGCATTTGCCATCGACATTAAAACAGGTAATACTGCGGGAACCATAGTCGCAACAACACCACAACTAAAACTCTATGACACCTCAAAAGACCCTGAAATATTCACATATTATGATGTACGAAATTGTGATTCAGGAACTACAGGTTTGGTGATGAGATATCCGGGACCCGATAATTTAGATGCGGGTGTATATGTTATTTCCGACCCATTATTTAATCCACAACAAGTGGGTATTATATATAGAATAATTGGTGTTAGTACACAAACAATATTTACACTATACTATAAAGAGGAAGTGGAGGCACCTTCAGGTGGATGTAACTAATAAAATATTCAATATAAAAACATTAAAAGGATATTTAAAATATATAGATGAAAAAAAATAAGTACACCATCAGGCGTAAAAACATTGCACAAGTAAGACTGGTATCTTTGACCGGTAGGACTTGGTACGACTCTGGTGATAATCTTATTGATTGGACAGATTTAACCGATTCTGGCGTTGTTTATAACGTTGTGGTGTACAATATTTCGGGTGGTGATGTACCCGAAGGTTATTATAGATGGAGTAACCCAACAACAAATAGTTGGAATCTTATAAGTGGTTCCGAGTCCTACATCAATTCACAAATTTACGATGACCAACAAATACCTCTTTACTTAGAATCATCTATAGACGAGATGGGTTCTATGGTGGCATTTGATGGTAAAATTGCTTTATTAGATGTTGAGTTAAATGCCAATTTTACTTATGACGTAAATTGTAATAATGTTGTCATAACAAATACCACAAATTCTAAAAAATTAAAGGGTATCAATGACATAAGTTTTACTGTTTATTGGGGTGACGGCTCAACTTCACAAATAGGGCTTGATGGATTTTGTACGGGTGTCGATTGTCATAAGGTGTCAAAAAGTTTTAGTATTGGAGGACCAAAAAATATTAAAATTAATTTTGATGCTCCTTGGTCAAACAATACTTTAACCAAAAGTTTATTAATTGATTGCGGCTCAACACCAACTCCAACACCTACTAATACAGTTACACCAACCGTTACCGCAACACCAACACCGACACCAACATTAAGTACAACCCAAACCCCAACACCTACTCCAACACCCACACCAACAACAAGTAAAACTGGTACACCTACACCCACACCTACGCCTACACCGACAACGACAAAAACTCCAACACCAACCCCAACATTAACAAGAACACCAACACTTACCGCAACTCAAACAGTTACACCAACGTTAACTAGAACATTACCTAGTACCGATACGCCAACACCTACACTTACACCTACACTTACACCAACTCAGACTCCAACCACCACCCCTACAACAACACCAACACTAACGCAGACCGAAACGGGTACACCAACCCCAACGCCAACATTAACGTTAACTCAAACAGAATCAAGTACACCAACACCTACCGCAACTCAAACACTTACACCTACTCAAACCGAGACTGGTACACCAACACCTACGCCAACATTAACTCAGACTGAGACTGGTACACCGACCCCTACCGCAACTCAAACACTTACACCTACTCAAACAGAGTCAAGTACTCCTACACCGACACCAACATTAACTCAAACTGAGACTGGTACACCGACACCGACACCAACATTAACTCAAACTGAGACCAGTACCCCTACGCCAACATTAACTCAAACTGAGACTAGTACTCCTACGCCAACATTAACTCAGACTGAGACTAGCACTCCTACACCAACGTTAACTCAAACTGAAACTAATACACCAACACCTACACCAACATTAACTCAAACTGAAACTAGTACTCCTACACCGACATTAACTCAAACTGAAACTAATACACCAACCCCAACACCGACATTAACTCAAACTGAAACTAATACACCAACTCCTACACTGACTCAAACTGAGACCAACACCCCTACGCCAACATTAACTCAGACTGAGACTAGCACCCCTACGCCAACATTAACGCAGACTGAGACTGGTACACCGACACCGACACCAACATTAACACAGACTGAAACAAGCACCCCTACGCCAACATTAACTCAGACTGAGACTGGTACACCAACCCCTACGTTAACACAAACACTAACTCAAACTGAGACAAGTACACCAACCACAACACCTACATTAACACCAACATTAACTCAAACTGAGACTAATACTCCAACACCTACACCAACTTTAACACCTACCCCAACTGCTTCCGACCCGTTAGACGAAAGTTATTATTATATTTCGACAGATAGTAATAGTGTATGTTACGGTTTAGATAATCAAATTTTTAAAGTCTATGATGCTGATGGTATATTAGTAAATGGGGAGCTTTTACATGAAGATTTAAATGGAATAAATAAATGGACAATAACTGAGTTACAAAATTTATTTACGCCAACATCAACAGCAACAACGTTTTATATCATAAAAGTAGGTGGTGGAAATGTACTTACGGTTACTGATAGTGGTAATGGGGATTCAATAGTATCTGATAGTCAACCATGTGCCACATCAACACCTACCCCTACGTTAACACCTACGTTAACACAAACATTAACAAATACCCCAACACCTACGCCAACATTAACTCAAACTGAGACTAGCACCCCTACACCTACATTAACTCAAACATTAACTCAGACCGTTACTCAAACACTTACTGAGACACCAACTAATACACCAACATTAACTCAAACACTTACTGAGACGCCAACTAATACACCAACGTTAACACCTACCTTAACTCAAACATTAACGCAGACTGAGACTGGTACACCAACACCTACCCCTACGTTAACACCTACATTAACGCAAACTTTAACAAATACACCTACGTTAACACAAACATTAACTCAGACACCAACATTAACTCAAACATTAACTCAGACGTTAACTCAAACTCCTACGTTAACACCAACAATTACGGATTATCTTAATGCGTCACCATATTGTATAAGAGATAATGTTAATGATGCGTGTTTCAATTGTCAAACAACAAATATTTTAATATTTGACGCGGCTGCACCGTTAGTTGTTGGTGAATTTCTATATACTGCGGCTGAAGGTAATGGTAAATGGGGAATATTGGATTTACAAATTTTATTATCAAGTTCGGCAACAACATTCTATTTGAGTGGGCCTAATTTGAGTGACGTGTTAATTATAACCGAATATGGTGTAACGGGTGATGCTTACGTATCGGGTGTTGCGAATTGTCCAACATCAACCCCAACACCAACTTTAACACAAACACCAACAATCAGTGTCACCGCAACAGCCACACAAACACCTACGGTTAGTGTTACTAACACCCCAACACCAACACCTACAGTTAGTGTTACGGCAACCCTCACCCCAACACCTACACCAACCCTCACCCCAACAACAACACCAAATTGTGATATAAGTTGTGGAATAACTGAAATACCAATTCCTTCAATTACCTATTACAATGTACAAAGGTGTGATGACCAATACACACCTGAAGATGAATCATTCTATACTGGTGTCATAAAATATAACGGACCTGATAATTTTGGTCCCGAGTACGGTCAAATTGTAAGAAGTGATAATGGTAATTGTTATACAATTATTGGTTTAACTCTTTTATCACCAGAAAGTTCAGGAACAATTATCATGGAGTTCTCAACATGTAGTGAATGTACAGTTCCACCACCATCTAGTACACCAACACCAACAACAACACAAACACTTACACCAACTCAAACATTGACGCAAACTGTTACAAGTACTGTAACATCTACACCCACACCTACACCAACAATAAGTGTGACGGCAACATCCAGTCCAACCCCTACAACCACACCAACTAATACAGTTACCGCAACAAATGCACCAACTCCAACAATCACACCAACTATAACACCTACCACAACTTTCCCTGACTTTAGTTGTGGTCCGGAACCAATTTTTAGATACGTATCAACATTCTGTTGTGAATTAGACCCTTTATTAAAAGAGGCGGTTTATGTGAACAATTATGATGGTTACAGTGATAAATTAAGATTTTTCAGAAATTTCGCCTATAGTGTAAATATTTTTAATCTGTTAGGTCAAAAACTTGTCGGAACACTTGATTATTACTATAATACATACAGTTTAAATAATTTATCACCATATACATATTTTGTTCAATATGACGGTGGTTGTAACCCAAGAAATTCATACGCAAATAATATACAATGGTTAGGGGACAATTCAATTGGTCAATTTGTTGAATCACCATTCTTATATTCGACAAGTTCAAACAACAACGATTTATTAAATAGTAATAATCAAGTGGTTTGGTTGGGATACGATATCGCTCAAACTAACATAGCAAATGGAGCACCATTAGTTGTAGGTAGTCGATTATATTTATGGACAACAGTGTATCAACACTCTGCTGGAGCTTATATAATACCATCTGCCGGTTATTACTTATTACCAAACGGAAACAAATATACAGTTGATGCTGACGGATATGTTACAGCAATAGATGTGGGAATTGTAACATTTGTTGATTTTTCAGGTCAACCTAATGTGATTGGTGAAACTAACAAAATATACTATAAATTACAATCATCACGTAATCCTAGATTGTATAGAACACCAATTAAAGAAACCTATATGTTAATGGGTATATCTATAAGTCAACCGGTTACCACTAATGGTTGTTATCGATTTGTTGCCGATAACGGTGCGTATATTCAAGGAAGAGTTATTTCAGTAACCAATACAGGAATAAATACATATAACATAACATTAGATAAATGGGGTTGTGGTGGACAATAAAAAATGGAAAAATATTTAATATAAAAGAATAATGGCAAGATATTTTAATGTTAAACTTCAAGTTGGTTCGGCTGTTGGTCCGTACAATATATACTATGACGATTTATCGAACATAGCAACATTGTACTATGAGAACACGCCGGCAACAGGATTAACATTAGAACAATTAACGTTTTATGATGGAGTTATGGTTTCCATCCCAAATAATAGTACATTAGTTATTGTAAAAAACGTAAATCCCACATGTGGTAATGATGTTTCTATTCCAATACCAACACCTACCCCGACCCCAACACCTACAATAAGTGTAACAGCAACAAATACACCAACGTTAACACAAACATTAACTCAGACGTTAACTCAAACCCCTACGTTAACACCTACATTAACGCAAACTTTAACAAATACACCAACGTTAACACAAACTTTAACGAATACACCAACGTTAACCCCTACAAATACGCCAACATTAACAAATACACCAACGTTAACACAAACGTTAACCAACACCCCTACATTAACTCAGACGTTAACTCAAACATTAACTAATACCCCAACAACAACACAAACGTTAACACCAACAAATACTCCAACATTAACACAAACGTTAACTAATACTCCTACATTAACGCAAACGTTAACGCAAACGTTAACCAATACACCAACGTTAACACAAACTTTAACGCAAACTTTAACAAACACACCTACGTTAACACCAACAAATACACCAACGTTGACACCTACATTAACGCAAACGTTAACCAATACGCCAACGTTAACACAAACTTTAACACAAACGTTAACGAATACACCTACAAATACCCCAACATTAACACCAACAAACACACCTACATTAACAAAAACTTTAACAAACACACCTACGTTAACACCAACAAATACACCAACGTTAACAAATACACCAACACCAAGCACACCAATACGTCAATTACTCGGGTTACATTATGCGACAACTTCTAATGAGTCTTGTTATGGACCTTACACTTTTAGTGATTTATATTGGCAAGGTGCTTTAGGAACACCCCAAGTTAATGATGTGGTTTATTCTCAAGCTAATATATCGTCAACGTATTGGGCTCCAATAGGTTATTATTCAACAGGTAATAGTGTTTATACAGTTGGTTCAAATGGTGTGGTAACCGCGATAGGTGTTTGTCCAACATCAACCCCAACTCCAACACAAACACCAACACGTACATCAACACCTACCCCGACACCTACAAGAACATTAACACCAACACCAACATCACCACCAACATATTCAGTTACACCAGCATTTTCAAATGTTAATGAAGGTGACAGTTTAACATTTAATGTTAACACTAGTCGTGTTGCTAATGGAACCACACTTTATTGGACAATAAATTTCAACGGTTCATCTAATTCAAGTGATTTTGGTTCAACAAGTGGTAGCTTTACAATTAATAGTAATGCGGGTAGTTTCAGTGTTTCTCTTAATGCGGACCAAGTAACTGAAGGTTCCGAATCATTCTTTGTGTATGTTAGAACGGATAGTACCGGTGGTAATATTGTGGCTACGTCAAGTACGGTAACAATTAATGATACATCAACATATCCTGCGGTTAGTATAACATATACTTTAGACTGTGTTGGAACATCAAATACTTCCGGTAGATTTAGAGTTACAGCTGTTTCAGGTGGAAATGGTGGACCATATGAGGTGTCATATAATAATGGATACACTTGGTATTCATGGACAAACTCATCATTCCAAATAGATAATTTACAAGATAATGTTTATGATATAAAAGCGAAAGACAGTATCGGTAACGTATCGGCAACATATACACAGACTCTAAATTGTTATGTTACACCAACACAAACACCAACAAACACACCAACACGTACCGCTACCGCAACACCAACACAAACCACAACGGCACAACCAACACCAACACCAACCGCAACATCTGTTGGATTTACAGTGTCAACCACTAACCCAACATGTCCAAATGGAACGGGTAGTGCGGTTGTTTCAAATCCGGTTGGTGGTTCAGGTTCACCATACTATGTTAAGATAGATGATGGGGCATATACACAATATACCGGAGCAATAACATATTACCCATCAAGCGGTGGCCACACAATTTATGTTAAAGATAGTAATGGTGGTGTTTCTTCTAAAGGAATCTCATTAACGGGACCTACGGCGTTTGGATGGACAACATATGTAACAACTGCGGACCCGGGTATCGATAACGGTTCAATTTCAATTTCATCAAATGGAGGAACAGGAATTAGGAATCACCAACTTTATTTAGACACATCTGGAGATTACGGTTCGGGATATGATGGTCAATGGTTTGAATCAAGACAAAGTGGTTATATAGCCATAAATGAATCTTTTTCATTTGATTATTTATATGCGGGTAACTATTACATCCTTATTACAGACATAGACGGATGTCAGGTTTACACTGAATACTTTGTGGTATAACATTTATTTGTAGTATTTTATTCTTTATATTAACTCAAATATATTCTAAGGATATTTACTAGAATAGATTAATTTTTATGCCTGATTTCGGAACATTAACATTTAACGTACCATTACCAAACGAAAGTGGGGAACAAGACTATTTGAATTATTATGATTCAGGTCTTTATGACGATTTAACGGTACAAGGACAATCCCCAACTTATCCATATACGGGTAACACTGCATTTACTTATTACGCTATTGGTGGAAGCCGTATCCAAGAAAAGAAAAAATACGGTGTAAATGAATATAATGGTGTAACAACTGGAACGGATGAGAACGGTGATTATAGTGGATACACTTTTACATATACAGGTGAAACTATGACAGGTGAAACATTAACCTATCGTGATTATTCAAATGGTTACACCATGATTACGGGTAAAACACATGGTTTTAAAAAAGAAGAAATAGTGAATTATATACTAACAAGAAATGAACATTTCCTTGGTTTTGTTGATGAACCTAGAGTTTATTCTGACGTTTTTGTAGAACGTGGTAAACAAGGTGTTATGGAATTAAACCTAAGATTGGGTGAAGTTGATAATATGGGCGAGTTAAGTAACTACGGAAATGGATATTTTAAAGTGAGAAAACAATAAGATTTATATTTATAAAATAAAGAAAAAATGGCAGTAGGTTCATATGGTATAGTTAGACCGGCAGACGTGTCACCTGCAGATGTTGAGGTGTTCTATCACTACACATCAAGTAGAGTGGCTACCGCAACTCCAATACTAAAAAAATTAGAATCAACAGATGTGTTAACACCAGTTTATCACACCGCTGATACAACAACTAACACTGATGCTCAGGAAAATGAGATATTGGGTGGATTATATAATTTAAAACTAAGTGCGACGGATTTTGCTAACTTAGGTATCTACACTTTACATATTAGACCAAAACAAATTAGAACTTCTATTATGGATTGTGGTGTTTTGGCATCTTTACCATCCGTTAGAGGATTAGTAATTGACATTAATAACGTACCTGCCGAGGACAGAAATAAATTTACACCGCAAGGGTTGGTGGGTTATCGTGTTGAATATATCAGTACAGCCGACGGTAAGAGTAAAGTACCGAATATGTATAGAGTTGTGACATCGTCATTCTATTGTACACCATTAGTATCTAATTTAACCAATACAACAGATAAAGCAATTAGATATCAATATACTGACCAAACAAGTAATTTTCTATTTTTAACAATAACACCATCATCTTCACCATCAAGTAGACCAAACGTTGTTCCATTCATTGGGCAACCGGGGCAAAAGATTATTATTACAAATACTTTTGTTAACCCAACAACAGTTGAAATTGATATGGTTGAACATGACGCATCTACATTAGCACACGCATTGTACGGTAATCAAACCAAGGCAATTACTCCGGGTATTTACACTATCTACGATGAGGATAACAATATCTACAAACAATACAACCTATACGAAATTAAAGATGAGTTTAGCGAGACATTGTACGAGGTACGTGAGGAGAGAACGGATATTGATGAAACATTAAATTACGATAACATTACCACAGTATAATGGCAAAATATACAAAAGTCCCAAGTCAAGTTCGTAGTGGAGTAGAAACGTTTAGTGATAACTTAGTCGGTGTACAAATAACCGATGGTAGTAGTCAATTAACTAATACTACATTCACGATTGATAGGGTTTTAGCTGAAAAAGATAGTAAAACCTTTTCGTCTAAACCATTCTCGGACTTTTTAACATTGGATACGTTAGATGAGGAGACAAACGCTCCAACAACATCTTCAAGCACATCTAAAAAAGAAACTATTAAATTTAAGGGTGCTATTGATGATGCTGGTAAATCTTTATATGGTTCATTAAGACAAAGAATTGGTGTATCTATTGGACGTATCATTGAAAAGTTTCCGGCATCGATATTAGTTGATAATACAACAATTGCTAAGATATCTAACTATACTGCGGAAAATATTTCATATGATGTTGTTAAAAAAACCACAACATTTACATTACAAGATTCATTAATTTACAACCCATTCGATATTGTTCTTAGTAAACCTGAAACAAATACTATTGTTCCAACGAACAATCAGATAAGAAATTTCTATTCGTCATTTAAAAGTTATACTGTACTTTATAGTGGAATTACTTACGACATCATTAGTTATACACAACCTGATAGTGACGGTCTGATTAATTTTAAAGTTAAAGGTAACCCATTCAGCGGTGTGACTGAAATATCTGATAATTTTATTATTAGACCAAACGACGGAATAGTTGAGGAATTTTATAAAGGTCTTGATGATGTCGAATCACTTTTATTAAATAGAGAAACAAGTCCAAAATATACTGCCAAGTTTAAGGTACCAAGAGATAGTTACAATAACTCAACGACAGATATTGTTGGAGTAGAAGTAAGTTGGCCAATAGCGAGAGATGGATGGAATATTCAGATTATTGGTTTAGAATATGAAAGATACATTGATGAATTAAATTCATTGGCCGACGAAATTGATGATTATAAATCAAACATCGTAGTTAGATTCTTAACAGCACCACAATTGTTTGAATTTGATAGTGAAGATAAGAAAGCTGAGTCAATATTTCAATTGTATGGTCAGTCTTTTGACAGTGTAAAAAAATATATCGATAACATCGCTTACATGAGACATGTAAGTTATGATGGTATTAAGAATTTACCCGACGCTTTATTAAAAAATTTATCACAGAATTTAGGTTTGAGTACTGTTAATTTATTTGATGAGAAATCTTTTAATGACACTTTATACACAAGACAAGATAGTACATATGGTGGGATTTCAGTTGGTAAAAATCTAATTGAATCGGAATACGAATTTTATAGAAGATTATTAATCAATCTTTCGGGAATATACAAATCAAAAGGTACACGCAAATCTTTAGAATTCTTTTTGAAATTCTTAGGTGCTCCGGAACCAATGATTAAGATTAACGAATATGTGTACGATGTAAGTAAGTTACCAAATAAATCAACATTAGAAGATGATTTATATGACGTAATAAACGGAATAAAAACCGACTATGTAATTACAGGTATAACACAATCATCAACAGGTGTTTCATATAGTGGAGGTACTGTCACATCATCAAGTACATTAACAAGAGATGAATATCCAATTGATGAAAATGGTTTACCAAGAAAAGTAACTAATCTTAGTTCGGACATATTCTTCCAAAAAGGTGCTGGTTGGTATGATATGACTTTAGACCATAGGTCTTCATTAGAAATTGATTTAGAAAATTCACAGTTAACAGGTAGAATAAAATACACGAAAACCAAGAACAAGGCGTACACTTACGGTGAAGATTATTATGATAACTTCAGAAAATTCCCAAGTTTAGACTACGGTTTTGAAATAACACCAAGAATTGACAATGTAAAGACAAGTAATTTGTTAGTCGAAACCGATTCAAAATTAATTCTAAACAGAAAAAATATATCTGTTAATCTATCACCCTCACAAACAATTGACTACGACATTTGGAGACAGTCAAGAAATTTAGAATTAAATTTTGGAACGTTACCCATTCAATCAAATTACAGTTTTGCGGAATATATGGATAATGTTTTATCTAAAACTATTATCAATTCAAGTACGGTTAAATATGATAGAAACTATATACGTCTTGAAGATGTATACACTTCATATGTTAATGATACGGGTTTCACATCCTATGATTTTATTTCATTAAATGAATATGTAAACACAATGAGTCCATATTGGACACAGGTTATAGAACAATTTGTACCATCAACAACTTTGTGGACTGGCGGTAATGTAATTGAAAACGGTAAGTTTGGACGTTCAAAATATCGTCACATTAAACCATGTCAAATATTCGAAATGGTGGATGATATATATCCTAACTTCCAAGAAGTTGTGGAAAGTCAACCCGACAATAACATTTTTAAATTTTACCCAACTTTAATTATTGATGGTATAAACTATAGTGGCTCAACACATTACGCCACTATGAGTGGAACAACAAATACATCCACATCTGCTAGTTTAGATACACCTGATTATGATAAATTAAAAGAATTATGGTTAACCGCATTAGAGGGGTTAATTGATGATTTAACGGTAACTATTGATAGTGTTGGTAAAAACACAATTTATGGTAACAGTATAGGGTTTGCGGGCATAACTGGTACAACAACTGCACCTATGTTATCATATGAATTTTTTATTAATGAATACGGTGTTGAAAAAATTAAATTTAAATCGTACAAATATGGACCAACTTATTGTACGGTGTTGAAAAAATTTGATTTTGGATTCACCACGGTATATAGTAACTACGTTATCGATTGTAATTTCTCAGGTGCTTCCGCAGATTTCATAGATGATTGTAGATTTAGTGGGGCAAGTGCGGTTTATAGTAGTTAAATAAAATTAAACAAATATTTATAAAATATGTCATTTTCAGCAACAATAACATTAGGAGTAGTAGGAACATCGATAACATCTGTGAAGATTTTATCATGCGGAACGGACAGTGGATGTTCCGGAGGTGACCAAGTTTTAGGGTATGAAAACGTACCCATTTCATCATTCCCATTACAGGTTTACAATATACCTAACGATACACAGTATTTAAAAATTGTTTCACTTGGGGAATGTACGGCATCACAATGCGTCTCAATTGGTTTAATACCTACCAAAACCCCAACCCCAACACCAACACCTACCAAAACCCCAACTCCAACCACAACACCAACTCCTACAATTACATTAACTCAAACGGTAACTAATACACCACCTGCTTTGACACAAACAGGTACACCACCGGCTTTAACTCTTACACCTACAATTACACCGACTCTTACACAGACTATCACACCTACAATCACACCTACAATCACACCAACAAGAAGTAATACACCGACGCCAACACCAACAACCAGTGGTACGGCAACACCTACTCCAACTCCTACACTTACATTAACACCAACCCAACCATTGGCAGCGTCGTATTTATTCTACTCCGCTGCGGGTATTAGTGGGGCGAATGGTGATTGGGTTACCTTTACTGATACAACAACAACATTTAAATATAATAGTTTAACTGAGGATTTTGAAACATATATTGGTAGAAGAATATCTTCAAGTGATAGAATACAAACTTACACCCACCATGTTTGTACCGACAAAGATACAGTAACATATAGTTTAAATTATGTTCATAAAGCCGGACAAACCGGTAGTGCTCAAACCGCCATCGGGGCAATATTTGCTCATCCGGTATCTATGGGGACTATAGTGGATTTTAAAGATGTTACAACAAATCAAACTTACCAACCAATACCAATTGGTGGTAGAACAACAAACGGAACCGACTTTAAAATTGGTTCGGTCTATTATAGATTATATAGATTTTTAAATAATCAACCGACAGGTACTAATAATTTTACCCTTAAAGTAACAACTTGTTCATAAAATTAAATAATAAAATAAAATAAAATATGTCAGTATTACCATTAAATTCAGGTGGACCAATAATTGGAGGAGCGATATCTACCGCAAATGAACAATCAGTATTCGGTACCCACATATCACATTTAGGTATTGGTGGTTTAGTAGAATTACCAACAATTGAATATAGAAACACTATTCCTGTTGATGCTACAATGAATAATGATGGATTATCTTGTGGAAGAAGAAAATTAGGTATGGTTGTCTATGTTATTAATGAAAAAAAATACTATCAACTAAGACCTAAAATTTCAGATACTGAAGTCACATACACACAATGGACAGGTTATACCGGAGCAGAAAAAATTGTTTTATTGGACCCATTACAAACTGAAGTTTATGATGAAATAACAGATACAATTCTTTCGGGTAGTGGTGATGCTGATGATGCTTGGGTTGAGGTTTTTAATTTTGTAAACACCCCAACACTAACAATTAATAATAATACTGATAATTATATTTTCGCATCAAGTGGAACCGCTGACACAATTGAAGGTCAAAGCGGTTTAACTTGGAATGGAACAACGTTATCGGTTAGTGGTGACACAAATACCTCGGGTGAATCATATATGGCATCTGCCACGGTTAGAGATTTAACACAAAATAGAGTTGTGGTGGCTGGTGTTGACGGGGCTTTGACCAATTATACTGGTTTAACATTTGATAACACAACACTGTCAACAACAAAAGATTTTAATGTTGACGGTAATTCAACTTTAGCTACTGTAACCGTTGAAAATTTAACACAAAATAGAGTTGTGGTGGCCGGAGTTAGTGGAGCTTTAATTGATTATAGTGGTTTAACATTCAACAATACCACATTAATCACAACTAAAAATGTTGAGATTGGTGGTACGTTAGATGTAAATGGAGAATCCACGTTGGCATCTGCTACGGTAGAAGATTTAACACAAAATAGAATTTTGGTTGCGGGTTCGGGAGGTTCATTAGTTGATTATAGTGGTTTGACATTTGATAACACAACATTAAGAACAACAAAAAATGCCGAAGTTGGTGGAACATTAACGGTAACAGGTAACACCACAGCAAACGCTTTTTATCAATCATCAAGTAGAACATTAAAAACAAATATAGAGAAATTAGAAATATCAGGTTTAGATTTACTTAGTCAAGTTAATGTTGTAAAATTCAATTACCTAAATGATTTAGAAAACAAACGAATAGGTTTCATTGCTGAAGACACACCAATTGAATTATCAACAAAGGAACAAAATGTAATGGACACAAACTCAAGTATTGGTTTATTAATTAAGGCAGTACAAGAGTTAAGTGATAAAGTAAAAGAATTAGAGTCAAGACTTAAATAATGACAAAACAAACGGGTTATTTGGTAACGTGGAATGAAATGTCAACAATGGGAGCAACACCTGTTGAACAAACAACTGCACCCACTGGTGATAAAATTGTTACTAAATCCGAATCTACCGATTATTATCAATGGGATGAAAAATATCTTTTATCATATAATAACAATCAATGCCCACCATATGAGGCGTTCGTACCTGTAGTAAACTTAGTGACTGTTACATACTCATCAAGCGCTGTGGGTGGACCCGATTGTTACATTGATAATAATGGTACACATTATAATGGTCTACAAGAGTGGTTAATGGGTTGGGATAGAATAATAGTATCTGGAGACGTACAACCCGAAAACGGAACTATTGCCATTTATGCTAGAGATGGTGAAGAATTCACCGCTAAGTCATATGTTGATGGAAGATATTCCACATGGGGAGATTACACAGGTTGTACCACCACTGTCGAAGTTTATGAAAATAATATACTTTTAACAGGTAGTTCATTATCTTTTACCAATATAAATCGTCCAGACGATTCAGATTGGAGAGTTGAAACAGAAGTAAAATTTACACCAATTTACGGTAGAACTTATGAAATTAGAACATACAATCATGATTTAATTGGACCTTTAGATTGTGATTTTACCGCAACATTTACACCATATACGTTAAGTGAAACCACTCAAAAACCACCATCGGCCACTGATTATGGCAGTTTGTTGTTAGACATATTTGGTTCGAGTAATATTGACAAATATAGATTAATTAACATCACATCAGAAACTTCAGAATTTGGTGACTTTGTTACGGTATCCGAAACAACAAGTGAGAGGAGAATACCATCAACGGCAACTACCATACAGCAAACTGACATGACCGGACCGTTAGGAATTTCAAGTAATTTTTATAGATTTGGTATTAATATTGCTTTAATGATGGAAAAATACCCAAGTGTCAATCTTTTTTCATTTAGAATAGTAATGAAAAGAAAGGCTTCGGAAACGGGAAACATGGCGGTGGCATTCACATATGGTAAAAAAGTTAATTCACTAGTACAATTAATACCAGCTGCGGGAGGTATTGATTTTTATGCACCAACACATGGTAACGATGGTCGCTCCGAATTTCCAGATGCCGGTTCAATAACCGTTCAGGCATTAAATTCTGATACGTATTATGCAGCAGCTAGAATTGAATATAATAAATCTGCCAATACTTTTGTGATTATTAGTGAAGGAGTTTAAAAAATATAAAAAATGTCAATATATTATAAAGTAAAAATAGATTCGGGAACCGCTGCTGGACCATACACAATTTATCATACTCAGATAAATTCGTCAAATATTGCGACGTTATATAGTAATGCCCAACCGGCGGTAAACGTAACGTATACATCACTAAATTCGGGTGACGGAGTTTTAGTAATTGTACCGGACAATACAACAAGAGTAATTCTTTATAATCAAGAGTGTGACACATACGAAGATAATTTAGTAACATATAATATATCGGCAGCCTCATCTAATGTTAATGAGGGAAGTAGTATAACATTAAATGTCACAACTAGAAATGTACCTAATAATACTGTACTTTATTGGACAATTAATTATAACAGCTCATCAAGTGACCCCGACTTTTTTACTGCGGTAACTGGTACAACTACAATAGTTAATAAAGTAAGTACATTTAGTGTTTCATTGGAATCCGATTTGGCGACAGAAGGTTCCGAAACTTTTTATGTTGAATTAAGAACCGGTAGTTTAACGGGTACCATTGTCGATAGTACGGATGTAATCACAATAAATGATACGTCAAGATATTATTATTACTTGGTTAAACAAACATATAACTGTGAACCAATTGGTAATCCATATGCATATTATAAAGTACAATCCGATTATGGTGAAAATAAACTTGTTAAAGTCAATGGTGTTGGAGACAATATGTACTTAATGCGCAATGAATTTAATCAAAACAACGGTGATAATGTGGCGTTTGTTGATGTTACAAATTGTGTTAAAGGAACACCAACATATAGTATAACCGCATCGACAAACACTATAAGTGAAGGTGGGACTGTAACATTTGCGATTAACACCACATATGTAATGGATGGTACAAGACTTTATTGGAAAATTAATTACAATAATTCATCATCAAGTAACGATTTCAGCTTTACGGACGGTACTTTCGTAATCAGTAATGGTTCGGGTAGTGTTAGTACAGCTATTGTTAATGACTTACAAACAGAAGGTGCTGAAACATTCTATGCGGAATTAAGAAAGGAAAGTATTAATGGTGCGATTCTTGCCACTTCGGGAGTTATAACAATTAATGATACATCAACGTCACCACCAACATACGCTATCTCAACACCATCTAGTGTTAATGAAGGTTCGACAGCAAACTTTAATGTTACAACAACAAATGTGGCTAACGGAACTATTCTTTATTGGAGGGTATTATTTAACGGTGAAACGGATAGTAATGACTTTACATCAAATATTGGAACTGTTACAATTAATAATAATTCGGGATTAATTGGTGTGGGTATAAGAAATGATAACACAACCGAAGGGTTAGAATCTTTTAAAGTAGAATTGAGAACAGATAGTATACGTGGTGACATTAAAGCAACATCTAACGATGTTACGATTAATGATACATCAATATATCCTACTGTTGAATTTACATATTCACAAACTTGTATTGGTACATCAAACACATCAGGACGTGTTACATTTACAAATGTTACGGGAGGAAGTGGTGGACCATATGAAGTGACAATTAACGGAACGAATTGGTATAGTTGGACTGGTAGTTCATTTAGAATTGATGGTATTGCTGACGGTACGCATAATTTACGTGCTAGAGATAATATTTTTAATTACTCGGCAATATCAACTATAACGGTTGATTGTTATAGAGCACCTATATATTCAATTGCGGCTGTAGGAGGTGTAACCAGTGTTAATGAGTCTAGCGCAATATCGTTTGCGGTTAGTACAACATATGTCCCTAACGGAACCACACTTTATTGGTCTATAGATACGAATAATTCAACATCGGCAAGTGATTTTAATCCAACTAGTGGTAGTGTAACTGTTAATAATGGTTCAGGAACGATTAGTATTGGTATAATTGGAGATAATTTAACTGAAGGCCCACAAACATTTAGAGCACAATTAAGAACCGGTAGTGTATCAGGAAATATCGTAGCCACTTCGGGAGTTATAACAATTAATGATACTTCAATCAATACCGTACCTAATTGGCAGTACGCTGGATTTACGACATGTGTTTCATGTCAAAATGTTACAGTTTATAAAGATGAAAATCCTAATTCAACAACTTATAATTACTATCGAATAGGTACAGATGGTAGTGCACAACCTAATCAACCAACTGGAATTCCTTGTAACACAAGTGCGGTTTGGGAAAATAATGGAAGTTATGGTTGTTACGGAACATGTGGTAAGTATTATGTACAAACTGATACAAATCCATGTTCTATCACTTCTCAATCCACTAGACAAGGAGATTTGGTTCCTGGTGAAAGTAATTCAACATTTTGCTATAATGGGTCTAACTGTTGTGGACAATCAACAACACCTAATTGGGTAAATTCAGGGTCACCGTATTGTCAAAATGGGTATCAATATCAATTAAAAACTGACAATAATCCATGCTCATCAACACATACGGCAACGGATGCGGTTCCAACTGGTGATAACTCACAATGTTGGCAATTATCTGACGTTTATTATACATCATGTGCCAACGCAAACTCTGCATCTGAACCATATCAATCATACGTGTTAAATGGTACTTACAAATACACAACCTATAATGTTTCAGGAAATTGGGAAAATCTTGGAACATTTATGACAGGCGATTGGTTTTTTGTTGATTCAACGGGGGCACATAGGAGAACATTCTATAGTGGTGATAATTTAGAATTATTAGGAACAATTGTTACTACAGACTTAAGTGAATGTACAACCGGTGGAGGAGGAACAGACCCTGAACAATTAGGTTAATATAACGATAACAAAAAAATTAAAATTAATATTTATAACATATGAGTTTCTTAGACGGTAATAATTCAGAGTATCTTTCAGCAAGATTAACCCAAAAGGGAAGAAGAGCAATTGCGAATGGTGATTTTAAAATCAGTTATTTCTCAATCGGTGATTCTGAATTTGTATACACTACCCCTTTTTCGGCAATAACAGGTGACCCAATTGATGGCATAAATCACCAAGGTGTATTAGCACCTTTGGATAAAGATTCACAAATTAAATATCCACTGTTGTTTGATAACACAAACACAACACAATATGGCATACCTGTGACGGGAACAACAACCGAAACCTTAAGAAATACCATGGGACCCGCTGGCTTTGTTTCGGCTTATGATTTTGATAACGACGAGGCAACTGTTGTATGTTTAAATAATACGGTTAATTTCTTAAAAATATCAGGAGGTACAACTTTATATGTTGATATAATTTCAGGAACAACTTATAGTGGTTCTGAATTTATCACACTATCCTTTGATGGAATGAATGGTGATATCATTACGGGAAATACAAACTCACAAATTTATAAATTAGTTAGTGTATCAGGAATTACAAGTGAATTAGAATTACTAACACTCGATAGACCATTACCAAACTTAACAGGTTTAACGGGTGTTGCTCACGTTATATCAAATAAATGTGATATTGAATTCCCTCCGGGTGATGTTGATATGACATGTTTACCAATCTTACCCGAAACTACTGAACAACACAACCCGTGGACATTAAATGTTATATGGTCACAAAAACCTATTGGTTTTGATACCGGAGGTGATGATGAAAGTTTATCAGGTTTCACAAGTAGTAAATATATTTCAACAAAGGAATTTTTAGGTTATCAAACGACAGGTCAAACACATACCACGACAACGGGAACTTTGTTGTCTAAACCGACATCGTATGTTAATTCATTTGGTGAAGAAATAGAAGTAAAGTCGACAGAACAAAAATCAATTGCTTTAGTACACTATTCTGAAATTGGTGATATCGTAAATGACCCAGATAGATTCTTTAAGTATGATGACTATATTAGTATGTTATCAGGTAACACAATAACACCTGACGATACGGATGATTATGAATACTTCCAAGTGTACCTACCATACTTACAATATCATAGAAATACAGGTACAACTATTGGTACTATATTCAGTGCCGATACTCAAAACAAATTGGTTAAGTCGGTTGTAAATGAAAATTTCACATTAACATATAGAGATTTGTTAGATGAGAATGGTATCAAAGTAGGTAAAATTTTCACAGAAAAGAAAATAATTGTATTTGATGATGAAGAAATTGTTGCGGCATTAGATTATAAGTCAAATAGAACATATACATTACCCGCACCAAAAGTTGGTTCAATACCAACAGATACAAGCGGTGCGAATTCAGTAATGGAGGGAACAACTGGACAAACATTATGGGTAACATATATGTTTGCTTATGAGGACGATAATCAATTAAATGGATTACCATGTAATTACTATACTAAAATTACCGGAACAACAACACCATCTAACGTAACGGTTAAATTTAACGGAGGATTTCAATTTATGAAAACTTCAATTGATGATGTTAAAACTGGTTTTATTGCGAATAAATTCTTCATATTAACACAAATGGTAGACAACGGAGAATTACCGACACCAAGTAATTGGGAGGCGATTAATTTCACAACAGAGGCGGGTGGAGACGGTACCGAATTATTAGACCCAACTAATTTAACAGGTGTTACATTTACAATCAATAAAATCAAATACGATGATGGGTCATCGTTTGATATTGAAAACTTTATTGGATTAGTACCAAACGAACCGTCTACCTTACCACAATTTGGTGATGAACAACCATTTCCAGGTAGTGTTAAATTGGTAAGAGCATCCGATATTGTTGAAATGAATTTCTTAATTAATTTACCAACAGGAAAATTCTCAACGTCACAAAATAAAACGTACACATCGGGTGATGCCAAAATTACTGAAGTTGCTTTATTGAATGATAGTAAAGAAACTATGGTAATGGCTAAGACGGCAAAACCAATAAGAAGAGTAGGAACACAAGTATTTGCGGTAAAATTAGACTTCTAAGACTTTACAATTCATATTTTATTATTTAATATAGTTTATATGAATAAAAAAATACTTGAATCGGCTAAAATTCTTGGTTTAGATATCAGTACAAAGACCATTGGGTTTGCGTTATTTGATATTTCGGGGTCAAAGTTATTGGAGTTAACACACTTTTCTCCAAAAATTAAACCACAACCCGAAGACAAAATAGAAGAATTAATTAAGAAGGCAGATGCGTTTAAAAAACACATTGAAAACTATAAAGGAATGGGTATTACTCGTGTCATTATAGAAGAGCCACTACTTCAATCTAATAATATCTACACAATTGGTACGTTATTACGTTACAACACTTTAATTCTTAAAGTATGTTATGACGCATTAGGAATCTTACCAACATTTATCTCCACATATAACTCAAGAAAATTTGCGTTTCCCGATTTGGTCGGTCCAAATGACAAAGGACGAAATGTATTATTTGGGGGATACCCAAAAGATATTGATAAGAAACACGTTATATGGGAACACGTTAATGAGGTTTGTCCTGACATCAATTGGTTATATGGAAAGACAGGAAATTTAAAGAAAGAAAATTATGACATGGCGGATGCTGCATGTTGTGTTATTGGATATGTAAATATGATAAAAGATTTAGAAAAAAGTAGTAAATAACTTTGTTTTCTTAATTATTTTATTTATATTTAATAATGTAGGTCGGGAATGTAGCAATACATTCTTGGTTGGTAGGGAGTCGGGGTGGTGTTCGACTCCCATTTTTTTGTCTAAATTTTTTTATTCACAATTTTTTATGTATCTTTCGGTCATGACTGACCAAAAAGTAGATTATACCCCCGTTATTGATATTCTTGAGGATATTTTGGGAAATCCAAAACTCCACAACGATTACAAAGGACAAATTTCTTTTGATTGTCCGGTTTGTTCATATGATATTAAGGAATTAGACCACGGTGATGGTAAAGGAAACCTTGAAATTAACTATAAAGAGAATGTCTTTAAATGCTGGTCGTGTTCAGAAACACATGGAACTCACGGTTCACTTTATAAGTTAATTAAACAACACGGTAATCCTAAACATCTAAAGAATTATCTAATTCTTAGACCGGATGAGGACGGTGATTCACCAAAACGAGTATATCAACAAGTTAGATTACCCAAAGAGTACATTAGATTTAAGGATGTAAGTAGAGGAATGAGTTTAACACCTCAATTCAAACAAGCATATAACTATATTAGGAAACGTAACATCACAGACGAGATGTGTGATAGATACAACATAGGTTTTTGTCTTGACGGTGATTACGGAAATAGAATTATCATTCCATCATATGATGAATATGGTAAACTTAACTACTTTATTGCTCGTTCGTATCTAACATACACCAAATTAAAATATAAGAATCCCGAAGTACAGAAGGAGATTATCATATTTAATGAGAAGTTGATTAATTGGAATGAAAAGATATACATTGTTGAAGGTGCGTTTGATAGTATATTCATACCAAACTCAATACCAATGTTAGGTAAGTTTATGTCAGACCATTTATTTAATAAACTGTATGACCAAGCAAAAGGTGGGTTAACAATTGTATTAGACCCCGACGCGTGGAATGATGCTGAACGATTATATCATAGAATTAACTGTGGTAAATTAATGGGTAAGGTAAACATTGTAAAATTAGAGGGTGACAAAGATATTGCGGACTTGGCTGGCAATTTAAGTGATTACAGAGAAAAACAATTAGACTAATATGAATTTAGGAGACATCTCATTAGAGATTAGAGAAGCGTTGGAAGAAAGAAGGAAACAATTAGAATTGTCCTTTATTGAAGAAGACCACATTTATTACATGAGAGACCTTAATGGTGAAATAAAAAGTAATTTCCCATCGGTATCAAAACTTATTTCAAAGTTTCACAAACACTTTGATTCGGAAGGTAAGGCATTACAAATGTGTAAAGGTGACCCTGAAGGTGCTAAAGAATTGTTAGCGGAATGGAGACTTGCCGGTGACCTGTCTACTAATATGGGTAGTCGTGTTCACTTTGAATTAGAGACCGATACCATCGGTAGATTTGGTGGTTATAAGGATGTTAGACAACCAATATTTGACATCAATGAGGAACAACAACGTAAGAGTGATGCGATGATTACTGCGGGTAAGGAGTTTCTTGATTTAATGTTAGAACGTGGTGCTGTGTTGTTAGACACTGAGATGGTATTGGGTGACCCCGAAGAAGGTTACACTGGCCAACCCGATAAGGTATGGTTAATGATGAACAGACAAAAGACTGATTATGGTTTGGTTATTACCGATTGGAAAACAAATAAACCAAAGAATTTTGAAGTTCAATACTACACCGGTAGATTGTACCCACCATTTGGTGATTATCACGATAATGCTTTGGGTCACTATTACTTACAACTACCCTTATATGGTAGGTTGATATTAAAAATGTTACAAGGTACCAAATTTAATAATACAAAATTAATGGGTAGTGTCATTGTTCTTTTAAAAGATAATAGTACATTTGAGGAGTTCAAAGTACCAAAAGAAATAAGTGACACCATATTAACCATGGATTTAAAAAAATACATTAAACGATGATTAAAAGAATAGTACATATTGCTGACATTCACATTAGAACTTTTCAATACCACGAATTGTATAGGGCTCAATTCCAAAAACTAATTGATGAATTAAAGGTTCAATATCAAGGTTGGGTTAATGAAGGTCTTACTTGGGATAATATTCGTGTTGTCGTTGCTGGTGACATTGCACACCAAAAGATTAATATCTCAAACGAACAGTTGATGTTAACCAGTTGGTTTCTAAAACAATTAGGTGAGTTTGGTAGGGTGGTAATCATTCCGGGTAACCACGACTTCTTAGAGAACAACACACAACGTTTAGACAGTATTACACCAATTGTGGAATTGTTATATGATGAACCAATCTATTACTATAAAGATAGTGGAGTATATCCCGATGAGAATATCAATTGGGTAGTATACTCATTATATCAACATAACACGAAACCCGAATATGTGAAGGAAGATGGTAAGTTCCACGTTGGATTATTCCACGGACCAATCCAAGGACTGTCAACCGATTTAGGTTTTGAGTTTGAAGATGCTTACGATAGATTAAACTTTGTGGATTTAGATTTATTATTATGTGGTGACATTCATAAAAGACAACAATTCACATTACCGGGTGGAGGTAAAGCCATTATGGTCGGAAGTTTAATCCAACAAAATTTTGGTGAGACGGTGAAACATCATGGTTACGGTATATATAATATGGAGACCGATGGGTATACGTTTCACGATTTACCAAACGAACAACCATTTCTTCATTTCAACATAAACGATATAACTGATATTGAAGATGGTAAAGAAGTACACGTTAACCTTGGATAAAGAATTCGTTCAATATTGTGAACTGAATGATATACAAGATATAGATAAGAAAGCTAAAGAAACATTTAATCGGGGATTTACCATTTTAAAATATGGTGAGACCCCATCTAACTTAAAAGGAAAGGAGGTTATAGTTGAAAAAGAAGTCATCAAAGAAATCATTAAAGAAGTCCCCGTCGACAGAATCGTCGAGAAGACCATTGAAATCGAGGTTGAAAAGCTGGTGGAAGTACCAGTTGAAGTGTTTAGAGAAGTTATTAAAGAGGTACCGGTCGAAGTAATCAAAGAGGTTATTAAGGAAGTCACGGTTGAAGTTGAGGTCATTAAAGAAGTACAAGTGGAAGGTAAGACCAAAACAAAGACCGTGGTAAAAGAAGTACCTGTTGAAATAATTAAGGAAATTATTAAAGAGGTTCCGGTCGAAGTAATTAAAGAAGTTAAGGTAGAGGTTATAAAAGAAATCGTCAAAATAGACGAAACTGAAATTATTCGTTTAAAAGAACTTAATAAAAAATTACAAGATGAGTTGGATAAGATAACTGAAAGTCTTGAAAAACTTAATAAAGGAAAGTACATGAAGAATAGTGATTTAAATTCACTTTATGACGAGTAGATTTTGTTTTCTTAATTTTTTTACCTATATTTTAATATGGAATTAATTATTTTTTGGATTTTAGCGGGTTATGGAATGACCTCTATCCTCGTTTGGGGCTCTATCTTTGAAGGAGCGCGCAATTTTATAAAGAAACACTCTAAGTTTTTTGGTGACCTTATATCGTGTACATTATGTACTGCAACATGGGTTGGTTTCTTTATGTCAATTACATTAGGTGGTTTAGTTAACACCTATGTGGAAGTTGAAATGATACCTTTTACCATATTTTTTGATGGAATGTTCGTCGCAGGAGCCGTTTGGGCGATAAACGCAATCGTCGAATTTTTCGAGGAGAGTAGAATCAAATAATTCATTATGTCTAAATTACAAGGATATAATGCCGACGGGACAAAAATAAATTTTAAAGATTTACCCGTTAGATTAGCGGTTATACATTTTGCTAAAGAGGCGTTAGGTTACAATGTAATCTCAAATAGTAACGATGATTATAAAATTGATTTAATATCGGAAAATGGAGATTGTCCCGACATTGAGTGTGAAAGAAGTAACTGTACCACCGAAGATTATTGGACAAACAAAAATTACTCACAATTTTTACATAATGCAACCCCAAGTATTAAATTTAAAACACTTAACTTTCAAGGTCGAAAAGAACATTATTGGCAAGAAGGTGACCATTACTATACCAGAGGGAAACATGCTGGTAAATTTTGGTATACAGAACATAATCATTTGACAAATCTTTTTGTAAGAACGACCTTTAATTTTACACAATTTATGGTGATAAGACCTGAGGTAATAAGAGATGAAAGTAAAGTACTTAGAGCCTGGAAACAACCAACAACAATACATAAAAATGAACCGGAACCTTGGTTAGGGTTTAGATATCAAGATGTCGAAACTTGGAATTTTAAAAACGGAATTTACTCATTAGATAAAAGATATGAATCACAACAATCCATTCATTAAATTAACGTGGACGGACACTGCGGAAAATTTCACACCTGAAAAAATCAGGAGAGTTAAAACGTATTTCCAAAACAAATACAACACTAACTCCGTACAAATTATCACAAAGACCACCACAAATGTTGAGAACACTCAATTACAGTCTTTGGATGTGTCGGACAACATTCTTGATAATCAATACCAAAAGAACCTGATGAAAGATTTCATTAAGGAAAATTCTATTGGTGTTAAATGGGAATTAATCGATAGATTAGATAATAGAGTAAACGGTGAAATTGAAAAACAAAATGAAAACAAAGTACGATATAACAAATGGTTTATCAAAAAAGTCGAATTTTCTAATTTTCTATCTTTCGGTGATAATAATGTTATTGACTTTACTAATTTGGATGGAATATCAGTTGTTGAGTCCACACCTAAAAACTTTGGTGGAAAATCTACCTCAACGGTAGACCTTTTAATGTTCTTATTTTTCAATTCAACCACAAAGACTAAGACTAATGCTGAAATCTTTAACAGATTCACAGATAAAGACGAGGTAAGTGTTACTGGTGAAATCACTATTGATGGTGGTGACTATGTTATTGAAAGAAAGACATTGAGAAAAAAATCAAAGTCGGGAGATTACACAGTTACCAACAAGTTAGAGTTCTACAAACGTAAGGAAGATGGGACAATTGAAAACTTATCGGGTGAACAACGTAGAGAAACTGAAGATTTTATCGCCTCAGCTATCGGTACCGAGGAAGATTTCTTATCGACCATCTTAACAACCGGTTATAACTTAGAAGAATTAATTGAATCTAAACCAACCGCTCGTGGACAAATTCTAACTAAATTTATGGGATTAGAAAGTCTCAAAGAGAAAGAAGAAGTTGCTAAAGGTATCTATAATGATTGGAGTAAGAAATTAATTTCAAACACTTATAATGTTACTCAGTTAGAAATTGACAATGAGACATATAAAGAAAGTATTACTAATTCTGAAGAACAACTAATCGTTTTAGCTGATGAACTAGATGTACTTACTAAAACATTAAAGGGTTTAGAGGACAAAAAGGATGAGTTATTAAGTTCAAGAAATAATAATATCGATAGAGATTTAATAAACACCAATCCCGTACAACTTCAAAACGATATTGAAGATTTAAAAAAGAAACAAAAATTAAGTCAAGCGGGTGTTGATAATACTATCGTAGTTGAGCCGACCAATTATTATTTAGAGGAAGAACATAACTCGGTTAAAAATCAATTAAGTACATTATTAGTTGATGATAAAATTGATTTTGACGCAATTGGAAGAAATGAAAAACTAATCAAACAATTTGAGGAAGGTTCAATATGTCCAACATGTAATAGACCACTTGAAGACGTTGACCATACCGATGAGATTAATAAGATTAAAGAATTAATTGAGGAGTTAAAAGAGAAACGTAAAAATCGCGTAGATTTAATGGGTGAATTGAATACAAAGGATGGTCACTTTAAAACATTAAAAGCGGAGTTTGATTTATATGAAAGAAACAAATTAATCAAAGCTCGTTACGAATTAGAAGTTGAACAAAAACAAGTTGAAATCGATGGTAAACAACTAAAAATTGATAACTACGAAAATAACAAGAAAAAACTCGAGGACAATCAAAAAATTGATGCCGAAGTGGTTGCCGTAAGAACTAAAATTGAAACGGCAAATGCGAATATTAGAATAAATGGTACTAATACGGAAAGACACAATAATAACATTTCCAACATGAAAGAAAAAATCACCACCAATTTAGAATTAATTGGTAAGATTAAATCTGAGGAAGAGTTGATGGCGGTATTTAAAGTTTATTTAACTATCTACGGTAAGAATGGTATCGCTAAAATTATTATGAAAAATATGATTCCGTTGATTAACCAAGAACTGTATCACTTATTAACTGATAGTTGCCATTTCATTTTAGAATTATCAATCAACGATAAGAATGAAGTTGAGTTCATTATGATTGATAGTGAAAGTCGTGTTGTAAAACCACTTAATGCCGGTTCAGGTTATGAAAGAACAATTTCGTCATTAGCACTTCGTAGTGTATTGACTAAAATCTCGTCACTACCAAAACCTAACATCGTTGTAATGGACGAAGTCTTTGGCAAAATTGCGGATGAAAACCTTGAAATGGTTGGTGAATTTTTTAAGAAGATTAAAAATTACTTTGAACATATTATCGTTATTTCTCATAATCCATTGATTCGTAACTGGTCAGATAATTTGATTATGATTAAGAAAGATGAGAACGTCTCGTCAATTGATTTTATCACAACAAAAATTTCGTAGTTTCGATTTTTTTACTATCTTTGTTACCTAAATAATAAATATATGACACCGAAAGAATTAAATAGTTTTGGTCTATACGCTAAAGACCACGGAATCAATTCATTAGACCTACATAGGTTCAACACTAACATTGAAAGTAGTATGACCCCATATATTCTTGAAGAAAGAAGTATGAATGTTACCGTGATGGATGTGTTCTCACGTTTGATGATGGAACGTATTATTTGGGTGGCAGGACCGGTAGATGACCGTATGTCCACCGTAGTTCAAGCACAGTTGATGTTCTTGGATAGTCTCGATAACAATGACATCACAATGCATATTGACTCACCAGGAGGAAGTGTGAAGTCAGGATTATCAATGGTCGATGTGATGGATTATATCAAATCAGATATCCGTACTATTAATACAGGTATGGCGGCTTCAATGGGTTCAGTTCTATTAGGTGCCGGTACCAAAGGTAAAAGAGGTTCATTAAGATTCTCACGTACAATGTTACACCAATCATCAGGTGGTGCCGGTGGTAATATCCAAGATGCTCGTATCACATTTGCTGAATGGGAAAAAATCAACGATACATTATTTGAACTGTTAGGTGGATACTGCGGTAAAGATGCTGAAACTGTTAAAAACGACGCAAGTCGAGATTTATGGTTAGGGGCCGATGAAGCATTGGCATATGGTATTATCGATGAGATAGTTAAGAGAAAATAAGATAAGGGGACAAAAGTCCCCTTCATCATATTTATATATAAAATAGATATGATGAATATTTTAAAACTCGACATCAAAACAATAGTCCTAATTATATTAGCATGTATTGTTGCGTATTACTACTTTAAGGATAGTGGTGGTGATACACCCGGTGATATTGTAAGTGTTAACGGTAAAAAATATGAACTATTAAGCCATAAGGTAGATACGTTTATTGTGGACCATTATAAAACTAAGATAGTTAAGGGTGATGACATTTATCACGAAACTGTAGTTGAAAAAAATGTCGAGGTACCCGTACTAACTAAAGTAGATACATTAACAATCCTTAGAGATTTTTATAAAAAAGTTATTTATAAAGATTCATTAAAATTAGATAACGATTTAGGAACAATTTCAATCACCGATACAATTTATAAAAATAAGATATTGGGTAGAAAATGGAACGCATATCTTAAAGAGAGAACCGTTAAAGAAACTACAATCGTTAAAGAATTACCAAAGAATCAAGTATATTGGGGATTCAATGGAGGGTTTAATAAAGAAGATGTTGTTAGTAACGTATCTGCCGGTTTAATATTAAAAACAAAGAAAGATAAGTTAGTACAACTTAACTTAGGGGTAGCAAACAACACAACACCATCGGGTAACAAATTAACACCATATGTGGGTGTTGGTATGTATTGGAAAATTAGAATTAAAAAATAGATTAACATGAATACATATATTTTATTTATTTTCGGAATGTTTGAGGACCACGAAGATATTGAATATTTTTGTATGGACATCATCGGTGAAATGACATGTGTGAGCTCAGTTAGATACGTAATAGAGAACTCACAAAACGTTATAGTAATATTTGATTCAGATAAAGATATGTCAGTAATATCAAAAGATATGTTTGACACATTAAAGAATGATAATGTTAAATTCTATTTTATTTTTGAAAGAAACAATCTTATTAGTGCACACGTACCAC
>Ga0247723_1000134_pt1 | contig 46960 bp, 43 predicted proteins | sample MSEWelMarce5H_FC_FD_189079 | JGI IMG/M metagenome (GOLD analysis project Ga0247723, IMG submission 189079) | Subsurface sediment microbial communities from gas well in West Virginia, United States - MSEEL Well Study Marcellus 5H_FC | ecosystem: Environmental > Terrestrial > Deep subsurface >...
TTTTCAGTCTGAACTCCAGCAATAACCGACTTGGTTTCAAGTACTTGATTTGCAACTTGAACTTGTGGTGCTGGCACGACCTTTACTCCAGTCTTTGCCTCACGAAACTTCATAAGAACCTTAAGGTCGGTCAATGTGTCTGGGTATCCAGCCTTTTTCATAGCGCGACCCATTGCCTTTGAGCAGAGCGCATGCCATGAATCAGTATCTTTTGCTCCACGAACATCTGATTCAGCCTTGTACGAAACGATTGGACTTTCATCGCCCTTATAGCGTGTCACTAGTGCGACACAAACCTTTTCATCCTTCTTTGAGAATGTGGAAGGAATTCCAATCTCACTCGGAGTACTTTCCGAGAATTCAATTGATGCATCTGGCCAATCGGCCTTAAACATCGCCCAACGCACCGAAGTGCTTAGGTAGTCTTCAAAATTAATAGCAGCCATGCGGCCTCCTCTGTTAGTTAAGTATGTTGACTATACATCAACCAAATTTAGATTGCAACCTATTTTGTTTCTAGTTCAACAATCTTTTTATTGAGTTGGTTAATGATAGACCTTTGAATTGCCAAATCGCGGGAGAGAGTAGCGACCTGTACGGACAGGTCATTAATCACTTCGCTAATATCTGGCTGGGGTGTTTGATTTTCGCTCATGCGCCTAGTCTAGCCTCAAGTTCTGAAATCCGTGCATTAAACTGTTGAGCAATCAAAACAAGAACTGGTCCCAAAAAAGATAAGTTTACTGAACGAATTTTGTCAGCATCAGCCCCATCTGGGTCGCGAAGAAGAATACTGCTTTCAAATTGTGGGAATATCTCTTTTAATTCATCTGCTATGACACCAATTTGATTATAGTGAACATGCAAATCATCATCATCAAGTGGGTTAATTTTATCAAATTCCCAAATCTTAATACTGTTTAAAACTTTATCAACCCAATTTTCAGACGGCTGGCGTATATTTAACTTTATTCTTCTATCGGAGATTATTCCACCGCCAAGATATTGGAGGAGACTGTTATTTACAACATCGTAAGCGTTTGCTCCGTCCCATTGAAGTGCATGTGCTTCGGTTAATCCAGGACCACTACCAAAACCTGTGTCTGGGTATACTATCCCAATTCCTTGTACCCACATTTTTCCAGTTGTATTAAAACTTCCAAATCGAACACCATCAACAGTGAATATTCCACTTTGCCCCATCTGGGCACGAACTGAACTGCTGCTAATTGACTGAAATCGCCCATCGTTCTGAATGTAGGAGTAATCACCACCGCCACCATCAAATCTTGCGTCACCATTACTAACTATTGAGCCAGAAAATGTGGCGCCGTTTGAGGATGTTACAAATCCAGCCGCAGAAATCTTAAATGGTGCTGCGGCATATGTTGAACCACCAATCCACATGTTTCCGCTTGAGTCAACATGAAATGATGTTGTATCTGCTCCGCCGATATCAATAGTTCCACCACTTATTGTTCCGCCACTTATTGTTCCAGAAAAAGTTCCTGTTGTTGCAGTCATTACGCCAGCATTTGAAACCCTAAATGGCGCAGATACAGAAGCGGAAGCACCAGCCCACATATTCCCGCCAGTATCAACATGAAAAGATGTTGAATCAGAGCCACCAATGTCAATTGATGTAACCGAGAATGCACCTCCATTGAACTCTGCTGTTCCGTCTGCAGAGATTCTCCAACCAGATGAACCAGGAGAATATGTAGATGATTGAACTGCAGAACCGACTAACTGGTATGGCTCGTTAGATGAAGAAAATGAACTAGGCACGCTAGTCTCGCCCTGAATTCCATACTCATTACATGGCGTTACACAGTAAGAATATGTTGACTGCGGCGAGGAAAGGTTCTCGATAGTTGCCGTATTGGCGGCCCCATCAGCCATTACTGTCGAGTACTCAAGAACCTCTTTGACCGTTGTTGGTCCAGTAGCGGTATCGTCTGGTCCTTGATTTGCATAATAAATAACGCTTGATGAACTACTCAGAACTGGGATATTGAATCCGCTAAAACCTTCATCGGAGTAGATGTTTATGAATTTTCCGTTTGAAAGAAAGTGCTCCGACGCGAATGTAATCGCCGCAATGTTCCCAGAACGGGTTAATGATGTGGCAACCTTCTCGGTTCCTTCGCGGAATACTGCAACCTCATATTGGCTTACACGACCAGAATTTGAGTTGTCCCAACTGACAGTAACTCGATTACTCATTCCAACAACTGATGTGGTCGCAGTAGTTGCTTGTGGTGCTGGAAGGCTCACATTTGGCGGTGTGCCCGAGAATGACGCAAGAACTGGGGCATTTAGGGAGCCAAAACCAGATTGTGCCGTTAGGTCAGTCGCGATATCTGGGAAAACCTCTCCAAATGTAACTTCAATTGTCTGTTCGTTGGCTCCAGTAATGCTTGCTGCAATCGCAGAAATAATCTGGCTTGAGTAAAGACCAGGTTGTGTTTCAAGGAGAATCTTGTCTCCGACAAAAAAATCGCTCCATGCAACCTGTCCAGTTCGTTCTGGGAATTTTGCCGTCTGTGAAAGTCTTCCACCATCGATTCGACGCATTGCACTACCAGTAATGTTTGCAACTGCTGGAGCATCTCCTGATGTATTTTCAAAGAAAGACTCGCGCACTCCATAAACAGTTTGATTCGTCGAAATAAGCCTGTCTAGTCCTCTACCGTCAGAGCCATAAGCAACCGTCCTTCTATCTGTGACTGAAGTTTTAGTCTCTGAATCCTGAAGACTTGGAAGCGTAAATAGAAGTGCGCTTGAGCCAGATGTTCTATCCACACCAAATGGGACAGAGTTAACGACTCCGTTTCGCGAGAAAGGAGTTACAGCAAAACTTACTGAACCGCTTGCATCAAAATGCCACGAAAGACCAGTCTGGTCTGTAACCTGCTTCAGAACTTCGCTCATTTTCTTTCCAGCAGGAATACTAAATACTCCACCGTCTTGAACTGTCTGACCCTTTGAGTCAAGTTTTCCAAGATTCGAATCAATTACAGAGTCAAGATAAATTGGCCAACTAACTGCGAAGTCTGGTCCACCGCGACCAGAATCTGTAATAACATTTCCAAATGTTGCCTCAGCAGAAGAGTATTCGTACCCAGTTGCCGCTTCTTTAAAAAGAAGATAAAAGGCGCTTAGACCAGTAAATGTTCCATTTGTTTGTTGTGTGTATGAAAGATTATATGTTCCAACCTGTGATGAAAGCGTAAGACCGCTATTTGAACTTAAGTAGAAAGCCTTATAGCCGTTTGTTGCGCCTTCCTGGACAAACACATTGTTGCCAACAGTAAAGTCTGTTACTGGAGAACCATCAGATGTTGCGGTTCTCTGAAGTTGCCAGGCTGTTGAACTTGAGCCAACAACACTTACCCAGTAGATTCCATTTTGTGCTGCGTTTGTCTGATTCTTGAGAAGAATGGTATCTCCAACAACCAAATCTGTTACTCCATCAATACCAACAGAGTTGATTGACTGGTTACTTGTGGATACTAATTTTGCGCCGACACCTGGATAACCAGTAAATTGACCACTCAAGTATGAGCCAGCGATATTTGTAGTTGTTGCACAACGAACTACTTCTACATATCCAGGGAACAATCGGTCAAAGAATCTTGGTCGTGTGCTCGTTGTTGCGCCAACTCGTGTTGAACCAGTAAATCCTTGTGGAAGTACAACTGCCCAATCAAGAGCAGAACCAATGCCCTTTCCAGAAAGGGTTACAGTTTCTCCGTCTGGTAGACGCTCCAGTTGAACATCTTCAATAAAGAATGTAAATACTGGTGTCGAGTTACGAAGGATTTGCAGCGCGTAAGGCCCAGTAAGAAGAGAATATCCAGTCTGCACTTCAAAGTCTGAGAAGAATGGGTCCTTAAAGTCATGAACCATCTTTCCAGAGCCAAAGTCATTTAGCGCATCAGAAAATTCAATTGATGTCCAGCGCGGTACATAGGTGATGACGCTCGCAGCATTCATCGCCGAGACGACGCGAATATCCCAAATTGAATTAACTACTTGCATTTAGATATATGCCCTTTGGTAAGAAATGGTGCAACTCCCTCTACTTGTTGTCCCGTCAACGCTAAATGTTAGAGTATTTGTTGTTGGGTACAGAACCATCCAGTCCTGTACTGAACCAGTCCGATACAGAGAAGCCGATACATTTGTCCCAGCACCAGTTTTTATCGTTAGTGCGTCTGTATCAATAACGATGCTTGTTCCAGAAGAAATTGTTCCCGTATACCCAATTACTGATTGGGAAGATGCATATGTTGAGTTTGTCAATCGTGGATTCACCAATGTCTGACCAGACGCTGGCGTGAAAGTAATGGTCATGTATGTGACTGGGGCGGTTCCGATTACAGAAGCAGAGTTTGATATTACGGCCGCAGAGGCAGAGGTCGTGATTGATGCAGATAACGCTGGCGTGTAAACAGATGCGTCGTACCAGCGCGGGTCAGTGAACTCAACATCTACTGTAAATTCTGCATACAGCAGTTCACGGTGGTCAGAGATAGAAAAGTTATTTGTGATTTCTCCGTATGCGACCCGTATATCAGTAAGGGATGAATTTGATGTATTAATTCGATTGTGCAAGATTGTTAACTGTGTTGCCATTTTATTTATTGCAGACATGACAGTGTCGTAGTTTGCATTGAACTGTGAGCGACGGTCAGCAATTGTTGAAGCAATTGCACCAGTAGTTGGGTCAGCATCTGTTATGACGATGTTCCAGGATTCATTTCTTGTTGTTAAACGCTTCTGACGCCAAGCGGCGCCATGTATCGAAGGAACATCAATATTGTTTCCTTTACGACCAGCGTGTCCTTTATCAACATTGGCAATCCAGTATCCAGGGGTAGCAAAGTCGATGCCGTCAACTGTGTACCATTCTTTGAAATTAAGAATATTCGCCATGTCTTAATCCTATCCAAACAATCCAGAGTTAGATAGCGACTTCATTCGTCGCGAAATCGAATCTGAAGCAGTTTCTGGAATTGGGTTGTTAACTGTGATATTGAAGACCTGGCTATTAGATGCTTTTCCTTCAGACATGCTTGGCTTCACATTTGTGTATCGCTCAAGAGCAGTTGTGGTATTCAACTTGCTGAGAGGGATTACTAATTCTGGTCCCGCCTCACCCACCATCGAAAGAGTTGGACGAGTAACCAAACCGCCATCTGCAAGCATCGTGAGATTTAATCTCTTGTATTCTTCATAAAGTTTAGGGAACGCAGACTTTGCTGCAAGGTTAGGAGTTGAACCCTTATATGTTTTAAAGAAGTTTGGATGGAGGGCTTTTGCTGCTGCAATAAAGTTTGCAAATGGTTTTCCAGTTGCTGGGTTCCAGCCAAATCCAGTTCCGCCACCAGCGCTAGTATCAGTTGGGGTATCTACTACTGGGCTGAATGATACAGACTCAGTCTCCGCTTTTGCTCCAGGGATTGCGGATGTCACTATATCTCCATACCCGCCAGCAGCCTTGTTTAATTCGCTTAAACTGATTCCAAGATTTGCAAATGAAATACCCAAATTAGGCAGCGCTTGGTTTGCAAAATTATTAAAGTACTCAACCGCATCACTCATATTGATTTTTAGTTGTATAGCAGCATCACTCATTGCCTGCTGTGCATCTGTTACATCATAAATTGCCTTTGCTGCTTCAAGGTCTTTGTTTTTCAGATTATTCCGTGCATCAAGTACGGCATTTTCTGAGTCAATTACTTCACTACTTGCCTCTGGCGCTGCTGCTCGTGCTTCGTTTAGAGCGTCTTCTGCATCCATTACATCGGTAAGAGTTCCGCGACGCATGGAGTAGTTCCGTGAAGCCTGCTCAAAAGCCTTCTGCAATTCTTCAATCTTTGAGATTTCGTAATCTGTTACGGCTGTTCCACCAGAATCGCCAAACTTTCTTGCATTTCGCTCTCTTTCGCGAATTGACTTGGCCAACTCTCCATCAAGCAATTGCTGTGAATATGCAAGTTTCTGCGTTTCCAGAATAGCCTTGCTCAGATTTAATTGAGCGTCGATATATCCGCCAACCGTTCCAAGAGCATCCTGAATATTGCCAACAACTGCGTTTAAAAAGTCCTTGAAAGGTGTTTTCTTGTCTGAGATTTGTTTCAACACAGAAGTGATTTTTGCAGCAGTCAAGCCGCCTTTAAGTGCATCAGCAAAACGCTTTCCTGCAGTTTTTCCAGCACTTTCAGTCGCTCCCACCAAAGGTTCAACGACTGGACTAAATCCATCGGTTCCAAATACCGACTGAGCAGAAACGGCATCGGCAAATCCTTTAACAAATCCTTGACCTGCTGGTTTTCCAAGCGTTTTAGCAATCAGTTTTGACGGTGAGCCTATTTCAAGGTCACGCTCCATGCGCCTTTGAAATGCGTCAGTTACTTTCTTTGATTCATCAGATGTTGCAGCAGCAATCATTCCCTGAATAATTCCTTGCCCGATTGGCAAACCTATTTGGTCAGCAGCAACTTTTGATGGTGATGCAATACGCCAGTCATCATAAAAATCCTGAAGCAGTTGCTTATTAAACTCTGTTACACCAGTTTTATCTCCGTCTTTATTTCCGAGAAGACCAGCCTTGAACCCATCAACAATTGCTTTTGTTGTTTCTGGCATTGCTTCTGCGGTTGGGAGACCAAGTGCAGCAAGTGGGTCAGTTTGGTTTCCAGTCCAAGTCCTTGCAATATCCATTGGGTTAAAACCAATATTTGCAAGTTGTTCTTGGGCATCTTCAACTGAAGTTTTTCCGTTAGCGGTAAGCGCTGCAATTGCTTGCGTGTACTGCTTAGACATGTACTCTGTTGCTTTTTGAACAGCCTGTGGGTCGTCGCTTGCCATAATAATATTGGCGACATTTAAGGATTCTTCAGTAAATTTAATTAAATCTTCGTATGCCTTACCCTGTTTTCCAGAGAACCCAACTGTTCCACCAGCATCCTTGAGGCTCTCTTTAAAATCCTTTGTTGCATTATTTGCATCAATCTGCGCTTCAACAAAGTTCTTTGAAAGACCAGCGACTGCCTCTTGTCCTTTTTCATAGTTCTTAATTGCTTCTGTTGCTGCATCAAAAGCATCAACCTGGTCCTGAATTGCTGGATTGAGTCCATTTTGAAATTCGGTAGTTACATCGTATGCGCTATTTTGAAGCATGCGCAATTCATGTTCGTTATTTGCAACTACTTGCGAATTTTCTAAAACAATTTCAGAAAAAACACGCATCTGCTCCGCTGGGGTAGCATTTTTTAGTTTTCCTAATTCTGTTTGCAATTTCTCAACAAGTTGGGCAGTTTCCTGTGCGCCAAGATTTAGTGGTCCCAAAAAGGCTGTAAGTGCGTCTGTATTTTCAGAACTTGAGACTATATTTGCTAGACCGTCTTTAAGATTCTCGAATTTTACTCCAGTATCTCCAGCAGCAGCATTTAACTCCTCGAATGACTTGACAATCAGTTCGTCATTTGCGGCGAGTTCCTGCTCTTCCTTTGTAAAGCCTTTCAACTGGTCGGCAGCATATCCAAATGATTTAAAGAATCCAGCAACATCACCAGTTCTATTGAACTGAGCACTAATCTGCCTTCCTACCTGTTCAAAATAGTCGGCGGAGATGCCTTCCTTCCTCAATGCATCTACAAGTTCGTTGCCATATAGCCCAGAGAATTTGTCAATTGCCGCAAAGTCTGGCTGAATATCTGGCGCCCATTTATTCTTTTTCTTTTGTGCAAGCGCAAGAGTTACTGATGCGTTGTACAGTCCAGCAGCAGTCGCGCCATATTGCTTTGATTGGACATCAAGAATCTTCGTGCTTTCTGAAGCACCCATTCCCAAAACATCGGAAAGCCGTTGAGCCATGTCCGCTCTTGCTTCTGGGTCATCAATCTTCATTCCGCCCAAAATTGCTGCAGCAATATTTATTTTTGACGCAGAACTTGCGCCATTTCTCATTGCATTTTGCAGTGCATCCTGACCACCATAGAATGCTGAATCGACAGCATCAATAGTTTCTTTTTTTAATTCGTCTGGTGTTTTACCAGCGTCTTTGTCGTCAAGAGTTACTGAAATATTAATTCCAGTTGATGCATACGCTGCAGTTGTTTCAAGGAGATTGTTAATATCTTCAAGCGACTGTCTTGGGCCTTCCATCCCAGCGCCCATTCCTCCACCGATGAGACCAAAAGATGTTGCGAGCGTGTAGGCAAGTGTTGCAATACCAATCACCATTGGGAGTGCAGTCATTAATGACTTTCCAAAACTTTCAACAGCAAAAGCCTTTTGAATCCAACTTAATGCTTCTGCCTCGTTTGCAAATGTTTGACCAGTGCTGGCTGCAACCATAATCTTTCCCGCTGCAGCACCTCGCGCTTTCGTCATGTTGTTTTTGAGAATTGCAATAGTTTCCTGTTCCGTGATAACAGTATTTCCAGCAGTAGCAACAGCAAGTTCTGTTTCAAGGGCAATTTGTCCTTGTGATGATATTCCGAGAATCTTGTATGCATTTGAGTTAACCATTGCTGCCATACCAGACTGCTGCATCGCTGCGTTATGACCTCTTACACCAACGGTTAGACCACGAAGAACAATTTGGCCATGACCAAACAAACGAACAAGTGATGAAACTCTTGTGAAAAGGAACAGGCTTGCCCTGGTAAAAATTAGGGCTGCTGAACCAGCCATGAGAAGGCCTTTGGCAATTTTATTAAATACATTGCTTCCGCCAGCAAATCTGAGCATGGTTTCTGCAACACGAGCAATTGCTCCACCCATTGCCATTAACCCAGTAACTGTTGGCATGATTGCATCACCAAGACGAATTAATGCAGCCTGGGATTCCGCCGCTGCTTTCTTAAATTTATAGTCTGCAGTCTTTGTATATGCCTGGAACGCCAAGTCTGCATCTCCAGTTGCATTATTCAAGTTTTCAAAAATTTGTCTGTTGTATTCAAGGTTTGGACCAAGAAGAGAAAACACTGCGGTAAGTGCGCGCACATTACCGAACACCTTTGTCAGACCTTCGGCGGCCACAGTTGCATCTGTTCCACCGAGTTGTGTATTCAAATAAGACAGTGCATTCAACAAACCATCTTTTTGAATCTTTTCACGAAGTTGTTCCGCTGATGTTCCAGCAGCCAGCATTGTTTCTGATGCCTGCTTCGATGGCTTAAGTAATTGCGAGAGAACCTGACGCAAGTAAATTGCTGATGTTCCAGCGCTCGCACCACCACGAGTTAGAGCGGCAACACCAGCAGATACATCTTCAAATGAAGCACCAAATGCGGCAGCAACAGGCAATACTTTTCCAAGTGCTGGAGCAAATTGGTCTGCTTCTGCTTTACCTTCTCGTACAGTTGCAACAAGAATGTCGTTTGCTTTTGCAGCAGAATATGCTCCTTCGCCGTAAGCGTTAAGAATTGATGTAAGTGCGTCTGCAACTATCTTTGTTTCACCAAGTCCAGCAGCAGCAGATTCGGCAGATTCCCTGAGAACCTCAAGCGCTCGTTGACCTTTAATACCAGCGGATGTGATGAAGTACAAAGCATCTGCAAGTTCAATTGGTCCTTTTGAACTTGCTGCTCCGAGGGCAAGAATTTCATCTTTGTATACTTTTACTTGCTGAGCGCTAATTCCTACGAGACCTCTAATTTGGGACATCGAAACTTCAAATTGCCTGGCCATTTGAATCGATTGTTTTCCAGCATTCACAAGTTCGCCAATAACCGCGTACTTAATGAGAGATGCTGTTTGACGCATTGCGTCACCCATCATTCTGATTGGAACGGTGCTGGCTGCTACTGACCGAGCCATTCCTTGCGAACCAGCACCAACTGATGCAACAGCGTTTCTTGCCGCTGCTGCGCCAGTAGTGCTGATGGCAATGCGAACATTAATCGGGGGTAGGCCGCCACCAGCGTTAGACATAAAACTATTTTTTCACACTATTTGACTCCGTGCAAACAGAATCAGTATAAATGCAAATTACAAACGACTAACCAGTTGCCAAACCCATAGATTTAGCAAAGTTCATAATGTCGCTAGTGCCAGCCTTTTGCTTCATGAATCCCATGCCCTCAAAGACTGCGCCTACTTGTGCTGGGCTTAGTTCCCAGAATTCTTCGTACGGGCGGCCCGTTTGGGACCAGGTGGTGTACCACTGTCTCCAGGGGAGTCGCTCGGGAATTCCACCACTGACATTGCCTGCTCTAGTACTCTTCGGTTTTCTTCGGCGAGCAGGGCGCTTTGTCGGAGCATCTTGCCCGCCACGGTCGGGTCCACGCCATTAGCAATTGCCCATGCAACGCTCACCACATTTGAGTAGATTACTGTTTGACCTTCAAGCATTGCTTCACCGACTTCGGTGTTGTTGCGCTTAAGAGCAAAAGCAAGACTTTGACGGAGTGTTGAAACTGGCATCTTTTCAAGATTCTGTTGCCATGCCTCAAGGCCGCCCCAATGCTCTTCAATATCCGCAATAACATTGTTCGTAAACCTAACAAACACTGTTTCTTTTAATACTTCCCCAACTTCATCGTATTCACGCTCATATACATCAGAGCCAATGCTTTTGACTTTTGCAAGTTCTACTGGGATACCTTTATTTTTTAAAACAATTGGTGTGTAATCCATGCGGGTAACTATACACACTATTCGGGTATAAAGCAAACGACGGCCCGAAGGCCGTCGTTTGTCCCAAGGAGGAGTTAAATTAAATTAATTAAGCGCTAAGGCCAGTTGATGCTTCGCGGAACTGTACGGTTCCAAAGCCAACGCCATCTGCGATTGGAAGAATCGCTTCTGCATCAAATGATGGGGTTCCGAAGTTGTCGGTCGAGCCTGACATAATCGTTCCACCAGTTACTTGGCACTTAGCAAGTGCGAATACCAACTCCGAAAGTTCTGATTCAAGGTCATTGACCAAGAATTCAACTTTGAAGTATGGAAGGCTTCCACCATCAAAGGTGTAAGTTGCGGTTTCGGTTGAACCAGAACCAGCAGCGGCAACGGTGCCACCGAAGATGGTCTTGAGAACTTCAAGACTCAACTCTGCATAAGTTGCAGAGAAGTTAAGGCGGTCGATTTTGCCCTTCTTGGCAAGAACCTTTCCGTCACCCTTAAGTTCTACGGTAACAAAGTTTGGCTCAACAGATACTTCCTGAATACCAGGAACATCAATTGCTGCGCCGTATGTAATGCCACCAGAGACATCGGTGCTAACTGGATACACCTTGCAATCTTGGACATCGAATGTAATTGTGGACTGACTTGCGGCCATTTCTGGACTCCTTTTTCCTTGTTCTATGGATAATTGTACCGATTTGTCTGTTTAAGTGTGCGAGGGTATGGACGAAATAATACTATATTTTCAGCCCATACCCAGACACTTACGCCTGTGGTGGATTAGCCGCTTCGTAGTCCAGAACAGCCTGTGGCATTGCCTTACCTTCGGTAAAGCGAATGTGCCAAGGTTCTGCGCCTGGGTTTTCTACTACCTCGTGGCTGAATCCAAACTTTTGCTCATTTGCAAGCAACCAAGCAAGAATTTTGCCGTTTGCGTTCGCAATATCAATAGCAATTCCAAGCATGTGGCGTGAGCAGGTTTTGGCATCATCGTTTGGTGCAGCAAGAGGAGCGTTGCCCTTCTTGAGATACCACTTCTCACCGTTCCATGTACGGGTTGACGAGCCTGGAATTAATTCCTTCTGGTATCTGGTGAGGAAGCCTTTTTTCTGGGTCTCGATACTGCGGAATGTGTCGCCGCTGCTAGTCGGAGCCAACTTGATTCCTTCTGCTGCTGCGGCTGCTTTCATTGCTTCAAAAGCGCGCGCTGCACAGTGGTGCATTTGACCACCAACAGACAACTTGCGAAGCATCGCAGGAGTAATCTGGCTTGGCTTTTTTCCTTCTAGGTGTTCGCAGAATTTAACTGGAACTACTGGCCAATTTTCCTTTGCCATTATTTCTTAGCCTCTTGCTTTGCTGCGAAGAATGAAGCGACTGTTGGGTCGCCAATCTTTGTTGATGCCATTGCGAGAACTGCTGCTACTAGTGGCATTGCAAGTGCCGTGAGCATTGGGTCAACGCTGTACTTGTCGCACAAGTAAACAACGACGCCCATTGCGCCACCCTTTGCGATTCCGTCTGCTGCTGTTGTTGCTTTCATGATTGCTCCTTATAACTCGGTTGCCCAAAGTCTTGTCGAAGCAAGGTGTATATGAAGGCTATGGCTTGGTCTTAGCGTAAAGCCTTTTCATTAAATCTCCGATAACACCAGCCTGCTGGACTTCGTCTCCATCAGTTACAGCATCAACAACTGCGCGCTTTGCATCAATCAAGTCGTAGATATCCTCATCAATTGTATTTACGCCAATTAGGTACCAGACTTGAACGCTGTTTTCTTGCCCGATTCGGTGACATCTATCTTCGGCTTGGTCGTGTTCGCCAGGAGTCCATCCTTGCTGAACAAAACAAACATCAGAACCAGCGGTGAGCGTTAAACCAACTCCACCAGCCTGAAGGTTCAAAACGATAACTCTTGCTTTGGGGTCTTTTTGGAATGAGTCAACAGCGTGCTGTCTGTCTTCCATTGAGTCTTGACCACTTACGCGAAGATTTCCATACTTGCCAGCGAGATAATCAACGATTGCCACATTGTGCGCAAACACAACAAGTTTTCTATCGCATGACTCCAAGAATGAATCAATCCATTCAATTACTGATTCCATTTTTGCATCGGCAGCAAGACGCTTGAGCACGGTCGTTCTTCTTAAGTGTTCTGCAGTATCAGACGCGCGGTATCCATTCTCTGCCAAGAATGCGAGAAGGTCGCCTTCTGCTTTTCGGTATTCTGCATAACCTTTTCCAGATGGCTCAACATGAACAACATTTCGTGTCTTTGCTGGAAGTTCTTTTAGCACTTCGTCTTTTGTCCTACGGATGTAGCAGTTCTGACGAAGTTTCATATTTAGTTCGTTTAGATTTGAAGCGCCTTTTGTATCCCATCCAAATCCATTGTGATAGGCGTTTGTGTAGCGCTTTAGAAATGCCCACTTACCACCAAAGCGACTTAGCATCCCCAGAATCTCTAATTGACTTACAAGTTCTTCTGGTCTATTCGTAACTGGTGTTCCAGAGAGAAGCAAAACTGTTCCAGATTGCGGAACCTTCTTTGCAATGTCGCGAACTGCTTCTGTGCGTTTTGTCTTGCTTGTCTTCACATAGTGAGACTCGTCAAGGACAAGACCCATTGGTTTTAGATGCATGATTGGCTCAACAAAGCGACCAATAATGTCATAGTTCACGATGTTCACATCTACATTCGCGATGTTTCCTTTACCACTCAAGATGTTTACCGAGCGGTGTGGAAGCCACTTGTTTATTTCGCGCTTCCAGTTTTCCTTGAGAGATGCTGGGCAGACGATAATTGCTGGGAATGCGTCACGGTATTCAAGTGAAGCAATTGCTTCTACGGTCTTACCGAGACCCATTTGGTCTGCGATTAGGCACCTACCTACTGAACCAGCGTAGGCAACTCCAGCCTTTTGATATGGCATGAGAGTTCCATTGAGGGTGGGAATACTTATTTCTGCGTCGGTAGATGTTGATTGAACAAGTAGTTCTGTTGACTTTTTGGTCAATTCAATAATCTTTTCGCGGACCGAATCCTCGACATCAAATTTGTACTTATCTGCTAGTTCAAGAACTCCGATAGTTATCGGCGCAGTCCAGTGTTTTTTCTTCATATCCCAAGTTCGCTGGGGAAGTTTCTTGACTTCAACAATTATTTCTGGGTCATATGGAAATTTAATTACAGCCATGCCACGCTTGCTAATAGTCAGTGACTTTTCTGTGTCTTGGATTACTTCAGGCAATTGGGTTTGTGCTTCCTGCGAGACATTGAATTGGTACTTAGATGCAAATTCTGCAACTTCCAATTTAGCCGATTCTGGAGCAATCCAAACAGATGCTGCAGAATTCCATACAACACCAGTAATTTGTTTTAATTCTGATGTTACTTGCTCGTCATATTGACAGTGAATTACAAAATTGTTATTTACTTTTGTAATGCGTTTATCTACTTTTGAACCATACACAGAATCAAGGTCTTGATGAATATCGGTATACGCCCGCTTTGGTGGTGTTATTTCATCATAAACAAAGCCGAGTTTTTTCAACTGCTTTGAATATTTTGCAAGCATTATCCAAGCCGAATAAGCCATTGTCGGAGTCCAGTAAGACTCTGGAATTAGTGCTAATTGAGTGCCAATACGGGAATCAGATTTATTGAAACCAACACTGTCTTCAGTTACTGCACCATCACAGGAAAGGGCGATTGAACGCAATGCTTCCGCTAATTGCGAGTATTCACTTTCCACACTTACTCAAGAACTGAAATTGACGACCAAAGAATTAGGTCATAAACTTCTGGAATCGCCTCTGACTCTTCAGATTCTTTTTTATGCTGGATGATTGCATATGTAAGGCGTGCAATTTCGTCAAGATATGAAATTGTCTTGTCTTCGGCAAGAAGTGTTTTTACTTGAGATAGGCGCTCGCTGATTCCGTTGCGATAACGCTGAGACTTACGGTACCAAGTATCAAACTTATCTTTTTCTTCAAGATAATCTTTATGAGAAACCACACCAAGTTTTACATCTTGTGCCATCATATTGACGCGCTCGCGGTGGTACATCGCTGACGACTCATAGTCGGACAAAGCGGTTAGTAGCGACTGGCACCATGCCAAGCGATTTTCAGGCGCTTGCAACCATTCAATCTCTTCGGTTGAGGCGTCGCCCTTGCATTCACGCTTGGCGATGTCCATGATGTTTTTTCTGTCGACCATTATTTTTACTCCTATAGGTTTAAATCTTGACTTGCAGTATACCGCCGTGATATATCACGCGGGGGCATCAGCGTTAAATTCTCCACGAGCATGGTCGCGAATGTGTTCGTCAATTTTTGCTTCTGTGCGCAAGGCGGTGCTTTCAACCCTATCGATTGAAATACCAAGGCTCTTTGCTACAGTTTCAATTTTATCGACAACAAAGTTGTGGTCTGCTTTATTCTCTTCCCAATGTTGCTTGGAAGCACGGCGTCCGTGCTCAAAATATGCAACAATGATTAACCCCATTGTGCTAATCAGTGCTACATATATTTCAGTCATTACTCATCATCTCCAGAGTTGGCAGCGAAACCGATTACATGCACAACAAGGGCAGCAATCGACATATAGATTCCCCATTTCTGGGTATCTCCACTAAGAGTAATCAAAACAAGACCAGTCCCAGCGAGGGTCCAGCCAAGGGAGGACAGTTCTCCAAGAATTTTTTTGAGCATGTGTGGGTCCTTGCCGAGCGAAATGGTAATTTTATTTAATCATTACCCATCGGTATAGGTAGGGTCGACTACTTTACGCGGGCACGCTGACGCGCACGGCGTTGCTTTTTAGTACCGCTCTTCCTGTCTGGGGCTGGTATGTCTCCGCCACCTCCAGAATTGCCTCCAGAAGGGCCTCCAGAGCCTCCAGAAGGGCCTGTAGGACCAGCAGAAGGTGCAGGGGCAGCAGTGGCTCCAACGGCTGCTACAGCGGCTCCTGCAGCAACAAGCGTTCTTCTGTCTCCAACATCAATTGCCGAGCCGACCGCAACATAGGTATCAAACACTCCGTCAAACACATTGATTTCCTCTTCAAATGACTCTTTAACATCTGTTGAGGCATCTACAAGGGCTTCAGCAATAGCGGCACCATCTTCTGGTGAAACATCGTCAACCACGATTGCATCAAAAACTTCTGTTGCCTGGGATGCATCAATGCTTTCCAGCACTTTCGGGCTGGTTGCCAATTCTGTTGCTTGCTCTCCAGCGATGCCGCCATCTTGTCCGATAATCAAATCAACAACTGCTGAAACCTGGTCGTTGCTGATACTTGCGTTTTCGAGGACATTAACAACTTCCGCAAATTTTTCCTCGTCTAGTTCTGTGCTTAAAACAGCATCGAATGTTCCGAGCAAAACCTCATCTGAAACTTTTTCGTCAAAGATTGCATTGATAACTGTGCTGAATTCTTCGGCGCTAAGAGGAGCCTCAAGGATTGATTCTGCCAGCGCGACAGTATCTTCAGCAGAAAGGTCTCCGTCAAAGACGGCATCAAACACCGCAGCAAGTTCCTCGGTAGATAAATCAGCAGAAAGCAGGTTGTCAACAACGGCGACCATCTGCTCCTGTGATGCAGACTCGCTAAACACTGCATCCATAACTTCCTGAAGTTGCTCTAATGGAATATCCGCACCAACAACATCAAGAAGAATCGCGGATGCTTCTTCCGCAGATGTATTATTATCTAAAGTTACATTGTCAATAATTGCGTCAAGAACTTCTGTATCCAAAGGCTGAGAATCATCCAACTGGTCAAAGTCGGGGATGGTCACGGTAGTCTCTTCTGATGGTTCAGTTACTGTTATTTCCGTTTCTGGCTCTGAAGGCAGTATTTCATTCAGCATCTCTGGCAATGTCTCTACTGTTGCTATTTCTTCAGGCAGCGTCTCCTCTGTGGCTGGCGTGGTGTCTTCTGGGATTATGGGCTCTGGCTCAGGCTCTACGGGGACGACTACAACTGCTGGCTGTGTGGTCGTTGTCGTCGGTACCGTCGTTGTTGTTGTTGAAGTTGTTGTAGTTGTAGTAGACGATTCTGGAACCGTAGTCGTAGTCGTAGTTGAAGATTCTGGGACGGTAGTTGTTATCGTCGTAGTGGTAGTTGTAGGGCCAGAATAGTTAATTTGCGGTGTCTCTGTTCCTGCAATTTTTATGTAGAAACCACACCAGTCTCCACCCCAGGCAGATGTACTTACGCCATTATTTGTTGAACCGTAATAGTACGGATACACATTAATCCCATACGGTTCTATTGTCGCGGTTTGCCCAACAGCAATCAAGCCAGAATGGACTGCTGCTGCTCCAAGGCTTGAATCGTCTGTATATGGTCCACTTCCCCAAATGCTTCCACTAGATGCACCAGTAACAACAGACCTACTGTATGGTCCACAACCACCACCACTAAATGTTGGCTCAATCGGAGTTGCGCTCACGGTATATGTTTCAATCATCGAAGAGTAAACACTCAGTGTGTCGTTATCTGCGCGAACTCTGAATTGATATGCAGTCCCATTGGTCAAATTGTAAACAGTTGCAGATGTCGTATATGAAGAAATTGCATATGCTGTTTGCCAGTTGTCGCTACTAAAAAATACTGCATATCTTTCTACTGGCGCATATCCATCTCCACCTTCTGGAGCACTCCACGAAAGCCACACATTTCCATCTTGAGGAATGGCATTCAGATTAGTAGGGGTTCTCATCCCGAGTGGTGGGAGTGTAGTTGTGGTCGGCGGAATAGTAGTTGTTGTAGTTGTAGTTGTAGTCGTAGATGTAGTACTTGTAGTCGTAGTAGTACTTGTAGTCGTAGTAGTACTTGTAGTTGTAGTGCTACTTGTGGTCGTCGTAGAAGAAGTAGAAGTTGTTGATGGTGGATTGGACGGGGCAATATTCACATCAACAACATAAGAAGTCCCATACCACCTATTTGGGTCTCCGCAGCAAACGCCAGTTCGTAGTCGGTATGTACCAGGGTTAAGGCTCATTGAGATATACGAATCAAGCCCAAATTGCGAGTCGTCATTTGCGGCGAGAACTTGATTATCGGAATCATAAAGCCACAGCATTGAGTCAATTTGATACTGCTGGGCAAAGGTGCGAACGGTGAATAACTGGGCCTCTTCCAGCGTAAAGAAGTAGTCTTGCGCTCCAGTAGTCGTAAAACTGTCTGCTTTTGCTGATGAGATTGGGCCGAACAATGCCAAAAAAAGTGCAGGGATAACTATCCAGAAGCCTTTACGCAGTCTCATACCCGCTATACAATAAAACTATTTTATAAGATAGTTCTTATAGCCTTACTAAATCTGCCTATCGGCGATGTTCCTGCTCTCTACTGGAACCAAGTTCCCGTGATGGCGTGCCTGAATATCCTTCCGTACCCATGTCATGCCGTATGTTGAGTCAAGATTTTCCGTTCCCTCTCTACGCTTCAACCTTTCTGCCATTGACTGGAAGGTTGGGTCATCGCTGAGATTTAGGTACGAGTTGTGGGACCAAGGCAGGTCATAGAAGGCTGGTGCATTTACTAAGAGCGCTCCAGCAGTAGTCCAATGCTCTTCAATTCTTGGCTCTTGGCACACGATTGGACCAGATAGTGCGTATGAAGGAACATCGGCACCGACAAGAGGTCTATCAACTTCAAGCATCTTCTCGATGATGTTTGCGTCCATCGAGATGTCTGAGTCCACATAAAGAATCGCTTGGTAGTTGACAACTCCGTGGTTTAGTTCTGTGCAGTCTTCGCCCCAATGATGACCGCTGGTAACACGGACTCTTTGGGCGAATTCACGGATTAGGTTGCGCCCAGTTTCAATGCGAATCCACCTGTTTCCAGAAGTAACTTGGGCGTGCATATCGTTAATTGAGTATGTCCAGTAATCTCCGTTGACTTCCTTGAGTGCATCAATCACTTCCTTGAATGGCTCAAGGCCACGGTTGTCAAGTTCAAATGCAGAGAACCATTTAACATTTGGAAACTTGCGCATGATTTCTGCTCTATCAGCCATCCAGTTCAGATGCTCTCTTGCATCGCATTTCCATCCGACAAGCGGAGTAGCGATAACAAAATGCATCTGGTAATCAACTTCTCTTAGAAATGGCATCTTTATCTTCTTTATGTAGTCGGAGCAAACACCTGCGTAGTGAGCGAGGTTAAGAGTTTTCACATCAGAATGAGACTCTGGCATAACCATGACACATTTATTTGATGCAACTGGTTTCCCAGGAAAAGCCCAGACAAAACTGTTGCTAGTTATTGTGTAGTCGTCCGTATTGTGGAAAAAACAATGCAGTCCAGCGTCTTTGCAGATTCCAAGTGCTACATCGTTCTTGCAATGAATCCAGAGTTTCTGTGAGCGTTCTTGTAGCCAGCCAATCTCAATATGATGCTGTGGTCCATCGTGCCCAAGAAATAAACCGTCTTGGTTTGCCCAAACATCTACCTCAACATCAAATCCCTGATTTATTGCAGCATCAATGTATTCAGGTGTGTTTTCAAGTTCTGGCTTTGGACCCTGAAGATTGCCTCGGTGAGAAATATAAATCATTTTTCAACCTGAACCCAAATCCAGTTCTTATGGTTGTCTCCAGGACCAGTTGGCCTGATGTCGTATTTAAAGTTTTTGAAGCCGATTTTTCCAACAAGGTCATCAAATACTGTTTGCTCGTCCTGAATGCTTACATCCGAGTGGCCATTCGTACTGCCAGCATCGTAATTATTGTCGTAATATCCAGCCGTTGGTATCTCGCCTTTCCCTCCATACCCCATCTGGAAGCACAATTTTCCACCTGGTTTTAGAACCCGATAGATATCAGTCAAAATATCAAACCTAATTTTATGAACACAAATATGCTGGAAGCAGATGACGGCAAACACAACATCATAAACATCGTCGGCAATCGCAGAGAGATTGTCTCCACTGGTTACATATAGGTTTGGTTCGGCAATGTTGTTTGCCTTGACATTCAGGCGCGCCTTTTCAATATTCACATGAGAAATATCTATCCCATCAACCCGAGCAAAACGATTTGAGAACTTGACTAGGTTTCTTCCAGGGCCACATCCGTACTCAAGTGCTACAAGCCCATTTGTGTCAAAGTCCTTGAATAAGAAATTGTCATAGTCTGACCAGTTGTTGTGAGCGTCGTACGAGCCGACTACTGGGTCCCTGAAATCAAGAGACCACTTTGCTGCATATTCGTCATAGTACGAATTCTGCATTCCCAAGTAATCGTCTTTGTCCTTGCTCATTTGTTGTTCTCCAAGTAGTAGTTCAGGTCTTCAGGTGTTCCGATTCCCCACATCTTGGGAACTTCCTTAATCCTAATCTTTTTTTCATCCTGAATTGCTTCATTGAATACAGGGCAAACATAGAACTCATTGTTTGTTCTGATGTCTTTCTTAATCATCTGGTTTGCGTATTTGACATAGTCAGAACCATGCTTCCAGTAATAGATTCCAACGGTGGCATTATCTGAGATTGGATTCTTTTCTGCCACTTCTGACACGAAGCCGTCATCTCCCAGTTTTGCGTATGACCATTTTGGATGGGTTGCCTTGAATGTCAGGATTCCGCCGTCAATCTCGTCAGCACCAAACGCATAAAGGCATTCATTGCTATCCCATTCAACAACTTGGTCGGAGTTAGCCATTAGCAATGGCGCGTCATTATCGATGAGGTGCGAAGCCAGCAGGGTTGTGCAGGCAGCCCCTTCCGTCATTCCATCAACTAGAACGATGTCGCATCCTGGTTTTATGAGATTGAGGACCTGCTTTAGGTTGTATTTCTCGTAGTGGTCTTTTTGAACCAAGAAAATAAAGTGCGCGTCAACATTGAGGTTGTCAACAACTACCTGAATCATTGGCTTGCCATTTACCTCAATCAGTGGCTTTGGGAATGTGTACCCAGCCTGAGCAAAGCGTGAGCCAGCGCCTGCCATTGGTATCAAAACATTCATCTTTTCGTTCCTCCAAGCGACTGGCTTTTTGCCACGGGTTTCAATTTCATCAACGAACTTCATCAAACCATTTTTATTAAGGTCGTCGGCATTCTTGATTGCAAAAAGATTAGCGCCAGAACTAAGAGCGCCTTCCCTTCCAATATGTGAATCCTCAACAATAATAGTATTTGCTGGACTTGAATCCAGCGAGACTATGCACTGCCAGTACATTTCTGGGTGCGGCTTGTGGTGCTTTACATCCTCGTTGCTCATGATGTAACTGACATATTTGAGCACACCAATTGCATCAAGCGCCGTGATTACAGTATCCCTAATCGCGTTACTTGCTACAGCAATCTTCCATCCGCGCTCCTTAAGGGTCTGCATGATGTCAATAGCGACATAGTTTTTTGGAAACTCTGCCAATATTTTGAGCGTCGCAGTTTGCTTGTCTTCCCATATTTTTTGGTGCGTTGATTCTGGCAGTCCCTTATCAAGCGTCAGCATCTTCAACTTCGTGGTGGTGCCAAGTCCGTCATATCGGGATAAATGCTCATCACGGGTAATTACATACTTTGTGTCAATTCTGCTCAGGGCGATATTCAGAGAGTCGTAATGAACATCTCTGGATTCAATTAGAACCCCATCAAGGTCAAAGATTACGAGGAAGTTACTTTTCATTTGGATTAGGCCCTGCGTGTCTATGCCACTTGTTGTGGCGAACAATGCTCTTGCCGTTGCACTTCATCACATATTTATTCCGTACGCGCATTGACCACTCAACATCTTCCTCTTCGTTCCAGCCTCGTGACTCGTCAAGTGGCTCCTCTAGCATTACATGCTTTTTTAGCATAAAGAATCCACCAGAGATATACATGTACTGCGTTTGGGTCCAGTCGTTATAGTCAAGAGACCAAGCCCTACCGTGTCCTGGCTTGTCCCATAGAGACCAGTCCATTGGGTTGCGTGCGCCAGTGATTAAATACTGCGGACATGAACATATTTCCCAATCTGTCCCAAACTTCTTAAATTCTTCGTACCACTTAGCATCAAAAATGTGGTAGTCATGCATCAGAACAATGTTCTCGTATTTTGCTTTCTGAACAAGAATGTTCTTCTTGCGGGTAATCCATCTTGGCTTTACCGACTCGTCAAAGTCAATCTTGACAATGTCTTCACCTTCTATTCCAGATGAATCGCCACCACCAACGAAAAGTATTTCGTATTCAGGGATGCTAAGACTGCGGATGTTCTCAACTATTTGATTAAGGCGATTCTTGTCCTCATAAATAGTGATTATCCCAAAGGTCCAAGAGATATCATGCATTCTCCGCACCTTCTAGTATTGAGCGATAAACATAATTCCATTCAGGTCCGCGCTTTTCCATGGTAAAGAGATTCTTTACATTCTCAAGGTTTACTTCAACCTCGTCGCGGCGCATGATTGGGTCCATAAGTTCGCTCAAATGGTATTCCCATTCACTCTTGTTCCTTGCTACTCTTCCAACTCCGTGGTTAGCCATGAATTCATACTCTGGAGACCAAGAGGAAATAAAAGGAACACCAGCAGCGACATACTCAAGTCCTTTGATAAATGACTTTGCATGATTGAACTGCACATCATTCAGCGGAACAATTCCAATATCAATAGGAGCAAATAGTTTTGGATAATCAAGAATCGGCACCAAAGGCATAGTTGTCGTGCTGTCCCTGCTAATACCAAGTTGGTCTGCTGCGTGCGCTGCATTGGCCTGCAAATGCCCAGAATGGTGAAACTTGAGACCATTGCTATTGATAAACGAACCAACCGAATCTGCTACTGATTCGAGGTCGCTTGAGCGCCAAGGGGTAGCCCCAACCCAACCGATTGTTGGTTTGTCAACAAAGTTGACTGGCTTTCTCTTCCACCTATCAAGGTCTATGCCATTTCGCACCATGAAGACATTGTCATTCATTTTTGAGTAGTAGTCACCCAGGAATGGAGTTGAGACGACGATGGCATCAGCAAGTGAGATAATCTTGTTATAGATATCCCTGTTATTTTCTGGGCTTTTTTCTGGGTCAGTAACATCGTATGCGCGGTTAGTTTTTTCTAGACCGTCATGCCAGTCGTCAATATCCACGACAATAATCTGGCCCAGTGCTTTTGCCTTTTGCATCTCGTCAAGAACTCGCTGGTGCATGATAAGTTTAAAAACAATTATGTCCCAGCCGTGAATTGCTTTTTCGTCCTCAACCATTAGGCCAAATCCATGCGCTTCATTAAACCCTGGGAAGCCCATACCAGTTCCCCACTGGTGCTTCTTAAGTTCCCTTGATGGAAGCAAGCAGCGATACCAACCGCAGCCATTAGGCTGAAGCGGCTTTGTTCCCCAAGACCAGTCAAATGTTAAGAATGCGATGTTTGGTGCGTTAGACATTTTGATTTACCAATCTTTGTTGCCGTCGCCTGAAAGCATAGCAAATCTAGATGGCTGTCGGCAATTATTTGCTCATTGAAAGCCCTGCCCTTGGGCCGAGAGATATTACCTCATGGCTTACTCCTGCTGGGACATAGATGAGGTCTCCATGCTCCAGAACATACTCGCCAAAATCCGTAATCCATTTTGTCGAACCCTTACACTGCCAAAAATATACATCTTCGGCATCACTATGCTTTCCAAAACCATGGTTACCCTTTGCTGTTGATACATACACATGCGCAACGGTTAGTCCAAGCATATTTAAAACTATTTTTGCAGGCTCAATTGTGTGGCCGTCTGTGGTCATGGTAAAACAACCACCTATACAACGAAACGGCCTTCCAGATAATTTTGATTCTTCAATATTTTTATTTATTTCGTCCCATGTTGGTGTTAAGGAGTGAAAATTTTTTGTAAAAATCACCATTTGTATATAATAGCGGTAGTATTTCGTTATGGACAAAAAAGAGCCGTTTCGCCTCGTAGTCAGAGACAGAAGTTGCGGAACATGCACAAAGTGTTGTGAGGGGTACCTATCTGGCGAGGTTAACGGGATATCGTTCTACGAAGGAAAGCCTTGTCACTTTACGGACATTGGTTCTGGGTGCTCGATATATGAAGACAGGCCAGAGAACCCATGCAAGGCATTTAAGTGCGAGTGGCTATCTAACCCAAATTTCCCAGAATGGCTAAAGCCAAACTTGAGCAATGTCATATTCGTATATGCAACGATTGGTCCCCATGAATATGTTTTTGCCAAAGAGGCTGGCGGCAAAATTGATGCCAGGACACTTTCCTGGGCAATCAACTTTATGTCATTCAACAAGTTTAATTTTGCTTGGCAATATGACGGCGGCTGGAATGCAATAGGTACTGATGAGTTTGTCAAAGCATATTTTGAAAACGAGAGATACTACTCGTATTATAAAAACGCACAGTCCTAAATTGTCAGCCCCATAAAATCAAAGTTAAAAGCAATTACTGTTTTTCTTTGGTTTGAGTCATTTTTTGGGGAGCGATGTATTAGTGATGCTGGGAACAAAACCACATCTCCTTCTGAAACATTGAACCGTTTTACAATCGATGTATTAAAAGGTTCAACAAACTCTGTCGCGCAATTCTGGTCTGGGAGTTCCAGATAGTAAATACCAGCAAAATTTGAGCCAGCATGATGATGCCAGTGGTGAAAATCTCCATTTTCATATTGCTGAAACCAAATTCCGCGCATGTCCACTCCAGCGTGCAGTATTGAGTCTGGAAGCGTAGCCATAAATCCATTGATGTACTCCATAATCAAAGATGCCCATGGTCGTTCATTGTCAAGAAGAGAAAAATCATATTTTGATATTTGCTCAAGGTTATTGAATTGGTCTTTTTTGGATTCAGACTCAGCAGACTCAATCATGCTTAACATTACTGGTTTTAGCGATTCATGGTTTGGCATCTTCCTAACCATATATGAGCCATTGAACTGGTGTTTCGATATGAAATCAGACATCATTCCTCTTTGTATTCTAATTATTTTTTGTAATAAACCATTGATTCGTGCAAATACTTCTTAATCAATTTATTTTCTTTTTTCTTGTAATCGGAATGGTACTTACCTTTATGTATTGGATAGTCATCTTTATTTCCAAAAAACCAATGGTCTGGCTCTGCGTAGTGTGCAATAAAAACTTCTACATAGTCGGTGTATTTTTCACCAGTAAACGCTGGCCTCCAGTGCAACTGGTCAACACCATAGTACAAAAGAGCATCAAGGTCTTGACACAAAAACTCTTTTGCATTTACATACAATGGCCAGGCTGTAGTTGACCTAATTTGTATATCAATTGTGTATGTGCATGCATTGTCATCTAGGTGAGGAGGAAGATTTGGCTTTCCATGCTGGGGAGAATATTGAAACCACTTAAAGTATGACGGTAGAGCGGTATCTGAAAAATTTTCAGCCACAATTGTGTTGAGAACATCATATATTCCAGCAGACAGTGATTTACCATCAGTAAATGATGTTTCTATGTCTGCACTTTTCCTTCCAATATCTCTATCAAAAGAATTGTAAATTTGGCTTCTCGTGCTTACATAGTCAACTATTTCGTCTCTCTGCTGTTCAGATATGACATTTTTCAGCACTTTTGGTTTTTTTACATTTGTCATACAATTATTGTTGGTTTGCATTCAAATTGAATCGGTTTGTGTTCTGGTTCATTACAAACAATAAAAGTGCTAATCATCCACTTATCACTAGAAATTGGTACTCTTCCAACATGCGGATGGGTCCAGTATGCAGGGAAAATTGATATGTCTCCAGTGCAGGCTGGGATAACAACATCATGTTCTGGGAATCCAGTCCCACCTCCAACAGCGACAGTGTTTAGATACATCACTACACCAAGAACACGCAAATTGATTGGCGGTGTTGACCAAGGGTCGCCATCTGAATGAGCACGATAAAACCCTACTCTCGGAGAGTATTTTTGGAGCCTGTAGCCAGTGTCATAAAGGTCAATGTTTTGCAATTCTCTGTACTCCTGCACATACATTGCCAGAGCGGAATAAAGGCCGATTGATACCTCGTCTTCGTATTTAGAAAATGCTGAACTATCAAGACCAAAAGATTCAACCACTTGTTTTGAAAATGAAAAATCCATCGTATTCTTCATTTTTGGATTATGTCCGCCAAGTGTTGGTCCTGGAGAAAAAAGAGTCTCAAAATTCTCAATACATTTATTGATTAATCCAGAACATGTAATCTCTGGTATTGCATTTTTTACTACAGCAATACCAGATGACTTGTAAGTTGGAAACTCTATTCTCATTTGTCCGTCATTCATGGAATAAATACTAGCGATGAATCAATGAGTTTGCCACCGTGAAAAACCTCAATCAAAAATTCTCCAGACATTTCTGGGATGAACGAGCCTATTATTGAATGCTTATCCCTCAAGAATGATGAAGATACACATTCACTACCATCTTTTGTTATTTTTAATTTAAAATATGTTACATCTTCAAAATCATTAAAATAATCAAAGGGTATCGGAAATGCATGGTTCACTTCTTCATCAATGTTAATCATAAAACCATTGCTGATAGGCACCATTACAACGCCTGATTTCGTCCTATCAAATTCAAGAGATTTTGTTTTTTCGGAATCTCCAATCTGAATCGGCAGAGCCCACTGCTCGGCAATTTTAGTTGCTTCATCAATTTCTTTTTCTGATGGGCAGTAAACAATTCTATCCATTTTTATTTTCCTTGCGAAGTTTCCTGTCTATTTTTGATTGTTCAGATTTATACTTTCCAGCAAAATCTTCATATCTAAATGCTCCGTCAAAACCAAGGTCATCAAGCAGGTGGTGCATTGCTGCGTCTCCCCGTTTCAATTCAGCCTTTTTTGATATGTCCTCACGCTTAAAGGGTATTATATGGAATATTGGAGTGCCCTCTTTGATTGAAAAAGTGCTATTCCCTTTTATATTCAAAACTATATTTGCGTGGTGATAGTAGTCAGTATTTACCACTCCAGCCATAACTTGATAGTTTTGGTTTGGCTCCCATTGCATTCCAATAAACAAAGATGAGTATCCTGGGGCCGTCTTAATAAGCCATGGATTTAATAACTTTACATAGTTGGATTTATTTAGTTTTCTATCATTTGACATAGGGCACTCGCCAGTTTGGTTAAATCCAAATTGGTTATCTGCAAGTGAATCGTTTGAAAAGTAAAAGGCTTTTTCTTTATCTGAAAGTTCCCCAGCACTAAAAACCGTGCTGCTTATATTGTCAAATTTTGCATCCCAATTAGGGTTCAACTTGCTTAGTGGTGGTCTTATTGTAACTGTTGCCCACATTGGAATAGTATACCCAGAGCGCAAAAAATCAGATAGGCCAGCACACCTACGAAGACCAAAGTCCCTTTGTTCTAACTCCTGATACCACTCTGGTGACTTTGTATTATTTGCGTAAGCAGAAATCCGCGGATGATACAGGTGATTTGTTGATGGAATAACTAAAAGTTCATTTGGTTTAACTTCTGGTATTTGGTCCCATGTGTCTGCTTTTACTAATCCGTCTTTATTGTTTCGGATGTTTGAAAATAGCCGCATGAGAAATTCTCTTTCGTTGTATTGACATTGTTCTTAAAGATGAATAGTGCTTTGTTATTGGTTCCCTTGATTGGTAAGCATCCAACCCCATTGATGCTACCTCCTTTGACAGAACTCCCTGCCCTTGCGCAACATGCCATAAGTGCGGTGTAGCAAAAAGTTCATACCCGAATCTAGGTACATCTGTATCAAGAGGTATGCGTTCTTTCCAAAGTTCAAGAAGGTAACTTAGTGTATCTGGAAGTTTTGCATTTTTTTGAGCAATCCACATATCTGAATCTTCTCTATCTGATATATAGTGCAAAGAAATCATGGTCAAAATATTGTCCATTAGTGATTCAAATGTTTTCCTATAATGCTCGACTTGCTTGACTGACGAAGGCCCGAATGTTGGCAATACTGCACAAATCATTCTTGCTTGCTGAATTGATGTTGATATTGATGTTGCCTCAAGCGGTTCAACAAAAGATGAAGCAAGACCAACAGAAGCGCAGTTAAACTCAAATGAGTGTTTGAAATAGCCAGATTTGTATCTAATTATTCTTGCTGGTGTTATATCCCTACCATATGCTTCAGATAGTTCTTTGACGGCCTGTTCGTCTGAGCAAAAATCAGATGCAAAGATATACCCATTCCCTCGGCGTTCTTGTGTTGGTATTTCAAATACCCAACCATTAGCCAGAGCCCGCGCTCTTGTATACGGACGAATCTCTCCAGACTCATCTGGTGGTGTTGGAAATACAGCAGCAGAATCTGTGGGTAAGAAATCCCTGTAAGAAATGAATGTATCTTCTTCTACTAATTTTGACATTAATGCGCGATGGAACCCAGTAGCATCAATGTAGAAATCAGCAGCAATATTCAACCCAGTATCAGTTGAGATGGATGTAATAAATCCGTTTTCTTGGTCTCTTTCAATTTTTTCAACTATTCCTTCGTGGAAAGCAATTCCTCTATCAGAGGCGACACGCTTAAGATATTCGTTCAGTTTGAAAGTATCAAAATGAAATTGATTGGTCATCAAATGTTGGTCAAGTTTATTTTCTGCTTCAATAACTTGGTTTTCCCATAGGTGGTCAGAGTTTGCAGCAGCAGTAAGCAACCACCCATTTTCAAGAGAAAACGCATAATTTGAGTAGTAGTCGTTTGGACCAAATCCACCCTCAGAAACACTGTGAAAATAATCTGGAGTATGGTTTGTCCAATTCTCAAATCTGATTCCGTACTTATGCGTTGCTGCACACTCGCGGACCATTTCATTCACATCTATGCCATGAGGGCCAGTGAAATACTGTCTCCAGTGCTCAGTTGAGCCTTCTCCAACACCAATAATACCTATGCTTGATGATGAGACGACTGTTATGTTGTACAGCGGAAAAAATCCACGAGCAGTTATTGCGGTGATTAGTCCAGCAGTTCCAGAGCCAACAATACAAATATGTTTTTGCATTTTACCTAAACCACGAAACAATTGAATACTTTATCTCTTCGCTATTTTCTCCAACTGGATTAGCATAATGAAAATATGGAAAATTGCTTGGGAATAGGACTACTGAACCAGCCTTTGGTTTTATGCTTACATCAAGTAATGGGAATATCAACTCCCCACCATCCTCAACATCATTCATAAAACCAACAAGACTAAATACTCTTCCGTTATCTTGATGATGGTCAACATGTCCCCTATACTCTGCACCAGAGCCATACTTAAGAATTCTGTAACCCTCATTTGTTGTCACTTCTATATTAAAAGAATTTCTGTAGTGCCAAATAACTTTTTCTAGTTGCTCAGAAATACCCTGTATTGATAGTGCAAGTGGCTTTACTCTTTCAACTTGGATATTGTCAATGTCGGCAAACAATGGGCCAAGTTCGCATCCTTGAGAGGAACGGTACGAACTGATAGTTGCAGTATCTTGACCACCAGTTTGCGACCTAAACCACTGCACATATCCCCACTCTTGCTTGCACTCCTCTTCCAGCAGTTGGATGCTATTTACTGGCTTGAATGCGTTTTCGTACACATAAACACATGTACCAAGTTCAATTGGTTTCACTTTTCCTCTTTCGTTACGAGTCTATATCTTTAATTATAGTCACATTCGAGTTGGCTATGTGGGTAGAAATATTTCTTGTAAAGACAACAAGTGTTCCAGGGGCTCCAGGGTTTCCAGAAGTTCCAGGGTTTCCAGCGTTCCCAGGGTTTGCTGTTCCTCCAGCACCACCTTGGTATTCTGGGTTATGTCCAGGGTTTCCTGGGTGTGGATTTCCTGGGTGTGGATTACCAGGGTGCGCGCTTCCACCGTGATGCGTATTGGCGTTGTGGCTTCCAGCATGATGATGATTTGCTACTGCAGGGTCAGTTTTTGGATGACTATGTCCCTTGTGCGTTGGGTGACCTGGGTTGTGAAATGGGTTCGCTGGTCTATGGTGAGCCGCGACATGTGCTGCGGGCTGTTTTGGAGCAGTATTTCTTGCAGGAGCATGGTGGGCAGAGTTATGAGCAGCAGCATTGTGTCCCTGGTTCCCAGGAACCGTATGTGGGTGTTGATGGTTCGGGTTTGAGTATGTGTAATGGTATGCTCCGTGCCCACCTACTCCAGAGTCAACATGTGGGTTAACTGTTGCACCAGTACCAGAGTCAACTGGTGGGTTATGGCCTCCTGGGTTATGACCGCCAGGATTATGCCCACCAGGATTATGAAACGGAGCAGCGGCAATTGTAGTTCCAGCATTTCCAGCGACTCCAGGGTTTCCAGAGCCTCCAGATGTTCCAGATGTTCCAGATGTTCCTTGGCTTACAAAAGTACCGCTTCCAGTAATGTTATTTGCAACAATTACTACTGAGCCGCCAGACTGACCAAATGCACCAGCAGTTCCTTTTGACCCTTTTGTTCCAGCAGTTCCTGGGTTTCCTGAGCCAGAACCGCCTCCAGAACCAGCGGAGCCAGGATTTGCCGTACCATCAGTCCCATCGGCACCGTCTGAACCAGCATCACCTTTTGAACCAGGGTACCAACGCCTAATCTGAAGTCCAGTTTGGCGTACTCCATAAATAAGTGAATCAAAGTCATCAATTGAAGCAATAGAGGCAATACTTCCGTCAATGGCATCAGCCGAGTCGTACCCAGCAGTTCCGTCATCTCGCGTCATGACGCTTCCAGCAAGAACTGATGTTGTTTGCGAAGTTCCGCTAGGCATTCCTACTGTGCCATTGTTTTCAAGAGTTCCCTTTACGAATATTTTGAAACCATTTGTGAATAAGGTAATTCCATTATTAACAGTTAGGTTGTTGTAATACATATCTCTTGATATTGGCTGATTGGTGGAAATGATGACATTTCCGTCAGCGCCGTTGCCAAACATTTTTATTGCCCTATCGTTTTGGGCAGCCTTGTTTGATGGTGTATTAAATCTAAATGCCATTATGCAACCTGCATGTAGTATACAGTTCCAGAAGCACAGCCAGTGCCTCCACTCACATCTGTGGATACTGAGGCATTAAGACTTGATGCTGAAGAGATGATTAAAATAACACCACCTCCACCTCCGCCAGCACCCGCTGTTCCAGGGGCAGAAATATATGCAGTTCCAGACGAAACTGTTATGTATCTTGCTACAACCATGACTACTCCGCCACCGACCCCAACAGTTCCACCAGCACCACCGCGAAGAAATGTTGGTGTTGGACTAGCCGCAGACACAGCCCATCCTCTTACCGCTTGGAGTGGTTGTTGATAGTAGAGCGAGCCACCAAGCGCTGCTGATGGGGCAGTGGCAGTATGCGTAGCGCTATTTCCGCCAAGACTATGAGTTACAGCAGCACTTGTAGCGCCACCTTGACCCAATGTTCCAGCAGTTGAATATCCAGTCGTGTAGCCAATTCTGGAACCAGAGCCAAGGGTGAGGACATTACGAACGAAAAGCCTGTATCCATTTGTTGCAAGAGTGACACCATCATCGATAGTCAGGTTTGTATAAAACTTATCTTCTGATAATGAGGTGTTGCTAGATATGGTTGCAGTTCCATCTGAGCCAGAGTTGTAAATAGGGTCAGGAACATTTACATAATCAACCACATTTGTCCATGTACTTGAAATTGTAGATGTACTTTCTGCAGTTGATATTGTCGTTCCATTTAAGCGAACGAACGATGCCATTACGACTCCTCGATACCAGTTACAATAATGTTTACTGCTGTGTTTGAACTTGCATAACCAATGATTTGGTCGCTATTTGTAGCGTTTGCAGTGCTTCCGTTATTGTTCAAAACCAAAGAAGTTGAAATCGTAATGGTTTCGTTTGCCGCCAGTGAAAGTGCACTTGTGAAGTTGTGCGATGTTGCCTGAGTAACATTTAATGGCTTTAGGGCAAGAGTAACCGTAACAGCGCTCCCAGTCGTATTGCATAGAATAATCTGCTTTGCAATGGTCGTGGTGCTAATCGGCGTCGTGTAGAGAACCGTAGATGTTGTTGTGGTCAGTTGGGTTGGGCCAACCAAGCGCTTTTGTGTTAATGCCATTACATAACCTCCATGTAGAATCTTATCAAATTATCTCGAACCACTGTGCTATCAGCCCAGGCGCTACCATTCCAGGCCAAAACTTCTCCAGTTGTTGGAGATGGAGCAGAAACATCACCGACATCGTCTAGTGCGTTGATAGTTGGGATGCTGTCTGCAACCCATGCTGTTCCATTCCACTTAAGGAACTGACCAGATGATGGCGTAGACGCAGAAACATCGCCGATGTCATCAAGTGCGTTGATGGTTGGGATTGCAGCAGGAACCCACGCCGTGGAAGCCGAAACATACTTAAGGAATTCACCATCCGAAGGGCTTGTGGCGTTGACATTTCCAATATCATCAAGGGCATTAATGGTTGGAATCGCTGCTGGCACCCATGCTGTTGAAGCGGAGACATACTTTAGGAACTGACCGTCAGATGGTGACGGAGCATTAACATTTGAGAGATTGTCAAGTGTTGCGTCAAGTGAAACAGTAGCAGTTGAGCCTTCTGATTGCGTATGCGAAACAGTAAGTCCTGTTCCAGCAGAAACATCAAGCATGTAGTTGCCTGTTGTCTGAGTGCCAAGCGCAACGGTATTGTTCGGAAGTGAAACAGTGCCAGTGAAGGTTGGGCTATCCAACGGTGCATAGTACGACCCATGCTGTCCATCAAGTAGGTCAGCGTTAAGGTTTGTGACTACCGTGCTAGATGAAACTGTGAGTGGTGCGGTCCCATTTGCAATAACACTCTCAAAGAAGTCTGCAACAACAGGTGCTGGTGAATAAGAAGCATGACTCGTATCGATTGGGTGGACAGGTTCTGGTACATAAGAGTCAAAGAACTTCCACTTTCCATCTGTTGCATCACGGAAAACCCCAGAGTGGTGATATGTGCCGTCGTTATAGTTTCCAGCAATACCAAAGTCTGTGTTCGCAACACTTCCAGAACTTGCCAAATAGATGAATGGGTCATCAATCTGCAAACTTGTCTGGTTTTCTGTAACCACCGAACCGCTTACATAGATGTTCTGACCAACAATCAAACTTCCAGTAGTCTCTAACTGATGGAATACTACACATGCGCTAGTAGCAACATCTTGCCCAATGGCAACTGTTGGAGTTGATGTTTCTCCAGTTCCACCAGTAACTGTTACGCCAGTACCAGCAGTAATCGTGCTTACATAGTCTCCAGTCGTATCGGTTCCAAGGGCAACAGAGTTTGGCTGAATCGTCACTGAGATAGCCGCATCAGATGTACCATCAAATGAAACAGAGCCAGAAACATCACCAGTTAGCGAGATTGTTCGTGCATTTTCAAGTGCTGTTGCCGTGTCTGCATTTCCAGTGACATTTCCAGTCAGCGGAGCATTTACTGCTGCAAAAGTTACAGATGAGGAGGTTGCAACTGCCTGGCCAATTGCAATTGTTGCATTAGAGCCTTCGCCAGGTGCATGGGTAATCGTGACACCAGTGCCTTGAGTAAGGTCTGACATGTAATTGCCAGTTGTGTCGGTCCCAAGATTAATTGCATCGTTGACCCATGCTGTACCGTTCCACTTAAGGAAATCACCACTAGATGGGGTTGAGGCACTTACATTTGATATGTCGTCAAGAGTTACCGCGCTAAATCGTCCATCAGTATAACTATTTGCTTGACTGACTGCAGAAATTTCTGCAACAGACGCACTACCCAATGCATCATAGGAAAGAACAGTAGCGTCGATAGCACGCTGCGAAGTGAAGTAAAGATTTCCACTTTCTGATATGTCTGTTGTTGTTAGCAGGTCAATGGTTTCATAGATTGTTTCTACTTCACCAATTAAATCGCTCGCCACAGTGGAGGCAGAACCATATGCATCATATGTATTCGGGGTCACGCCAATTGTTGGGGTTGAACCTTCTCCAGAGTTGTTAACAATCGTTAAACCAGTGCCCTGGACAAGATGAGAAACATAATCGCCGACAGTGTCTGTGGCGAGGTTTATGGGGTCATTAATCCAAACCGAAGCAGAGCCGTTGTAGCGCAGGAAATCGCCGTTGGCTGGGGATGTGATGGTGACATCATTTAGGTTTGTGAGTTTGGTATCCTCATAGACAAAATAGTCAATACTGTTCCAGTTGCTGCCAGTACCGATTTTTAGTTTTTTCGTATCTGTCTCGTACCCAAATTCTCCAGAATAGAGTACAGGGTTAGCATTGTACCAGTTGAGAGCCGTATCGCGCCGTATCTGAATTCTCATTATGCTGCTCCTCCGTCAATCGGCTCGTTCTCATAAACCGTAAGGGCGTTCCCGCCATCTAGATAGCCTCCAGACGGCACAGACTCATTAACCCATGTACTGCCATTATATGCTAGAACCTCACCACTTATGGGTGAGGATATAGATACATCTGTGAGCGAATTAAGCGTATCTATAGAGGCGGAGGCGGAAAGAATCAGCCACTTTTCACCATCAAATTTCCACGAACTTGTGTCTACTGTGTAGATATCGTTGGTATCTGGGGAATCAGGAAAATTAAGTGGCATCAGTCATCTCCTACTTTGCATATCCATAAACAGAGATAGTTCCACCAGTCATTGTGCCAGAACCAGGAGCAATAATAAATCCTGTGCTTGATGCGGCGTTACTGTCATGCCCTGAAAATTGCCCGTTGTAATTTCTGCCTCCATAATTGCCTACGCAATTTGCGGTGGCGGCAGCAAATGGCAAAGATACCGTTGCGTCAAAATCAACGGTTCCCGTGCTACTACCTGTAGCAATAAAAAATCCCAAACTTCCTCCGTTCGCGGCAGAAACACCGCCAATAGCAGAACTAGATGGAACATTGTAAATCATATTTCCATAGTATGTACTACCAGTTGAGTTGTTCAGTTTCAAATAACTAGCAGTTCCATTGCTTGAATAAGCGACACCAGTAACAACTATTTTATAGTTATCATATGTGGCACTAAAAGCATCTGTGACAGTGACGCTAGAAACCGCGCTACCAATAGTTTGTGTTTTGACTAAATCAAGCCCTAGCGAGTTCGCGCGACCAGTGGACAATACAACCCAACCAGTTCCGTTCCAGACCATTGCCCTATCTGTGTCAGTTTCATAAATAACCTGACCGTCATAAGGTGACGCAGGCTTAGTAGTACTAGTACAAACACCAGGTTTGATGATTGATGATGAGCCAATAACAGATGAGAGGGGCATTATGCGATACTCAAACTTCCTGAACTAGTAAAAGTGTGGATGGTATTTGAACCTGATGTAGTTTTTGTACCACCAGAAATCGTTTTGCCTACAGCATCAGAAGTTGGATAACTAATTATTACAATTCCAGAACCACCTGCACCACCATTGTTGTAAGTCAAAGACACAGATGAGGCACCACCTCCACCACCGCCAGTGTTTACTGTTCCAGAAGAACCATTAGCCCCAGTTGTGCTGAAAGCACCATCTCCTCCACCACCATTACCTCCTAAACCACCACTTCGTGCTGAAGCATTGTAAAGCCCACCACCACCACCACCTGCATAATATGTTGCAGTACCGTTTATAGATGATTGAACACCAACTCCTCCATTGCCTGCGGCAGTAGCACTTCCTGCACCTCCAACCGCTCCTGCTCCACCACCACCACCTGAACCATAATTAGGGCCTCCACCGTTATAGTTTCCACCAGCATTTCCCTGACCAGATGTACCTGCGGCTCCAGTTGCATTTCCTTCACCGCCACCACCGCCAGAACCACCACTTGCGGCGGCACTTGAATAACTACCAGATGAAAAACGTCCAGCGGCTCTTCCACCACCATAAGCAGTGATGGTTGGAAAAGATGAATCTGAACCATTAACAGCATTAGTACTTGTTGTGCTGACACCACCTGCACCACCTGCACCAACAACAACCGTGTAAGTACTGCTCATTGCAAGTGTGATTGTTCCAGTTAACAACCCACCTGCTCCACCACCGCCCGCTGTGGAGTTATTTGATGAACCACCGCCACCACCGCCGCCAACAACTAGATAGTTAGCAACAAAAGAAGTTGTTTGGTTCATACCAACAGACCAACCTGATGTTGTGTACACACGAATATAGTTAGTGTCTGATTCAAAAATCATTTGACCAATGTAAGGGTTGGCAGGGCGGTTACTTGAAGTGCAGACTCCAGGCTTCATGCCTTTCGTAGTTGCAGAAATAGTCACGCGATTACCAGACTTCCTGAACTTGTAAATGTATGGATTGTGTCTGTGCCTGCTGTTGTTATTGTGCCACCACTAATTGTTTTACCTGCGCCATCAGCGGTCAAATAACGAATAATAATAATACCTGAACCACCATTAGCACCAGCGTAAACAGTGTCGTAAGAACCACCGCCACCGCCACCACCCGTGTTGGCTGTACCTGCAGTTGGGGCTGTGTTGTCATTTTTTGCAGAACCACCACCACCTAAACCACCAGTACCAGCACCACCACTGTAAGAAGGTCCACCACCACCACCGCCACCGCCGCCCGCATAGTAGGTGGAAGTTCCAGATATTGTAGAAACTAAACCTATTCCACCATTTCCACCACCACTTGTTGTCGCGGTTGTACCAGCGGCTCCAGCGCCACCTCCACCACCACCACGGCTTGTCCCTCCCGCGTCGCCTGCTGGCGAGTTCCCTCCAGCGTTACCTTGTCCAGCAGTACCAGTTCCACCCGTTTTTGTGCCACGACCACCACCACCACCACCCGAACCACCGTTAGCACCGTTGGTCGCTGCAGCGCTGTTATCACCATAACCGCCACCTCCACCACCCGTACTACTTACCAAAGAACCGAGAGACGAGGAGTTGCCATTACCGCCAGTGGCTAATGAAAGATACGCAGAACCAGTGCCACCAGAACCAACAGTAACTGTGTATGTTCCTGAAGAAAGGCTTGTTGTCCCAGTAAGATAACCACCAGCACCACCACCGCCTCCACCAACATATGCTCCAGCACCACCACCGCCTGCAACAACAAGGTATGTAGCAACAAAAGAAGTAGTTTGACGCATGCCAGTAGACCAACCAGAAGCCGTATAAACTTTCATATAGTTTGTGTCGGTTTCAAAAATCATTTGGCCAACATAAGGAGAAGCAGGGCGTGTGGTGCTAGTGCACACGCCAGGCTTTAATGAGCCAATACCGTAGCCTTCAGAAAAAGCCATTATGCAGTCTGCTTCTCCCAGCCAACGGCAGTTACCGTGACTTTAGCAGCGGTATCAGACAAACCTTGCAATGTCTCACCAGCGTTTAGAACAATTGCCGTGTCCCAGACCATGAGGTCGTTTGCCCCAATAGGTAGAGCCGACATAATGTGATACGACGCAGAAGCAGCAGAACCAATAGCCAAAGTAACAGTACGGTCAACCGTGTCTGTGTTTGCTATGATTAACTGCTTAATGATATCGGCATAGCCAGTTGCAGCGGTTACAATCGTGGTCGTAGATGTGCCCAATTGGACTGGACCACCAAGCCGCGCTTCGTTTCTGTCTCCAATTGCCATTTATCCTCCGATACTCATCGTCATAATTGCTCCCTCTGTAGTCGTTGAAAGACCGCCAGATGCAGGAATTATAGCCCATTTTACGCCTGAAGTGGTGCTGGAGTCAGCGGTAAGGACATAGGTATTAGACGCTCCAGCCGCTAGTTTCGCTGCAGTAATAGCGTCTGTTGCTATTTTTGCAGTAGTGACAGCATTTGATGCAAGTTGTGTAGCGGTGATTGATGCATCGGGAATCGATGGGACAATACCTTGAAGTACCCATGCAGTTCCGTTGTACTGCCAGTTTTTTCCGCCAGCAGAATAAGTTGCGCCGTTAGAAGGGGAGTTAGGGAAATCTATAGCCATTATGCGATAACCAAACTTCCTGAACTAGTAAATGTATGAACTGTATATGAGCCTGATGTTGTGGCGGTACCACCTGTAATAGAAAGACCAGTAGCAGAACTAGTTAAGTATCTGCAAATAACTACACCAGAACCACCAGCGGCACCCAAAAAATTGTAACCTCCACCAGCACCGCCGCCGCCGCCAGTATTTGCCGTACCAGCAGTTCCGTTTGATGTGTTACCAGTTCCACCTGCACCACCACCACCGTTTCCGCCAGCACCACCAGGACCAGTATGAGGAGAACCACCACCACCACCAGCACGAAATACAGATGTTCCAGTTATGGTTGACGCAACACCAACACCGCCTGCACCGCCCTGGGTGTTTGATGGTGTGTTCTGTCCTACTGCTCCAGCACCACCACCGCCAGCACCAGACCTATCTGGACCATCGTTTCCGTTTCCGTTTCCGCCTTTATACCCCTGTCCAGTTGTTCCTGAACCTCCAGTGTTAGTAAATGCGCTGCCGCCGCCAGACCCACCAGATAAACCAGCACCGTTACCAGTAGCACCACCGCCACCGCCAAGTGAAGTGAAGGTATGAAAAACAGAATTTGAACCATTGGTGAACACTCCGCCACCAGCACCAACAGTTACCGTGTATGTACCAGCACCAATTTCAATAGCGGATTCCGCTGATGCACCTCCGCCAGATGATTCCCCAGTTACAGAAGCACGATAACCACCAGCACCGCCACCAGCACCAGCGTTTGTTCCACCGCCACCGCCACCAGCAACAATCAAGTATTCAACAGAAATAGATTGAGTATGTGCTGTTCCGTTACTCCAACCCGAACCCAACCATACTTTCATCAAGTTTGTATTAGTCTCAAAAATAGTCTGACCAGTAAAAGGTGACCCTGGTCGTGTAGAACTTGTACAAATGGTTATGCCGCTTAAAGTTGATGCAAGTTTCGCTTGCGTAACAGCGTTGGAGGCAATGTCTGCTTCTGCAACTGCACCAGCAGCAATCTTCGCAGTGGTTATAGCACTATCGGCTAATTCAGTTGTGCTTATTGAACCAACGCCAACGGTAGTAGACCTAAGTTCCCAAATAGAGCCAGTCCATGTCCATGTACGAGCACCTACCGTGTAGGTATCATCAACGCTTGGAGAGGAAGGAAAATTAAGGGACATAGACTATTCCGTCGGAATAACGAATTCCACCCACGATTGTCCGTCTTCGTCCCATGTGTACACTCCTTCTTCTGGGCGAGCGACAGGGGCTTCCCATTCAGTAGTTTCTTCATTGAGAGTCCATGATGGGAAGGGTTTTGGGGCGATGTATGCGTTTAGAGCAGAGTCATACTTGTAGCCGATTCCTGCATAACGAGCACGCATGTTGCCGTTATATGAGGTCTGCTTCCATGTCCCGCCCAAAAGATTGCGACAGAATTCAGCGCCTACAGCCTCTGATTCGTTGCCCTCTGAGTCTTTACAATCATCATTGGATACTACGATTACTCGCAATACAATGTTGTCTTCGCCAATTTCTGCAAAATGTGCCATGTTTTTTCTCCTTAAAAAGTTATACTGCCCGATGCAGTAAAAGTATATACATGATAGCCTGAACGAGATGCCGAACTATAACTTGGTGTTCCAGTTGTCGCTGATGCAAGTGAGTATATATTAGGGTATGCAATAATTACTACTCCAGAACCACCATTGTTTGTGTAGGTTGTAGTGCTGTCGCCAACTCCTCCACCGCCAGTGTTTGCTGTTCCAGAACCAGTTGCACTATTTATACCTCCCCCGCCGCCGTTTCCGCCCGCACCAGAGTTGCCACCAAACCCACCACCGCCACCGCCACCGCCACGGAAAGTAGCAGTTCCATTTATTGACGAACTCAAACCAGTTCCTCCAGCGCCACCAGCGTTGCCTCCTACCGCTCCCGCACCGCCACCGCCACCGCCAAAACGATATGTTGTGTTATCTGTTTGACCTACGCCACCAGCGAACCCTTGACCAGCGGTTCCAGAACCAGCGGAATAAACGCTTGTACTAGTTGTAGAACCACCACCGCCTGAACCACCAGTTAAACCAGCAGATGTACCGCTGTCTCCGTCACCACCGCCACCGCCACCCAGTGAAGTAATTGAACCTAAAACAGAGTTTGCTCCGTTTGCGCCTTGGAAGTTCGGACCACCACGACCAGCACCACCAGCACCAATAGTAACTGTATAAGTATTTCCACTGGAAACCGCAAGTTGTGATTCCGAAGCAGAGTTGCCACCAGATGTACCTGTGGTTGTTCGGTATCCTCCAGCGCCGCCTCCACCGCCACCGTTAGGACCGCCGCCACCACCACCACCAGCAATAACTAGGTATTCAATAGTAGGAGTAATAGCACCAGACCAATTACTAGCGCCACGCTCTCTTTGAGCATCACGGAGAGCCCAAATACCAGAAGCAGCAGCAGCGCTTACCGCCTTCTTTGCACCAATAAATCCGCCATTGGAGCGCATTAACTAATCTCCTCATAACTACATACTGCTTCAAGGTCAGAGTTGGCAGAAGCAGTAAGACGCAATTCATCGCCTTCTTCTAGATAAATAGATTTGCTGATGACATCAAGTGTTGAATCGGCTGGAACCGAAACCGTGTGGGCAATTTCGTAAGAAACTGAAGCAGAAGAACGGTACAAACCAACAGAAATGTCTGCGGCGTTCACGCCGTCAACATTTGCAACATATAGAGCATTTACTTTAAACACCTTGTTGCTTGATGCGGCGTTTGTCACGATAGCCGTGGCGGCAGTAGTAACTTGCTGCACGGCAGTTTTGCCTGTGATAGTTGTTACATTGACTATATTTGGTGCTGTCATTTCATCCTCCGAAAACTATTGACATTGCGATTGCTTTACCTGTTGAAACTGGGGTAGCCCATTTTAGACCAGTGGCCGTAGAAGAATCAGCCGTTAAAACTGAACCATTAGAGCCAACAGCCAAATTGTCTAGAGCATTATTTGCTGTTCCTACAATCAAATCACCCTTGGCATCAGCAAGGTTGAATACTGTGTTGGCCGCTACTGCTCCTACTTCAATCCATGTTGTTCCGTAGTAAACATATGTCCCACCAGTATCAGAGTTAAACCAAATTTGACCAGCGATAGGGGAGTTTGGTGAAGTCGTGGAAACGGTGGCACCCATTGCAGCAGCGCCAATTTCAATCCACGAGGAATCGTAATAAACAAAAGTTTGTGCTGTATCTGACTCAAACCATAAGTCACCTGCACTTGGCGATGATGGTGCAGTGTCTGAAACAGTAACACTTGCTCCACCACCTGATGCTGAACCAGAAGTCCATACTGAACCGTTGTAAACAAGAACATCATTAATTGAAGGAGCAGATGCAGAGACATTCCCGATATCGTCAAGGAAATTGATTGTCGGAACTGCTGCTGGAATCCAAGCAGCAGATGCTGAAACATACTTCAGGAAGTGACCGTCGGTTGGAGCAGAAGCACTGACATCAGCAATGTTGTCAAGGTTTAGGGTTGTTGGTCCCCATGTTCCACCACTACCGCCACCAGGGGTAAACGCTAAGACTTGACCACTAGTACCCCAGTATGGGTCAATCATGAACGAATCAGAGCCGTTGCTGAATGTCAAGTTGTTAGCGTTTAGCAAGAAGTATGGACCATTATCTATGTCTGAACCAGAGAATTGGCTTGGCGTTATTTGCACAATGCCTTCTGTCGCTGAAGACATAGCAATATTGCTGTTGTAAGAAGTTATCGTTACATAATCAGTAGTGCCAGGTGCACCTAGGGTGAGGTCTTGACTATTTGCAATCCATGCAGATGCAGATGAAGACCAAATAAGGGGACTGTAATCAACAGGCGCAGAGGCGCTGACATTGCTCAAATCATCAAGCGTTGCGTTGAGCGCAACAGATGCAGACGAACCCTCTCCAGGGGTATGTGAAACCGTGATTCCAGTACCAGAAACAACATCAGCGACATAGTTGCCAGTCGTATCGGTTCCAAGGGCAACAGAGTTGGGCTGAATCGTTGCAGAAATATCAACATTTGACGAGCCGTTGAATGAAACAGAACCAGATACATCTCCGCTTAGCGAAATAGTGCGTGGTGTTTGAAGTGTAGATGCAGTACTGGCGTTACCAACTACTGGTGCCGTTACAGCCGCGAATGTAACAGATGCAGATGTAGCGACATCCTGACCGATAGCAACGCTTGGCGTTGTTCCTTCACCTGGGGTGTGGGTAATTGTTACACCAGTCCCGCCACTTACATCTGCTACATAGTTTCCTGTCGTCTGCGTACCAAGAGCAACAGTGTTATTGGGAAGACTTACGGTTCCAGTAAATGTCGGGCTGTCAATTGGTGCATAGTATGACCCGTCTTGCCCGTCAAGTTTGTCAGCATTAAGATTTGCGACAACAGTTGAAGAAGAAACAGACATTGGAGCAGTGCCAGTTGTCTGGGTGAGAATAATGCTTTCCGCCTGGAACCTTGCATCGCTGTAGGTTGCGTCAGAGGTGTTGATTGGCGATACTGGCTCTGGCTCGTACCCTTCAAAAACCTTAAATATTCCGTCGCTTGAATCTCGGAACAATCCAGCATGGCGGTATGTTCCGTCGTTGTAGTTGAAAGCAACACCCATGTCTGGGTTAGCACTTGCGCTAGTTGCATTTAGATAAACAAATGCAGACTCAACATCTAGGTTTGTTTCATTGAGGCGGGTGATAGTTCCCTGAACCTCCATGTCACCCTGAACGATGAGGTGAGCAAATGTAACCGAAGCGCTAGTTTCCACGCTCTGGCCAATTGCAACCGTAGGGGTCGCTCCTTCACCAGAGTTGTTACTGAGTGTTACACCAGTTCCAGCAGTCAGGCTTTGAACATAATCTCCAGCGGTATCAGTCCCAAGGTTGATTGTGTCGTTGACCCATACAGTTGATGCGCTGTTGTACCGCAAGAATTGACCGTCGGTCACACCGTTAATTTTTACATTGTGGAGTTCTTCAAGTTCGTAACCGTTTTGTGTAGCAACATAAACAATTCCGTTTTGTGTTGCGCGGACTACCACGCCAATGAATACCAAGTGTTCTGGTGCAGTTGGTTTCGTCTTAGTAAATGCTCCATCTTCACCAAGCCAAAGAACATCTCCAGCGGTGTAGCCGACACTTAAGTCAATACCGTCAACATAGCCTCTTGTTACCACTGGACCGTTTTCTGCTGACGCAATACTTGCCGCCACAAGACCCACCGTCTTTGAAGAAGTTACATCAGAATCGTTGTCTGCTCGTTTTACCGATGCATGGTCTCCAGTTGCGCCAAACAAGTAGACAGCAGTTCCAGTAGTAAGAGTTGTTGCTTCAGCGTTTCTTACATATGTAACAACGGAGGCATATTGATTTACAAAATTTGTTCCATCGTACACAAGAGACTGAAACTCTTCTGGAGAAGTAATTACAACATCTGAAATTTCATCAAGGCTAACACCAGAGTTAACAACGCTTGCACTTATGGTTATGTCTGAAGTTCCGTTAAAAGAAGCAGAACCGCTTAAGTCTCCACCGAGGGAGATGGTTCGTGCTGTCTCAAGCGCAGTTGCTGTATCTGCATTTCCAGTCAAGTCACCAATTACATTTCCAGTTACTGGTGCTGAAACATGACTAAATGTCACAGAAGCGCTAGTGGCTACATCTTGTCCAATTGCGATTGTTGGGGTAGCAGTTTCACCGCTATTGTTCGTTAGTGCAACACCAGTACCAGCGACAAGTGATGAGACATAGTCTCCAGTTGTGTCTGTTCCTAGCGCGACCGAATTTGGCTGAATTGTTGCCGAAATACTTACATCAGATGAGCCATTGAAAGAAACAGAGCCACTTACATCTCCGCCCAAAGAGATTGTTCGTGCATTTTCAAGCGTTGTAGCAGTAGAGGCATTACCGACCAACGGTGCAGTGACCGCTGCGAACTGTACAGAAGATGAAGTTCCAACAGCCTGACCGATAGCAATTGTCGGTGATGAACCTTCTCCAGGCGTGTGAGTAACGGATACGCCAGTTCCAGCAGTAATGTCGTTGACAAAGTTTCCTGTTGTATCTGCGCCAAGGGCAACTGAGTTTGGTTGTACTGTTGCCGTAATTGAAACATCAGATGTTCCGTCGAACGATACAGAACCAGAAACATCACCAGTTAGCGAGATATTGCGCGCGCTCTGTAGAGCAGTTGCAGTCGCAGCGTTACCAGTGGTAGAACCAGAACTACCAGTTATATTTCCAGTGATATTTCCAGTTACATCAGCAGCGACATGAGCAAAAGTCACTGAAGCACTAGTTGCTACTGACTGACCAATTGCTATGGTTGGGCTTGCGCTTTCTGCAGAACTATTACTAATAGTTACACCAGTGCCAGCAATAAGGTCTGCTACATACAGCCCAGCAGTATCTGTTCCGAGGTTGATTGCGTCATTTACCCACGCAGTTCCATCCCACTTTAAAAAATCTCCAGTTGATGGAGTAGATGCACTTACATCTGACAAGCCATCCAATGGTCCAGTTGAACCAGAAGGACCAGCAGGCCCAGTGGCACCAGTAGGTCCTTGTGGTCCAGTTGCTCCAGTTGCTCCAGTCGCACCAGTTGGTCCAGTTGGGCCTTGCGCGCCCACGCCACCGCCTACTTCAACCCAGAATGAGTCGTAATAAACAAATGTCTTTCCAGTGTCGGACTCAAACCAAAGGTCTCCCTCTTCTCCGCCGACTGGGAGAGTGTCCGAAATAGTTAGTGAGGCATTTCCAGTTCCACCACCAGCAGCGACTGATGCAGAGACAAACTTGGTCCCATTAAATACAAGAGCGTCGCCGAGAGTTGCACCGCTTGGGTCAATCTGTGTTCCAGCAACAAAAAGTCCCGCTGACTTAAAAGTATCATCAGTCTTGAGGACATTTGCAGTGTCGCGGTATAGGTTTGTATCGCCAGCGCCAGCGCCAGCACCCCATGTAATGCGCCCGCCCGCTTCTACCTTAAGTCTTGCAAAAGATTCCTGGTCAAGAAATACAGTTATACCATCCGAGCCTGCCGATGACAGATTCTTAATCGTTACTGGTACTGTAAATTTTTGAGCCATGACCTCAGTCAATCTCTTGTATCGACCCCACGGGGTCTATTTTTGTTATTAGCCAGTTACAACAATAGTGTATTCGTTGCTATCTACTGCTCCGTTAATAGTAACAATAACCGTGTTTCCATTTGAACGGGTAACATCAGAAATTACTGTTTCACCAGTTGACACCTGATATACCTGAACAATAACATCTGTTGTTCCAAAGTTGTGGGTCACATTGGTTGTTGAGACACCACCAGAATGAGCCGAACATCCTTGCTTTGCGATACGGGCGAGGACTGGGGTGCTGGTTGTACCAGATGTAGTCGCTGCAAGGTTTGCTCTTGCATCTGCAGCAGATGTAGCAGCGGTTCCACCGTTTGCAATAGCAATTGTCGTGCCATTCCAAGTACCAGTTGTAATCGTGCCGAGTGTAGTAATGCTGTCATCACCAACATAGGTGCTTGCAGAAACAGCAGCAAGTGCAGCACTGTAAGCCTGAACATTTGTTCCAATCGTAAGACCGAGAGTGTCACGCATTGCAGATGCATCAACATCGTCCAATAGGTCTCGTGCTGCTGATGTAAATGTGGCAACCGATGCGCTTCCTGAACCAGTAAAGTAAGGCAGTTTGTTGGCTGCTGATGTCAATGCAGCAAGTGCTGACAGTTCTGCATCATATGCCTGAACATCAACACCAATTTCAAGGTCAAGAGCGACGCGAGCATCGGCCGCTGTTGTTGAGCCAGTACCACCATTTGCAATTGGCAAAGCACCAGTTACGGCATCTGAATCAGCGAGGTCTAGAGCACCCCAAGCAGCGGTTCCTGAACCAACTGAGCGAAGAACTTGACCAGCAGTTGCTGAAGACTTAACAGCAAGGTCATCGTTTCCGTCAACATAAATTGTTACATCGTCATCGTTAACATTTAGGATGCTTCCATCTTTTGAAAGAGCATCGCCAGCAACAATTTGTCCAGTTCCAGAGAACTGTGTGAAGAGGATTGCTGTGGAACCAACAGTGATTGAACCGTTAGTTGCAACTACGAATCCAGCGTCACCGTTTGCAGTACCTTCTTCAACGAATGTAAAGGCACCTGGAGTTACTTCTGCATCTTCGTCAAAGTCGGTAGCACGAGTTGGAGCGCCAGATGCGTTTACGGTATAAATACCGTTATCTGCATGCGCTGCTCCACCAACGCCTTGGTCTTTAATGAGGATTCGGTTGCCAGTTGCAAGCGTTACACCGTCAATGATGCTTCCGTTAGCAACTTCCGTAGAGAGGTTTACTGTTGCAGTAGTAGCAGCCCGTACTGACTGCTTAACATCAAGACCAGAGCGGGCTGAGTCTACATAGCCCTTGGTTGCTGCGTGAGTCGATTCTGTTGGGGTTCCAAACTTTGCCTGGCTGCTTGCATCACGAATTACAAGTTTGCTTGCGGTCGCTTCGGAGGTTGCGTCTGCCAACTTTGAGAAGTCCGCTGCCGACATCAAACCAGCGCTTGCTGTTGTGGCGAGGTTTGGAGTAATTGAAATTACACCATTTGCCTCATTGATTGTGAGGGACGAAGACTGTGAGCCAGCAGACTGGACCCCAGTAATCATCTTGCGCCATGCGGAGGCGGTAATGTCGTAAACCTTGATAACACCTTCGGTGCTATTGAAAATCATTCGACCGTCGAACAGGTTAGTGTTCGGGTCTGTGCTTAGTACTTCAAAAGTACCCTTAATCAGTTGATTTTGATTAAGGTCTAAGTTTGTTACGAATTTCATCTAAAAACCTCCATAGCGGGTGCGCGCACTCATAAGAATACGCTTTTTTATGCCAAAAGTGTGCGAAGGTATTTAGGAAAGAAAGGCTTTTCCAGAGAATGCGCTAGTAAACGATACGGTCAGGCTGTTCTCGTCTATATAGGTGACTTCCCCCATTACATGAGACAGGGCGGAGTCTACAATTGACACATTTGGGTAAAATTTGAGATTGTGCGCAACTGACCAAGTAGTGGAAGCCGAGGCCTGGGTATGGACATATTTGGATTTTGCCCGTACCTCTTCTATCGCGGCCTGAACCGTAGTCGATGTTATTTCGCTTGTCGGTGTAAAAATGATGTCTGTTGCCGTAACGCCAATGTGGCTATCGACATACTCTTTTGTCGCATAGTTATATGTAACTATGGGCTCCGTATTTGGGGCTACATCAGCAAGGTCGAATCTGCCATTTGGGGAATTGCTGTTTAGTGTGAAAAAGTACTTGTTGTATCCAGTCTCATTAAGGCGCTCGT